>ERZ860710.56-NODE-56-length-76913-cov-6.495030_pt1 | contig 76913 bp, 77 predicted proteins | sample MGYA00509974_ERZ860710 | MGnify/ENA primary metagenome ERZ860710 (study PRJEB30046, sample SAMN00715261) | human gut metagenome | study: EMG produced TPA metagenomics assembly of the A metagenome-wide association study of gut microbiota in type 2...
TATAGTATATCAGATTCATTAAGAAATGTCGCTTTCAGTGTCTTAATTTATGAGGCCATTATAGTAGTACAGGAATTACTCACCGTATATTTTTGGTTAAATACAACTCTCTGCCATCATCTTCATTAAGAAACATTATTTCAATAGCTGTTTCATAGCAGTTAAGGCAATACCCTATATAATTCAATAATGGTTTCCCACAATTGCAACATTTATGTTGAGTTGTCTTTAATCCAACCGTCTCCCCCAGATAATAAGCAAATAACGACTTATCGCTTGTCCCGTAATCCTCATTTCTCAAAAATCTGATTATTGCCGCACAATCTGAAACCACCGCTCTAAATGTGCTAGTATTGACAAATGATCCCTTCTCCATATGATAAAGCGTAGTATTTATCAATTTGTTTAATAAATCTAACCGAATAATATCTTCACTCTCCAAATAGATGTGGGGTATTTCTACAAAGCAAAAATTCTTATCAATCTCAGAGCGTAATTGGCAGATTGCCCTATATGCACTATTCAACTGTCTTTGCAAAATGTCTAACATATCTTTTATGTATAACGACTGAATCTTTTGGCAATTATTTATTTCCAAAACCACTTTCTCTGCCACCAAATACCCTGCCTTTAATTTTTCAAGCTCTAAAGACCTCTGCAAAAATTCTTGCCGCATTTCATTTTTAAAATCAGACGTAATTTCCAATGCCTTGTATTTACTAATTTCACTTCGGTAATCAGTGAACTTTTTATTAGTTCCACCCCATGAACCTGCTTTCATTATCATGCATGGATCAATATATCCGCCAGTTCACGTTCTCGATTTGCTTCAAGTATATCCGAAAAAATTCCCATAAGTCTCAGCTCGTCCATAATACAATAATCATATGGGTTCTCTCTTCTGCTAGACTTTGTCATCTATAAATTGTGCATGCCATATTATTATACAGTATATTGGTAATAGAAGGAAATCAATAGTAAATAATTACTATCTCGCATATCTATTTTTTATATCTGCCTTCCTCTGTTCGAACGCTGCTCTTCCTAAGTATAAATAATACGATAACGTTTGTCTACCAACTCCTCCCCCGACGCGATTGGCATACAATCCAGTACTACCTGTTGATGTAAATCCAGTTGAAAAAGAAGTGATTGTGTCATTGTATCCACCTCCAACTTCCTTATAATTTTGTTTTAAATAACCATGGGTACGATACTGTAACATCATAAAAAGTGCGTATAACTCTGATCTATCAAGATTCGAAAATCCATGCTCACTAAGGTGATAAATTATACCGTTTTGCGGTGTATAAAATCTAATTGTAGTATTGCTATCTTTTATACTATCCACATAAATACATGTGCAATGTTCATGCCTAGCAACTTTTAATATATCGCGATATAACGCCCTAAATTGTTTATTATCTCGTCTCGTTTTTTTACTTCGTTCAATTTCTTCATAAATCTCCCAAAACAAATTCATATGGTTCTCCTTTTTTACTCTATACCTATATAAAAATGTGTTGCTTGCAACGTAGTCTATAAAGACTCAGTTGCCTGATGGCATCACTCAAAGTTATAATTGTAAATATATCTTCCGATGACTTCTCTTATTATCGAAGACAAAAGAGGCTCAATCTATTTGTACACTTTACAAATAACATATAAAAGTAAAGCACATCTATATTTCAGTAAACTTGCAAATATTTTTTGTGTAACAGGCAATTTTTTCACTGGATAATTTTCCACTACTTCTCTTGTAAACTTATCACTACATATTTCTCGAATCATCCCAATATTCTTTGTGCTTCTTCCTATTTGCAACACACTTAATCTAATATAGGATAACATCAATCTGTTAAATCTCAATTTTGTCTCTTCATTCTTAAAGATCATGCTTAAGTATGTTTTCTTAATATGTTCATACATATGCTTCACTCTATAAAAACGTGACAAATCTAGCTTTTGTGTCAGTGAACCTTCATTTTCACAATAATGATATAATGGTTTATCCAAGATCAATACACTCTTCACATAGGGTGTTGACAATAAAAAAAACATTAAATCTTCATATATATATGTACGTTCAGATATAAATCTTAACTTGTTACATTCCAAAATACTTTTCTTATAAACTCTTCCCCATGGGGTAATTCCTATATTTCTGTCATTCTTCTCATGCGGCAATGACCCCAAAGATTCATTCAAATATTTTTCCATATCAGCTCCCTGATAATAATCCAATGAATGCGTCATTTTCATCATACATATCTGACCATTCCTTCTATCAAATGAGGAACCAAACACGATCTCGTCTGCTTTAGATTTTTCTATAGCCTTAACACAATTTTCAATGGTATCAACTTCTATAAAATCATCTCCATCCACGAAAGTGATATATTCCCCTGTGGCTTGATTGATCCCCGTATTTCGTGCCTCACTCAAGCCCTCATTTTTCTCTTTGTTAATTAAAATTATACGATTATCATTTTGGCTCATTATAGAACATATATTTTTTGTTTCATCTGTTGAGCAATCATTAATAACTATAATTTCAATATTTCTGTATGTTTGATTCCGAACGGAACTGATGCAACGTGCAATATAATGTTCAACATTGTATGCCGCTATTATAATTGAAATTTTCATTTTTACACTCTCCAATTTATAGTTTAAGAATCATACTCATATGTTTTTTTAAATAAAACAAAATATAACAGCAATAATCCTCCAACAAACTCTCCTGTTGTAAAACGTATTCTAACATAACTGTCAACAACACTAAACAATATCATTGAATATATACATATATTTTTTACATTTGGTTTATTTATTGTATTCTTAAAGAAACTGGAGCAAACCCATCCCCAAGTAAACGATTCTAATACAATACCTAGCATTCTCCCATCAAGATAGAAATACCAAAATGCTGATACATACGCATTTGCAGGAAGTCCAGAAGTTGTTATCGGCTTCCAATTTGTATCCACAGATATAATGCTATTAAAAATCTCATTCCAATGACTCGGAAATGGAAGGCTAAAAACATTCTTTACAAGATAGAGGATATGAAAGGTAAAACCATTTAATGCTGCCTCTCCAAAACCGTATAGTCCTTTTTCACTGATATTCTTTGCCCATGTCTCAAACATTATTGGCTGCATTGAAAAATACAAATACATATGCTGACGTAAATTTTTTCCAGATCGCGATAATGATAACAAAGTAAACACAACCAACATAAATCCTAGAAGTAACCCAAAACGCATTCTTTGCGTTTTAACAAAATTCATCGCGTTTCTTACAGCATTCTTACCTGATGGCGAAATCGTAAAGGAGACACATAAGGAAACAATCAAATATATAACAAATACTCTTCCACCTGAGGATAGCACCCCTACCCCTAATAAAAATAAAATCAAAAAAGTCATTACTTTATTTTGTCGATTCGCAATATTATATGCACAGATTGGAAATATTGCAAACTTAAAAGGTCCAACAATCAAATTATTTATAACATTCTTCACGGTTCCTCTTGCATCTGAAGCACCTTCTCTTACAAAAATCAAAACACTATCCAATGATTTTCCACTTAATATAATAGAAAGACTACTGCCTGCGTTTGCCAACTCAAAAATGAGAGCGACTAACAATAGTAACCAAACTAAATTTGTGCGTAATTCAACAGTATAATTTTTAGCAGATACTGCTGATTCCAAACTTACCCTATATTTTTTTTTCACAAAAAAATTTGTTACAAATCCAAACGAGAAGCAAATGACACCAAGTGCTAAGGCCATATAGGATTCAATCCTAGCTTGACGCAAATTAAATAAACAAAATGATGACAGGAAAAGTATCACAGACCAAATTCCACACATAATCGTAAGTGGATTAAAAATTTTCTTGCAAATTATTTTTCCAAAAATACTTACAAAGAAAAAAACAAATGCAATAACACGAATTGAGCTCAAATTCAACGCCTCCTCATATGATTAAATATTTTCCGCTTAAATCATGGACATTTTCATCCATATATATCTTGCCAAATAAGAATTCTACTTCCTTGTCCAGGGTTTTCTCTATAATCCCTATCCTTCCCAGTAGGTCTGCTCCCATGCCTAAAATTGTACAGATTGCTCCCACTACCTTTTGACATTGTTGGCAATGTCAAGCATTTACAATTTCAACAAATTGATTATAATATCTATCTTGACTATACTCTTTCACAGTTTCTCTTGCATTATTAGATAAGCGCATTCTCAACTCTTTTGAATCCCTTAAGCATTTCATCGCTGTACACAAATCCATAACATAGTCTGGAGACCATCTTACTAGAATTCCATTATTCCCATCTTTTATAATTTCTGGAATTCCGCCAACATTGCCTGCGATCAAGGGAAGTCCTTTCGACATTCCCTCAAAAATAGTTAGCGGTGCTGGATCATCCCAAATAGATGGAATAACTCCTACATCACATGAAGACAGTATACTTCCAATTTCGTCATGCGGAAGAAACCCCGTGAAAATTATCTTGTCTTTTATTATTTTATCTTCACATAACTTCTGTAACTTTTGATCATAAGCAGAATAAGTACCATACCCAAAACTAGCATTTCCTACAATAATCAGCCTTAAATTTATGGTCGAATCCATTGTCTCAGATACAAGCAATCTAAATGCTTCCAGCATTTCATATACGCCCTTTTGTGGTAGTAGACGTCCCCAATAAATATACACAAAATCACTAGAAGCTAATCCATATCTTTCTCTAATTTGTTCTCTTGGATATTTTACTGCCATAGAATCTTCATCGTAGCAATTTGGCAAAACCACAACTTTCCGACTATCAACAGCACCATTACAAATCAATCTTCGAGCTATATAGTTGCTAACAGTAATATATTTTCCAAACCACATTGCGATAGCCTTGTCTCCAGCAACTTCTCCATGAAAATGCACATATAACTTATCCGGTTCGATTATCTTATGCATATATCCAAAGTTATAACAATCTCCACCTCCTTCTAATACGTATATATCAAATTCTTCATCTTTTAAAACATGCATTGCCGCTTTTATGTATGGCATATCAATAATAGTTTTTCCTAAAAATTTCATAACTACTTTATTTGCATATATAAAAATTTTCTTTGATAGAATCTCATCCCATTTTTTCTTTTTTATATATACAAATTTTGTGTTTTTATATTTTCTGGACTCTTTCTCCGCACCACTGTCATACAAAGATACTACTGTCAAATCTAATTTTTTGTATTTTTCATTTACTCGAACAAGAAGCTCAACCAATCCTTCAACAGCTCCACCCTTTACCGCCGGAATCGGGTAAATCATAGATGTTATAATACATATTTTTCTCATGTGCGTCCTTTCTCCTTTCATCGGTCCTCCTTATTTCTTAAGGTTTCATCTCTTTAAAATATTTGAAATTTTTGATCTGTCAAAAATCAATTCTACAAATATCATAATAACACTTGCAGAAAGTACTACTTTTATCGCCAAAAAAAGCCATGATATATAAGCTATTTGTTTCAACGTAAAAATGAAACCAAGTCCACAAACAAGTGTAAAGATGACCACATCAATTCCAATTCGTTTTATAAAGTCTCTTAGATTCTTTTTCAGTATTATTTTATATGCGTAAATTGCAAGCCAACAGGTTTGATAAAACATGGCTACTAGAGTTCCTATCGCCACTCCAATAAGTCCAAATTTTTTCACCAGCATTATAGATATCATAATATTGGCAATGGTCGATATAATAAAACAGTTTTGTGTTTGTTTATAATGGCCTGCAGCTTTTATCATCAGAAAATACGGAAGCCTTATGCAATGGCAAGCATGCGCAAGAATAATAACAAATGCAAATAATGGTTGAATATAATTTGCATCTGTTATATTTTTTGTATAAACAGATACAAATGGTATTATCAAAACTTCTGTCACTCCAAATAAAAACATTACCAACGCATGTATGATCCACTCAATTCTATCAAAAAATAATTTCAATTCTTTATCTTTTTTCGTGGCGTACATTTCGCCAAGTATAGACAAGACACCCGATGACGCCGAAATCAAGAAGAAATTCTTTAAATTATAAACCACCAAATTATATACATAATATATTGATACGTTAGAGAGTGTTGAAAAAACTGTTAAGATTATCACATCTGTCGAATCAAGAACACATTCCGAAATGTGCTGTGCAACTGCATTCCATTTTTGTTTTAGTATTTCTCCCTCATATTTCTGTCTTCTATTGATATGATATTTTTTCTTTACGTACACTCTAACTAAAATCGGTCGAATCAAGAATACTGAGGCCGTCACCAATTTCACTATATGTATACCCACATCAAATTGCATAATAGCAATACACAATACCGTGTTAAGTATAGTAGTAATTGCCTGTGTTCCATAAACTACAAACGCTCTTTGATCCGCACTCAGTATTATATTATCAACCATTCCGATATAATATTGTGCAAAAGAATTTATACTAATAATTAATATTAAACTACCCGTATATATCGCATCAAACCCGCTATTATTTATAATAGGGTAAACCATCAATAGTCCTATAACATATACTAGAAGTATGTTCCCTATTCGCTCAAAAAACTTCTCTGCAGCTGATACAATTCCACTTACTTTGTGCCAATTATTCTCAGCAAGTGGTCCATATAACGTGGATGATACTACCGCACCCACCCCTAACTCCATCAGAGATACAATCGATAGAAATTGTGTAATTGAATTGACAAGTCCATTTACTTCCGATCCAAATGTTCCAAGTATTGCACGCGGAAGAATAAATCCACATATTATAACTGTGATTTGATATATAATAGAAACAACCGTGTTAATTGCTAACTTTTTTTTTATCATTTTTATATCCTTTGTCATATGAGCTTATCTCAGGCACCACTCTGAAAAACACATCTTATAAGAAATATCTATTCGACTCCTTAATTTTGAATCATCAAACACTGTATCCCCAGACTCTATTTTCTCAGCCACACTAGGATACGGAATATATTCTATTTCAACACCGTATCTTTTCGCTATTAAATCAGCCATTTCACGCAAACTATAGTCTTCTCCTCCAATATTATATACATCATTTATACACTTGTCTGAGAATCCAATTTGTGCCAAAACATTGCATAAATCCCCAATATATATCACTGTTCTTCTAACTGAACCATCTCCATAAAGTGTAATATTTTTTTTATCCGATGCACATTTCATCATAAATTCAGCTGTTCCATACGAACTTGCTCCCCTGATAATAGTCCCATATGGCACACAAATTCTCACAATACAATAAGGGATTCCATAAACATTATTAAACTGCTCCAGATACTTTTCACATGCAAATTTATTGATTGCATACACCGTTCTAAATTCTTTTTCAGCCTCTTCCTTAAGCAGTCCACTTCTACCCTTATACACAAGCCTTGTTGAAGGAAAAACAATCTTTGCAGTGGATCTCGCCCTTTTATAAGCTGATAGGAAATTCAATAAAGCCTTCTCATTTATATCAATAAAATCACTATAATTATCAAAACCATTTGCACTTCCAGTCTTACCAACAAAAAAGTAGACAATGTCACAATCAAAATCGATTCTTTCAACAGAAGATTCGTCTAAAATATTAATTTTAGAGTAATTTTTAATACCATCTGCATGATTATCTGCACAATCGTATAATTGCAAATTGCACTCTTTATCATTTAAGACATATATTAAATTTCTAGCTATATAACTATTTGCACCTATAATCGCTATTTTTTTCATTTTAATCTCCATTCCGCCGCCTTCGGCTGGCGGCACAAATAGTAATAAAAGTGTTTTAACTCTCTACATTATGCTTAAAATAGTTTGTAAGAAGCTACACTACCTAAGATGTAAAGATGTGTTGTGACTACTTTCTTCGTTTTAAACGGTTCTCCCCATTTTCATGAGGTTCCTTCTGCAAAAAGCAAAATCAAGTAAGCAAAAAAACTATTGCAACGAGAAGTACTACTTCCATCTGACGAGCCATTAGCTTCTCGATGTATTTTTCTAACTCTCGAACACTTCAAAAAGTTGCCTGCCTTAGACAAACTATTCAGGTGCATCGATTTATGCCTTTCTTTTAATATCTTTCGCACTAAGCTCCATTATTGTCGTTAATCAATATTTACTTGGTTCATATATACTTCATAGCTATTGATGTATTTACAGTTTTTGTATTCCAAACTGGCGCACACCTGTACTATTGTATTCTTAGAAAATCCATATATCTTTATCCATGTCATTGGTGGCACATACACTCCCTGCACCAAACTATTCAATTCATAAATAACTGTGTTTTTTCCATCAAATAATTCAAGAAATGCTGTTCCATAAATTGCTTGAATAAAAAACTCTGTATTTTTACTTGCATGGTTTCCTCTAACCGTCCGTGTCGTCGGAATATCATATATCAAAAAAATTCTTCTCACCTCAAATGGAATTTCATTATTAATTTCAATAGGAGTGAGTTTTCCATCAATTTCTTCTACTGTGTGCAAATCAATTTTTTTTGCCTTTCGCCAATTCTCTAAATTGATCAACTAATCTCGCCTGCCTCTCAATACTACAATAACTTTCGTTTCGTACAGCATCATTAATTATACAGTCATAGAAATAACAAATAGACTTATAAAATGCATCATCTGCCGGAAGATTACGCACTTCATCGATATTTCCTTTTCTAACTGTGACCTGCGGAACAAAGTCCACAGGTGCTGTTAAAATTCTTCCTGTTGTGAGACAACCTTTGCTCCCCCACACCTCCAGTTCACATTTATAGTTGTTATCCATTCCATACGAAAGTTGAACCGTTTCTCCCTTATCGTTCAGCATTGCTGCAGATCCGTACATGTCCACATCAAATTCCGATGTGTAATTCATATTAGCATATGCTATTTTCACTTGATTTCCTAGCAATTGAGTGGCATATTTAATCGTGTACCCACCTGCATCAATTAGCGCCCCACCACCTAGCTCCATATTGTATCTGAAATCTTCCTTTGCTCTTTTGGGAAATCCAAATGATATTCTATACAATCGTGGATTTCCCAGCTCGCCAGACTTTATGATATCATCTACAGTACTTAATTGTTTATGAAACATAAACATATAATTTTCATGTAATGCCAAGCCATTTTTTTTTGCGATAGCAATAAGCTCGTCAGAATCTTTTTCACATAGTGTCGCAGGTTTTTCAACCAAAACATGTTTTCCATGTTGCAGTGCCTTTTTAGCCCATTTGTAGTGAAGTGCTGGCGGCAGCGGAATATATACTGCATCAACTATATTTGATGTGACAACTTCCTCATAACTGTTAAATATGGTGCCACCATATTTTTTTACAAAGGCTGTAGCTTTCTCTTTTTCAGTTCTCAGCATTTGATCTGAATCAGGTGAATTGACTTTCTTTATCCCATATCTTTCTTCTATAGAATTAATTCCAACTCCCATATATTGAAAATTGGAGCTTTTTTTTAATGCCGGCATAAATCGTCTAATGGCTATTTCAGATGGACAAAGAACAGCTAGTCTCATTTTTCAGTCCCCCTTTATATCGCAGAATCTACAGATCGATTCATTCTCTTTTGCGTAATCTTAATATAATTTCTTTTATGCTCATAATCATATATTTTTGTCCATAAATTGTGTCTTAACGATTTGATAGGTTCTTTCACTTTGACAGATAAATGTGAAGCACCATTCTCTTTCAATGCCATGTACCACCATTTAGAAACGTTGACTTCTATTAAATCCGGTCTCCATTTATGAGCAATAAGAACAAGAACTTGATCATCGTCTATACAACCTATCATAAGTAACGCAATCATCGCCTGACGAATTGTTTGCCAAAATTCTTCTGCCATACTAACAGGAACCAAAAAAAACACACCCATTATTGTGTCTTGCATAAATTGAAGCACATCAAAAACTTCTATACTATCTACTTCTCTTAGCGAATATGCCTGAATTTTACTCACTTCCCTATTCAACGTCCATGTAAATGAGAACTCATTCATATTACTATAACATTTATCCATATGGTTAAACCCAAAGTCAAACCATGCAAAAACATCGTCAGGATGTGCATATTTTGTTGCTTCTGCCATACACCAATACTTCATGAACCACGCATAATTAAAATTTGCTCTATTTTCCATTGCCTCTGGTCTATATCTAAATTCCTTAAATGCGCTATTATGTTCAATATCATACATTTTTTTTAATAATTCTTCTTCCTCCTTAAAAATATCATGAACTATTACTATGGTTTTATCTTCCAAGCCATATTTTTTTCTAATTTCTCTTATTCTGCTTTCAGAATATTTGTCTGTATAAACAATTAGATTATTTTTAATTCTAGCCCATTCTGCAAATTCTGCATAATATCTTTCATTAGATCTTGGAAATTCACAATTTTCTGATCTTCCCACATCCCAAAAAGCCGTTACAATGATTGGTTCCTTCATCTATTTTCCTCCGTCAAATATCAATTATTGATATTAAATTTCTCAATTGAATATTCAGAACGTCATAAAATTGTATCATTAGATTAATTGTGCTAAAGCTAACCCAAATATATCCTTTAGGCAATTGTTTTATCTCGTCTTTTTCAATCTCAATTATGACATTTCTATTTTGTTCATGATAAAATCTCCCCCCCTCTTCGGATAGAATAACATCCGTCATCACACCCTTTCCTGTTTCCAAATGATTTCTAAAAATTCTTTCAATTTTATCATCATCATATAGATAGTGGGTCGATTCCCACTGTATTGATGGACCGATTTCCACTTTATCAAAACTACCAAATTCTGAATTTATTTTAACCAAATATTTTCTTACACCATTTACAATAGTCGTTATGAGGCCAAATGTTGCCATGCCGATGGCTTTAAAGAGTGGCTGAGACCATTTTCTAACCTCTCGTCCTTCAATTTCAATTTCATAAAATCTCACCATAAATGGAACACGCTTTTTACATGTCATCCCGTATTCATTTATCTCCCAATCAACTAATTCGTATAAAGGAACCGTAGACATTCTAATATTGCTAAACATTTTATAATTATTTAATTCCTGAAACACCGTCGGAAGTTCAACCATGATATTCTTTTCATTCATTGATTCAACTAATGAATTGTCCGATATATATTTTTTCACAATTTTCAAATCTGTTGTATCCCACAAAAACGGGATTCCAGATAGTACTGTACGTGTGTCCATATTTACCAAATTATCAATTTTCATCAACTCCTTAATTTGACCAAGTGTCATCCATTTAAAATTAGGTAAGACCTCAATCTCTTCTTCCACAAGCATAATCATATTTCTATTTCTTTTTTTATAAAACCGTGATGCCTGTTCAGACTGAATTTGATCATACAAAACTCTATGTTTTAAGGAATTCTCAAACATTTCAAAATAAGCAGGAAGGTTTCCTCCATGTGCCCGCGTAAAATTACTCTTAGTCGCTTGAATTGTTGGTGAAATTTGCACACAATTAATATTTCCGGGTTCAATTTTTGCTTGCATTAAAAAATTTATCATACCATCTATTTCTTTACAAATAATCCCGAGATATCCAATCTCTGGTTGTATTATAACTGGCTGTTCGCTTATAAAATTCTCATTATCAAAACGCCGCATTCCTTTGATTGAAAAAAAGCTTCTTTTTCGATTTAATATTTCCCCATTATAGTCATCATAAAACCAAAAATTATCTTGATATATGCTTTTTTCGACTATATTTACATATGTCCTTTCATTAAGTTTCTGTACCCAGGTGATTAAATCTTTTGTCTTATTCACATTTCCGTTTCTACAACACCACGAACTCAAAATTTTTTCTGTTATGCTCATCCTTTTACTCCTTAAATTCGCTATTTCTCTCACTGATTACTTTTGCTGGAATTCCGGCAACTATAACATCATCTGAAAATTTCTTTGTAACTACTGCATTTGCCCCGACAACACACCCATTACCAAGCTCTGCTCCATCCAAAAATACTACTCCTGCTCCAATCCAACAATTATTTCCTATTTTTATTCCCTTATGCGAAACCCCCTGTTCTCGAATGAGTTTCGATAAATCATTATAATTATGGTTTTCCGAGTGAAAACGAATGAATTGCCCAGCAACAACATCGTCACCGATTTCAATACCACCCGCAGCACCAAACATACAATCGTTTCCGAATGTTGTTCTATCTCCGATCTTTACACCTTTACCAATGCACTGAAGTCCTCCTGTACACTCAATTCGTGTATTTCTGCCTATTACAGCACTGTCACCAATTGAAACTCCGTCTCGTGAAAGTGCATCAATGTAAACGCCGTCTTGTAATTTAACCTTTTGACCAATGGTTAGATGCTTTTTTTCAATAGCTTTAACATTTTTACCTACAAAAATATTTTTTGCTATCTTTTCATTTCCAAAAGAGAATACTTTTCCTCGAATCATCATCCAACCGTACTTCCAACATTGCCGTATAATATATACCGTATCTATATCTGGATCAAGTTGAAAATTATCTTTCCCGGCAATTTTCAGCAACACGTCTAAAATACTCATACTTTTTTATCCCCGCAATATTCTTCCATAACAACACATTTCAATCTGCTTTGACATTTCTTCTATCTCTCTGATTGGTTGTCTTTTACAAATAACCATATTCATTTCTTTCAGTTTGCTTGAGGTGATATTACTTAATGCACTACAAAGTTTGTCAGCTGTAATATCATCAATAACAATACCTGCACCATCTACCAAAATATCCTTTGCTCCCACATTCCCACTCATTACAACCGGCACGCCATAACTTAATGCCTCTAATACTGTAAATCCAAATGTTTCATGCCAAAGGCTCGGAACCACTAAAATATCAGTTTCGTCAAATATTCTATCTAATTCCATATATGAATATCTGTCATGTACATTTATATACGGAGACGGTGATGTCGGTATAAAATGAACATCTAAACAAAAATTATGCTGTTTACCCCATAATTGATCAAGTGCCTTTTTTAACAGAAAAAATCCCTTTTCTCCCCCCTGAGGCCCTAAATACCTAATTCGCAATCTATCATCTGAATACTCTCTAATTTTTCGGTTATCACTAATATCCGAATGTGTAATTCCTATAATCCTGTTATTAGGCAGATCAAAAAAAGATTCGTACACTTCTTTCGTCACACTACTATTATAGTGAATACTATCCATCAATTTTAGAAGTGAATAATAGTAGTTTCTCAGTTTTCTATAATCATCTGCTGAAGCCACCGCTTCTGTTAAACTATCCCCATTTGAATCACCTAAATATTCATCACGGTGTTTTTTCCTCATTTTTTTAACTATAGGTAAATCTTTTAATCTTCGATAAAGTGGCGATTGAAGAATTTTTATTTTGTTCAGATTCAACGCAGTAACATTACATACGCCACACTCTTCACAATTTTGCACGCTCTCGCATACTACTCCACGTCGAAACGCTGTTACTTTTGGACATATGGGAAAGAAATCATGTGCTGTAAATACTATGCGAATTTTCTTTTCCTTTGCCATATCCAAAAAAATTTTGTGAAGCCCCATAAGTGTATGCACATGAATTACATTAGGCTGGAATGTTTCAAATAACTCTTCATAAACTTCCTTCCTAGCGTTCATAGTAAAGGCCTTAATATCTGCAATTCCTTCATCAAATGATACCGGAAGAGGATTGATAACCTCGAAACTGCAAATACTATGACCTTTCAACATTATATCTTTATGTTTTTTTACCGTTACCGTTTTATTGATAATCCCCATTTGACCCGGCCACAGCATAGCCACTGTATGCCCTTCTTTTGCCTGTTGAGCCATGAGATCAACACAGAACTTCGTTAACCCTCCACTACGATAAGGCGGAAACCCAAGCGCATAATGCAATATTTTCATTATCCATTCTCCCAGTTTATAAACACATCTTCATACTGTCCACAAATTTTATCCCATGTGTACTCTTCCGCCACACGTTTCTTGGCTCTCCGTCCCATTTCAGCAATCTCATCCGTACCCATCTGATCTGCCATATTAATGAGTTCAGCCAATTTCCCTTCATCTCGACTCCAATATAATGCACAGTCTTCTGCAACTTCTTTATTAAAGCCAACATCTACCAATAAATTCAAATCTGTACTGCCTAAAGCCTCGATAAGCGAGGGATTTGTTCCACCAACTGTATGTCCATGAAAATATGCATACGCATTCTCACGAATCTTTTTAAGTAATTCCTGATCATAAACAGTACCAACAAATTTGATTCTCTTATCACTCTTAAAATGAAGTTTTTCTTCCAATTCATTCAAGAATTTGTCATTTACATTTGTGATAATAGCAAAGTCTTTCTGACTATTACTCTTCATAAATTCTCGGATCATAACTTCAAAAGAATTTTCCGGCACGAAACGACCTACGACAAGGTAATATTCTTTCTTTGTTAGACCTTTTTCTGTGTACCAATCCACCAGCTTTTTATCATTGTCAGCCAGCTTACTGAGGGTCAGCTCAGCGCCATAAGCAATAAATGTTGTTTTCGGATTACAACCTTTAATGCCCTTACCGTCATAGCACTCATGAATATACTTTTCAATGTTCACAGAATCACAAACAGCAAGGTCACAATATTTGACCATCATCTGCTCAGAAATCTTCCAATACTTGCGAATAGGTGCCGACCACTTTGCTCTCATCCATTCATGTCCATCTGGATTCAAATACACGGTGCCACCCAATTTATGTATTTTTTTATAAAAATGTCTTGCAAAAGGGCCAATACGACAAGCCATTATATAGACAATCGGATTTGGAATATGATTATTCTTGATATGATTACAACACGCCTTTAAAGCAGCCACATCATAATAAATGGCCTGTGCTGGACCAATTTGAGGGATATCAATCTTAAAACAATGTGCATTATGCAGTTCAAATTCATGATTATTGATCTTCGTAACGCCTTGAAATTTATTTTCATCCATACAGCCATCGCCGTTAGCTTTGCACGCTACATGATACTTAATATTCTTGTTATGCTGATGATACTCTGTAAGTTTGTATACAAATGTCTCATAGCCTCCATATGCACCCAGCGACTTTGCCCCCACCAAATACACATGCTGTACATTCACTTCTTGTTTCATTTTCTGAAATTCCTCTCCAAATTCCAAACCTTCTATCCACCAAAAAAAAGACCGAGCTTCGCCACCCGCGTTCCGCCTCCGCAGCACGCAGTTCTCACTTCGCGATACTCGCTCTTTCTATCCGCCGCCGCACAGTATGCGTCACTCGTCATCCTGCTTGTACGGTTTCTTAATAAGAAAACTTTGGTGAAAGTTTTCTCACATCAACATCTGAATTTCTTTTCGTTGGAACATTACTTTTGTACCATTGCCGAAAAGTTCGATTTCGACAGTCCATTCATCTCTGTCCGGATCTGCATACAAGAATGTTCCGTACAATCCTTTGAATACACCGGAAAGCACTTTTACTTGATTTTCTGCGCCTGCATCCTCGTCACTTTGCTTTTGGATGGTGTCAGCGATCATCTGCTTCAGCTCGGTTTCGCTGACTCTGGCGATTGTGCCAAGTCCGACTTCGATCGGCGTTCTGCGTCCGCAAATGGGTATTTCCATTTTGGCGATGCGTCGATGTCGATCTACGGATTTGATCCAGCCTTTGCATTTTTTGAGAGGGCCGGTCGTGATGTAGACTTCGTCTCCGATGAGAAATCCTTCGGAATACTGAACGATATGATCTGCATCCATCATGAGTGCTAAGAAATCCTGCTCATCTTTACGGATGGGCGATACCGTATCACCATCTTTTAACACTTTGGTGTACTGTCGGATTTTCTTAAGACCGATAATGACAGTGTCAATGTCGTCAGTGTCTACAAATAGATAGCCCGGAAATAATGTTTTTTCTACTTCATGCCATTCCTGCTTGAAGTGTTTTTTCGTTTTGTACATTGGGATAAACATTTCGCGATAAGCAGTCTGATCAATGTACTGCTGACATTGCTGCTTACATTTTTGTTCTAATCCTGACATTGTGTGAATCACATACCACATTATTTCCCACCCCTACTCATGTAGCTGCTTTTTGTTGTTGGTACTCTGCAGCGGTGAGCCGTGCAGGGATCTCCAAACCTACTCGGATCTGCCTGTCCTGACCAAATAGACGTATCATCAGATTTGCAATGCGCTTGTGGCGGTCGATCTTGCGGACATGATCCGTTTTGCCGGATAACGGTCCTCGCTCGACAACCAATTTGCCATCTACGATATAACCTAGCGAATACCGCACACAGTTGTCAGAATCAAGCATTTCCATCAAAAATATCTGCTCTTCTGTGCGAATCGGATAGAATCCGCCTCCGATCTGAACCGGGGTGACTGTACCGGACAGATGCTCCAGATACATTTCTAACGGATCTGCGTTTTCGCTTTGAATAAATACATAACCGGGGAAAAGTTTATTGATCTCAATATGCCATTCTCCCTGATACTTACGCATGCCCTCATAAGATGGAGAAAAGATTTTGTCAGCGACTTCTACAGGTATTGCCTGCCTGCATTTCTCGATGGCGGTATCTTCTTGACCGTTGGTAGTTTGAACCACATACCACATATGTCTGCTTCCTCCTTTATGGTGACTATGCCATTTTGATGTATTAAATATTATGTCATAAATGTAAATTTGCATTTTTCAGTGTAGCACAGTTTATTTTAGAATACAAGGGAAAAATCCGGCACAAAATATCATATAAGCAAAAGATTGGCGAAATCCCCGAAAACAAAGGGATGTTGCCAATCTTTTTTGTGCAGTTTTAAATTATTATTACATATTATAATGCTGAAATTTTGAAAAAATTGGAAATAATCTTCTTATTATTTTGCTATCTAATCTAATTTTTCTAAATTCCCATAAAAACAAACCTCCCTATTTACAAGGGTTTATGCCACTTCCTGACATAATATTTATTACGTTGCCTTACTGCACATCTGCACCTCCGGCAACGTTTTTTAATCACTACAATTCTCGCAACATTCCAAAACATTGCTCTAACGTTTCCGACTGCTCCCAACGCACCCCCTTGATTTGCTCATCAATAACGCTAAATACTTTCTCCGGATACTGAATCGCCCAAGTGACTCCTAAATGTGCTTTGAGTTGCAGCCGATTTGAAGATATATACTTTGCAGCTTCTTTGCGCATTTGTTTCACAAACACTTCCGTTTTATCAACGATATTTTTGTCATAGGCATCCTCTGCAATAGCGTCTAACATAACATTCTCCAAAGCACCTGCATGCTCTGTTGGTATGATAAGCAATAACAACTGTAACTCTTTCTGCATTCTAAAGTCATTTTGGTATATATTTTTGCACCATTGCCTATTCTTAATATTTTGAAAAAAATGAGAGGTATCTTCTAATAAGGATGTGCATATTTCATCTTCTGCTCGATCATCACGATCTGTTATAATCACAATTTTTTCAAAAGCATCAATCATAACCTGTGGTGCCTTTATTCTGTTAATAAAAAACTTTCCAAAATTACTTTTGCCACCCACACTGCAAATCAATAGATAATCTTGATCTTTTCGATACCAATTCATAGATTCATTTTCATTAGATATTTTAAATTTCAAACCGGATGGACTCTTAGTAGTATATTTCCATCCTGCAACTTTTTCCAAGTAATAACTAAGCAATATGGCATCCGTTTTACCTTCACATAAGATCAATTTATTCATAAGCGTACCTCAAATCCAAATTCCTCACGATTCCGCGCTACTTCTCTTCCAGCAAGAACTCTAGAATATGTTGTGTCAAGATCACGTTTCAGTGTCACGACACTAATATTGTCTTTGGTTGTTTGAAAATCATAATCCTGCGTTGCAAGAAGCCCGTCTATTGCTTCCAGACTATGGGTCGTAATAAATATCTGCACATCAAATGCTTCACTGGCTTTGACAATAAAACGAAAGAAGTCATCATAGTATTTTTTATGAAGAGCCGTTTCGATTTCATCGATCAACAGAATTCCTCCTGCAGCTTTTACAATTGCATTTGATAATACCAGCACTTTCTTGATACCATCGCCAAAGGTAGACAACGGCATATTCCCTAATCTTGCATGTTGTAAATATTCAACAGGTCGATTGCTGATCTCATTTTTGAGAATCAACATATCCTCAATCTCCGGGTCAAACAACTGTAATGCCTTCAAACAAATTTGCTTAAATTGTTCATTTTTAATAATTTGATTCATAATAGAACCTCTTAAATGTTCAAATGGAGAAACGTATATAATCCTTAATGTATTAGCTTCCGATAATACAGTTCCTGATGATACCGAATAACGATTCAGTTGTAATGATTCCTTTTCTACCTTCTCCCCATACTGATATGTTATCTCTCCAATAAATTCATCTGTTTCTGTTGACGTCCAATCTGCATTTCTCCTTATAAACATAGAACTTAATTCTTTGGCATCAATTATGATCCGATGCTCCTCTCCTTTTGCACTACATGCAATATAATTACCATCGCAATTTCCCGATACATGAATTCTACGATCTGTACCATCATGTGGAAACATACATACCAAGCTCTCATACAAGGAATTGGAGCCTCCCCAAAGTAAACTCTCTCTTTGTCTTGCAATTCTATATAGATTCCCAGGCAATTTCGCTGTTCTTAACAATTGAATTGCTTCCATAACACTGGTTTTCCCACAATTATTATCACCAACAACTAAATTAATTCTGCGCAATTCATTGATTGTTAAATTCCGAATACCGCGAAAACATTCTATCGACAATTCATTAAGCATCGCCACTATACCAACTCCTCCCTGTCTTCAAATTGAACTACTAATCTTTTATCCATAGCATCTGCTATCTTCTTTAAAGAATCAAGTGTCGGACACGTGATCCCTTTTTCAATATTACTAATATTAGATTGTGTCAGTCCGCTTTTATCCGCTAATTCCTTTTGCGTAAGTCCTGCATCTGCCCTTGTATTTATCACAAGTTCTTGGATTTCTCTATGAATATCATACTCATATACCTCTTCAGCATCTTTTTCTAACCTATCCACATTTATTTGAGATAGCGTTTCATCCAAAAAATTTTGAAAATCGTTCATAAGCATTCACTCCTTATTAATTTAATTCCCATCATTATAAGGTCTTACATTTATTACTATATTCTTTATAATGTCAAAAGTCAATAAAAATATACTTGCAAATATATATTTATCAATCAAAATATACTTATATAAATATATTTATTGCATTGCCTTACTGCACATCTGCACCTCCGGCAACGTTTTTACTTTCTCACGATTCCTACAACTTAATCCTCTTGTTAAACTCCGCCAGATCAGACAAGCATTGTACCAAATGAATGTTTTCGGCGACACTGCGAAGGTTTTCCGGTGTTGCAATCACGATTCCCGACTGTGTTATCGTGATAGGATCGCTATCTTCTTTAATGATGTCCGCTTTATGGGACAGACTCATTGCTATATTGCTACCGCTCACCATGTCCATTTGATCCAACTGCTGCCGATGCTCACTCCCGGTTGACTTCACATAGATCCTGGTGGTGTCAATATTGCTGTGCCCCAGCACATCTGCCAGCTTAACAATGTCTCCGGTCTGACGGTAGAATTCCCTGGCAAATAAATGGCGCAGATTATGTGGATATACCTTGACACTGGAAACATTTGCTGACGTGGCAATTGCTTTTAACCGGCTCCACACCTCTCTACGATCCATCGGTTGGTGATGTTTGTTTTGAAAAACAGCGCCGATTTTGATATCCTGCTTCTTCACATATTCTTTTAATAACTTCTGTAACGCAGAGGACAGCAAAATGCGACGCACTTTCCCTTTATTGTATACGTCTGCGACACCATACTCCAAGCAGTCTACGTTGATATGGCGTAGTTCGCCGACTCGAATACCAGTGCCGGCAAGTGTCTGCAGCAGCATTGCTGTTTTGAGATTGTTTTGACGAATAGCAACAGTCACCAGACGCTTATACTCCTGCATCGTTAATTCCTTTTCTTCGGGCTCAAATGCTGTTCTCTGCACTTTGATCGTTTTGATGCATAGATCATTCCAGTGCATTGCCTGACAAAATTGGTTGACGGCTGCAATGTACGAATTAATACTGGTAGCCTTGTAGGTACTGCTCACTTCCAGATCTCTTTTGTATTCCAGCATAAGCGTTTTCGTTAGGATCCTTCCGTTCGCATATTGCTGCAATTTACGGACATCCCGTACATATTTATCGATCGTACTCGGGGGCTTTTCTGCTTTGTATAAACATTGACGGAAGCGAATAATTTCCCGCTCCGTGATAACTTTTTGCTTTGTCTTTTGTTTCATCTTCGTCCTGCTTTCTCCGCCGTTTGGTGCGGTTTTCTAATATTAGACCGTTCAACTTAGCCTAATTCAAACTTCCCATACCTCATTATTTCGCACAACCACATATCGCTTATTATGTCGATGGTTTAATTATATTTTGCAGCTGACATATAGTGAATACTGCCATCAAAAAACTATAGCAATTGCCTTGCCGCAATTAGTTTTCACAGTGATTTCTAAATTTTGTTGTCTCTGATGTATGATTTACATGCCTTTCGGAAACTCGAAGTCCCGGAAGCAAGGTATTCATCATTTTTGAAAGGGACTTTGCGCTCGTCGTTACTTATGTCTCGTATTTCAGAGACATTAAGTAACGTGACGTAGCGCATCGTAGCGGAAGCGTCCCGTCCAAAAATGGATGATACCTTGCTAAACCGAGACATCTCATACACTCCTTCAGGCATGTATTCATCAGAGACTTAACAAAATAAGAAATCACTATGAAAACTCTGCGTTCTTCGGCAATTGTCTTAGTTTTTTTGATGGCAGGATAATTTACTTTATCGGTTGCAAAATAGCTATTGTTTTACTGACATAATAAGCAATATGTGGTTGTGTGAGATAATGGGGTATGGGAAGTTTGAAGATATTATTTAATAGCATTTTTATCCATCAATTTTTGATATGAATAGAATCGAAAGAATTGATTGAACAGATGGTATGAATTGTGTTAATATAGTATCGTTGGAAAATAAATTATTCATTACAAACGAATTTAGGAGGTTACAAATGTCAGAGAATACTTGTCTCGAGAAGCAGCCGCTTTCTCAGGAAATGCTTGACAAAATGGACGCATATTGGCGTGCCGCAAACTATTTATCTGCCGGTCAGCTCTATCTTTTGGACAACCCATTGTTAAAAGAGCCTTTGACCATGGATCAAATTAAGAAAAAAATCGTAGGTCACTGGGGAACTGTTCCAGGACAGAACTTCGTATATGTACACTGCAACCGTGTTATCAAACGTTATGATCTTGATATGATCTTACTTTCCGGTCCGGGACACGGTGGAAACTTCATGATCGCTAACACATATCTCGAGGGATCCTACAGCGAGATCTATCCTAATATCAGCCAGGACGAAGAGGGTATGAAGAAAATGTTCAAACAGTTCTCATTCCCATGTGGAGTACCTAGTCACTGTGCACCAGAGACTCCTGGTTCTATCAACGAGGGTGGTGAGCTTGGTTATTCTATCGCTCATGCTTTCGGTGCTGTATTTGATAACCCAGACTTGATTGCTACTGTTATCGTTGGTGACGGTGAGGCAGAGACCGGACCACTTGCTACTTCTTGGCAGTCCAACAAGTTCTTAAATCCTATTACCGATGGTGCTGTTCTTCCTGTTTTGAACTTGAACGGTTATAAGATCAGCAACCCTACTATCTTCTCACGTATTCCTCGTGAAGAGATCGAGAGCTATTTCGTTGGTTGTGGTTGGGAACCAATCTTCGTTGAAGGTGACGATCCAATGACAATGCACAAATTAATGGCTGAGGCTATGGATGAGGCAATTGAAAAGATTAAGGCTATCCAGGAAAATGCACGTAAGAATAATGATCCGGAGCGTCCTAAGTGGCCAATGATCGTTCTTCGTACACCAAAGGGATGGACTGGTCCTAAGGTTGTAGACGGACAGCAGATCGAGGGATCTTTCCGTGCGCATCAGGTGCCGATCACAATGGAAAAACCAGAAGAGCATTTACCACTTCTTCAGGCTTGGTTAGAAAGCTACCATGCAGAGGAGTTGTTCGATGAGAAGGGTCGCTTGATCCCAGAGCTCGCAGAACTTGCTCCAAAGGGAGATGCACGTCTTGGTGCAAACCCTCACGCAAATGGTGGATTGTTATTAAAAGACCTTCGTCTTCCAGACTTCCGTACTTATGGTATCGAAGTTGATCCTGGTAAGACAAAAGCACAGGATATGATCGAACTTGGTGGATATATCCGTGACATTTTTGTATTAAATAAAGAAAATCAGAACTTCCGTATCTTCGGACCGGACGAGAGTATGTCCAACCGTTTATACAAAGTATTTGAAGCAGAGAACAGAGATTGGAACGCTGAATTACTGGACACAGATGACTGCTTATCCAGAGGCGGACGTATCATGGACGGTATGTTGAGTGAGCATATGTGCGAGGGATGGCTCGAGGGTTATCTTCTCACAGGTCGTCACGGTTTCTTCGCTAGTTACGAAGCATTTATCCGTGTCGTAGATTCCATGGCTGCACAGCATGCAAAATGGTTGAAAGTATGTAACCAGCTTACTTGGAGACGTCCTATCGCTTCCTTGAACTTCATCCTGACTTCTAACGTATGGCAGCAGGATCACAACGGATTTACACATCAGGATCCGGGATTCTTAGATCATATTGCTAACAAGAAAGCAGACGTTGTTCGTATGTATCTCCCACCAGATACTAACTGCTTGCTTTCCTGCTTCGATCACTGCGTAAAGAGCAAAAACTATGTAAACGCAATCGTTGCTTCTAAGCATCCAAGTTATCAGTGGTTAAGCATGGAACAGGCTGTTAAGCACTGCACACAGGGTGTTGGCATCTGGGAGTGGGCAAGTAACGACGAAGGCGAAGAGCCGGATATCGTTATGGCATGCTGTGGTGATACTCCAACACTTGAGACCATGGCAGCAGTTACCATCCTTCGTGATGAGCTTCCAGAACTTAAGATTCGTGTTGTCAATGTCGTTGACTTGTTCAAACTTGAGTCTAACCACAAACATCCACACGGTCTTAGCGACAGTGAATACAATGCAATCTTTACAACAGACAAACCGGTAATCTTTGCATTCCATGGTTACCCAACATTGATTCACGAGCTTACTTATCGTCGTGACAACCAGAACGTATCTGTTCATGGTTATCAGGAAGAGGGTACGATCACTACTCCATTCGATATGAGAGTCCAGAACGAGATCGATCGTTTCAACTTGGTAAAAGATGCGATCATGCATTTACCACAGTTAGCAAACCGTGGTTCCTACCTCATCCAGAAGATGAACGACAAGCTTGTTGAGCATAAGCAGTATATCGCTGAGTATGGTCAGGATCTTGAAGAAGTTCGCGATTGGGAATGGCACACTCCAGAGGATAAATAATCCTTTGCGATACGCAGCCAATTTCGTTAAGAAAACAACGCCCCTGCAGGAGTTTTGCTCTTGCAAGGGCGTTTTCTTATGGAATAAGAAAATGCTGTTGTGTAACATTATGCCACCAAGAATTGCTTTAGCAATTCTTGCAAAGCAAAGCGCTGGCTTTGCTTTTCTTATAGAATAAGAAAATGCTGTTTTATAATTGACTGAAATGTTCCAACATAAATTTTCGAAATGTCGTTGCCGCAATACTTTGAGGATACTCTGTATCATATACAAGGGAAATACGACGATGCGGCATTTCATCCGGAAAGTGAATCTGAAAGACGCTTCCCATATCCAATGCTCCTCGCACAAACTCCGGTGGCAAAAAGCCAATACCCAAATTGTGTTCAATCGCAGGCAGAATCAAATCTGTCGTAGCCAGCTCGATCGCAGGCGCAAATGGCAGCCCACGCTCCGCAAAATATGTATTCAAAAAGTTACGGGTAATCGTCCCCGTCATTAAGCTTACCCACGGATAACGACATAATTCCGGCAAAGAAGTTGTCTTTCCTTTCAGATGACTGTACTTTGTACCGCCGATCAAAATATCTGTATAGGAATGCACCGTATGTACGATCAACGGATCCTCCATGGCAAACGGTATTGACGAGATCATTGCCATATCAACCTGTCCCTGTTTTAACGAGATGACAGATTCTCTGGAACTATTGTTTAATATACGAAATGTAACTTTTGGATGAAGTTCACTAAATGCTTCCATCGCCTGAAGCAGGCAGCAGTGTAACGCCGTCTCTGTTGCACTGATCGTAATGGAACCGCCATCTAATGACCGTAAATTGCTAAGATTCTGCTCTCCCTTAAAGAACTGTGCACAGCCTGCAGATATATATTGATAAAAGGTATTTCCTTCGGAAGTTAATTCCATCCCCGATTTACTACGAACGAACAATCTGCATCCCAACATATCCTCCAGCTTATGAATCGTTCTTGTCACCGCCGGTTGGCTGGTCTGCAAAGCGGCTGCCGCTTTTGTCAAGTTTCCATATTTTGCCACATAATAAAAAATGCGATAATATTCAAAATTTGAATTCATGGTATACCTCTCTAAAACACTAGGATATCACGCCAGTCTTACTGCAATGAATAGTAACCGTTTTGGTATACTGCTGTGATACATTCGTTGCATGTACTGCTACTACTTTCGCAGAAGCAGAATTGCCCTTTTTAGAGGACGACAAAGATTTGATCGACCATGATTTGGCTGGAGCTGAAGCACTTGGAGAGCAACTGATACACTTTGATGACGTGCCATTGTAGGAAAAAGTAGCTTTGATCGATACAGACCACAAAACCGCCCCAGACTTATTCTTATAGTAAGCTGTTTTCGTTTTTGTAATCTGTTTATCAGCAGATTGTAACGACAGTGCAGCTTTCATCCCTGCATCATTAATAACCGTCTCGATATAATCACCATTGTCTAAGTGCTCAATTGTATGCTGACCTTGTGCAATAGTTGCAGCATCCGCTTTTCCTGTAAGCATTAACACTGCCACCATCATTACTGCCAATACCTTACTAACTCGTTGTTTCATAATATAAAATCCCCCTTTGTTTATTCAATAACCTCTTCTTCAAAATAAATCTGTTCGGATTCTAAAACCTTATACTCTCGATATATAATGCCCACTAATGTTAATGATGTAACAATAATTACGATCAATATACCTGCAAGAATACGTTTTATCCATCTTGATTTTACGATCTTATTTGAAATTTCATCAATATCCATACCAGTCAAATAATTATTGACAACATCATTTGGTTTACCGAATTGTCGGTATAGTTCATCAATATCCTGAATATCATTCTCCTCACAATATACCCATACATTATTCGAAAACCAAGATAAATATTTACGTTCACCCCGACCACGAAATGGGCAGATTGCTTTAATCTCTGAAATATATCTGCGAACAATCTTCTTATTCACTTTTATCCACCTTCCCCTTCAATGTAATATTAATTTTACCAATTCATAAGAAAAATTTACCAATAACGAACCTCATTTTTCGTTCGAAGTGCGTGTGATGATCTTACCTATTGCCCCTGTAATGCTATAGTATTCATCTAACAGCCGATCCAGATATTCCAAACCACTTTCTGTAATTGAATAATATACACGCGTTCGTTTCACTCCAACCTTGATCTGTTCATACTCTAAATAGCCTTTCTCATTCAGCCGATACAATGTTGGATACATAGTTGCCTCATTAAGTTTATATCCCCCCTCACTATACTCTAAAAGTTCATTTGCAAGCTGATAGCCATACTTCTTCTCTGAACGCAGAAGTAACAACAATACCAGCTCAATTGTCCCGTTTTTGATGTTACCTTTTGTTACTTTTGGTTCTTTCTTTTCTGCCATATTCTCACACCTTTAAGGTTATTAGCTCATGTTTAGCCTGTTTCAGCCAATTACGGCTGTCTATTGTTAGTATACAGATTTTTTTATGTACTGTCAATCGATGCATTAACATTTAATACTTTACAAAGTAAATTAATTATTGACAGACTTATAACATAAAGATATAATGTTATACATTGAAAGGAGGGTGGAAAATAATGAAGAATACAATAATATCTATATCTCAATTGTCAATTATAATCTCACCAAAAAATGTTCTTGTTCCACGACGGGCAAGCCCATCATAAGAAGAACAAGAACATAACAAAAAACCCAAGAACCATTATACCATACAATCTCAAAATGGTATAGCAAAAATTCTTTACAATTATGAACGGAGGAAAAATTATGAATTACAAAAAAATTGCAACTATCACTATGGCTGCTTTATTAGCAATTTCAAGTAGTATGCCGGCATCGGCTGTAACAAAAAACTGGCGCGTATATCATGCACAAGGTGCACCAACCAACTCTGGTATATTTGATTCTGGGCAAATGATGCCAAAGGGAGGCAGTGTTTGTGAAGTAAAAATGACCAGTTATGAGAATTTGTCAAAAACAACTCTCTACGCTTATCGCGAGGGTCATAAAGATGCCCGAAAATATATTACCGCAAAAGAAAACATTGTTAATGTATATGTTGCTTCAAACAAGGCTGAAAAAGTCATCGTGCACATGGCAACGACTTCCAACAAACAGACCACTGCAAAAGGCACCTTTATGCGTTAATATTATAGTTACACTATAAATGGGCATATTTATCACTAGCTAAAGTTACTCTCCGTATGCACTCCTATTATAGCGAATGCATACAGAGAGTAGTGTTATATTATATAGAAATAATGAAAGGAATATATATGATAAAATATAACAAGATTCTTAGCTGTCTTCTTGCAGCTTTACTATTAACCGGCTGTCAAGCCACACCATCTTCCGTCAAAAACAAAGCGAAAGATTACACAAACTCGAAAGATGTAACCACTGGAAAAGAAGAATTTGTCTCTGTTGACCATCTGTTAGACAATATGGATTCTCTGTTAAAAGCATCGTATCAAAATATGATCTTAGCAGATACCATTCATATTGAACAACCTCAATCTGTCTCTATATTGCAGCTTGAGAACCCCAAAAATCTGGCAACACCGGAAAATGTAAAAAAATTATCTAAAGTTGTCCTTGGCACCAACAAGTATGATCATTTAATTAAAAATTATAAAAATGAAAAATGGGCAGTTGGTGACACCTATGGATTTAACTATGACTCAAGAACTGATTCCTCTGGCGATATCGATAATGTGGGATTTTATGTAATGAATACCAAATTATACCTTTTAGGCGCATATGGCATTCGAAACATTTACCACCCTGATTGGGGCATTCCTCTAGGCAATTGTACCCTTAATGGAAAGAAATGCTCTTTAACCAAACAATATCAATACGTAGAAAATTGGGCAAAGAAAAATGGTAATGTTATCGAAAATATGTATGACGATTTCCATGTCAAAACAATTTATAAATGTAAAAGCGATGGTATCGAATATCTTTCCTTTGATGTTTGTAAATATTATAAAGGGATTCCGTTTGATGACATTTGGTTCTCTCCAGAACAACGCAATTCCATTGATGACATTTCTTATCCTCCAAATGTCTTGGAAATCTGCACTCTTGGTAAACCAAAAATCGAAAGCCTGCGCAATAATAATTATAGTTATACCATAAAAAAAGAGGAACCACACAATGACAAATTAATTGGACTAAAACGTGCCTTAACATTAGCTGAGTCACATATGTCCGGTACTCACAAGTATAACATTGTAGATATCGATATTAAATATACAATATGCCAAGCTACCAAAACAACTTACACAGACGATGGCAAGGAAAAAATAACGATTTCCTACGAGGCTCGTCCTGTGTGGTCTTTCATTATGGATAACAAAGAACACCAAACACGAAACATTCTGTGGTCTCGAAAATTCATTAATGTTGATATGATCACCGGAAATGTTGAATATCATGAGTCTGATAATTGGGATGATTGATCTCTTATTATCAACTCAAGTACGATCAAGCCAAGGAAGTGAACTATTATGCGCAAAAAATATGCAAAAACCATTAGCTGTCTTCTTGCAGCTTTACTATTAACCGGCTGTCAAGCCACCCCATCTTCCGTCAAAAACAAAGCGAAAGATTACACCAACTCGAAAGATGTAACCGTCGACAAGGAAGAATTTGTCTCTGTTGACCATCTGTTAGACAATATGGATTCTCTGTTAAAAGCATCGTATCAAAATATGATCTTAGCAGATACCATTCATATTGAACAACCTCAATCTGTCTCTATATTGCAGCTTGAGATTCCCAAAAATTTTGCAAATAAAAATAAAGTATCTAAATTATCCAAACTAATCTTAGGTACCAACAAATACGACCACTTAATCAAAAATTATAAAGACGAGAAATGGGCTATTGGAAATTCCTATCAGATCAGTTTGGATCCAACACACGACAACGCCAATGTAGACGATTCTGGAGCATATGTTGCTGTTCCTGGCAAACCTTACATTATTGGTTCCTACGGAATAACAAATATATATCATCCGGACTTGGAAACAAAACTTGGAAAATGCAGCCTAAATGGAAAAAATGTTTCTCTCGATAAGCAGTACCAATACGTCAATTCTTGGTGTAGTAAAAACGGCACAGTTCTTGAGCCACAGTATAATTATAAAGTGAAAACCATGTATAAATGCAAAGATAATGGAATCGATTATCTTAGCTTTGATGTTTGTAAGTATTATAAAGGGATTCCGTTTGATGATATCGACTTTGATACTGATGATGATAAAATTACCCAAAACGGAATCGATCGTTTTTCCATTAGAAATATATTGGAGTTGACAACCTTAGGACAAAACAAAATTATTAGCCTTCGCAATAATAATAATAGTTTTGTCATCCGTTCAGAAAAAGATTACAGTAACAAGTTGATCGGGCTAAAACAAGCTCTAAGATTAGTGGAAACAGAAATGTCCGGAGTACATAAAAATCAAATTGTAGACATTGACATCAAGTACATCATTTACTGTACATCCAAAAATACAGACGACAGTGATACTAAGGGTCAAATTGTAGAAAGCTATGAAGCCCGTCCTGTGTGGTCTTTCATTATGGACAATAAAGAACATCAAACTAAAAATGTTCAATGGTCTAGAAAATTTATTAATGTTGATATGATCACCGGTGATGTCGAATATCATGAATCAACTAATTGGGATGATTAATTTCTTGTTATCGATTCATTCCAATACACAAGTAAGACATGTTATTGATTATGTAGTGAGATACTCAAGTACAGTCAAGACAAGGAAGTGAACTATTATGCACAAAAAATATGCAAAAACCATTAGCTGTCTTCTTGCAGCTTTACTATTAACCGGCTGTCAAGCCACCCCATCTTCCGTCAAAAACAAAGCGAAAGATTACACCAACTCGAAAGATGTAACCGTCGACAAGGAAGAATTTGTCTCTGTTGACCATCTGTTAGACAATATGGATTCTCTGTTAAAAGCATCGTATCAAAATATGATCTTAGCAGATACCATTCATATTGAACAACCTCAATCTGTCTCTGTATTACAGCTTGAGATCCAAAAAAATCTAGCAACACCGGAAAATGTAAAAAAAATGTCAAGAACCATTCTAGGCACAAATAAATACGATCATCTAATAAAAAATTTCAAAAAGCAATGCCACTTTGATTACGATATTTATGGCATTAATTATAATTCAAAAAAAGATCCAGAAATCCAAATTGACGCTTCTGGTTTCTATGTAATTTTACCAAATCCAAAGCTTTTTGGTGCCTATGGGATTAGAGCTATCTATCATGCAGATTTTGGTCAACCATTAGGTTACTGCACACTTAATGGAAAAAAAGTATTGCTAGATACGCAATGCCAATATGTAAACAACTGGTGCGATAAAAAAGCAGATGTAATTGAAACTATGTATGACGACTTTCGCGTTAAAACAATTTATAAATGTAAGTCTGACGGCATAGAATATCTAGCTTACGATATATGCAAATATTACAAAGGAATTCCATTCGATGACATTAGCTACTCTACCGACCAGGAAAACACCACAGATACTATATCCTACTTTTCAAATATTTTAAACATTACCACCCTTGACCAACCCAAAATCGAGGGTATGCGCAATAATAATTTTTGCTTTAAAATCAAAAGCGAAAAAACACATAATGATAAATTAATAAGTTTGAAGCGAGCATTAAACCTTGCAGAAACGCAAATGTCTGGGGCACATAAAAGTGAAATTATAGACATTGACATCAAATATTTAATTTGTGAAACCGCGCAAACAACTTACACCGATACTGGTAAAGAAAAAATAATATGCTCATATGAAGCCCGTCCTGTGTGGTCTTTCATCATGGATAACAAAGAACATCAAACCAAAAATGTTCAATGGTCTCGAAAATTTATTAATATTGATATGATCACCGGAAAAGTTGAATATCATGAGTCTGATAATTGGGATGATTGATAAATAGCAATATAAGAAAGGCAGTGTTATTATGAAACGCACAAATTCCTGTACAACCAAAAAATCATTTGCGGAAATCAGCATTTTTCTTGCCAGTAAATGGTTCTTCATTAGCATATTTGTTGTCACCATTCTATGCTATATGACCCCAGTCTATTATGGCGATGGTGTTTCTGAAATGTCAACCTTAGAATTATTACGTCTAAAGGCTAACCCCTCTTTTGCCATTGAGCCTATGCAGTATCAAATCTCGGTTATCCTTCCTAGAGCAGTGCAAGGGTATTTAGCAATGTTTGTACCTGTACTATCGGCTCTGCCATTTATTGTTTTTCAACAGGCTGAAAAATCCGGACGTTATCAACGATTCTATATGTTCCGCTCCACCTCCTCAAGACAATATTACGGCAAAAAATGGCTATTCGGCATGGTGACTGGCGGACTTGTTTTGCTGTTTGGAGTAATACTTTTCGAATTGTCCTTTATCGCGATGGATTATTATATCTCCGGCACAATTACTGTCGGCAAATCTGTTGAACAACTATTTTACATGCAATATTACGCCGGTATCTTTGTATATGGTGCAGTGTCTGCTATACCTGCTATGTTGATTAGCTTTTTGTGCTGTAACCTTTATTTTATCGTATGTATACCATTTATCGCAGTTTTTATGTGTAATCTGCTTGTTTCTTATTTGTACCGCTTTGCGGACAATTGTCCCATTCCACATTTCGTACAAATTCAAGGGAATTTATACAGTTTTGGATTTTGTTATATATTCAGCGATGTATTATCGTTTGTACAGCTTACAATAGAAATGATCGTGCTATTGACGGTCTCCGTAGGATTCGTAGCATTGCACAATCACCTTAAATTAGATCTAACCGATTAGCGAAAGGAGTTTGACCATGAAAACATTTAAAATGATGCGTAGCGAATATTTATGCTGGCTATTTAATTCCAGAATTATTTTGCTTCCCTGTGTCTTTATCATAGTGTATACCATGATCACATCGGATCTCGTCAAATGTGCAAATAACATGGGTGCACCAATCAATTTATTAGAACCTTTTATTGGCATCTGTAATTCTGCCACATTTCTTGGATTTATACCGATTGTTTTTTTGGTTCTAATAGCAGATTTTCCTAGAATCGATAATAATATGATTTTCAAAATTTATCGTGCAGGAAGGATAAAATGGGTGTTATCACAGTTGCTATTTTTACTTGCTGCAGACGTTACTTTTGTATTTCTATTATTTGTTGGCATTACACTTCCAATACTACAGCGCGGATTTTGGTTTAATGGCTGGAGTGATGTTGTCACCGACATGACTCGAGTTTTTCCTGAACTTGCTGACTCGGATATTTCAAAATTTATTCCTGCCAACCTTTACTATCAAATGCTTCCCTTCCGTGCTGCGATTCTTTCCAGTGTTTTTTTAATATTATATCTATATTTGATAGGTATGATTATGCTAGTCATAAAAATACACGGGCAAGGCACTTTCGGAATTGTAATTCCCGGTCTCATTGTAATTGCCGGATCAGGATTGGTACAGCTGGGACATGTTAATGCTAAATGGCTGTTGCCCGCTGCTCATGGGATCGTGCGAACACATTATTCCACCTATTACCGACACATGGATTGTACACTGACAACATCCTTTTTGTATTTCTTCGGAATAATCGGGATCCTGCTTGTTCTTGTTCTGATCCAAGCACGTAAAATCAACTACACCAATATCATTCAAGTCGAATAAGGAGGACTACCATGACAAATAAAACAACTAACTCATTCATCCAAGTAAATGACATCGTACTGCGTTTCAAAAAAGATATTTTGCTAGATCACGTTTCCTACCAATGCGAGCAGGGGAAGATTCATGGCATTGTCGGACGAAACGGCAGTGGTAAAACATTACTGATGAAATGTATCTGCGGATTCATCCGTCCCAATGAAGGGCATATTTATGTCAGAGACAAGGAGATTGGTAAAGATATTGATTTTACTCCGGATACGGGAATCATCATTGAAACCCCGGGATTTATTCCTTATTATTCTGGCTATCGTAATCTCAAAGTACTGGCTGCTATCAACAATCGTATTTCACGAAAAGACATTGAAAACGCCATGTATCAGGTAGGACTTGATCCAACAATGAAAAAACGTGTTGCAACATATTCACTCGGCATGCGACAGCGTTTAGGTATTGCACAGGCAATTATGGAAGATCCCTCTTTAATTATATTGGATGAACCATTTAACGGTCTGGATAAACATGGCGTAGAAGAAATGAGAGAATATTTTCTATCTTTGAAAAAGAAAGGAAAAACCATTCTACTCACCTCACACAACACAGAAGATATTGAGTATTTATGTGATACCGTTGTAGAAATGGATCACGGCAAATTTATATAATCTAGAATCATAGGAAGGTGGTCAAAATGAAAAAAATTTATTTTGCAACAGGCGTTTTATTAATCAGTATGTGTATGCTATTAGCATGTGAAAACAAGAACGCATCCCAAGGTGACAGTAAAAAAGCAGAGCAGTCAAAACAAGCAACTGAAGCTCCCAAAGATGCAAAAGTTGCCACCGCAGAAAATGGCAAACATACTGAAAGTAATGACGTAACCGTTGATGTCCAAAAATATCATAATACTGAGAAAATTGTTTCCGAAAACGACTATGCGATATCCTCCGATCTGCAGGACATGAGCGAAGAAGCCCAAGAAATCGTTGAAGCAAAAATACGCACTTTTCAGTATGTTGTTATTGATGGGGATGCTTGGACAAAAATTGAGCTGGACATTCAAAACAGTCTGTCTGGGACCTTGAAAAAAGGCGATTCCATTACTTTATATCAGTCCGGCGGTTATGTCCCTTTGACAGATCACATTGCATATTATAAGGATGCATTCCGATACAAAGAATGGTCCAAAAAGAAAATAAACGACACTATTTTGCAGGAAACCATTAATGGCGAAGGCGAACCTGTAGTAGGTACAGAAGCAATATACTACTTAACCAAATTTAAGAAAGATGGAATCCTAAATGGCAATTATGGTCGAGTGTGTGGCAAATATGCCCAGTTAAACAAAATTAACGATAATTCGTATAAACATGAGCAAATGAGTGGCAGCAACAGCTCCGAAAAAGTGACCATTTCAGACATTAAGAAAGAACTCCACGAATAGCAGCCAACTCATCGTCTGCTCAAAATCTTCGGGTAACATAAATACAATATCGCAGCAAAAAGACCAATGACAGCAATCAGAATACCGAGCTTAAAGCCTGGGGAAACATATCGAAATTCAACGGTGTGTTTCCCCGGACTGCATTTAAATTGCATAAACGTATCGGCATATGTTGTATAGTTGACTTTTTTACCATCGACGAGAATAGTCCATCCCTTATCATAAGGAATGGAGGTCATAACTGCCTGCTGATCGTCAGCCAAAGTGATGGAACCGGTAATTTTGCCGTGGCTGTGAGACTTGACCTGAAGCGCATTCCCAGCTAACGATTGCATCGTTTCTCTAACAGTTGCCATATCTAATTGGACAATTTCGGCATAAGACGGTCCATACGTATTGCCATCATCTGTTGTTACCACCTGAACCGTTACCGTTTCGTTTTGTTTGAAATTGCCCAGATACAAAATACAGTTGGTTTCATTGGAAAAATAATCTCCAATATAAGTCCCGTTCACATAGACATTGGCATAAGGCGAATTACCCTCCATATACAAATACATAGGGTTATTTGAAGCAGCAGTTATCTGATAGGTCCATGTATTCGCAGCTTCCTGTGAGTATTTAACATTGCAATTCCAAAAATAATTTTTATGTTTGCCGGTAATTCCTGTTACGAAAGAATTTTCATTGCTAAATACACTCTGTTGTGCGATATTATCCGCTTTGCGCAGATCAGATACCGCATAAGCAAAAGGAAGTGCCATATTATTTTGATAAGAAGCGGCCATGTCGTTTAGCGTGTTATCCTTACTGTCTATAGTTGCATATACTGCAGACAGATCACGCCGTGAAAGAACGTATTTACATCCAAACAAGCTGTCAGTCAGAGGCGTGGAACCATAGCCTGAATTCCAAAAATAAGATTGTGCCAATCCTAAAGTTTTTGTCAATTTGTTGACATGAACATTAAACGCAGAGGAGTAATGTGTCATACCGTTATAACCGAGTAGCATCGCATCGTTTTTAGAAAATTCATAGGTCTGGTTAATACGGTACAAATCTTTATCTTGTTTCTGAACCTTTTGCACCAATGTTTGTGTTTCTTTGATAAATTTCGTATATTCTGCCATTTCGGTATAACCAAACTCCTTGTCCAGACCGTCGAACATTTTGCGGCCGTTACCGGTCATATCAATGATCGTGCCAAGCAGGCAAAGGGTAATCGCTGCCGATAATACATATTTTTTATGAACAAGCTGCGTGATTACCATAATACTCCGCAACGCCATATAAATCAGCGTAAAGCTGCACAAAAAAGCATAGCGATATGGAAACCAGTTTGGATACTGGAAGCCATGCCACACTTTGTCCAAAGGAATATAATAGAAACTGATCGCAAATAATATCAGCATTGCTGCCATTCCAATTTTTTCCCGCAATTTTATCTGCCGCAGCAAAAAATATATCACAGCAAGCAGCACAAGCAACAGTCCCGGATAGATCGAAGGAAGCCCGCTATTGGTGATGCTGTCGTATTTACCGGGAAGCAATTTTGTGAAAAGATTCTTGAATACAAAATTCGTAGATTGCTGTGGTTCATAACCGGTAAATCCAGAGTCCAACTTTCCGGACATGAGTGCTTTGAGAGCCGGCAATAAAATAGGCGCTGTCATAGCAACTGCGAGCAAAGCAGCAATTACAAAATGCAGTAAGCGTTTCCAATGTTCTTTATTAGAGTAAACCTCACTAATTGTGGAATGACCCGAAACGTGTTGACGACTTGAGTGAGCGTTGTAATTACAAATCCACATGATCAGAAAATATAGACCGGTAAAAATACCGACCATATATCCCGTATAATAATTACTCATACACAAAAGTGCATAGCAAATAATGAAACAGATACCACGTTTCCCATCCAATATTTTTTCTGCTCCCAGCAATACTAGCGGGAGAAAAATAACGCCATCGAGCCACATAATACTAAGAGAATATACCATAGTGTAAGACATAAAAGCATATCCGATCGCAGGGATCAACAGCGCAAAATATCGCTGGCCATTGTATTTTCGTCGCAGATAATTCGCATATATCACAAAAGTCAGTGAACACAGTCCTATTTTTAGGACAGTAATAATTTCAATAGCCACCGGCATTTTGCTGACTGGAAATAGTAACGTCAAAAACGAGAGCGGACTGGAAATATAAAAAGCGAATACTCCCATGTAATTGCCGCCCATAGAGCGTGCCCAAGAGAAAAATAAAGAATTATCTCCATGTATCATACTACGCAGAGAAGCCAAAAATTCCACATTCTGATCGCGCATATCCATGATCAGCATTGACTTCGTGCCAAACGGATAAAAATGATTTGCTTTTAGGATGAATAGCATCATCAGTTCGGCAAGAAGAAATGCCGCACTATAAAGTAATACGGATTTACTGCGTGCAGAAACTTTAGAGGTTCGTTCGTCCTCTGCAGAATATTTGGAAGCATTATTGCTCATTTTAGTATGGTTCTTTTTATGATATGTGGATATTGTTTTCTTTTTGGCTTTATGCATAATAACCCTACACTCCTTTTTTCGGCTCTATCCTATCGTTCAACACATCAATGCAAAATTGCCGACAAATTATTCATAATACCGGCCGCAACTTCCGGATCGTTCATGGTATAAACATGAATATGTGAAATGCCGTTAGCGATCAAATCTATGATCTGATCCGTTGCATAGGCGATACCAGCCTGCTTCATTTTGGCCGGATCATCTCCAAACCAGTCAACGATGGATTTGAATCGCGCAGGAACGCAACTGCCAGACAATTGAATACTGCGTTCCACTTGATTTTTACGCGTAATCGGCATGATCCCTGCAATAACCGGAACCAATACCCCCGCTTCGCGCAGACGATACATATAATTATAAAATATGCTGTTATCAAAAAACATCTGTGTTGTCAAAAATTCACAGCCTGCGTCTACCTTCTCTTTAATATGTTGAATGTCCTGTGCTTTGCTAACCGCCTCCGGATGTCCTTCCGGATAACAAGCGCCGCCAATACACATTTCCGGTGCAATTTGTTTGATATAACGCACTAATTCAACTGCATAATGAAATTGATCAGGTAATGGAAAATCTGTATCTGCCGGAATGTCTCCGCGAAGTGCCAATACATTTTCAATGCCTGCTTCCTGCATACACTCCAACTGTTTTTTTACAGTTTCTTTGGTAGAGGAAACGCAGGTTAAGTGTGCCATAGATGGTACATTGTATTCCGCTTTAATATCTTTTGCAATCTGCACTGTATAAGCACTTGTGCCACCCCCGGCTCCATAAGTAACACTCATAAAATCCGGTTGAAGTGCTGCAATTTCTCTTACAGATCTGCTTACTTGTTCTACTGCTGTATCCTTTTTAGGTGGAAAAACCTCTAATGATAATGTCACTTTGTCTTCCTGCAATAATTGTGTAATCTTCATATGTTCCTCTCTCTGTTTTTTTGTGCACGTTTAGCAAAAGTCTTGATTTACTGACTTTGCTAAGCAGTTAATCAGTTATTATCTAAATCCATATTTTTTAAGATCTACACGACCATTTTTCACTTCTATTCCATCCGCCCGGAGCAGATCTGCCTGCACATTTTCCCCACCAAAAGCAAATGCCCCAGCCAATTCTCCTTTCGCATTGACAACGCGATAACATGGAATATGTTCCGGGTCCGGATTGTGATGCAGTGCATTTCCGACCGCGCGCGCCATGCGAGGATTGCCCGCCATCGCCGCGACATCTCCATACGTTGCCACCTTACCGCGGGGAATTTGCCGCACTGCCTGATATATGCGCTGCGTCGGGCTATCCGACACCAAATCATAACTTTCTGCGATCATCCGCTTCAGCGTATCTTCCGGTACAGTGCCATCAATAACTACCGTGTTCCAATGCTCCTTGTTTTGATGATACCCCGGCTGTACCGCTGTAAATGCCTCGCGCCAAAAATCTCTCCATTCCGGATCAACTTTCACATTGATATGCAATAAACCATCCTTTTCATAAGTCCACAGAAATGCTTTCTTTGTGTTTCGAACACGCACCAACTGCCAATTAGGATCCCGAAATGGCGCATTCTGGTAGGTGTCCGGAAAGGACAAACCATATGCTAAAATTTCTTCTCTGGTATTCATCGTTGCTCCTCCATGCCTATTGCCTATGATCACACTCTAATCACAGATCCGGTCGCGGCCACCTGCTTTTGCATCATATAATTTCTTATCTGCCCTGCGCAATATATCGTCAATCTTCTCATCCGATGCGACCTGAACAACACCAACGCTCATCGTCACGCAAATATTCTGTCCTTGACATTCTATCGACTGTCCTCGCAGCACATCCAAAACATCTTGAAGAATTTGCTTGGCCTGCTCCTGCTCACAATCCTCTAAGACGATCAAAAACTCCTCGCCTCCCCAGCGGCAAACATAACCTTTCGACATTATCTTTTCTCTCAAAATTCTGGCTACCTTTGTCAATACAACGTCACCAGCTTCATGTCCATACCGGTCATTGACTTTCTTAAAGAAATCGATATCACCAATCGCAACGCAGTATTCAATACCACTCTCCTGCATCTTTTTACACATTTGCTGCAAACACTTATCTCCATAACGACGGTTGTATAGCTGAGTCAACTCATCTAATTCCACCTGTCTGCGTATGGATTCCTGCATCTTTTTACCACTGCGGGCCAGATCGCCGATTTCATCTTCTACTTTAAGCAAACCTGCCGGCATCTCTGCTTCAAAATCCTCTTTGGTCAACTTTTTCATAAACTGCTGCAATATGCGTATTCGTTTCGTCAATATGCGTGTATACGAAATGCTGATCGCACCGATCACAAAGATCGCGGCGATACTCAATAGCAAAATCGGGCGAACTGCCATCCGAATATTTTTTTCAATATCGGTTGCTTTCCTGCATACGCCTACCATTCCAAAGCAGGTGCCATCTTCCAAAAAAATCGGCTCATAGTAAGCAAAATACCGCTCATCGCCTACATTTGTCGTACTGCGATAAAAATGGGCTTTTTTCTTTTTCAAAACATCTTTCGTAATCACCGAAGAAACTGCTGTATTGATAAATAAACGTCCTTTGGTATCCCGAAGCGTTGTCTGCAAACGTACATCCTGACAAAAAAGTGTCACTTCCACACCCATAATTTCTTTCATGTTATCAATAAATTCCGTGTCTTTTGTAATATCTTTTCCGCCTTTATAAATATGATAATTTCCTTTTACATCTTTATTCAACGAAAACTCACCTGGATAATTCTCGTCTAATATTTTTAAGATCAGTTTCGTCTGCTGCGTCATCTCTTTTCGAACATGACCTTCCATTTTGTCAGAAAATGTTTGCATGCTGACCACCATCAACACAATACCCAGCACCAAAATCGGCAGCACCGCCAACGCAAGCATTTTATCTCCCAAACCATTTCCTCTAAACTCTCTCTTTGGTATCTCCATAGCCATCCTCATTTCTGTTTGCTAAACTTTAAGGATCCATATCCCCCTATTTGCTGTGCACGCTTTTTGCACCTATCGGAGTTTCAAAGAAACTCCTAAGATAAACTCGTCAGAGTTTATTATATCATATAACCACACTTCTTTCAGAGCTTTTTCTCGCATTACATCCTATTTCCCAACAAATATTTTCCATTTTAGTAGTGCCTTTTTACCCAATTTCCCTTATAATATAACGACGAGTGCATAAGTCCCTTTCAAAACTGATGAATACCTTGCTTCCGGGACAACGAGTTCTCCGAAAGGCATGTAAATCATCCATCAGAGACTACAAAACTTAGAAATCACGAAAAATGAAAACTGCACGAGGCAATTACTATAGTTCACACAGGACAGAATCGAAGTTATCGAGGCTGCAAATATAAAAATTTCCGTGCCACATAATAAGTATTACGGGACACGGAAATGTAAACTGATGTATGAAGTTTGCGTTAGGAATATTTTTTGAAGGAGGTTTGAGTCATGAAGACTCGTGAAGAGGTTTTAGCATATGGGTTATCCTTTCCTTATACGTATCAGGATGCCCCATTTCGCGATACCAACTGGCAGTTGGTTCGAGTTCACGGCAGCAAAAAAGCGTTTCTGTGGACTTATGAAAAGGACAGGCAAATACAGATCAATATCAAAGTCGATCCGGAATGGCGCGACTTTTGGCGCAATGCCTACGATGCTGTACTGCCCGGTTACCACCAAAACAAAGAGCATTGGAACACGGTTATCTTAGATGGTTCTGTTCCAGATGACACGCTCAAACAAATGATTACCGAAAGTTATGATCTGGTAGCTGACAGTCCGACCAAACGAATCTACGATGCTGTCAAGCAAATCCCACGAGGAAAGGTCGCAACCTACGGAAAAGTTGCGGAGCTTGCCGGCAATCCACGCATGGCACGTGCAGTCGGCAATGCGCTGCACCACAATCCGGATCCGGAGCATATTCCGTGTTACCGTGTCGTAAATTCAAAAGGGGAATTAGCCGGAGAATTTGCATTTGGCGGTAAAGATGTGCAGACAAAAATGCTGCAAGCCGACGGCATTGAAGTTGTTGATGGACGTGTTGACCTTGTAAAATATGGAATCTGACAAGCCGTAGACAAAACAAGAGCAAAGCCCACGCTTTGCTCTGCAAGAATCACTTCGTGATTCTTGTTGACATCTTGTATATTATGATTCCCTGCCAAGTTCCCAAAACATAACTGCACTTGCAGCCGCTACATTTAATGAATCCACACCATGTGACATCGGAATCCGTACTGTATAGTCGCATTGCTCGATCGTACTTTTCGCAAGTCCTTCCCCTTCCGTTCCTAAAATAATGGCAAGCTTTTCTTCCTGCCGCAAACTTGGATGATCAATCGAAACAGAATCATCACATAATGCCATTGCTGCAGTTTTGAACCTCAAGTGCCGCAAGAGTTCTACATATTGCTCATCATTTGGCAAAAATGTCCACGGGATCTGAAACACAGTTCCCATACTTACTCGAATTGCACGACGATACAGTGGATCACTGCAAGCCGATGTAAGTAGTACAGCATCCATATTCAATGCTGCCGCCGAGCGAAAGATTGCTCCAACATTTGTCGGATTCACAACATTTTCAAGCACAACGATCCGTCTCGCCTGTCGACAGGTTTCCTCGACAGACGGCAATTCTCCGCGGTACATGGCACACAACATACCGCGCGTGAGCTGAAAGCCGGTGATCTGCGTCAACACTTCAAACGGCGCCGTATACACTGGAATGTCTCCACATCGTTCAATAATTTTGCGCCCTTGTTTGTCAAAGTGCGCATCTTCCATAAGAAGAGAAATCGGTTCGTACCCGGCATCAAGCGCCCTCTCTATCACAATAGGACTCTCCGCAATAAAGATTCCCGGCTGATGCGCCGGGCGAAATTTCAACTGTGCCTCCCGCTCTCTGACATAAATATCCAGCTCCGGATAGGTTATGTTTTGTATTTTGATTCTATTCTGTACTGCCATACAAATTATCTCCCCATATATCCGCACTCCGTTTTCACCGGATGATCTTTTCCTGAAATATATTGCGCACGAAATGCCATATTGCATTCACGAAGCTCCATTTTTCCTTCGATGTAAGGTTCGTACATTTTTAAAATTCCTGCAGAGCAGCCGTCGCATCCACCGGCATCGTCTCCGACAGATTCTTCGATAATAGCCATTCTTTCTTCCTTGGTCGTGTCTTTTATCAACAAACTTTTCATTGCGATTTCTCCCTTCGTTCTTAGGTATTTCATTTACGGACTTACACTATACAAAGCCCATTTCGCATTAAAATTATCTTAACGGTACCATCCTTTTATGTCAATGCATTGAATCACAAAAACAATTTGACTTTTTGATTTGATATTATTATAATGAAAACTGTTTGAATTATAACTTTTTACAAAAAATGCGGGCCGACTGTGAAAAATACAACTGATACTGTATTTTATTGCAATGAACGCTCAGAAATGGAGGTTAATATGGAACAATCATTTCATTATCAGCTGATGGCAGTTCAATCTTTAGTACAAAAAAAGATTTTAGAGCAGCTTAGCGATACCAATCTGACGATTGGACAGCCAAAAGTTTTAGAATATCTGGGGCATCATGACGGCATGAGCCAAAAAGATATCGCACGAGCTTGTCACATTGAACCCGGATCAATGACTTCCATTCTGAATCGAATGGAAGATAAAAACTTGATTGAACGCAAAATGCTTCACGGAAACCGCCGCAGTCTTTATGTATTTCTGACACCTTATGGCAAAGAAATGTGGCAGCGCGTGGAACAGGCATTTGCACAAATTGAGCAGGAAATTTGGAAAGGTATCTCTGTCACTGCGCAGAAAGAATTTATGGAAACTTTGCAACAGATTTACAATAATCTGTCAACAAAATAAAAAATGAAAAGAGAAACAATTAACAAAATCCCTTGTTTTAAGGGAAAAAAGACTTGACTATGTAGGGAGGATTATCATGGATAAACTAAAACGTTATATTATATTTTTAATAGGACTTTTTATCAATTCATTGGGCGTAAGTCTAATTACGAAAGCCGCACTTGGCACTTCTCCAATCTCTTCCATTCCCTATGTATTGAGCCTAATTTTTCCTTTTACATTAGGACAATTTACCATCTATTTCAGTGTCCTATTGGTCGTGTTACAGCTGCTTATACTCCGCCGAAAGTTTAAGGTCGAGCATTTGCTGCAAATACCAATCTCTATAGCTTTTGGCTATTTTATTGACCTGACAATGGAAATGTTATCTTTTGTCAATCCGCAACTGTATATTATCAAAATTGCTGCACTTTTGATTGGCTGTGCCATTCTTGGATTTGGTGTGTATACGGAATTATTGGCGAATGTTGCAATGCTGCCCGGCGAATCTTTTGTCCGCGCCGTCGTTGAAGTATGGCATACTGAATTCGGTGTCACTAAAGTTACATTCGATGTATCTATGTCGTTGACCGCTGTAATATTGTCTTTTGTATTTTGCGGACAGTTACAGGGTGTTCGTGAAGGTACGATCATCGCTGCTCTTCTGGTCGGTTTCATCGCCCGTACACTGGGGCGATGGTTAAAACCATTCGAGACGATATTATTCAAAACAACACCAGCCGCAGATTCTGTTTCTGCCGAAGCAAACGCTTCATCTATCCCAAATACCGTACAGGTCATTGCAATCGGACGGGAATACGGCAGTGGTGGTCATGATTTGGGACAGGAGCTTGCGAAACGACTTGGCTTTGCCTTTTATGACAAAGATATTATAAAGCTTGCTGCCGGAACTACCGGCTACTCTACGCAATATATTGCAAAAAATAGCTCATGAAGAGAAACTGCGTGCTGCCAACTACCACTATTACACACATCGCATGTGGGGTCATGCCAGCAATTACGATCTCACTCTGGATACAGCAATTGGTATTGATCACATCGAACAGATCGTACGAATAATGTTGTCCAATGAATAACAAACGAATTCATAGTCATTGCGATTACATGTCACCCGATGATTTTGAAAGGCTGTATCAACAGGCAAAATGATTTTATTTCTGCGAATACACAACTGCAAAGTATTTCACTTTATTTCTGCGAATACGCAACCACAACTCTAAAAAAAGTGTCTTTATAAGTAGAGGAAGCAAATTACATTTGATATTGGCTATATTGTGCCGCAGGCGTCACAAAGCAGCCTTGATTGCAGATGCTAAAAATGTGAATATAATTCGCATAAATATTTAGCTCGCAATTCCTTCGACGCAAAAATCGTCTGCGGAATGGAGATTTTTATGGAAGAAAAACAGATCATAGCAATGCTATGGAAGCGGGATGAATACGGATTAAAGCTGCTTCAGGAACAATATTCTGCAAAGCTTATGACATTGGCATGCAACTTTGTTTCTGTAGAGGACGCAGAAGAATGTGTAAACGATGTGCTACTTGCAGTATGGCACAGTATCCCACCAAAGAAACCAGATAATTTATTCGCATACACTGCACGAATCTGTCGGAATAAGGCACTAAATAAGATTCGAAGTAAAGAGCGTCAAAAACGCAAAGCGGAAGTCATAGAATTATCTAATGAACTCCAAAATATCATCCCAAATAAAGTGGACGAAGAAAGTTTACTGACGGAATTGATTAATGATTTCCTGGCTGTTGAACAAGCACAAGACCGCTATCTCTTTGTACATCGTTATTGGTTTGGGGAGTCTATTGCTGAATTGTCTGAGCGAACCGGTTATGGAGCGAGTAAAGTCAAAAGCAAATTATTTCGTACCAGGAAGCGACTTAAACATTATTTGGAAGGGAGATATCGCCTATGAAGAATAAAAACTATTTTGAGAAGAAGGAGCTTGTGAGTGATCACCAACTTTATAAAGAGAAAAAGCTTGCGAGAGATAACCAACTTTGTAAAGAGAAGAAACTTGCGAGAGATAACCAAATTCGCAAGAAAAAAGAGCTTGTGAGTGATAAGATATATTTGGAATGTCTTGCCAACATAGAAGACCGTTTTTTATTAGAATCATGGGAAGAGTGTACTTCTAAAAGGAAATCGAAGCATCAATTTCCCAAAGTTGCTGCAGTTATCCTTGTCATTCTATTGGCTATGGGTTCTACCGCATATGCAACACGGAAATATGGAATGTGGATGAGTAAGCATCATTCTAAATACGGGAAATCAGAATACACTATAAATTGGAAAGCACAGGAAGTAGACCCAAATTCCCTTCAAGGCAGTTTTGACAGCATGAAAAAGGCTCTTGTTGAAAAATATCAGCAAGATAACTTGACCGAAGAAATGCCGGATTCCGGTGCAATGCCGGGTTATTATGAACAAACTTTTTCATCTACCGAAGATGCCATCGATTTTTCCGGATATAATAAATGGGTGGCCGCCAACTGGAAATATCGCCCCAATGACAAAGTCACGCTCACATTAGAAGCAACTATAGGAGAAAACGACTACACTTTAGATACTCTTCGCATCGAAACCTCGTACGAAATTGACCACATTCGTCTCCAAGAAAATAAAGAACTATATTTCAAAGGTGGAAATGCAACCCCAGGGCAAATAGGAACTATATCAGATGATGTAACTGCCAAAACGAAGCAGACCAGATTAAAATCAAAGCAGGGTGATGAATGGCTGATTGTCGATAGCAGCAACCTAAACGGTAAGTTCCCTTATTATAACAAATGTGCTTATCTTTTCCATGATGGTGCTTTGTATGATCTGTACATGGTTTGGAACATCAATGGCATGGATAAAAATCAAATTGCAAAGGGCAAAAAAAGAATGGATTCTCTGATGAACGAGTGGATCAACGCTTTTCATTTTTAATTCATTCGATGATCAAGCTATTAAAATTTCATTTGCAACAATATATTTAATGAAATAAGCCGCCTTAAAGATGCATCCTATTCCATCCAAAGTTGGATCGACGGCGAAGATGCTGAACAGATCATGTCGGGCTATTCCGATACCGAGCAGTATGTATATGTCTTGGAAGCGGGACGTATTCTTCGCAAGATCCACTCCATTCCTGCTCCTGCAACACAGGAGGATTGGTAAATCCGTTTTAACCGCATTGTGTGGTGTGCTCAGAAAGCCCCTCTCTTTGCTTCCGGCATTGTGTGGTGTGCTCAGAAAGCCCCTCTCTTCGCTTCCGGCATTGTGAACGGATACTTTGATGATAACGTACCTATGGGGTTTTGGAGATTGCTTGCACTTTACATTTCAAGCAATACTCTCTCGTCTGTATATTCCTCCATTGTAAAGACGTTTTCACGTTCAATCAAACCTCTATATAATCAAAATACCCTGTAATAGTACGTTCCAATTGACGAATCTGTTTTTCGTCCAAATAGTTTTTTTGCAATCGGTGTATCAGATTTGAGAATACGACCATCGGGAGCATTTTTCCATGTGGTCAAGCCCATATTTTCCGAGGTGTGGTCAGCTTGATTATAGACGATTTCAGCCGCTGTTTTACCGGTAATGGCATAGTGGAATTTATTCTGTATGGTGGCATAAAAATGATATGCGGTATCGGAATCTCTATCATAATCAATGCTGCACTCGGCAAATATATCAGTTATCTGTTGCTGTATTCTACGTTCGCTGGCACGGATGGAACGAACTCTTTCCAGCAATTCACGGAAATAGTCTTTTCCAAAAGCTGTTTTATCCTGCATTGCTCCGTGCTGAGTGGTTGTTGCAATTTTTGCAACAACCATTTCCTCATCCAGCTCACCGGATTCAAAAATCTTTGCTAAATGGCGGCTGATCCCTTTTTTTACAAAATCAATCTTATCAAATAGAAAGAAGTAAGAAAGATATTTCAATTACAGATCTCATACCACTTTATAACAAATATTTTTGTACTAGTTGTTCTATAATTTGGGAATTTAACAATGTCTGTTCTGTCTCAAAGGTTGCTATTAGACGTTCCCCTAAATAGATACCGTTTTTTTGATACGACTCTAACTTTTTTACTGCTGTCTTAGCATAATCTGATTTATCCATCATACCTTCATGTTCCCAATAAATTTCCTCCCCTGTTTTCCTTGATAAAAAAGTAAAATCCGGATATACCGTACCATATCCTTTCAGAAATAATGGTTTTTCATATTTATATATAATATTGTTTCGATAAAAATAATCTGCTAGAATTTTCTCTGATTTTGATCTGACTCGCTCCCCTTTTTCTGTAATAATTACTGCCGTTCCCTCATAAAATTCTTTTCCTTGATATGTTTCTCCATCCCACTGTGCCAACTTCTGCTCCCATGTTGGCTCAATGGGCATCACTAGCAATTGTCTTTCCTTATGTAATTTGTCGTAAATTTGCTCAATTTCATCATCAGAATAATCTCGCGTGATCTTCTTAACCTGTTTAAGTCTTATTTCAGCTTTCTTCAAGATTGATTGATTATATTTTTTTTGGGCAAGTTGTCTTACTAACTCCATGTCATTGCTTGAAATATAAGTCCCGTTACGATTTGTCGTGCAATGATAATATCGAGTTTTATGCTTATCTTTTGATACACGCAAGCATCCATCCGGGGACGACTTCAATTCTTCTTCCGCCTTACTACAAATAGTTTCCAAATACTGTTGTTCCTTTAGTAACATACTCTTTAATCCCTGCATAAATCTACTCCTTCCATATTTCACAATTGACTGGTTTGATGATTTTGGTGATTTAAGCTTGCTTTATTGCCTTATTGGGTGACTGCTTTTACGGTTTTGGCGATTCCAGCTTGCTTTTATTGCCTTATTGGGTGACTGCTTTTACGGTTTTGGCGATTCCAGCTTGCTCTATTGCCTTATTGGGTGACTGCTTTGATAGTTCCATCATTTTCAGCTTGTCTTTTTAGTTACATCCATCGACAACATCTCTATCATTGGATTTTCCATGATTTTTAGAGGGAGTAACTGGCATGACATCCTTGAATTTCCATCCACTGTTTTGTTATTTTTTATAATATGTGCACTCTATAGGTTGAAAAAAAGAATTCTAGACTTCAAACTTGCAAATGCATCATAAAATTTAACTTTTATAAGAATATCCTTGATTTTCCGTTATATTTCTCTTTTTCAGAAAAATCTCAGAATTTCAATTCAATTTCTTTTTTCAGGAAAATCTTAGAATTTCAATTCAATTTCATTTTTCAGGAAAATCTCAGAATTTCAATTCAATTTCATTTTTCAGGGAAACTTTAGACTCTCCATTGATCATAGATTCTCAAGACAAAAAAGATAGAAAAATACCGAGAACATTATTGTTCTCGGTATTTGATATATACAACTTTGTACGCAAGTACGTCTCTTTTTGATTAACGCTTGCTAAACTGTGGAGCTCTACGAGCTTTCTTAAGACCGTATTTCTTACGCTCTTTCATACGAGGGTCACGAGTTAAGTAACCAGCTTTCTTAAGTACCGGACGGAAGTCAGCGTCTACTGTCAAAAGTGCTCTTGCGATACCATGACGGATAGCGCCTGCCTGTCCTGTAAATCCACCACCACGAACGGTAACTTTTACATCATACTTATCAGCAGTGTTTGTTGCCTCAAGTGGCTGACGAGCGATGATCTTCAATGTATCAAGACCGAAGTACTCATCCATATCTCTTTTGTTTACAGTGATCTTACCTGTTCCAGGTACTAAATATACTCTAGCAATACTGCTTTTTCTTCTTCCTGTTCCATAAAACTTTGTGTTTGCCACGATGATTTCCTCCTCTCTTAGTTAGCTCTCTCTACGATTTCTAATACTTCCGGCTTCTGTGCTGTCTGCTCATGCTCTGGACCAGCATATACATGAAGCTTCTTAAGCATCTGACGTCCTAATGTTCCCTTTGGAAGCATTCCCTTTACAGCATGTGTAATAACATACTCTGGCTTCTTAGCTAACATCTCTTTCAGAGTAGTCTCTTTCATTCCACCAACATAATCTGAATGATGATAATAAATCTTCTGCTCTAACTTCTTACCTGTTACTTTAATCTTGTCCGCATTAACAATGATCACGTAATCACCTGTGTCGATATGCGGTGTATAAATCGGCTTATTTTTACCTCTTAATACATTTGCAACCTCTGATGCGAGGCGTCCTAATGTATGTCCTGTAGCGTCAACTACATACCATTTTCTCTCAACCGTGGATGGGTTTGCCATAAAACTTTTCATCCCAGTACCTCCTAACTAAATTCTCAACTATACTCTTTTTCGTCTGCAACAAATGCGGAATGTCCGAACCGCTTTGTTATCTGTCGAAGCGCTTATTATGTCGGTCACCGGGGCTTTGGTGTTCCTGACACACGCCACACTGACCTATTATATTACGAGTAACCTTTAAAGTCAAGCAATTTTATTCACTTATCTATTGAATTCCCCCTTTCTGCAAGGGCAAATGCCACTTCATCAATTATCTTTCTCAAAGTGGAGATAAACTTTTCACTTAAGCGAAACAATCACCGTTCTTCAACCAACACATTAACTGCCTCACAGCTCCGACAAACTTTTTCTCAAAAATAATTCCTACCGTATTGCAATTTGTGGTAAAATAGGAATGTACTGCGCTTGTGTGCACGAAAGCGCTGCCAACAGGCAAACCAAAGTATTATCTCAACAGCACTAAATACGTGCACGGAAAAGAGGAATATATGAACAAAATGAAAAAACTTGCTATTGCAACAGGTTGTTTTCTTTTGTTGCTGGTGTGCTCTCTCTATTGCAGCACAAACAAGGCCTATGCAAAAGAACAAACAGAATTTATCGTTGGATTTGATGCCGAGTTCCCACCATATGGTTACTTGGACGAAAGCGGAGACTACATCGGTTTTGATCTGAGTTTGGCAGAGGAAGTCTGCAAACGAAATGATTGGAAGCTGATCAAGCGTCCTATTTCATGGGATTCCAAAGATTCTGAATTAACTTCAGGTGCGATCTCTTGTATTTGGAATGGTTTTACGATGAATGGACGAGAGAAAAGCTACACTTGGTCAACTCCTTATCTAAACAACTATCAGGTAGTCATTGTCCGCAAGGACTCTTCTATTAAAAATCCTGCCGATCTCAAGGGAAAGGTTTTGGTCGTACAAAGCGATTCTTCTGCACTTGCTGCTTTGACGGGAGACGATGCTACACAAGCTAACCGCCAGATTGCAGATTCTCTCAAAGAGCTGCAGCAGGTCGGTGACTACAACTCTGCATTTATGAATTTGGAAAGTGGCATGGTTGACGCCATTGCGATGGACTATGGTGTTGCAGTCTATCAAATGTCCGCCAAATCCGATGAATTCCGCATTCTCGATGATTCGCTTTCTGCAGAGCAGTATGCCATCGGTTTTAAGAAAGGAAACACCACACTTCGCGATAAAGTACAGACGACATTATTAGAAATGTTATACGATGGCACATTAGAAAATATAGCCAAAGAATGGGGCTTGAGCAAAAGTCTCTGCCTCAGCTTTGACGACAAAACATACATCGATGGCGGTGCAGTGCCAACCATTGATACCAGCAAATTAACAAAGGTGACTCCGGCTCCGGACAAACAGTCACAAACCAAGGGCTCTAAAAATAAAGTCAAGAAATTATCCGCTGCACAGATTGCAAAACAGCTGCGCAAAGGTATGATCTCGACATTATTGATCTTTTTCCTGACAATTTTGTTCTCAATTCCATTGGGACTGCTTGTTTGTCTGATCCGTATGTCACACTGGAAGCTGCTGCAGTATATTGCAAAGATCTACATTTCGATCATGCGTGGTACCCCATTGATGCTGCAGCTATTGGTTGTATTCTTTGCACCGTATTATGCGTTCCACATACATACACCGTATTCGTACCGCTTCTTGGCAGTGATCATCGGATTTTCCTTGAATTACGCCGCATATTTTGCCGAGATCTACCGTGCCGGATTCCAAGGTATCCCGATCGGTCAGCGTGAGGCTGCCACTGTCATGGGTTACAATCGTCTGCAGACATTCGGATACATTCTGTTCCCACAGATGGTCAAACGTGTACTGCCTCCGGTCACGAACGAAATCATTACATTGGTCAAAGATACTTCATTGGCGTTTGCACTGGCATATACAGAAATGTTTACCTTGGCAAAACAGATCGCAGCTTCTCAAACCTCACTGCTGCCGCTGTTTATCGCCGGCGTATTTTATTACGTCTTTAACTTCGTAGTAGCATATGTCATGGAAACACTGGAAAATAAATTGAATTACTATCATTAAGAAAGGAAACTAAGCTTTATGAATATATTAGACATGAAACATATCAAAAAAAGCTTTGACGGTAAGATCGTATTGCAGGATATCGATCTGCAGATCTCTCCCGGCGAAGTTGTTTCAATCCTTGGCCCGTCCGGTTCCGGTAAATCCACACTGCTTCGCTGTGCGACATTTCTGGAAACGATTGACAGCGGCGAGATCGCATACAACGGGAAAAGTGTGGTGACGACAGAAGGCGATCATACCATTTATCCAAAACGCAGTGACATTTTGGAAGCACAATCCAATTTTGGATTGGTCTTTCAGAATTTCAACCTGTTTCCACATTTTTCAGTATTAAAAAACGTCTATCATGCACCACTTAAGGTTCAGAAAAGGACCGATAAGGATGAAGTGATTTCTGAGGCATATGACCTGTTGACAAAAGTTGGTTTGTCAGACAAATCAGACGCTTATCCTTGCGAACTGTCCGGCGGACAGCAGCAGCGTGTTGCGATTGCACGTGCTCTCGCATTACATCCAAAGATCATGTATTTTGATGAGCCAACCTCTTCTCTCGATCCGGAGATCACCGCAGAAGTTCTCCGATTATTGAAGCAGCTTGCTTCCGAAAAAATGACAATGGTTATTGTAACGCATGAAATTGACTTTGCCAGAGCGGTCTCAGATCGTGTCATCTTTATGGATGGCGGTCTGGTCGTTGAAAACGGCAAACCGGAAGATGTCATTGACCATCCGAAAAACGAGCGCACAAAAGCATTCCTCAAGAAATTGCATGTTTAATGACAAAATTTGGGAATGCAGATTGTGTAACAACGTAACAACATAAAAAAAGCAAAGCCAGCGCTTTGCAAGAATTGCTAAAGCAATTCTTGTTGGCTTCCCTCTACGTTACGAGCATTTTCCTATCAATTAAAACAAAAAAAGCCCGACAGAAATCATGCCGTGTATCGAACCAAAAAGCGAAACGTTTTTGGCGGTACCGCAAGTATTCCTGTCGGGCTTTCTTTATATTGATAGTATCATACATTAATGAACCTTGTTATCCAACTCACAAGCTCACAAAGTCGTCTATGATATCCATCTAACAATGGCTATTTTACTTTTTGTCTCGTGACAGATAAAGAATGTACACTGCAAAGGCAATAGCGATCATCATCCATACACCGAAGATTACCGGTGAACTGTCCTTAAATTTATCATAATATCCCTTAAAATAAATGACTAAAACGATCATCGGCAATACATACCGCATATAACTGCGAAGAAATTTTGGAAAATTTGTACCTACTCCTGTATTGGTCTCTTCCAAAAATTGTTCAAATCCCCAACCGCTTTTTTTCGTACAAAACAGTACAAATAACAGACTTCCAAGTGGAAGAATATTACTGGATACCACAAAATCTTCAACATCCATGATCGTTGATCCCGGTCCAAATAACTGGACACCAGACCATACATTAAATCCAAGTACAGTTGGCATGGATAATACTGCAATGCCGACTAAATTGACCGTTAACGCTTTCCGACGCTCCCAGCCAAACACGTCCATGCTCATGCTGATGATATTTTCAAACACTGCGATCACTGTGGATAATGCCGCAAAGGACATAAATACAAAGAAAAGCATTCCCCACAATGTTCCACTTGGCATATGGTTAAATACATTTGGCAGTGTGATAAACAGCAGTGATGGTCCTGCATCCGGGCGGATTCCAAAAGAAATACACGCCGGGATCACAATAATTCCTGCAACAAATGCGATCAGTGTATCTAACACCAATACATTGATCGCCTCTCCGGTCAGCTTACGTTCTTTGCCCAAATAACTGCCGAAGATCTCCATCGAACCCATTCCAACACTCAACGTGAAAAACGCCTGCGTCATCGCATCAAAGATGACATTTCCCAATCCACGTTTCTTCACATTTTCGAGGTTCGGGATCAAATAAAAAGAAAGGCCTTTACTGCTTCCTTTTAACATGACTGAATTGACTGCCATAACAGCCATCAATACGATCAATGCTAACATCATTTTCTTTGTAATATTTTCAATACCATTCTGTAAGCCCAGTGCGCACACACCAATACACAAGGCAACTACTAATAACATAAAAAACATCATTTTGCCTGGTGTCTGCATAAAGCTCTGATAATACTGTTCGATTTCTTTGACATTCGCCTGACGTAGTGTCCCCTTGGCACAAACGCCAACATAATAGATCATCCAGCCCGCTACCACTGTATAAAACATCATTAGCAGATAATTACCGCACAGTCCATACCAACGAAACTGATGCCATCTTCCTTTGCCACCGCTCAATTTACGCAATGCTGTTCCAATGCTCGCACCACTGCCGCGACCGATTGCAAACTCGCATACTAAAATTGGAAATCCAAGAGCAAATAAGCAGACCAAGTAGATCAAAATAAAGATTGCTCCTCCATTATTTCCGCATACGTACGGAAACTTCCATACATTTCCCAGTCCCACCGCACATCCTGCAGATACTAATATAAAGCCAAGGTGGGATGCAAAAGTTTCTCTGTTTTTACTCATTTTTTATTCCATTTCTATCATGTAATATTGTTCACAAACCTGTTATGTCAAGGAGTTCTCACAGTATGTATCTGCAATGAAAAATACATCCCATGGTCCATTATCTGCGAATACTACTACAGCTGAATCAAGCCTAATGACTGTAATAATAATGCAAATAGCAGAATTGGTGCAATCACTTTGATCATCGCAATATACAGATATTTTCTGCCAAAACGTTCTCCGTTAACAGTTACCTCATCAATGACCGTCTTAGGTTTCACAACCCAACCGATCAAAATGCATGTGAGCAGCGCCACCGTCGGCATAAAGCAATAGTTACTGATATAATCCAATATATCCAGTATCTGTCCTGTCGATCCATTTGGCAGTGGCAGCTCGAAATATAACTTGTTATATCCAAGACAAACAATGACACCACCTATGACTCCATACGTTGCCACAATAGATGTACTCTTATGTCTGGTCCAGTGAAATGCATCCATCAAACTGGAAACGATCGCTTCCATAACAGATACCGATGAAGTTACTGCCGCAAAAATAACCATCAGGAAGAACAGCACTCCGACAACCGTTCCGGCTTTGCCCATTGCCTGGAATACCTTTGGCAAAGAATCAAACATCAGACCGGGTCCGGCGCTCATTCCTTCTGTCCCCATAAATACAAATACAGCAGGCACGATCATAAGTCCGGCAAGCATCGCTACCAAAGTATCAAAAATTTCGATCTGATTGATCGATTTCATCAAATTGACGTCTTTCTTAACATACGAGCCGTATGCAACCATGATTCCCATCGCCACGCTGATCGAGAAGAAAAGCTGTCCCATCGCATCCATCAGAATAACAAAAAATTCTTTGCAGGTCATTCCCTTAAAATTAGGAATTAAATATACTTTCAATCCCTGCAGACCGGTTCTGGTAACACCACTCGCATCTGTATGTTTGATTGTCAGCGAATACAATCCAATGCCGATAATCAAAAATAATAAAATTGGCATCAGGATCTTACTGTATTTTTCAATTCCCTTATTCACGCCATTAAACACAACGAACGCTGTCATTATAAAGAAAATAAACATCCAGATGATCGGTTGATATTGTCCTTGAATAAATCCCACAAAATAATCGTCGCCCGCTGCCGCTGATCCTGCACCGGTGACAAATGTTGCGAAATATTTTACAACCCATCCACCGATCACGCAATAATATGGCAAGATGATAATGGGTACAAGACATGCCAAAACACCAAGACCTTTCCACTTAGGCTGAATCGCTGCATAAGCAGTAAGAGGACTCCGTCCCGTTTTACGCCCAATGGCGATCTCTGTTGTCAATAACGTAAAACCAAATGTCACTGCTAAGATCAAGTAGCATAAAATAAACACACCTCCATGATCCTTTGCCGCTAAATAAGGAAACCGCCATATGTTTCCTAACCCCACGGCACTTCCTGCAGCAGCCATAACAAAGCCGATCGTGCCGGTAAAATTTGCTCTTTTTTTGTTCATTTTTTCATCCTTTCCTTGTTCCATTTCGCCCTATACTATTATGTGGGCACATCATTCTATTCTAAAGGTTTACGTTCTACGTGTCAACAACCCACGCACCAGTTCTGCATCAGCATCGCTGATCTGTGTATGACCAAAGCCTGCTTGCTCCAAGATCTGCAGCATACGATCTCGCTCCTCTCCGGATATCACTAATAACCGCTGCTTACGAAGCCATGCAATCTGTGTTTCATAATTTGTTTGTTTCTGAAATGCCGGATATTTGTGTCCCATTTTACGGACATATCTTTGATAATCTGCAATCAGCCTGTCATTCGTATCCGCACGGTGATATGCAATACTGCACCGAAGTATGCGAATCATCTGGCGGACAGCAAGCGTGATCACAAAAATAAGCAGCAACAATGCAAGTACCCCAAGGGAAACTTTACCGGTTCTTTTTACCGCCTCTACTGCATCTGCTGTTCCTGTCGCACCGGTACCACCGGTATTACTCTGCGCAGTTCCATTGCTCCGGTTACGAAAAAGACGCATAAACGCATTCCAAAGACTGACATCCGCCTCTTCCTGATCCGATGCCGGCGTAATATCCACTACATACCAGCCTTTGTGCTGATCGTAAATTTCAACCCAAGCATGTGCATTTGCATCCGTGACATCTACCTGCACAACTCCGGTATCTGTAAGTTCGCGGTAACCCTGATAGTAATCAGATACCTTCTGATCGGTAAGGATCTTACCATTCTCACCGATATCTTCCGGATCGATCGCATAGCCTTCCACATAACGAGCCGGAATACCACAGTTACGTAAAAGCAGCGTCGCTGCACTGGCAAAATGCGCACAGTATCCTCTACGATTCTTTTTCAAAAAATACGAAACGAAGTCTTGACCATAAGGCGTTATACCCGGCTGATACGTATACGGTATATTATCCTGATAATACGCTGCCAGCTTCTGCACGATCTCAGCAACGGTTCCCGTCAAATCCGCTTCCTTGCAAAACTCATCCAAAACAGCCTTGCTTGAATCCGGCACCGTAAGCCAATTCGATATCGATTCTGTCTGAAGTTTACAATCCCGATCCAAACCGGAATACGTATAATAATCATATATCTGGCTGCGACCGGGTGATGTTACCAGATCCGACTGAAGACTGTAATACGGCATATACAATCCCGGATCTGCTGCCACATTGTCAACCTTGACGATTCCATGTGCACTGCCGGTTATATTTTTCTCAAACGCAGTCTTGGCACGCTGCTCCGTCCGCATATAAATTGCTTTAGCAGATTCCCAGCGATTCATGCCATATAAATAATCCTGTCCAATAAAACGGCGCAAATAAAATCGGTTTTCATTTTGCGGTACAAATGTGACCCGAAGATCTGTGTCATAATCCAGTCGCACTGCACTGACGCCGCCTAACTTACCACTGGTCAGACCGCCGGTATTATCATAAAAATTAAATAATCCGGCAATTCCGAGCACTGCGACATTCTGCATCGCATCTTTTGTGCTCTGTTTCCATGCGGAATCGGGATGTCTGTCGTGATAATCCTTCGATGGAACAAGCAAAGAAAACAGCACCGCACCAATCGCAACAACTGCGAGCAGACACGCCCCCGCCTGCAATTTCACTCGATAGGCAGACTGATAAACGATACGTTCCTCATCCTGTTTGTATCGGACATTGTCTGCTGCCTGCTTATAATCGCCATTTTTAGCAATCGCCGCCGTCACGACAACACCCACAAAAAATTGCACAACATAAAACATATCCGGTTCCAAATGCACATACAATGGTAGGAACAGAAATCCAAAAACAACCAGCATCAGGAAACGGTATCTCATTTTACGGGAAACGAATATATTTACCACAACACTTGCTGCCACAGCAATATAACTCATTGCTATAGTCACTGCCAAATTGGCATCGGCGATCTTTTCGCCGTAACTACGTGTCGCATTAGACTGAAAATACTCTGAAACGCTTTCCATCAGGTCATTCATGACACTATAGAATCCGCTGCTCACATAGCTTTGCATCCCAAAACCAACGGCGAATACAACGACCAATAATAATATATATCCAACATTTTCCCACCATTTACGGTAATACAAAAATGCCACATAAAGTGATGCCACAAGAGTTACAAGTTCTACGATCCAAGTCTGATAATCGCTGTCGATCGCTGACAACACGATTCCCATTCCACCCGCTGTAATACAAAATACCAGCAGCGCATTGACAAGCAGCATACCTATACGTGATTCCGTCTGTTGATCTAATGATTTCGTAACTAACTCAATGCCTTCCCACTTGTCCAAGCAGTCATCATCATAGTCAATCCGAAATGTTTTTCGTAATCGATCCAGAAGCGTCTGCCGTCCATTACCCATGAGAGATCACCTCCCCGCGCACACCATCTTCGTATAAGCCGATCACTGCATATGCCTGCAACTGCGGACGCAAGCTTTGCACCATTTTAGCCAGCTCGATATTGTCCGTCACCACAGCTCTCCGCAGCAAATAAATAAACTGCGTATCGATCTCTTCTCTCTTTTGGATCAAAACTTCGATAAAATCATATTCTAACGCATCCCACACGAGCAGACGAACCGGTGTATATTCTTTTAAGAACAACTTACTTAAGCCGTAAGCAAGCCCCAAAACCTCTTCTACTGTGTCCCTTTGTCCGGACAGATCAAGCACCAATACCACTTGGCTCTGTGCTACGCTTGTCCGCTCTTTGACCATAAGTGTTTCTTTCTTAGCGGAAAGTTTCCAGTGAATGTCCTTGATTCGGTCTCCCGGTCGATACTCCCTGACATCCGTTATTTCAGCAAAGTCATTTCCCTTTGCCTGACTTTCTTCCAATTCACTCATTCCCATCTGGAAACCGCTTTTCTGTTCTGATGCCTCTCCTGTCTCCTGCGGCATTACCGCAATCGCCGCCTCCTCAGAAATTTCCTGCTGCACCGATACAAAACCGAGCAGATCCTTGATAGCGAGCGTATGGATACAAAATTGCAGATTGCCACTATATTTGCATCTAAACGGTAACTCCATGGCTTCTTCCCCACGCAGGCATACCGGTAAACACAGTCGGATCAGATCCTCTGTGTGATACAAAGTATTGCCAATCGTTCCCTGCAATTCGCATTGTAAACTAACCCACGGAAACGCATTACTCAGTTTACACATAAAACGGCTCTCTTCGCCTGCTATGACTTTCGGCTGCAAGGCAGATATGCGCACTGTAAGATATGGGGTCATTTTCCAGTTCAACCATATGGATACGACCGGCAGCAAAACAAGCAGCCATACTAATGATGCGACAACATAACTCTTAAAAAAGAAATAGAGAACGACCATAACGACAAACAGCAGAACATAACCCGCTATACGTAACGGATATAGTTTCCAATGTCGCTTTGATCCTTCTCTATTCATCCCATTCATCCTCCATGCGCCGAATTGCTTTATCACATCCGTGGTGCCTTCACCGTCTGCACAAGCTGTTCCATTGCCTGATCTACCGTAATACGCTCCGCACGTGTTCTGGCGCTTAGGCGCACACGATGCCCTAACACATCACGCAATACCTTTTGTACATCTGCGGCAGTCACGAAATCACGTCCGGCAATCATCGCCATCGCACGTGAGATACGAAGCAATGCGATCGTTGCACGCGGACTCGCTCCCATCTCAAACAGATCATTTTTTCTAGTCTCTTCCACCAGATCTACAATATAATCATAAATACTGTCATGCACAAATATCGTTTCCGATGTGCTTCGAAGCGCACACAATTCTTCTGCTGACAATACCGGCTGAACTTTGGATAACAGATCGGCTGATTCGCCCTTCAAAATTGCCACAGCATCCTGATGTTCCGGATACCCCATTGAAACACAGATCATAAAACGATCCAGCTGAGATTCCGGCAACGTCTGCGTTCCTGATGATCCCAGTGGATTTTCTGTTGCGATGACCACAAAGGGATTCGGCAGCGGCCTGGTTACACCATCTACCGTCGCATGATTCTCCTCCATAACCTCAAGCAAAGCAGACTGTGTTTTGGGAGAGGTTCGATTGATCTCATCTGCCAAAAACAGATTACAAAACACGGCTCCTGGGCGGTATACAAACTGCCGGCTCCCCGCGTCATACATCGAAAATCCCAGAATATCACTTGGCAAAACGTCCGGTGTAAACTGCACACGCTTATAGTTCATGGACAGTGCTTTTGCAAACGTTGTCGCAAGCGTTGTCTTGCCAACGCCCGGAATGTCTTCCATCAATATATGGCCGCCACTGATGATTGCTGCAAGAACCCGCTCTACCACGTTTTCTTTACCTCGGATCACCTGATTGACTTCCCGCTGTATCCGTTCCAACTTATCCTGTATCTGCTTTTGATCCACGCGTTCCCCTCCTTTATCCTGTACACAATTCTGTTATACGCTATTTGTCAGCCTTTTATCTGACCTTTCAGATGGTCATTGCTACTTGTCAGCCTTTTATCTGACCTTTCAGATAGTTAATTGCTATTTGTCAGCCTTTTATCTGACCTTTCAGATAATCAATTGCCTTTTGCATCTGATTATCCGGTTTAAGCTTCCCATTTTTATCCTTCTGCCCCACCGTCGACTTATCAAGTTCCACTTTAATATCCGGCTCAAGTCCGGTTCCATGAATATTACGGCCGCTCGGCGTATAATATTTCGACGTTGTCATTTTCAACGCTGATCCATCCTGCAAGTCAAAGATCGTCTGTACAATCCCTTTACCAAACGTCTTGGTCCCGATCAATTTTGCTTTCTTTTTATCCTGCAGCGCCCCGGAAAACACTTCCGATGCACTTGCCGAATTGCCATTGACTAACACAGCCATCGGCACAGAAACATGTTTTACATCTTCCGCATAGAATTTCTCTGAAACGCCTTGTTTATCTTTGGTATAAACCACCATCCCCTTAGACATAACACGGTCTAGCATCGAAACTGCGGATTTGAGCAATCCTCCACCATTATCACGCAGATCTAAAATAAGTGCCTCCATTTTTTCCTTTTCTAAGGCATTAACTGCTGCGGAAAACTGATTTGGCGTCACTTCTTCAAATCCCGTGATCTGAATATAACCAATCTTGTCATTTAACATAGTATAGGAAACCGTGTCTTCCTGAATTTTAGCTCTTTTCACCGAAAACGTCAGGTAATCGTTTTCTCCGGAACGAACGATCGTCAGCTTGACTTTAGATCCCTCTTCACCCTTGATCTGCGCTAACACCGCTGAAAGATCCTTGCCGGAAACCCGCTCGTCATTGATCGCATAAATAATATCTCCCGCTTTCAATCCCGCTTTTTCTGCCGGACTGTTTTTCATCGGCTTAACGATCGTTATCGCACCTGTGTCCGTATTTTGGGTCACATATGCGCCAATCCCATAGAATGTACCACTAGTCTTCTCCATGATCTCCGCATATTCTTCTGCCGTATAATATTCTGCATAATCATCTCCCAGTCCATTCACGATTCCTTTGTATATAGAATTTTCCATCTTATCTTTATCGATGTCATCCAAATAGTACGCATCTATATATTTCTCAATCGTGGAAGCCTTTTGTTTAACTTCCCGCTTCATCGTACTATCTTGATCTGTGCGATTCCAAGCTGCACCGAGGTCGATGTAACCACCGAATTGACCTATGGTCAACGCAACCACCAGCATCATCGATGTGGTAAGCATTCCACACAAAAAACCTTTCAAAAATCGCTTCATTCTGTCTCCATTTCTTTTACTATCTTGATACATAATTTAATGGGTTCACATAGGATCCATTCGCATATACCGCAAAGTGCAAGTGCGGTCCGGTAGAGATTCCTGTAGAGCCGGACAATGCAATCGTCTGTCCTCTGGTGACTTTCTCTCCCACAGATACCCGCAGGGAAGAGTTGTGCATATAGTATGTATAAACGCCATCTCCATGATAAATTGCCACAAAATTACCCGCTGAAGCGGAATAGGTTGCTGTCACAACGGTTCCTGCCTTCGCTGCACGCACAATTGTTCCGGTCGGCGTCGCAATATCAATTCCTTTGTGATACGTGCTCGCTCCGGCTGTCGGCGCCGTTCTCGGGCCAAAACCGCAGCTGATCCGTCCTGCCGTTGCTAACGGCCAAATAAATCCTGATGTGCTCACCGCATTACTAGACGGTGTTTGATCTGTGGTCGTATCAGTGCCGTTATGACCTTTGCCAGATGGCGATGATTTTTGTGCTGCTTCTTCTGCCGCAATTTCCTGGCGTTTTTTCGCCAACAAACTCTCCACTTGATTTTCCTGTGCCGCAATCTTCGCATCATACGTGCTAATAGAAGATTCCGAATCTGCAATCAGATTGTTGTATTTTGTCAACTGCCCTTTCTTTTTACTGATCAATTGTTTCACGGATTGTTTTTCAAAAGAAAGCGTCTCTTTCGTTGCTACTAACTCATCTTTCTTTGCCTGCTTATTTTTCTTCGTTTTGGTAAGTTTTTGCTTGGTAGACTCATACTCTCCATACATCTTCTGATCATATTCGCTGATCTTACTGATATATTCGAGATGATTGTACATTTCAGACAAACTGCTGGATCCGGCTAACAACTCCAAATACCCGGAAGTACCGTCCTCATACATATATTTTATGCGCTCTTTCATCGTCTCATACTGACTAGACATCTTTGCAGTTGCCTGCGCCTCCTGAAGCAGTAATTCATCGATGTCAGACTGCACTAACTGAATCTGTTCTTCGTTAGACTTTACCTTATCCGTCAACGTGTCCATCTTTTTGTCCAACGTTGAAATATACTGTAAAATATTGCCCTTCTTGCTCTCACTGCTCGAAAGAGTTTCCTTTAACTCCGTCCGCTCCTTTTCAAGCTGCTCTCGTTTCTTGTTAGCTGCATCGATCTGCCCCTGCGTTGTTTCCGACTGTGTTGCCGCCTGCACTACCCGTGTCAGTGCAACCCCCGGATTGTCCAAAAATACTCCGCTTCCAATGCAGACCGCTCCTGTAAGCCACAGGCCAACCCCTGCTGCGATCCATTTATTTCGCTTTCTCATCTGCAATCACCCCGCCTTTCTGCTTTCGCTACTCATGCAAATGTTTTCTGACTGACAATGCACTTCCGATAAAACCAATTCCTACTCCAACTAAGAGCGACATCGGTATCAAGGTTGCAAACTCTTTCGATGGAGCCACAAAGGTTAGCCATTGTGACAATGCCGAAAAATGTTCTAATACAAATTGGATCACTCTCTCGTACAATACCCACAATACTATGATCGGAATGATCGCTCCAATCAAACCAATAACCAATCCCTCGACCAAAAATGGTGCACGAATAAAACCATCGGTTGCACCGATCATTTTGATGATCGAAATCTCATCCTTGCGCACGCGGATACCCGTCGCGACCGCATTATTGATCAGGAACACTGAGACAAGCAACAGCAATCCTATGATCGTTGCCGATACATAGGCAACAAGCATATTAGCACTGCTCAGGCTCTTTGCCACAGTGCTCGATCCGTTTACCTTACGGATTCCCTTCATTTCCTTGATCTGCTTAGACACTTTCGCCTGCTTTGATACTCTTGTCAGAGTGATCTCAAACGACGCTGAATCCTGCAACGGATTTTCATCACCAAAAGTATCCTCCAAATTTTCTTTTCCCTGATACATTTCTTTTTGAAACTTTTTCCATGCTTCTGTCGGAGAAATATAATCCACCGTCTCCACGCCATCTAACTTACGGATCTGCTCTCCCAGCGAATCAATTTCTTCCGGTTCGATCCCACTGTCAAAAAACACCGTCAAACCGACATTACTCTCCACATTGTACATCATGTGCTGGAAATTGCTAAGCAGCGCATAGAACAACCCCAGCAAAAACAGACAGATTGCAATCGTTCCAATCGCTACTAAGGAGAAGATTTTATTTTGTACAATATTTTTGAACCCTTGTTTGATACCGTATCCTAGTGTTTTCATTGCACATATCCTCCCTGTATCTGATCGCTGATAATAACGCCCTCGTGAAGAGTGACAACACGCTTTTGCATTTGATTCACGATCTCATTATTGTGGGTAACGACCATAACCGTCGTACCAAGCCGGTTCATATCTTCCAACAGCGCCATAATATCCCATGAATTTTGTGGATCCAGATTTCCTGTTGGCTCATCTGCCAGCAATACCGACGGACGGTTTACCATTGCACGCGCGATCGCAACTCTCTGCTGCTCACCACCGGACAATTCTCTCGGATAGACGTCCGCACGATCCTGCAGACCTACCAATTGCAGCATACCACGCACATTTTTTTCGATACGGTCCTTATCCACGCCGATCACCTGTTGCGCCAATGCCACATTTTCAAACACGTTACGATCATCCAGCAAACGAAACTCTTGAAATACTACACCTAATTTACGGCGATAATATGGCATTCTTTTGCGTTTCATCTCTGTGAGGCTATTGCCCCCCACCTGTATTTCACCAGCCTGTAGAGGGATCTCTCCGAGCAATGATTTGATCAAAGTAGACTTTCCAGAGCCACTGCTTCCTACTACAAATACAAACTCACCTTTTTCCACTTTCAGGTTACAGTTTTTCAATGCCTCTGTTCCTGTATTATAAACAACATCCACCCCCGATAAACAGATCAGCGGTCCTGTCCATTCCTCTTTCCTCTTTGCTCTTTTTCTCACTATGATACCTCTTTTCTGCGTACATTTGAACGCATGCTTTCTGCTAATGTTTTCTACGTGCTTTATCTAATGCTTTTGCCCATTATTGCTTTCTCAAACTTCCCGTACCTCAAATCCCCCCACAGCCACCTATTGCTTATTATGTCAAAGAATACTAAGTATTTTGCAACCACAATATAGCGATTTCTGCCATCTGAGAACTATAGTAATTGCCTTGCCGCATTTTCGTTTTTAGTGATTTCTAGATTTTGTTGTCTCTGATGATTGATTTACATGCCCTTCGGAGAACTCGACGTCCCGGAAGCAAGGTAATCATCATTTTTGAAAGGGACTTTGCGCTCGTCGTTACTTATGTCTCGTATTTCAGAGACATTAAGTAACGTGACGTAGTGCATCGTAGCGAAAGCGTCCCGACCAAAAATGAATGATACCTTGCTAAACCGGGACATCTCAAACATTCTTTCAGGCATGTATACATCAGAGACTTAACAAAATAAGAAATCACGTAAAAACATTGCGTTCTGCGGCAATTATCTTAGTTCTCTGATGGCAGAATAATTTAATGTATTGGCTGCAAAATAGTTTATTCATTGCTGACATAATAAGTAATATGTGGTTATGCAATAACTTCCAGTATGGGAAGTTTGAGTTAATTATACAGGAAATAAATTGGGGTGGCAAGTTTGACTTATTGGATAGGCAGTTTTATAATAAAGAGCAGATAATTTGGCGTTATTTAGTTTATAAGACAATGCTCGTAGTGTGGTGATATGCCACCAAGAATTGCTTTAGCAATTCTTGCAAAGCAAAGCGTTTGCTTTGCTTTTTTACAAGCGCAGAAATGGGGGAAGATTATGGCAGATCGAAGACGCAGACGCAAGGCGCAGGCAGAAGACGCAGAGCGGGCCTTACGATATATGCAGGCATTGCAGGGTAAGAAGATTCCATTGCTGACGTTAGATGCAAAATGGCATGCGTTGTTTCCGGATTTTCGCAAAACAAGAGAGATTAAGCGCTTGGAAAAAGAACTAAACCGTTTGATCGAAAAGCAGGGGCAGACTGCCAATGATCTGTTGGATTACAAAAAGGCAAAGAAAGTATTGATGCAGAATGTTATTGATAATATGACAGATGGTCATGAGTTTGACAGCCCGATCCGTGTGCGCAAACAAGAAAAGAATAAGCAGTTGATCGAAGAAATCAATGATAAGATCGCCAAAGCAAAAGAAGATAAGTTTCAATTTCCTGCAGAAATAGCAGCAAAAAATCATGAATTATTGATTGCCTGCATGCAGGTATGTTATACAGAGTTATCTGACAATACAGAGCGGATCGAGCAGGCAGAGGCGGAGATCACTGCCCTTAGAGAACAGCTCAAGAATACAATCCTCCATAAACAGGATATGGAGATGCGTAACACGGAAGTATATAAATATATGCATAATCTGTTGGGACCGGACGTCGTAGAAATATTTGACCGGGATCACAGAGTATGGCGTGGTAACATGGAAGAAAATCATTTGGATGCTGGAGGAAACAATGAGTGAGATTGTTGGCATTGGCGTTGACATGATAGAGATCAGCCGGGTGCTGGTTGCATACAGCAAAGAAAGTTTTCGAAAACGTCATTTCACGGAAGAGGAGCAGCAGCTTATTGCTCACAAAGAAGCTCGTGCGGCAACGACCTTTGCTGCAAAAGAAGCTGTCGTGAAAGCGATGGGTACGGGATTTACGGGAATTTCACCGATAGAGATCAATATATTGCGTGATCCGAGTGGAAGACCGACTGTGACGCTGTTTGGCAGGGCTAAAGAGAAAGCATTAGATCTGGGAATTGACCAAATCCTATTATCTATTGCAGATACGGAAGAAATGGCGATTGCGTATGCAACGGCAATTTCAAGCGGTAGATAATCGAGAAAGGAAAGCAAGATTAGAATGGAATATATCGTAAATGGTAGTCAGGCAAGAGAAATCGATCGTTGCTCCATACAGGAAATCGGAATTCCATCTATGGTTTTGATGGAAAAGGCAGCGATGTCTGTGGCGAGTTGTATTATGGCACAGGCGGATAAAAAGCAGGACTGTATACTGGTTGTATGCGGGACAGGCAATAACGGTGGAGATGGTGTGGCTGCTGCGCGTATGCTGCAGGATGCCGGTTATATTGTCAGTGCCCTTGTTTTGGGACAGGAAGAACGTTGCTCAGAAGAGATGAAACAGCAGATCTCCATTGCAAGACATCTTGGTGTGTCCGTCTTTTGGGACAACCTTACTGGGAAAACGACATTCACAGAGACTAGTTTTTCAGAATATAGTATTATCGTGGATGCAATCTTTGGCATTGGATTATCGAGAGATGTAACGGGTGTGATTGCCGATTATATTAACGCGATCAATCGAAGTGCTGCAGATGTTTTGGCTGTGGACATTCCATCCGGCATTAGTGCGGATACCGGTGCGGTATTAGGAACAGCTGTAAAAGCAACGATAACAGTAACTTTTGGACATAATAAACGTGGGCTGGTATTATATCCGGGAACGGAGTATGCGGGACAGGTAGTGGTAACGGATATTGGATTTCCGGAAATGGTAACAGAGAGAGTGATGAAGCAGTCACAGACGTTTACGTATACCAAAGAAGACCTTTCGGTATATTTTCCAAATCGAAAGAAACGTTCAAACAAAGGAAGTTATGGACGTGTTGTTGTCATTGCCGGATCCAAGAATATGAGCGGAGCCTGTTATCTTTCCGGTGAGGCAGCCTATCGTATGGGGTGTGGACTGGTGCATATTGTGACAGCGCAGGAAAATGCAGAGGTCATCCGTATAAAATTGCCGGAAGCTATTGTTACCGGCTGGTCGGAAAATGTGACGGCGGAGCAGGAAGCAGACATTACCGCAGCGATACATAAAGCAGCAGCGGTTGTGATCGGTCCGGGATTGGGGCAGGAAGCCGGAGCGGAGAGATTGCTGGATCTGGTGCTGCAGGAAGCAAAGAAACTGCCTGAGCTGCCGGTTGTAATTGATGCAGATGGGTTAAATCTTTTAGCCAAAAAGGGATTGTATTCTACACTTGGCAGACAGTATGTTCTGACTCCACATTTGCGGGAAATGAGTCGTTTATCCGGGAAGAGTGTTCAGGAGATTGCGGACGATATGACATCGGCAGTTATGGGACAGCAGGCGGGAGCGACAATTGTGCTCAAAGATGCGAGAACACTGGTCAGTGATGGTGATTGGCTCTATATTAATTTATCGGGCAACAGCGCCTTATCTACAGGTGGATCCGGAGATGTGCTAAGTGGAATGATCGGCGGATTATTGGCACAAGGATGCACACAGAGAACGGCAGCTACGCTGGCAGTGTATATGCATGGATTAACAGCGGAGCAGTATTGCGAGAGTGCACCGCCGCATTGTATGCTGGCGAGAGACATATTAGAAATGATACCGAAGATTGGAGGCAACTCATGAAAACATATTATCGCGTGCAGGCAGATATAGACTTGGATGCTATTTATAAAAATGCAGAAAATGCAAAGAAACTTACTAAGCCGGGTACAAAGTTTATGGCGATCGTTAAGGCTGATGCATATGGTCATGGTGCAATACCCGTCGCTAAAGTATTAGATCCCATTGCAGATGCTTATGGCGTTGCAATTTTGGAAGAAGGAATTGAGCTTCGTCAGGCAGGGATCACTAAGCCGATCCTAATCCTTGGTTTTACGCCGGCACCGCTATATCCGAGTATGATCGAATATGACATTGCGACCGCCGTATTTCAATATGATATGGCAAAGAAAATGTCAGATGCAGCGGTTCAACTAGGAAAAAAGGCAAAAATACATATCAGTCTGGACACGGGGATGAGCCGCATCGGGTTTGCTTTGACCGAGGAGAGTCTGCAGACGATATGCAAGATAAATCAGCTCCCGGGGATCGAGATAGAGGGCTGCTTTTCACATTTTGCACGCATGGATGAAAAAGATAAGACAAAAGCGGAACAACAATTTTCGCGCTATGAAACATTTGTCCATAAAATGGAACAGGCAGGGGTGAAAATCCCGGTAAAACATATTTCAAACAGTGCCGGTATTATGGAAATGCCAAAAGTGAATGAAGATATGGTTCGAGATGGAATCTGTCTATATGGATTATATCCTTCGGAAGAAGTGAATAAGGAGCGGCTGCCGCTTGAGCCGGCTATGCAGTGGAAGACCTATGTTTCCTATGTCAAAGAGCTGGAAGCAGGTATCGAGATCGGATATGGTGGAACGTATACGACCACGAAACCAACGATGGTTGCAACGATTCCGGTTGGATATGCAGATGGTTATGCCCGCTCTTTGTCTGGTAAGGGATGTGTCCTTATTCACGGACAGAGAGCACCGATCTTGGGACGCATCTGTATGGATCAGTTTATGGTGGATGTCACTGATATTCCGGGAACAGCGGAAGGTGACGAATGTATGCTTTTTGGAGAGCAGGAGGGAGAAATCTTGTCAGTAGAAGAAGTCTCAGAGCTTGCCGGTTCTTTCAATTATGAATTTGTCTGTGATGTCGGACGACGAGTTCCTAGGGTATTCTATCAAAACGGTAAAGCAGTAGAGACTAAAGATTATTATCCGGAATATTAAGAGAGCGTCCGTTCTTGCTTTTTGTGAAGATGGGACGATTAATAGCAACAAAAGAAAACGTTTACGAATACTTTTCAAAAAACTGGTAAAGATAGGAAATAAGCCACAAAAACTTTTAGGAATGGAGCGTGAACGTTTTGGTTATTAAACGTGGAGACATATTTTTTGCAGATTTACGACCGGTAGTGGGTTCGGAACAAGGCGGGGTCAGACCGGTACTTATTATACAGAATGACATGGGAAATCGACACAGCCCAACGGTCATTTGTGCAGCTATTACATCCCGCATGAACAAAGCAAAACTTCCAACGCATATATCGTTGGACATGAAAAAATATGATATTAGTAAAGACTCTGTTATTCTTTTGGAGCAGATCCGGACCATTGATAAATCAAGGCTTCGAGAAAAGGTTTGTCATTTGGATCAGGACATATTGCAAAAGATCGATCAGGCTCTTTGCATTAGTTTAGCGATTGAGGAGAAAACACATCAATGAAAATTACGATATTAACCGTTGGAAAGATCAAAGAGAAATTTTTTCGAGGAGCGGTCGAAGAGTACAGCAAGAGATTGAGTCGTTATTGCAAGCTGGAGATCATCGAAGTGGCGGATGAAAAAACACCGGACCATGCCAGTGCGCATGAAGAAGAACTCATACGCGCCAAGGAGGCAGAGCGGCTCAAAAAATACATAAAAGACAATGCTTATACGATAGCACTTGCCATAGACGGTAAGCAATATTCCTCCGAGGACTTTTCTGCACATGTCCATGATTTGGGACTGAAAGGGGAAAGCCATTTGCAGTTGATCATTGGTGGTTCGATCGGACTTGCTCCTGAGATCCTATCGTTAGCGCAGGAGAAGATCAGCTTTTCTAAAATGACGTTTCCGCATCAGTTGATGCGCGTGATCTTGTTGGAGCAGATCTACCGGGCGTATCGGATCATGAACGGGGAACCTTATCATAAATGAGGGTGCAGGACATCCGGTGGATGTCCGTTTTGCACCGACCGAAGCAGAGCGGAGACATTCAAACTTCAAAGATATAGAAAGCATAAGGAAGAGTGGCTGATTTGGCTGCTCTTTCAATCTTTTGCGCGAAGGCAAAGTGAAGATGCGTCGAGTTTGCTCGTAAGCATCTGAGCGCGCCCGCGAACCATGCATCTGTTTATAGGGAGATTTTGAAGGTGCATTGAGGAAAGTAATCTGCGTTATACCGGATGGTGTATGATAAGAGGGTGGGAAGGACAAAATATAGTGTCCGAAGATTAGTTTCCTCAGTGGATGGGTGGAAAATAAGTGATTGTGGGAAAGATGAATGTGTGATAGAATATGTATAAATCGGTGTTTGGAGGTAAAAGGCATGATGAAACTCGATAATTTTATTAATATGATGACGGGACACTTTAATAACAAAGAGCAGTTTGATAATATGCAGAGAGAAGGGAAAACATATCCTTATGCAGAACACATTAATACAATCTGTAATGAGAAAATTTTAAACCTTCCTAAAGATTTTAATGGTAAATTTGTTGTTGAAGAAAGCTACTATGAGACAAATGGTAAACGCCATGCTTCACCGCATCTTTTCCTTATTACAGAGGAAGAAGACGGAATTGTGTTGTATTCTTATGAAATACCAGAAGGAGAAGATAAAAGTACGTTTTCATATGATTCTATGAAAAATGCTGACTACACTGAATTGAAAAAATCTGAAAAATTCACTCCGGCGCTCTATCATGAGAAAGATGGAATCTGGGAAGGAGGCAGTACAAGCCAGTTTTCACCGGTAATGACATTTAGGCTTTGGGAAAAGTTTTCTGATAGTTGCCTGGAAGTATCTGAAAGCATGGAAGTTAATGGAAAGAAAACTTTTGGATATGATGAACCAATTATTTATAAGCGAGTATAATCCAAGAATGAAATATTGCGATAAATTCTGGTTTTGAGAACTGGATAGCTTGGGAGTTGGTGAAGTCAGTGAAAGCCTGAATTATGGAGGATAAATAGATGATTTCCATTGACACTAAAAGACTACATCTACGCAATGTATCGCAAAATGATATACATGTAATGTTTGATTATAGAAATAATGAAATATGTGCTCGATATCAGAGGGGGCAGACGAAAGACTTTGAAGGAATTCTAAATTTAATTGAACGCCGAAAAAATGATGAAATATCAATAGATTCGCCTTGTATGATTGCAGTAGCTCTAAAAGAAACAAACGAAATGATTGGTGAAATAGTTGTTAAGCCAAAGGAAAATACAATTTCCTTAGGATATACGTTTTCTTATAAATATCATCGACGGGGATATGCTTTTGAGGCTCTGACCGTTTTGCATGAGCATCTTCATAAGATTGCTCCAGAAAGGGAGTTTATCAGTTTTACAGAATGTGAAAATATAGCCAGTATCGAATTGCTTAAGAAATTAGGCTATAAGAATCTCGGCTATGTTCCAAGCATGGATTCGCAGGCATTCGGCAAGTGGACAACATTGGTTACAGAGGAAAAATTTGCTCGACAAAGTAAATAACCTCCTTTCACAAAAACTTCAATTAATTTGTAAGAATAAATGTTTTACTCAGGAGGTGCTTGCAGGAAAATTAGATGTATCCAGACAGGCTGTAGTGAAGTGGGAGTCTGGACAAGCATATCCTGATATTAGCAACCTTATTCAAATTAGCAAGTTATTCAATGTTACAAATGTTAATACATACGCTGCTTATATGAATGAGACGGATTCGACGAGATTAGTAACACCGGAAATACAAAAATTGATAACGGAAAATTTATGAGGAACAAGTTGGAATCATAAAAAGAATTTATTATGGATGATAAATGCATTTATGGGGATTTGCGTATGAAATGTGATTATACGAACAGGGATTTGCGTGTAAAATATATTTACATGAACGGGGATTTCTGTGATTATTTTTGATGAAGTTCAACTGCTTCCAAAGGCCAGACAGGCAATTAAATATCTTGGCGCAGATGGAAGATATAAGTATATTGAAACAGGTTCCTTAATATCCATTAAAAAAATATAATAGAAGAATTTGTAAAGCAGGAAGGATATTCAAACATATCTTGTTCCGATTCCGGGGATATGCCATTTAACCTGTATCTATCCAACCTTGAATAGATAGTTGTATGGAAATTGAATGCGTGATAGAATGCTATAAAGGGAAATAGGTGATGATCGTGCTTTAAGCGCGAGGCGTTTCTTGTCCGTAGGGCAAGAAGATGGAAACTGAAGTAAACTTAACAAATCGAAAGTTGTGGAGAAATTTCCTGAACTTTCCTTATTTTATAGGCTTTCCAGCCCCTTAGATAGTGAAATGATATGTATTTTCCCTTATTTTTGCCCTTGTGAGGAATCCGCAAGGGAAATAAGGGAAATTTTATGCCAAAGTATGTAAGAGAAGTTGCCAGTGGCAAGTTCTCTGCATTTAAGCATTGCTCGCTACTTTATCAAGAAGTCTTGCGGAATCCCGTTTAGCTTTTCGTGTTGAGTGAGCGTAAATATTCATTGTGGTACTGACATCGGAATGTCCTAACAACTCCTGTACATCTTTCGGAGCCGCTCCATTCGAGAGCAGGTTGCTGGTATAGGTGTGACGTAACTGGTGGAAGTGAAAATCTTCAAATCCTTCCAGCTTCTTTGACACTGACCTGCAAACAATGCCGAGTGTACTCGGCAGTTCCAGACTGCCATCCGGTCTTAGGCAGACAAAGGAGATTTCCTTATAATCTGCCGGGACTTCCTGTGTTCCGTCAAGGTGATAGTATTCATAATACACCCTGTTTTTTACATGAACTTCTTTGTAGTAGTTGCGGTGGTAAAGTTCTCCGTACTGCATCCGGCTTTTCAGTTGTTCCCGTCTTGCTGCTTTTAATATTTCAGTCAGCGTATCTCCAAAATCAACAATCCTTACTTTCTTTCGCTTCGTTGTACCAATCACATTTTTGTGTTTCGTACCGTCATAACGGATACTGCGTTTTATGGTCAGGCATTGTTCTTCAAGGTTGATGTCCTGCCATGTAAGACCACAGGTTTCCCCGATACGAAGTCCTGCATAATATGCGATCTGGATCGGCAGAATTGCAGGTGGATTTTTCTTTTCCAGATACTTGATAAGTCGCTCATAATCCTCGTGTGAAATCGGCTGTGTGCCTTCTTCGACTTCATCATCGGAAAAGAGGTCAACTTCTTCTGCCTGCTTTTTCAGCTTAATATACTGCATCGGATTGAAACTGATTAACTGCTTTGGAAATACTGCAAAACGGAATGATTACTGTAACACTGCGGAAAAAGAGTGGATATAATCTTTGCTGTATCCTTTTCTCACTTTCCCGTCTGGAAACTCGCCACCGAATGTAAGCAGGTCGAGAAACGCCTGTAAATGTTCGGCGGTAACTGTTTTCAGCTTGCGGTCTGCAATCGGGTGTTTGTGGAAGTTATTACAAGCACAGCCATTGCAATTTAATTTGGAGATTGGATAAAATCTGTTATTTCTATAAATCTCATTACACTATTATTACTGGTGCATGTGGTTTATATTGGAATCAGATGCTATGTGAAAGACTGGATGGAAGAAAGAGGATACTGTTGATATGGAGAATTAGATTTTTAAGAGTCTTTCGATATGTTAGATGAGTGCTATAAGAGATATCTGTTATTAAGGGCAGAGGGACAAAAAGCCTCTCTGCCCTTAATGAACAAAGCACGTTCTTTTAGAAAAATCTAGTCGTTGACAGATAACATATCTTGCATTATAATACATTTAACAATTAGACTAAATGTTAAACAAGGAGCGTGATGAATTCTTGGGTATACAAGATACATTAAAAGCACTGGCAGATCCAATACGACGTGAGATTTTAAATTTATTGAAGAATGGACGGCTTTCTGCTGGAGAGATATGTGAACATTTTTCAGTAACGGGAGCTTCTATATCCAGACATCTGGCAATATTAAAGGAGGCTGATTTAATCCGAAATAAAAGAGAGGGAAAATTTATTTATTATGAATTAAACACTTCCGTATTGGAAGATGTCATGTTGTGGATTATAGATTTGAAAGGAGTATCGGACGATGAAGGAAATGATAAAAAAATATAGAGGTTCATTAATTTGTTCTGTTCTGGTAATGCTCATCGGGGTTTTAGTAGGATTCACTAGTACACAGAGCATGTGGGTAAATGTGTTTTTTGTAGTGACGGATTGTGCGCTGGTGGCAATAACATTTTATGATAACCGGAACAGACAGCAGAGCCGCAAGATTATAGGAATGACGATGTGGATTATACCAATTATAACATTACTCTATAATGGTATTGCAAGACTGGTCAATATGGGTGCAGATATGGAAAATCTGTTTATGGCAGTAATTTACTATGGAACTGGACTGCTGTTTATGGTTATTGGAAATTATTTGCCAAAAGTGAAACAGAATAATACCATAGGAATAAGAGTTGTATGGTCTTTAATGGATGAAGAAAACTGGAATGCAACACATAGATTCAGCGGCAAATTATGGATGGCATCAGGTATTTTATGTATGCTTTGTGGACTTTTTGGGGAAAGCATGGCTGCACTGGTTGTGTATATTATAAGCATTATGGCAGCTGCAATCATTAGTATTCTCTACTCCTACCTTTTTTATAAGAAAAAGCTGGCAACCGGAGAAGGCTTAAAAATTCAGTATAATACAAAAAAAAGTGTGATATATCTGATCATCGCAATTTCCACTATTGTGTTTACTATATGGACTTTGTTTTGTGGAAGCATTCAGATTCGTTGTAATGATCGTGATTTTAACATTGAAGCAAAAGGATGGAATGATTATACAGGGGAGTATTCGCAAATTGACAGCATTTCTTATGAAGTAAATGTATTGCAGAACGATAATGATTACAGAACTAATGGTTTTGGAAATCTGAAGTATGCTATGGGAAACTTCAAAAACGATATCTTCGGAGATTATATCCGCTACACTCATGCCTCCTGCCATTCATATGTTGTCGTGAACATAGATGGAAAAATATTAGTTGTAAATGGGGAAAATGACGCAGAGACAAAGGAAATCTATCAGAGAATAAGTGAGAAGGTGTCAAAGGAAAGAAAATAGTTGTCGGAAACGCTGAGAAGAAATTATTCTCAGCGTTTTTTGAACATTACTATAATGTCAAGGAATCTTCTGCATCTACCCACATCTGTAGTTACAGTTCAGCCTTGCGGCTGAAACCCGAGGAAGTTTCCAATGCGGCGGATGCCATGGCAGCCATTGAGAAATTCGTATTTGAAGAAGAGATGGTGACACTGCCGCAGCTGGTGGAGATCCTGAAAAATAACTGGGAGGGAAATCAGGTTCTGCAGATGAAGATGATAAATGAAGGGGCGAAATTCGGAAACGGACAAAAAGAAGCTGGCAATCTGGCCTGCGAGATTGTAAACTATTTTGTGGAACGGGTAGAGGCATACAACAGCCGGTATGGCGATCTTATCTTTTTCCCGTGTATCGCTACATTTTCCTGGATTGTGAACATCGGAAAGTGGATAGGAGCCTCCGCAGACGGCCGTATGTCTAAGGATCCCATTGCCGCTAACATGTCTCCGGTTCTGCCCAGGGATGTATCAGGCCCCATGGCGGCTCTGAATTCTTATCTGAAGCTGTCTACGGATTCTCTCGAGTAAATAGTACTCGCTATCCGCATCCTCTGCACGCCTGCGGAGCTAGACGCAGGCACCGCTGCGCCGTCGATTCGCAGACGCACAGCTGACACGGATATCAAGCACTATTTACTTCGAGATTAATGCAATGATGTATTAGACGGGAAAGGACAGAGACGTAACAGGTAAAGAAAGGAGAGAAAATATAATGGAAAATATACACGAAAACGGAACATTTCAGTTGCATAACAAAGTGGAGATCCCTCAGGTGGGCTTCGGCACATGGCAGATGCCGGACGGAGAGACAGCGGCAGATGCGGTAATGCATGCCATAGAGGCAGGATACACCCATATAGATACGGCGGCGGTATATCACAACGAGATTGGGGTGGGAGCCGGAATCCGCATGTCGGGAGTGCCGAGAGAAAAGCTGTTTGTGACCAGCAAGCTGTGGAACGATGTGAGAGGCTATGAGGAAACCCTGAAAGCCTTTGATGCCTCCTTAAAAAGGCTGGCCCTGGATTATCTGGATCTGTACCTGATCCATTGGCCCCGTCCCCTGGCTTTCAGGGATACCTACCAGGAGGTAAACCGGGAGACCTGGAAGGCCTTTGAATATCTGTTGGAAAAAGGGTATGTACGGGCCATCGGTGTAAGCAATTTTCTCCCGGTGCATATGGAGGCGCTGCTGAAAACAGCACAGGTCATTCCTATGGTAGACCAGATTGAGTTCCATCCCGGCTGGATGCAGCCGGAAACGGCGGCCTTCTGCAAAGAGCATGACATCCTGGTGGAGGCGTGGAGTCCCCTTGGTTCCGGAAAGCTTTTGGAAGATCCAAAGCTGAAGGAGTTTGGACAGAAATACGGCCGGTCCACAGCCCAGATCTGTCTGCGGTGGTGCCTGCAGAAAGGACATCTTCCTCTGCCCAAATCCGTTACCCCTGTGAGGATTAAGGAGAATCTGCAGCTTTTTGATTTTCAGATATCCCAGGAGGACATGGCAGTGATAGATAAGCTGGAATGCGTAGGCCGGACAGGCTCTGATCCGGACAATGCAAAATTCTGAGATGGTTAAAAGGGCATCGACCATCCAGGAAACTGATTGGATAAAAAGATAAGAAGACCTGCCGTACCGGAATTTCCAAGTCTGGTATGCCAGGTCTTTTTCGGTTATCTTCAGGGTGATCGGAAAATGTGTAAAGACAAGGTTGTAAATGCCGGAAAAACCACCCTGATCACTCGCTTGCTGCCTGTTTTGACCGACTATGGCTTGAAGGTTGCCACTGTCAAGCACGACGGGCATGAATTTGAAGGGGATGTGCCGGGGACGGATACCTACAGGCATATGAAAGCCGGAGCCTTTGGGACGGCAGTGTTTTATAAATACGCGAAGCAGGAAGAGGCCCTGTTAAACCGTCTGGAAAAATACCGTGAAAACCATTTGCTGTTCATAAAGCGTTCTGAGGTACCATTTGATAATAATATATCAGAACGGGATCTGAGGAAAGTAAAGAACCGTCAAAAAATGGCAGGCGGATTCCGTAAGAAACAGGGGAAGGAGATGTATTGCCGAATCCTAAGCATCGTAGAAACCTTAAAACGGCGTAAAATGAATCTAATGGAGAACATCAAACAGATCTTTATAGGAACACCGGCTATTTTCTAGCCGGTGTTAAATGTGTTGTTTCAGCCGCAAGGCTGAACTGTAACCATCTGTAAATTCCCATCAAGATACAGTCTAGCATATTCTAGTGGTTCATCAATGGCAAGTGTGTTTAATGCACAATCTGATCCGGGTGTGGTTCTCAAATTCTTTTCTGCTTCCCAGCAGTCAATGCGAAGCATATAGTCTGCACTGGTATAAACATCAATGCTGTTTCGTCCGGGATTATATTCTGCAAATATTGTTCTCATCGTATCTTATCTCCTTATCGTTCAATCAATTATTTGCTACAAAAATCAGAAGCATTTCAATCAGTTCACCATGTCACTTTTATTTTGTGTTATAC
>ERZ860710.59-NODE-59-length-76532-cov-6.263413_pt1 | contig 76532 bp, 65 predicted proteins | sample MGYA00509974_ERZ860710 | MGnify/ENA primary metagenome ERZ860710 (study PRJEB30046, sample SAMN00715261) | human gut metagenome | study: EMG produced TPA metagenomics assembly of the A metagenome-wide association study of gut microbiota in type 2...
ATGGGAAAGGTAGCCATCGCATTTTTATACCTTATTTTCAACTACTGATTCAAATAAAATAATAAAGAATATCTGCCTATATAATTTACAAACCGAATACTACTTACTTTTTTCGATATTAATAAGAGAGAGAGGATTCCAACAAATGCATATATAAAAATAAGCGGTAAATTCTTATAACTGTTAGTTGCAACTACTATGTGACTATCAAAAAAGCAACTATCTAACCCCATCAATCCAATATAGCAAACAACACATCCGCCAATAAATTTCCATGAATTCGGAATAAGAATAGATGTTTCAAAATGTCTATATATTATTCCTAATAGAAAAAATGGACTCATTATCATACATATATTGAAGCAAAATGGGAACCTGTTCGGTAATTCTTTGGACTGTATATATATGTTATTATTAACAAAGGATAAAAAATCATCATAATTAACTTGAATAAAATATCCAAGGCCAAATAGTATAATAGTAGCCAATGATACAAATAGAAGATCAGCTTTAATCCGAATCAAACAAGTATATATAATTTGCAGCACCCCAATCACAACGACAAACCAGGATGCTCTAAACATCAACACATCAATGATTTGTTGTTCAGCATCAATATCTAATAACATTATTTTGGGCCCTAACATGAACACCATAAAAATGACATATGGCACCAAAATAGTCCTAAATACTTGTTTTAGTTTCTCCTTAAAATTAACTAATCGAATATTAGAGGTATATAAATATCCACTTAAAAAGAAAAAGCCGGTTAAGAAAAATGGAGCGAACCACCAGCTGAAAGAATGTTGACTACCTATAATAACCTCACTATGATAAACATACACAAGAATCATCAGAAGGCCCTTACCAAAATCAACCCAATCTTTTCTTTGTTGAAAGTTCATTGCCATAAAATATATGTTGACACATATAGGGCATCGCCCTAATTAATTGGTAAATTGTCGACAAGACAATATCCACGAGAGATAAACCATACCACGGCAAATCCTGCAGCATTTAATATTATTGCAGAATTGCTATATTGAATAAAAATAAATAAAATAATAAAGCAACAAACAATAGAGCATAACGCGATTGCTTGTGCATACCTTGAAATTGATCGTCTAAACAATATCTTATTTCTTGAAAGAAGCTGAAATAAGATTGCAACAAAGAAAAATACATATGAGAATGTACCTATATAACCAACCTGAACAAGAAGTCTTAAATAACCTGGTGCAAATCCATAACCAACACCATATTGCTTAAGTGTATATAATTCAGTACTATTATTTGTCAAGATAATATTAGCATTAAACGCAGATTGGATTAACTCGCCGGCTCCATTACCCATTAACATATGGAGTAATTTGCCAGAATTCATCTGCTGATGAATATAAGCAAAAGCATTACCACGACCAATCGATTGATAAACTTGATTGCTATCCATCTCCCCCCCAAGGTATGCGTCAGAATAATCTAAAATATAAGCAAGATCAAAAGCCCCCCAAACTTTTTGTTCTGGATTAAAAGATGGATTAATCCGAGCCATGAAATAAAAAAGAATAGGAACCAATAACAGACCGCTAATCATATATCGGCTAATATGAACTCTCCTATTCCCCATATATTTATAAAACAACAAGGTTATGATATACATTAGGGGAATGTAAAAGACACTAGCTCGCTTAGCCCCAACAATAGCAAAAATTACAAAGCCCAAAGCAGCCCATAAAAACTTATTTTTGTGATTTATAAAATATACTCCCATGGCCGAAGCAAAACCTGCAAGCGAGAAAAAAGTTGTTATTCCACCTTCATGAACTGACATTGTCCCTATATAAGGTTCACTTATTCCTATTATAAAGAACTTAATAATGCTTGCAAATATCTGAGAAACACATAAATAAACAATTAGACGCGTGAGTAGATTCTGTTCTCTAGCGTCAAATTGCATATTGACAAGTGCTATAAATAGAAGGGGAAGTTCCAAATATTGCATCAGGAATAATATAAACAAAACAATATTGCTTCTACTTCCTGGCAATACTAAAGAAACTAATGATGCAAAAATGAATATGATTAACCAAATGACTCCGGGCCATTGACGTTTTACAGTTGCAAAGAAAATACCAAGAGCAACACCTTCTAAAATAAACCGTGTTATTGTAGAGTTGATTCCAATAAGATCAACCGACCCTTTTAGAAACAAACAAATAACATATATTCCCAATAGAGTAGAGCCACGAGACACTCGATTTTTCAAAAACCAAATGATTACAGGGAATACTGCAATAGCACAGATCGCTAATATCTTACTATACGATCCAACCTGCCAGCCAATCAACTCTTCTTCCATTGCAATGCTGGTATCAACTGATCATTCACAATCATAGGCCAAGTATATTGCATCATTGACAGCCTAATTTGATTGGAATTTATATGACTATGATTTTTGTATATTTCTGTTAATGCATCGGCAAATGCATCCGATGTATCTTGGATTAGAATGCCATTTGTCTCATTAATTACACGGCTATTAGCCGCCGTAGCAGTGGCAATACAAAACAACCCGGACAAACAATATTCGAAGGTTTTAGTAGGGGGCTGATATTCATACCAGTCTGTAATAGGAATAAATGAAACTCCAATATTGCATTTATCAAAATAGTATTTTAACTCATCATATGGCTTTTTACCATGTAATGTGACATATTGTTGTATATTTAGTTCCTCAATGCGATTCTTTAAAAGCTCTCGTTCTTCTCCATCTCCTACAATATCATAATGGATATTTTCAACTGCCATTTGAGAAAGGAACTTATAAAAGCCATCTATAGTCTTTATAATATCTCGATTATAAAGAGTCCCAACATATAACAAACGAAGAGGCTCAAAATCTTTATGCGTAGATGATATAATATCTGCGCCAAGAGAAACAACTGCTAACTTTGATTTATCAAAGCCTATTTGCGATGCTCCCTCTTCAGAAATCATTATTATTCGATCAAATAGAAGTGATTCTTTACGAAACCTTTCATTCTCCTTTTTCCTTTGTTCGGGATCATACGCAACAGATACAGTTCGGAAATTAACAACCATTTTCCTCCACGGAAGCAGTCGTTTATAAATGGAACAATGCGAACCATATGCAATCATAACTTCTCCCCGATGTGTCATGATATATAGAACAACTTTTAAAATAAAACAGATCTCTCCTAACAGCTTAAACCGGCTTGATATTTTACTATATTTTACACATACTCCATTGCTTGAGATCTTCTTTTCACCTTGATCCAAAGTAAAAAAAACAACCTCGTTGCTATTTTTCAGATACTCACAATATTTTAAATAATCAGTCTGATATCCAAATTGCCGGGGAGACACAATAATTATCCGGTTTCTTTTATTTTTCAAAGGAGGAATGAACATATTTTAGAAAATCTTCAAATCCATTAAAAGGAGCCTTATGATCTTTTATCCAATTACCATAAGCATTGCCTAACTGACGTTTATATGGCAAGTCTGGATATTGAGACATATTATGCTTATCAACAAAAAGAGGGAATTCTTCCCAGAAGTCAGATACAACAGGCTGTCGACCATAACGTTTTATAATACTTTGAGCATATATAACTGCCTCATCTATACATAATCGTTTTCGTTTATTATAATATTCATCAATACTACATATTACCCTTGCAGGACAACCAACAGCTACAGAATTAGCAGGAATACTTTTTACAACAACGCTTCCATATCCAATAATACAATTATCGCCAATAGAGACCCCTTTGAGAACTGTACAGTGCCTGGCAAAATAGACATTATTGCCAATCGTAACAGGCCCAGACGACGGAATAAACTCTGAATACAAATTTCTAAATACCCCAGATCCAAAATCATGGGTTAAAAGAGTGAATCCAATATTCAAACGAACATTATTACCAATAGTCACTAAAGATGGCCTTGTAATATCGATCTCAATCTGTTTGGGCTCTGGTATAAAATATCCTTCTCCAATCTCAACACCTAATTTGCGAATATACTTTACATATGCGTCTCCATTTCGAAGAGCCCTAACTCTTTTAATCTTATTTATTATTCGATGAAGTATCATTTTTTCTATGGCTATTTATGCAACTCTTATAATAATTCTCAATTTGTTCCATCACTACATTTTCGGAAAAAGTATGCAATATTGTTTTTTGTGCTTCAAGCCCCATTTGTTGACATTGTTCCAGATTATTCAAAAGAAATTCTATCGCCGATGCGATTTGACACACATTCTCCGGATCAACCAGCAGGCCATTAACTTTATCATTAATAAGTTCTGGACCCGACGCTCGATTTGTATATATAAGCGCCTTACCACAAGCCATAACTTCCATTGCGGCCAAACTAAAATTCTCAAAATAGCTAGGAATAGCACAAAATAAGGATGATGAAATCTTTTGTTTTATTTCCTCCCGAGATAAATAACCCGTAAATTTTATACGCCCTCGATATTGATCGTCAATTAAGGATTGAGCCGCTCTAATCTTCCCCCCTCCTATCATAATGAGATTTATATTAGGATATTTAGAGGCAATACTACAAAAAGCTTTAATTAGTGAAAATGCGCCTTTTGTTTCAATGATCTTACCCAGAAAAACTATTGTATTGCTGCGGCTTGTCGAACAAGCCATTTGAAGATATTTATTCTCTAAAGGATTATAGATAACATCTATTTTTTTATCAACCTGAAGTATGTTCTGAACAAAATTTTTAGAGAACTCACTTACTGCACAGATGCGATCAGCAGATAAATAATTATTTATATCATTGGTCCGCTGCACATTTGCAATATACCCTGTTTTATAATATGAAATAAACGAAGGAGCTCCATGCACTCGAATTATTGTAGGTATTCCATAATGAATAAACCGTATAGGACGAATAAAATATTTAGATAAAATACTATAATCAGGTTTTTCTATAATCTCTATATTCTTGCTGCGAATTAGAGACTTTGCAAAACGATCATTTTGCCGCTGAGCTTTTTTTGCAAAAAAATGCATAGCTCCAACCTTACGCAAAATATTGATTGCTATATTCTTATACCTTTCAGGCATTTTAAATAGCGGCAACAGAATTTTAAAATAGGTTAATCGATATACTATAACCCCATTAATTGATGTCTCATAAGGTAAAGCATGTCCCGCGGGGCGTCCACTTAAAACATATACCGTATGCCCTTTTTGAACCATTGCCTCCGCTACAACTTTAGTAACTGTCCCAATTCCTCCTGTCTTCGCAGGTGGATATTCATCACACAAGTACAGTATATTCATTATTTATTGTTATAATTTTGTTGCAATATTTTTATTCCTTCTTGTATATCACGTTCATTTATTATTCGGGCAATGTTCTTTTTCACCAAACGAGCTGGAATTCCGCCATACAAAGCAAATTGATCCACCATCTTTTTATTTAAAAGACTATTTGATGCGAGGCTGGAATAATTAGGCAAAAAAGCCCCTTTCAATATAGTTGATCTTTGTCCTATAAATGTTCGACAACCTATAACTATCGACTCTGAATTTGAAATTAAACGCTGTTGCTCCAAATCATAAAAAGGATGGGCATCCGAATCCATTAAGGTACAATCCCAAGATATGAGTGATTGATGTCCTATGACAATTTTTTTATAACATATTATTTTTGTATGCTGACCCATAGAAACTCTTTCGCCAAATGATAAATAAGCTCCTTTACGAAGAGTTATTGACGAACCTGGATTTATTGCACAAGATCCCTGAAAATGACAAACACCACCTTCTACATTCCAAATAAATGGTTCTTGTCTATCAAACACGTCATTACCAGGCAAACCTAACGAAATCATCGCATGTCGAATCGGCCCTGTTATCATTACTTTTCCGCCCTTTGAGTAAAATCTCACCGGTGCCATAAACACAAAGGGAAGATGAATTGCCTGCCTAAAGGGCAGATAATGAAAATTAAAGCGAATGGAAGCTATAATATGCTTTAGAATGCACCATCGGTTGAAATATGATCTTTTCACTGAAAGAGATGATAAAACTTTAATACAACTCGTATTAATAAATCATATATTGACTTAACAAATTTTGATTTATAGTAATATCCATCTATGACAACCGAGTTTCCAAAAACATTATAGGTATGAAAACCATCTGCATATTCTTTTGACGGGGGGAGTATACGCTTGATCTCTTGTAAAATTATCTTCTCTCCTTCCGTAACAATTTTTTGCAAACAAATACCTTCTCCATAATCATTATTGCATATTTGAGCTGGTCGAATCCAATGATTCCCATATTTAAAGATATGACCAGCCCCACGAGCTATATTATCGACAAAACATATATCCTGTTTTTTTTCATAAGGCCCAAATAATTCTCGGGCATGAAAAAGCTCACAAACATTCCCATTACAATTATATGATTGGGTTGTAAAGATTAAAAATTCATCATGAAATGATGCTATGACAGCATCAGTCAAAGGCTTATAAACTAATACACCTTCGCACTTCATTCCATCATTATAATTATAATAGTAGGTAGCACCAGAACGACTATTTTCAGGAATTACATATATTATTCCGTTATGCTTTATAAAGTTGGGAAAAGAAAGATGCGTGGGTAATTCTAGCAAGCATTCATTTTTTATCAATCGACAAGTTTTTTTATCAATTGTCAATCGCGCAATACGGCCTTTGCCCGTATCATACATAAACTCTTCGACTAGAACGACATAATGCATTTTATCTTCCTCAATGAGGAACGGATCTGCAAACCATCGATCTGAATAATTATGCTTAAGCCATCGTATATTTATCGGCTGTAAATCTTGCTGCAAATCGCAAATTGCGATATTCCATTGTTTATCGGCATATTTATATTTAACAATATTCAATATTTTTTTTAATCTACTCATCTTTTATACTTTGAATTGTACATGATATATATATTCATCCTTTCCTCCAAGATCATACTTATACTTTTCATTACCACGAGTAAAATCTATTGAGTCTAGATGCTGTTCCTCAAGAAATATTTTAATCTGATTATACATTGATAATAAGCCCGGAGAATATCTAGCAAATTTAGGATTTACCCCGGCACACATTACTACCAAGCTATTACGAAACATATCATATCCCCCATGAAAAAAAGCACAAAGCTCATCTTGACATGTAATCGTTAACAACCATCCTTGGGTATGAACATCCAATACATGATAAACCGGAAACTGATATTTTAAAATACGTTCTACATTGTTTCGACATTTTTGCATCAATGACATCTGTTTTTTAGCTCGACTAGTTTTAAGGTCTAACCTCATTTCCCTAATCATCTTACAGTTATCAATCAACAAGCGATCAGTTGTCTCTTTATAAAATGTTTGCGTTAAAACCAAGCCTGATTTTTGACAACGGTTCTTGGCTGTACGTAAATTCTGCCGTACGTGCTTAGATAGCATATTCTCATATTGGCTACTACTATCGGGTAAAGCGAGTTTAACACATATCGATTGGTGAATCTTCACAACCGTTTTTGTCCGCACTATATATTGATAACTTGCGCTATACTCCGGCATACATTCTAGAAAATAACGCGAGATCCCATAATTTGTTCTCACATAAACGAATATAGCGTCTAATGCCAAAGGATCAAATGACTTATAAATAAAATTGAGGTAATCAGTATAACCGCCTCTACCAAAGAAATAACACCCTTTCTTATTTATAAATCCAAATGTTCTCCGCAATATCCATAATGGAGCAATTAGTATTGGCTGTAAACCATTTGATACCACCAAATATAAAACTTCCCCTTTTAAAGGGATCATTGAATTTATAATTTCATACCAATCATATGATTGGAAGTAGGTCATATCTTTTCCTTCATATAGTTTATCCCAAACATCTTTTAGCTTCTTAAAACCAAATGGATCATATGCCTGAACTCTATATTTACACATAGTTACCACGTTTTAAGTTCCTGATTACAAAAGTGCCCATGAACATAGTTTGCACAATTGAGGCTATTAAATAAGCAAAAGCTAAGCTATTTTCAGGTTGCTGGGCAGATTTTGCGAAATACAGATACGCAGAAATAATAACAACAGCCCAAATCACATTATAAGTAAAAACTCGATAAGCTTGTCCCGAAGAGATAACTATCGTGCCACATAGATTTGAGACTGAATCAATAATTGCAGCAAACGCTAAAATATACAAAGGAGTTAGATTAGTATATCCACCCCCATATAATGACAATATTTTATGACCAAATATACAGATGCCGAAGAATAGAATTCCCGTTACAAAAAGATTTATCATAAGATTAATTTTAATCGCAATCTTCCTTTCTTGCTTATTATTCATAGAACTCGACAAAATAGGCAATAACACATTTGCTACAATTCCAGGAATAAATAATAATTGGGATTTCCATTGTTCTGCGACATCGTAATTTGCCATATTTTCAAAACCAGCATGTTGTACCACCCATGTTTTTACCCACCAATATGCCCCCATTGTAATCCAAGAAGAGATAGCAATAGGGAGGCTAAAAGAATAAATGACTTTAAAATCAGAGAACCTTAAGGTTTTAATTGTTTCAATGACTGAAACTCCAAGGCTGCAAATATGTTTACGAATATAAAATGTATTATAACACCATGCTATAAAATATGTAAAGCCAAAACCCAAAATTGCTCCTACCAACCCAAAGAACTTAGCGCCAATACATAATAGTATAATTTCAGAACAGCCCATTATTAAATTTGTCGTAGCAATACGTTTAAAATCCTCAAAGCCGGATAATGTTCCTGTCTGAGCTCCATTTATCAGCGTAAAGAATAATATAATACCGGCAATTCTAATATCTACTGCTAGTTCTGGTGCATTAAGTTTATGATTCGCAATAATACCAGCAGCACTAATTAGAATAATACAAGCAATAAGGCCCATCAGAAAAACGAATATATTAGCAATACAATATATTCTAACTGCCATATGCGGATTTGAGATACGATATTGGGCAATATGCTTGGTGGCAGTTGCACCTATACCAAATGCCGTAAGTCCCACAAAAAGTTGAATCGTTGATCGGATAATACCCAATTGTCCATATACCTCTTTTGATAAGATTCTAGCCACGATGATAGTCGCGACAAAAACCATTATTTTCGATACAATTGTACCTACTAAAACCCAAAATGAGCCGGATACAATTCGCCTTGTAATATTGGAATTATCGGTCTTTAATAGTTTGAAAAACATGAATCTTCGTAAATCGAAATACCATTTTACTATTTATCTGCTATTCTCTGGAACCAGAAGAAGATACCCGTTCGATTAAGGTGCGTGCGGTAGCCGATGCGGTGAAGCAAGCGGACAAATTGCGTCTTGTGACGGATATGCCACTCCATGAAGTTATAAAGGCCAAATGTAATCAGGATGCTCAACACAAGCACGATATACAGTTGGACATCAATCGAGCAGCCGGCCATGTAGCTGACCCACCAGCACAGCACCACGAAGAAGTTCAAGATCAAAATCGCAAGGGTCGTGGCGGCATGCGAGCATCCTAGGCGGATGAACATGTGGTGCAGGTGCGTCTTGTCCGGGTGGAACGGAGACTTGCGCTTCAGGATGCGCGTCGTCATCACGCGGAGCGTATCAAAGACCGGGACGGATAGGACCGCCAGCGTAAAGGGAACCAGCCCGATATTTGCCGCATCATAAACCTCGCTCATCGAGCCGTGGCGCAGGATTCGGATCACGAAGACCGACATGACGATACCCATAACCAACGTTCCGCCATCGCCGATGAACATCTTCGAGTTCTTTCCGAAGACGTTGTGGAAGAAGAACGGAATCAGCGATCCGGCTGCCACGACAGCCAACATGCCCATTGTCCGATCCCCCACGTACCAGAACATCACACCGAAAAGAAGGCTCGTCAAGATGCAGTAGCCCGACGAGAGGCCGTCTACCCCGTCGATCAGGTTGATGGCATTGATGATGCCCACGGCCGCAAAGACCGTCAGCGGAATAGCCACCCCTTGCGGGATCTGATTGAGGCCCCACAACCCGTGGAAGTCATTCAAGGTGTATCCTCCGACGAAAATCAGCAGCAGAACCGTGCCGATCTCGATCAGGAACCGCAGGACCGGCGAAAGATCGAGGATGTCATCCATCGTGCCGGTATAGAGCATAATCATCATCGCGACGACGACGATGAAGAGTTCGGAGCAGTCGCAAGTTATACTGGCACAGCCCAGCCCGATGACCGATCCGAAGAAGAAGGCAATACCGCCCAGAACGGGAGTCGGACGACGTTGCAGTTTGCGGGCATTGGGATTGTCGACGATGTTCTTGTCGAGGGCGATCCGCACCAAACGCGGATGAATCCAATGGACGCTCAGAATAGCGACCAGAAAAGAGAGGATGTATAACATAACCGAATAGCGATAAGGCAATTTTGAGGGGCATAATCGCGAAGCTGGCTGTTGAACCGTAGTGGTCGGATTCCCTCAACACGGGGACCTCCGCGAATAGGCTTTCAAGGGTATTTATTTGATCAATAGCTATTTCATCCGTTCGAGCCGGTATGGTGGCTCAACCAGCAGTCATAATCATCGAGACGTCGAAGCAGTTGCGCCTTGCTCTTCTTGAGCGGCTGCTCCCCGCGCCACGGATCAACCGCGGCATGGGCCTGTTCATAATCCAGACAGCAGTTCGTGCAGCCGTAAAGCGTCACCAGCAGCAGCGACCGCGACTGTTCGGCCCGGATCAGCGGAAGAATGCTCCGAACGGTTCCGAGCAACTGATCGAAGGCTTCGCGGTCGCCCAGGATGGCATAGGCCGGAAGCAGCATCGAATAGAGTTTGCAGCGCATCACATCGCTGTCCAGCTGGAGGTTGGCATATTGCTGCAGGACCTCCGACGCCAAGGCCCGGTCGGCGTCTGTCACCCCCTCGGGCGAGTGGTAGCGTTTCAGCGCTTTGTGGAGTCCAGCCGGGAGGCGGTCGCCGTTCAAGCGCGTATAGACATGGCGGTTGTCCGCATTCAGCGCAATCACCTCATATTGCCCGGGTTCGACACAGAGCAGCGGCACATACATGCAGTTCTCCACACAGACCATCACCTCCTTGCGGCCCCCTCCAGGCTGAATGATGACGCTGGCCTCAACCCCCTTGAACTGCCCCTCGGTGATGCGGATCCGGTCGCCCTTCATCAGTCGTTCGGGGCCGGGCGTGTAGACCGGCAGCACGTCAGAATAGGAGGCAGCCACCCACTTCAGGTTCTCCATCGCCTCGTCCGAAAGGTAGGGATAGTAGGCATCGTCCTTCTCGCGGACACGGGGCAGGAAGTTATACTGAGGCAAGAAACGTTTCATCCGGTAGATCTCCGCCTCCGAGGCGTGGATGAAGACGTAGTTGTAGAGCAGCGGATGGTTCGTGCGGACCAACTCCCCGTGTTGTTTCCGAACCTCGACATACGAAGGGGCAAAGTATTCGAAAACCGGCTCTCCGTTTCGAGTCCGGCGCTCCAGCTCCATCCGCAGGGCCCGGGCCGGATTCCCCTGATAGTGGCCTTGACGCGACGTCGGAAGGGCCAGCACATACCATCTGACGGCATTGCTGTTCTTTCTGGCACGGAGTTGCTCCGAGACCGAATCTGTCCAGTTCCAACCGATCTTGTTCGAACTTGCCATGATTTGCAGTCGAAAGTGAAAATGACCGGAGATTCATCTCATTCACGGGCAAATCCCGGCCTTGCCAATGCACGAATTTAATGTGCTGACATTCAGACGATTGAACCTAAAATAGAAACATTCGTGAAAATTTTGGGCCAACAGAATCCCATCGATCTGCCGAGTCCACCTTCCAAAATCTCACGTCTCTATTTAAGAAACCATACGTGACCTAAATTGTTTAGCAGTCAAAAGCATACGAATATTGACCGTTTCACCATCCATTCGGGAGGTGTATTTTGTGTAGAATTATGGCACAATCGGCCTCTGGCATATCTGGAATGCGGTTCTTGAAACCATTGGCAGGACCTGGCGCGAAGTGATAGTTTTAAAGTTCGGAGTATGAACTAAATAAAGACCTCACAAGACAATGTTACAAGGATGAGAAATGTGCTGTTTTTTTTTGTTCTGAGTCCCATTTTTTTTACCTTTGCGGCAGTGATGTGTGATTTCTTAAATAGAGACCTTACTCCCGCATAAACGGGAGGTAATTCTATTACGGGAAAGCAAAAGAAGTGCGGGATTATGTGCGGTTGAAACACACGTGCGAAACTGTATGAAATTTTTAAGCATCACTCAAAAGAAATACGCAATTTACTATTTGTCAGGCTATTACATTTAGCCTGACGAGGTCGCGGAGCGCAATCTCCCGAAAAGAATGGCAAAATCCGTGTCGTCCGCACTCACCCGAACCGCCGATCCAACCGAATCCGCCGCAACCCCGGTTTCCGAGGCCCAGAACCGCCATATCGTGCGCTGGTACGTGATGGTCTACCCGACCAGCAGCCGGGCCATGACCGAGGAGCTGGATCGCGAACTGCCCCGCAGGCGGCGCGACAACGAGCCTCTGTTCGAGTACTTTGCACCGGTTCTTGTCGAGGCCAGAAAGATGAACGGGCGGCTGGTGACAACCCGACGTTCGCTGTTGTACAACTACCTGTTCGTACACGCGTCGGAGTGCGAAATCTACCGGATCAAGCAGCGCCTGCCCCAATACAACCTGCTCCCGCGCGTTAAGGACAGCAAGGAGAGCTACCACTACCCCTATCTGACCGACAAGGCCATGCGTGATCTTCAATGGATTGCGCGTTCGTATGCCGAGCCAATACCGATCTGCACCGCAGACCCCGCCTGGCTGGTCAAAGGTGACCGGATTCGTATCACGGAAGGGCGTTTTGCGGGAATTGAGGCCAAAGTCGTCACAAACACCCCCACACGCCACAAGGAGATCCTGGTCTCGATCGACAACTGGATGTGCGTCCCGCTGCTGAAGGTCCAGCCCGGGGAGTATGAGGTGGTCGAACTGAATGCCGAAACCCCGAGTTATTACTCCCGACTGAACAACAGCAAACTCCTCGACCGGATCCACGACGCCCTGTGCAGGCATCTGGCCGGGAAAGGCGCAGACGAGGATCGCCGAATCGCCACCGAGGTACTGCAGGAGTACGGGTGTCTGACGCTCGAATCCGACATCATGCGCAGCAAACTCTATGCCCTGCTGCTACAGGCCTACACGATTCTCGACGAAACGTCGAAGCGCGAGAGTCAACTCGTGGCGATCCAGAAGATGCTGCCGGCCGTGCGGGCCGAGCAATCCCGGGCCCTCTTGCTCGTGACGCTCTATGGGTGCACGGACAATCGGCTCTACTACGATCAGGCGCACGCCCTGATCGATCCCTGGCTCGCGGAGAAATCGCCCAAGAAGAGCAAGGCGCAGCTGATCCGCCACCTGGCTGATTTCGACCGAGAGTTTGGCCACGGAGGCGAATAAGCCCTTTCACGGATCCGGAATCCGCCAAGATCGCACGCTGTTTTTGAATTACAACCCAATAAAATTCATACATCAGATCATGTATCGTTTAATTGAAAAACTGCGACTGGATCGTTATATCAGTTCACGGTTGATTCTTGCATTGGACCTGTTGGTTTCGGTCGGGGCCTCTATCATCTCGCTGTTAGTTGCAAGCATTCTTTTGGGTGCTGAAGCCCTTATCTGGAAAACAATCGGCTGGTGGCTCGGAGGATCCGTTGTCTTTTCCTGGATCGCGTTCGTGTTGCTCCAAACCCACAAATCAATCATCCGTCACGCCACCTTGCGGGGTTTGGGCCGTTTGAGTGTCGCCGTTGTTTTCAAGGGAATTGGGATCGCAGTTATATTGGCTTTGGGTGTCGCTGGCCCGACATTTCCAGCGATCTGGATCACTCTGTTGTTTGACATATTGTTGAGCCTTTCAGGACTGGTGATTATGCGCGTTGCCATGGTTGTCGTCTATGACTGGCTCAAAGACAGCCGTCAAAGGCATTGCAAATGCCAGCGGATCCTGATCTACGGAACCGGCGACAAGGGCGTTTCGTTGGTGACCCAACTCCAAAATTCTCAAGAGTATCAGGTCGTCGGTTTCCTGACCTACGGCAAAACACTGAAGAATCATATGCTGGCCGATCTCCCGGTCTACTACTTCGAGACCGAAGAGAATGTCAAGTACCTGCACAACTGCAAGGATATTGACGCCATTCTCTTCGCCCACGTCCATGAGGCTCGCGAAGAGCAGGAGCGCCTAATCCATTATTGTACGGACTGCAACCTCAAGGTGCTGATCGCTCCCTCGATCGACGAGGTGGTCGACGGCAAGGTGCAGCGTCAGGCAATCCGCGAGATCAGGATCGAGGACCTGCTGGGACGTGAAGAGATCAAGATCTCGATGAACGAGATCATCGCCAACTTCCGCGGCAAGACGATCCTGGTTACGGGCGCGGCGGGGTCCATCGGTTCGGAGTTGTGCCGCCAGCTGGCGACGTTCGGAGTCAAGGAACTCGTGCTGTTCGACAACTCCGAGACGCCGATGCACAACATCCGCCTCGAGTTGGAGGATCGCTTCCCCAATCTGAAGTTCATCCCCGTAATCGGCGATGTGCGCATGATCCCGCGTCTGGACTTCGCCTTCCGCACCTACCGTCCGCAGGTGGTCTTCCACGCGGCAGCCTACAAGCACGTGCCGCTGATGGAGGAGAACCCCTGCGAAGCCGTGCTGGCCAACGTCGCCGGTTCGCGTAACGTGGCCGACAAGTGTATCGAATACGACGTCGAGAAGATGGTCATGATCTCGACGGACAAGGCCGTCAACCCGACCAACATCATGGGCTGTACGAAACGTCTGGCCGAGATCTACGTGCAGTCGCTCGGTCTGGCCATCGAAGCCGGCAAGGTGAAGGGCAAGACGAAGTTCGTCACGACGCGTTTCGGCAACGTGCTGGGTTCGAACGGTTCGGTGATCCCGCGCTTCCGCGAGCAGATCGCCAAGGGTGGCCCGGTTACGGTGACACACCCCGACATCACGCGCTTCTTCATGACGATCCCGGAGGCCTGCCGCCTGGTGATGGAGGCCGCCACGATGTCGACGGGCACCCAGATCTTTGTCTTCGACATGGGTAAGTCAGTGAAGATCGCCCACCTGGCCAAGCGCATGATCGAGCTGGCCGGTCTGGAGGTCGACAAGGACATCAAGATCGAATACACGGGACTTCGCCCGGGCGAGAAGCTCTACGAAGAGGTGCTGTCGAACACGGAGAACACGCTTCCGACGTCGCACGACCGGATCCGTATCGCCAAGGTCCGCGAGTGCGACTACGCCGACGCCCTCAAGGGAGCGCAGGAGTTGGAGGAGCTTTCGCGTGCCGTCATCATTCCGGATATGGTTCGCCTGATGAAAAAGATCGTCCCCGAGTTCAAGTCCAAGAACTCGCGGTTCGAGGAATTCGATAAAGAAACGAAGTAAAATCAACCATAATGAACACGGAACAGAACAAAAACTTAAAGATCGCCGTAGCCGGAACCGGCTATGTTGGCTTGTCTATCGCCACATTGTTGGCACAGCATCATCAAGTAACCGCAGTTGATGTTATTCCCGAGAAGGTGGAGATGCTGAATCGGAAACAGTCTCCGATTCAAGATGACTATATTGAAAGATATCTGGCCGAGAAGCCGCTGAATCTCACCGCCACATTGGATGGCGCCGCCGCCTATCGGGATGCGGATTTTGTCGTGATTGCCGCTCCGACAAACTACGACCCCGTCAAGAACTATTTTGACACAAGCCATGTCGAAGAGGTGATCGATCTGGTCCTGGAGGTCAATCCTCAGGCCGTCATGGTTATCAAGTCTACGATTCCCGTAGGTTACTGCCGGAGTTTGTATATCAAGTACATGCAGAAGGGGGTAAAACGGTTCAATCTGCTGTTCTCGCCCGAATTCCTGCGTGAAAGCAAAGCTCTCTACGATAACCTCTACCCGAGTCGTATTATTGTGGGTATTCCCAAAATCATCAACGATGAGCGGTTCAAGGAGGAGAATGACGCCATTCGAGCCATCGCAGATATTCCGGCACTTGAAAAAGCGGCCCATACGTTTGCTGCGCTGCTGCAGGAAGGAGCCATCAAAGAGAATATCGACACGCTGTTTATGGGCCTGAAAGAGGCAGAGGCGGTAAAGCTCTTTGCCAATACCTATCTGGCCCTTCGAGTCAGCTACTTCAATGAATTGGATACCTATGCCGAGGTAAAAGGCCTGGATTCCCAAGCCATTATTCTCGGAGTTGGTCTGGATCCCCGTATTGGAACTCACTACAACAATCCGTCGTTCGGTTATGGAGGATATTGCCTGCCGAAAGACACCAAACAATTGCTGGCCAATTATGCGGATGTCCCGGAGAATCTGATCGAGGCCATCGTCGAGTCGAATCGCACCCGCAAGGATTTCATTGCGGATCAGGTTCTGAGAAAAGCGGGATATTACAGCTACTCTTCAACAAATGGCTACAATAAGGAACAAGAGAAGCCTATCGTGATCGGCGTATATCGTCTGACCATGAAATCCAACAGCGACAATTTCCGGCAGAGTTCGATTCAAGGTGTTATGAAACGCATCAAGGCCAAGGGCGCAACAGTTATCATTTACGAGCCTACACTTGAGGATGGATCGACATTCTTCGGCAGCGAAGTCGTCAACAATCTCGAAATGTTCAAGCAGACGAGTGCGGCTATCATAGCCAATCGCTATGCCCCCTGTCTAGACGATGTCGAGGCAAAAGTCTATACTCGAGATATTTTCAGAAGAGATTAATTATTAAACAAATTAACACACATAAGCCATGTCTATTTTCAAAGACAAAGTCCTGTTAATCACAGGCGGTACGGGAAGTTTCGGTAACGCAGTTCTGCGTCGTTTCCTCGACTCCGACATCCGGGAAATTCGTATCTTCTCGCGCGACGAGAAGAAACAGGATGACATGCGCCACTTCCTTCAGGCTAATCGTCCGGACGTTTCGAACAAAGTAAAATTCTATATTGGAAATGTACGCAACCGTGAGGCTATAGATTTCGCAATGAACGGAGTCGATTATGTCTTCTCGGCGGCCGCACTGAAGCAGGTACCCTCTTGCGAATTCTACCCGATGGAGGCTGTGCGTACGAATGTAGAAGGCACCAACAATGTACTTCTCTCCGCTATCGCTCACGGCGTTAAGAATGTCGTCGTCCTCTCTACGGACAAAGCAGCCTACCCGATCAACGCCATGGGTATCTCCAAGGCCATGATGGAGAAGGTTGCCATTGCCCAAGGGCGTGCACTGGGGCCGGATGCAAAGACCACCATCTGCTGCACCCGCTATGGAAACGTAATGGCCAGCCGTGGTTCCGTGATTCCGCTTTGGGTGGAGCAGATGATAGAGGGCAAGCCGATCACCATCACGGATCCCAACATGACCCGCTTCATGATGACGCTTGATGATGCTGTCGATCTTGTCATGTATGCCTTTGAGCATGGCAACAACGGCGATCTCTTCGTTCAGAAGGCCCCGGCCGCAACCCTCGACGTGCTTGCAGAGGCCCTCAAGCAGGTTTACGCCAAGGTGAATCCCAAATACGGAGAGACCGAGGTGAAAATCATCGGTACCCGTCACGGCGAAAAACTCTATGAAACGCTCGTTACACGTGAAGAGATGCTCCGTTCGGAAGATTGCGGCAACTACTTCCGCATTCCCTGCGACGCCCGCGACCTGAACTACGACAAATTCTTCACGGAAGGCGACGATGCCATCAGCCGCATGGAGGACTATCACAGCCACAACACCAAGCGACTCGATGTCGAAGGCATGAAGGCGCTGCTCCTCAAGCTCAATTTCATCCGCGAAGACCTCGGTCTGCAGCCCAAAGCAAAGTCCCGCGACTATAGGAGCGAATAACAGATGAAGATTCTGGTAACCGGAGCAAAGGGTTTCGTTGGTCGGAACCTTTGCTCTCAACTTAATAACATCAAAACAGGCAAGGCCAAGTGCTACGGAGACCTTCAGATCGATGAGGTTTTTGAGTATGACCTGGACAGCACCATGGAGCAGCTGGAAGCCTGGTGCTCCGAATGCGATTTTGTATTCAACCTTGCGGGCGTGAATCGGCCTCAGAACCCCGAAGAGTTCATGACCGGCAATTTCGGCTTTGCCTCAACGCTTCTGGACACGCTGAAGAAGCATGGGAACAAAGCCCCCGTCATGCTCTCGAGCTCGGCCCAGGCCTCTCTTACCGGCCGTTTCGGCAACAGCGAATACGGGCGCAGCAAGAAGGCGGGCGAAGATCTCTTCCTCCAGTATGGCGAGGGAAACGGTGTAAAGGTTCTTGTTTACCGCTTCCCCAATCTCTACGGAAAATGGTGCCGTCCCAACTACAACAGCGCCATCGCCACGTTCTGCAACAACATCGCCAACGAGCTGCCCATCACGGTCAACGATCCGAAAGTGGAGCTCGAGGTCCTTTACATCGACGACCTTGTTGAAGAGATGATTGCCGCGCTGAAAGGTCAGGAGCACCACTGCGAGTTCGAAGGGCTGACCGTATTGCCCTCGGCCGAAGGACGTTACTGCTACTGCCCCGTCACTCACAAGGCTACGCTGGGCGAAATCGTCGACCTTCTGCACCAGTTTCACGATATGCCGAAGACGCTGATGATCCCCGAGATTCCGGCCGACAGTTTTGCCAAGAGGCTCTACAGCACCTATCTGAGCTACCTTCCAAAGGACAAGGCCATTTTTGACCTGAAGATGAACTGCGACGACCGCGGCTCCTTCACCGAGTTGGTCCACACGCTCAACTGCGGACAGGTAAGCATCAATATCAGCAAACCGGGTATCACCAAAGGTCAGCACTGGCACCACACCAAATGGGAGCAGTTCATCGTTGTTTCCGGCCACGGCCTGATCCAGCAGCGGAAAGAGGGTACGGATGAGGTTATCGAGTTCGAAGTCTCGAGCGACAAGATTCAGAGCGTCATCATGCTGCCCGGATATACGCACAACATCATCAACCTCTCGAAGACTCAGGATCTTGTCACGGTCATGTACTGCAACGAGGTTTTCAACCCGGAGCGACCGGACACCTTCTTCGATCCCGTAGTAAGCGAATAAAAGCCGCAAGATGGCTGAATAATCAAAACGATCTATGGAAACCAAAACCCCGAAATTCGACTACAGTGATATTCACTGGCAAAATAACGGCAAAATCAAACTCTGCATCATTGTCGGCACCCGTCCGGAGATCATCCGGCTCGCAGCCGTCATCTCCAAATGCCGCAAATATTTCGATGTGATTCTGGCCCACACGGGACAGAACTACGACTATAACCTCAACGGCATCTTCTTCCGCGACCTGAAGCTCGCCGAGCCGGAGGTCTACATGGATGCGGTCGGAGATGACCTCGGCGCGACCTGCGGCAACATCATCAACTGCAGCTACAAGCTTTTCGCCGCAACCAAACCGGACGCCGTGCTCGTCCTTGGCGACACTAACAGCTGCCTGAGTGTCATCGGCGCAAAACGCCTTCATATTCCGATTTTCCACATGGAGGCCGGCAACCGCTGCAAAGACGAATGCCTGCCGGAGGAGACGAACCGCCGCATCGTGGACATCATCTCGGACGTCAATCTCGCCTACTCCGAGCATGCAAGAAGATACCTGGCAGAATGCGGACTTCCCCGTGAGCGTACATACGTCACCGGTTCGCCCATGGCCGAGGTACTCCACCAGAACCTCGCCGAGATCGAGGCATCCGACGTACACGAGCGGCTCGGCCTCAAGAAGGGGCATTACATCCTGTTGAGTGCTCACCGCGAGGAGAACATCGACACGGAGAAGAACTTCCTCAGCCTTTTCAATGCGATCAACGCAATGGCCGAGAAGTATGACATGCTGATTCTCTACAGCTGCCACCCCCGCAGCCGTCATCGTCTCGAGGCTACCGGATTCAAGCTTGATCCGCGCGTACAGGTTCAGCAGCCGCTGGGATTCCACGACTACAACTGCCTTCAAATGAACGCGTTCGCAGTCGTATCCGATTCGGGCACCCTTCCCGAGGAGAGTTCTTTCTTCACCAGTGTAGGGCATCCTTTCCCGGCAGTCTGCATCCGCACCTCGACCGAGCGTCCCGAGTCTCTCGACAAGGCGGGCTTCATTCTCTCCGGCATCGACACCAAGGGACTTCTCCAGTCCGTCGACACGGCAGTAGAACTTGTCAAGAACGGTGACTACGGCACTCCGGTTCCTGACTACACGGATGAAAATGTCTCTACCAAGGTAGTGAAGATCATCCAGAGCTACGTGGGCGTAGTGAACAAGATGGTGTGGAGGAAAGAGATGTAGAATGACCAAGCATCACTCTTAAATCAATGATTTACAAACAAAAATAAAATTCAATTCTTCCATGAATTAGGAAAGGTTGCATATATGAGCAACATTGCTAGAATAGCCTTTTGAAGATTGAGATTTAGAGAACTTGTATCTTCCTAGCGTGATGAGAAGAAACCTGGTGATAGACACTACTACAGTTCTAGTTTCTCTATCTTAATTCTATTTCCAGCTTGGAATTTGTCAGATTCTTTCCCGATATAGAGAAAGAAATATACTCTTCAACTTCAGATATCAGTAATGGATGGTAGCAAAACGTATTCAGCAAGATATATTATTTCGCATCCTCTGATTGGCCAGTTCATAGAGACTGAATCTTGTCCCAACGCTCCTAAATACAAGAAATACTTGATTCAATATTGTAATCTCAACTGGGAATATCATATGAAACACCTTATATCAATAAAGAGAGTCAAATAAATTCCGCGTTGAACAAGGAGAGCAACTTACTAATTACATGCAATCTAAAAAAGATTTATTCAAACTAGAAAAACGGAATAAACTTCTTGGCAACATTCCGAGGTAATATTATTCTCTATTGAATATTCACATATTGCGACAAAGTCTATACATATCATTGGAGCTTTATTACAGAAAGCGTATAGTAAAAGGTTCGAGGGCTATTTGTGAGGAAGTAAAGATCCATTGAAGATTTAAACGTACAAATCACCCCAAATATCATATGAACTATGTCTGCACAAATCAACTAATTTATAATGCATTAGACAAAGCTTACATACAATCTATTATTACAATTGATATCATCTTGATTCTAAACGATGCAGTTTTATTCTTCATCAGCAGTTTGTTGACCTGTATGTGGCCGCAACGAAGCGGCAAGAAGGAATGTATTTACTGGACAATTTGATCATATTGTAACAAAGAGGGGATTTCACACTTTAAGAAGTTACAAGAATGCGCTCTCTGGTCAACACTAAAGAAAGTCAACTTCTTATATAAAAGTATTAGTTGGATTCTTTCGGGTCGGAGAAAGAATACTCTTAATATTCCTATTAAACTTATAAATCCCCCAAAAGCATACTAATATTCCGAGAAATGTCAGATACAACAGCGAACAACAAACGAATAGCGAAGAATACACTTCTATTATATATCCGCATGTTTATATCTATGGCGGTATCATTATATACCTCCAGAATAATTCTGAAGACTTTAGGCATTGAGGATTATGGTATCTACAATATTGTGGGAGGAGTAGTTGCTATGTTTTCTTTTATCAACGCTACTATGTCCACAGCCACAAGCCGATTTCTAACCTATGAATTAGGAAGGAATGATATGCAGAAATTGAAGGAAACCTTTAATGCTGCATTCTGGGTACATGTTATCATTGCACTCATCGTACTTGTATTATGCGAAACAATAGGCTTGTGGTTCTTAAATTATAAGATGGTTATACCAGAAGGAAGAGAGCTCGCTACGCATATTGTATTTCAACTATCCATCATCTCAACCGTCATATCCATTACTCAGGTCCCTTATAATGCAACGCTTATTTCACATGAGAAGATGGATATCTATGCCTATGTTGAATTGGCAAATGTGTTTTTGAAGTTAGGGATTCTCTTCATTCTCGTAATACTGCCTTTTGACAAACTCATCGTATATGGTATTCTTACATTATTCGTAAGTGTGTCCATAATGATGTTCTACCGCATATACGGCATCAAACATTACGAAGAGTGCCGCATTAGTATGAAATGGCAATCTGAAATAATCAAACCTATGCTAACATTCTCCGCATGGGATTTTTATGGCAATATGGCGGTTACAGCTAGGACCCAGGGGGTCAGCATGCTTTTAAACGTTTTCTTTGGCCCAACACTGAATGCTGCTGCGGGAGTAGCGACAACCGTTCAGAACTCTGTTATGGCATTTGCCAACAATGTTACCACAGCCGTAAAACCGCAGATTGTTAAGAGTTGTGCAGCGCATGAGTATGCTCGTATGACTTCCTTGATCAACAACTCCTGCAAACTCAATTTTCTCATACTTTCTTTATTAATGGTTCCTCTATGCGCAGAGATAGATTACATACTTGGTATTTGGCTTCACGAAGTTCCTCCCTTTGCCGCTATTTTTTGCGTACTGACTCTTCTATTCAATTTGTTTGCTAACATGTCCTATAACATAATCATAGGCATTGAAGCATACGGAAAGATTATACGCCCTAGTTTGATCAATGGCACGCTCTATTTACTTGTCATACCAGTTTCATATCTCTCATACACATTGAGTGGTGCTCCTTGGACTGCATACCTCTTTAATGTATGCGCTATCACTCTCGGGCTGTTATCGAATGTTTATACTTTACACCTCTACATTCCAAAATATTCCGTAAAGGTATTCCTCTCTCAGATACTCTTGAAATGTTTGATATTACTTGCTTTAGCTAGTGTAACAGCATATCTTGTTACACAGGTAGTACCGTCTTCATTCTATAGATTGATTCTCACCACCATCTGTACAACGGTAGTAATGGGAGTTTATGGTTGGAAGACAATGCTTTCTCCAAACATCAAAGGGATAATCACAGATAAGCTACTCTCAAAAATAGGAAAGAAGAAATGATAACGAAACGAATATACAGAAAAGTCAGGTCTCTCATTCAAGATACTTTCACCTTTCCTTTGCGCATCAAGACCTTGAATGCGTCTACACCCTTGGATATAAAGACCTATGATGGCGGGAATCAGTGCCTCCATCCGTCTTGCCTCTATTTTTCAGAAGGATGGAATGGATACAAATTCTGGTTTGTGATCACACCGTACAAGGAGATGAACGAAGCTATCGAAAACCCTTGTATTTATGGATCGAACGATGGTGTGAACTTTACCCCTTGCCCCAATGCCAATCCTCTCGATGACATCATCCTACCATCGGAGTGCGAATATAACTCAGATCCAGAACTGGTGTATAATCCAAATCTGAACCGCATAGAGTGCTGGTGGCGTAGAGTTCAAACAAGCAAGTATCCCACAGAAAGCGAGCGAAATATAGAGATCCTATACCGATCATTTACCACTGATGGTATCAACTGGTCAGCCAAAGAATGTATGCTAAAATATACGAATTCCATTGACGCTACTCGTGGCCTCATCAGCCCTTCTATTATGTACGACAATGGCACGTATGATCTTTGGGCAAGCAGTTCTCGAAATGAGAATAGCACAGATAGGTTACTAATTCATTATTCATACAAAGAAGGAGAAGAAGTTAAGCAAGTAGCAGAATACAAGCCCAAGCATTCCTTGTCTCATATATGTACCCTCAAAGAAAGCGACAAAACAATAATCGTCGGGTTTGATGTCAACCAAAAAGGCTTCCCATATATGCTTTATGAGATTGGTAAAGACAACCAACTTATATGCAAAGGAACTATTCTTCGTCAAGGCTTTAAGAATTCATGGGATGGAAGCAGACTATATCGACCTCATATCGTTAAGGTCGAAAGTGAATATTGGCTTTACTATAGTGCATACCAAGAAAAACCATCTGGAAACTGCCATGTTGGCCTCTTGAGATTTAAGAATTGGATCGAACTATCAAAATGCTTTTTACAATAATATGAGAAACGAGGTGATTGACATAGCCAAAGGGATCGGCATACTACTAGTCATATTAGGACATGGGCTGCTAAGTCCCAGTTTACATTATGCCGTTTATTCCTTTCATATGCCGCTTTTCTTTGTATTATCAGGGTATTGCTTTTCTGAGAGGCAAAACTGGAAACGTGATTTTCATAGTCTAATTCTCCCATTTGTACTTACTGTAATAATTTGTAGTGTATTGTATCTTTGTGCTGGGAAATTCGAAGAAGTTTCGAGTCGATTATTTTCGCTGTTTTTACCAAGAGGATTTCAATCATCATTCTTTACAATAGATTGTAGTTCTGGCCCTGTTTGGTTTTTAGTTGCGTTGTTTTGGTGTCGACTAATCTTTAGAAGAATTAAGGAGCAACATTATGTGTTATTTTTTGCATTCGTTATTTCGATAGTAAGTGTTTACTGTCATAACTATCTATTTTCTTTGCCATTAGGATTTGATCTAGGAGCTCAAGCTGTTATGATTTATGCAATTGGTGAATTAATAAAAAGAAAAGCCCACACACGAAGCAAGATCCTTACTTTGAGTTCATTAATGCTTATTCCGTTATGGTTAGTTTGCCTCCCATACATACGAATCGATATGGCGGAATGTTTATATCAACCTTGCTATCTCAGTGTAATCGTGTCAATGGGAGGGGTAATTGGGGTTTTGATTGTATCGGAATTTCTTAAACGAATTAATTGTTCCAAGATATTTACTTACTAGGGAAGGAATAGTCTGTATATATTGTGCGCACATACAGTTTTAATTACTGTAATTGGAGCTTGGGGGATTGCCAGCATGAAAGCAGGTATAGCGAATCTGATATTATCTCTATTATTCCCAGCATGTTTGGATACTGTAAAGCGACTCTATAATGAAAAATAACTATATAAAAGGTTTAGTGTCGATAGTCACCCCTTGTTACAATACTGGAGCCATACTTCATCGACTCTTCGATTCGATCTTATCACAAGACTATCCAAGCATAGAGATGTATGCCATAAACGATGGATCCTCAGATAATACTGAGGATGTAATCAAGTCATACATTCCTAAATTTGAGACGAAAGGATATAAACTGGAGTGTATCAATCAACCCAATGGGGGTCAATCAAGAGCTCTCAATAATGGCTTAAAGTTCGTAAAAGGTGAATTCTTTATTTGGCCAGACAGCGATGATTATTTCTCTTCTCCTCAATCCATTTCTAAGTTTGTAGAAACGCTACTGAATCATGAAGATATATCTGTTGCTCGATGCCTTCCAAGCTATGTCGATGAGGACACACTTGCAGTCAACAGAGTAGAAGCCTGGAAAGAAGAATATGCATCATATAACCATTTTGAGAATTGTCTATATTGTGAAAAATTCTTCTGGGGTGCAGGAGACTATATGATACGAACTGAAGCTTTTGATAAGGCAAATCCTAGCCGTGAAATCTACATCGAAAAGCGAGCCGGTCAAAACTGGCAAATTCTTTTGCCCTCACTATATGGGAATAAATGTATGACCATTAAGGAATCTCTTTTTTGCATTCTAGAACGTACCGGTTCACATTGTCGGGCAGACAACGATTCATATAGCAAACAAGTTGAACGATTTGCTTGTTATGATAGAACAGTTGTAGGAACTCTAGAGCGCATCAACGTTTTTACCGACAAGGAAAGAGAAGCCTATATTCGAGAAGTTCAAAAACGAGCAAACAAGAGGAATCTTCAAATTGCCATAAACTTTGACCAACGAAAAGTGGCTATCAGGTTACTAAAGACAATGCCTTTTTCTTTCAATATGCGCGATATTAAAATATTCATCCAATCACTCTTCAGAATAGTTATAATGCATTGACACATGATCAATATAGTTGATAATCACAACTGCTGTGGCTGTAGTGCTTGTGCATCTATATGTCCTAAGCAATGTATTTCGATGGCTGCTGATAAAGAGGGTTTTCTCTATCCTCTAGTAGATAAGAACATATGCATAGAGTGCGGTCTTTGCGAGAAAGTCTGCAACGAGCTCCATCCGTATGAGAAGAGAAAACCTTATAAAGTACTTGCGGCCATCAACAAGGATGAAGATATCCGAATGAAATCTTCTTCAGGAGGCATCTTCTATATACTGGCAGCAAAGATCATCTGTGAAGGAGGAGTAGTCTTTGGCGCACGCTTTGATGAGAATTGGCAGGTAGTGATAGATTATGCTACGGACATAAAAGCCATTGACGCTTTCATGGGATCTAAGTACGTACAAGCACGAATAGAGAATGCCTATAGAGATGCAAAACATTTTCTTACAGAGGGACGGAAAGTCCTCTTCTCTGGCACCCCTTGTCAAGTAGCTGGACTACATAAATTTCTACACAAGCAATATGAAAATCTGTTGACTGTTGATTTCATCTGCCATGGAGTTCCAAGTCCTAAGGTGTGGAGAATGTATCTTAATGAGGTGACAAATGACATTAAAAACCTCCACAGTGCAGAGTTTAGGAGCAAGGTGGCAGGATGGAAGAACTTCTGCATGTATCTAAACTACGATAAGGGAAACAAGAACTTCTCGTACATTGCTCCTATGACTAAGGATCTCTATATGCGTGCCTTCCTACAAGATCTTATTCTTCGGCCATCGTGTCATAATTGCAAGGCAAAGGGATGTAGCAGTTTGAGTGATATTACCATTGCCGATTTTTGGGGTGTTCAGTTCATTATACCGGAAATGGATGACAACAAAGGCACTAGTCTTTTACTTGTTCATTCAGCAAAGGTTGACGCTTTGCTGAAAGGGAATCAACTCCTCGTCGCGCCGATTGATTTTGAAATGGCAGTACGTTATAATACAGCCGTTTATACTTCTCCGAAACCTCATACGAATAGGGAACTTTTCTTCCTAAAATTGGATAAAGAGCCCTTATCTGAATTGATTCAAAAATGTGCACCTCTCCCCAAAATCAATTTTGCAGCAAGATGCAAGAGCTTTATTAAGCGAAATTTTAAGAGATAAAAAATGAGAATCGGTATACTAACACAATCCATGGCGGCAAACTATGGTTGCAATCTGCAAGCATACGCACTCCAAACAAGCTTAGAGCGCTTGGGACATGAGGTTGAGATATTGGACAGATGGGATGAGTGCGCAAATATGCCGCACAGAAATCATATTATCAACAAGCTAAGACGTTTCTTTAAAGATTGTGTCAAATTCATCCTCCTTCGCCCCATTTATCACGCCATCGACGAAAAGAAACGCCCATACTTCTGGCAACATTTTCTCCGATTTCAAAAAGAGAATCTGCACCTAACCAAGAAACTCAGATCATCTACAGAGATGAAGGCATACACCTCTCAATATCGATTTGATGCTTACGTCGTGGGAAGTGATCAGGTTTGGCGTCCAACTTATAACCTTGGAGACAAACTCTTTGATATGTACCTCGCCTTTGCGGATGGTCAGCAAGTAAAGCGTCTCTCTTATGCAGCATCTTTTGGTGTGGATAAATGGGAGTATTCAGACGATCAAACACGTATCTGTTCTGAGTTGGCAAAGCAGTTTGATGCTATTTCCGTTCGCGAGAAATCGGGGGTGAAACTTTGTGCTGACAACTTGGGCGTAGACGCAATTCATGTACTTGACCCCACTATGTTGCTTGATCCCTCCGATTATAACAAGCTTATAGGCAAGCAAATTAGCGACAAAACTACAGGGGGGTTATTCTGCTATATTTTGGATTCATCAGCACAGTCATTGCAAACGATAGATTATGTAGAGCAGACCACAGGTTTAAAGCGCTTCACTTGCCTACCGCTCGTACCAGAAAACACATATAATGTGTTTCATAAAAAAAATAGCATACTACCATCTCCTGAAGAATGGCTTCGCTGTTTCCGTAATGCAGAGATGGTTCTAGTGGATAGCTTCCACGGAATGGTCTTCTCTATTATCTATAATAAGCCTTTCTGGGTCATTGAGAACTCCAAGAGAGGCATGTCTCGGTTCCAAAGTTTGCTCTCTCTCTTCGGTTTAGAAAACAGATTAGTTACAGTTGAACAAATTCGATGTGTTGAGTTGACCCAACCAATCGAATGGGAATCGATAAATGCATTACGTTTGGAATTAAAAGAAAAATCCATTGAATACCTAATACGCGCATTACAGAAATAAAGTTTGATTAGCATAATTTATACAATTATGGGAATGATCCCCTACTATTTAATGCTGTTAATCATATTGATTTGTGCATATCATTTCAAAGAAAACATGCCTAAGCAACAAAAGAAAGTAATATTGACTATTTCACTATTACCTATGTTTTGTTTGTTGGCATTTAAGGCAGAGAGCATCGGCACTGATACTGCAAATTATATTAACATGTTTAAAGACTCTGGCGCTTATCTTAAAATAGATCAAGAAAGTCGTATTGAGTTAGGCTACCAATATCTGGTTCTTTTTCTTAACAAATATTTTGGGGCCCATCAGTTCTTATTTATTTTTAGTGCGTTTTTTATATGTTTTTCTTTGTACAAGTTCATAATTAGAACCGCAACTAATTATGCTCTAGCATTGTTTTTCTTTACGACTCTTGGCTTTTTCCAATTTTCAATATCAGGTATAAGACAAGCATTAGCAATAGCTATTTCTCTTTTTGCATTCAAGTATATTCAAGAAAGGAAACTTATAAAATATACCACGATAGTAGCATTGGCTACTCTGTTTCATAAGTCTGCTTTATTTTGCCTTCCTATTTATTGGATTATGAATATGAAGACAAGCACCAAGAATATGATTATCATGGTAATAGGCATATTCTCTGCATACCTTCTTGCAGAACCTTTTCTATTAACGGCAGCAGACGTGATGAATTATAATTATGGAATAGAAAGTACTAATAATGGATTCATCTTTATGTTTATTGTTTTGCTTATCACAGTAGCATGCTATAAACATAGGCAGGAGCTTCAAGGACACAATATTTCTAGCCGATTTTTAATTAATGCTAATTATATATCACTACTTTTATGGGTGATACGATTGGTGAGCCGAACAGCAGAACGCTTATCTCTCTTCGTAATGCCGTATACGTATATATCTCTTGAGCAATATCTTACAACAAGGCCATCTAATAAGAAATCTATATACACCATAGTGGCTGTACTTGTTGCGGGATATCTTTTCGTACATAGGATGTCTCCTTCTGAATATTTAAATAACTATTTATTCTTTTGGCAACAATGAAAATCGTATTTGTTTCGAATAACTATAACCACCACGAACGTTTCTTTTGCGAGGAGTTGAATAAATTTAGTGATGTGGAATTTTTCTTTATTCAAACTCAACCTATGCGAGAAGAACGAGTAAAGATGGGTTGGGGAATAGATACTTCCAGGTTTCCATTTGTCTATAATTCTTTTGAATCAGAAACAGTTTACAAAAATGCACTTCAACTCTGTAATGAAGCAGATGCCGTTATTATCGGAAGTGCTCCATACAAATTCATAGCTGATCGTGTAAAGAATAATAGGCTAACATTCTTCTATGCAGAGCGTCTATTCCGTAAAGGCCTTTGGCACATGCTCTATCCACCGACATTCTTTACGGTACTGAAGCGTTTTATTGTCCCTGGTCGCAAGAGCAATTTCTATCTGCTTTGTGCAAGTGGTTATACGGCAGTAGATACCTCAAAGATCTTCGCATTCAACAACCACCGTTTCAAATGGGGACATTTTATAGACGTGAATCCATATCCAAATATCAATTCATTCTATGCTGAAAAAGTAGAACGTTTGAAGCATCATAAGGGAGTTTCCATCTTATGGGCAGGAAGACTTATAAGATGGAAACACCCTGACATGGCCGTTAAGATAGCAAAAACGCTCAAGCAGAAGAATATTCCTTTTACGATGAATATCATTGGAACTGGCGAAATGGAATATGAGTTAAAGGAGATGATTTCTACCTACAATTTGTCAGATTCGGTGAAGATGCCGGGAGCTATGACACCACCAGAGGTTCGTCAGCACATGTTAAATTCAGAAATCTATCTTTTTACGTCGGATTTCAATGAAGGTTGGGGGGCAGTCTTAGGTGAATCTATGGCCTCAGGTTGCGCAGTTGTTACCAGTCATGGTATTGGGGCTACACCTTTCTTAATACAGCACAAGGAGAATGGTCTTATATACGAAACAGGTAACTATGGATCGTTTGAGCGCAATGTACTTAAGTTGGTTGAGTCAAAAGAGTTTCGCGAAAAACTATCAAAGAATGCAGTAAAAACAATGCAAGAGTGCTGGAATCCCCAGACAGGTGCTTATCGCTTTTATCAATTCGTAAAACAAATATTGGAAAATGGCCGACCGATGTTCTATGACGCGGGTCCAATAAGTGAAGCTAAAATACTTAAAAATAATTGGTTCAAAGATGATACAGTCTAAAAAAGATTACTTGTACTACCTAGAATGTGACAAGGTGGCTATGCGCAAAACTCGCAAACATCCAGCCTACAAGCACGACATCATCTGGACTTTCGAGCGCCTGCTTCGTAAATGTGAGTATTACGAGAATTGCAAGAAGGGGCTTATTAGTCGCATCTACGCTAAGTTCTTAAAGTTACGATATGTAAATCTTAGTCAGAGGCTCGGATTTTCCATTGGGTTCAACACCTGTGGCCCAGGTCTCTGCTTGGAGCATTATGGCAATATCGGCATTAACCAACATGCGAAAATAGGTTGTAATTGTCGCATCATTGGAGGTGTTGTAATTGGTGCTACTGAGAGTAACAAAGTGCCAACCATTGGAGATAACGTCTTCATTGGCTTTGGTGCCGCCATTGTTGGAGCTGTCACCATAGCAGATGGAGTTGCTATTGGAGCTAACGCCGTTGTCTCTAAAGACATTCTTACACCAGATATCACGGTTGGAGGAATTCCAGCAAAGGTCATCTCACAAAAGGGATCCGATAAATATCTTGTAAAAGCAACTGAAATAGTCAAATATAAAAAGTCAATAAAATGTTCCAATAAATAAAACTAATGGCAATGCAGCTTGGAAACCAGAGATAGTAATCTCATCTATTAACTGGGAAAAAGAGTCAAACAGATTATGAATGAAGCAAAGATTAGTGTCATAGTTGCTGCATATAATGTGGAACAATACCTCCATAAATGTATCGATAGCATCTTGGCACAAACATATAAGAATATTGAACTCATCCTTGTGGATGATGGTTCTCCTGATAATAGTGGAGCCATCTGCGAAGAGTATGCACAGAAGGATTCTCGCATCAAGGTTATCCACAAGCAGAATGGAGGTCAAGCAACCGCACGAAATGTAGCACTTGGGGTTGCTACCGGAGACTACATTGGCTTCATAGATGGTGATGACTGGATTGAGCCTGAGATGTACATGAGGCTGATTGAAACGCTTAAAAAGGAAGATGCAGACATCGTACAATGTGGATGGTACAAGGTGGAGCCAACAGGCGACAAAGAATGTCCATATTCCAATTGTTTTAAAGAGGTCTATACAGGGAATAAAGGCCTAGATGAACTTATCAATTCGAAAGGCGGTCATTTGAACACCAGTGTATGCTGCAAATTGTTCAAGGGAGATTTGGCTCGTCAGGTCCACTTCTCTCCAGTTCGAGCATACGAAGACGACGAGTACATCTTCAAGACTGTAGCTGCCGCCAAAAAAGTAGTATGCATCGATACACCATATTACAACTATTTAAATCGTGTGGGCAGCACAATGACGGCCAAGTTCAATCTTAACAAGATTGCACTTGTCACCATCCAGAGAAATATCTGCGAACTACTGAAGACTCGTTATCCAGAGCGCTATAATGAAGCACAAAAAATTCTTTGCTCAAAACAGTTCTACATTCTCAACTGTTTGCTCAATGCTGATAATATTGCCATAGCCCCCGAAGAGGCTAAAAAGCTACAAGCGACGATTATGGCATCATACAATGAGTATATGCAAAATCCTCTCATGGGTTTAAATAAAGTCATGTTGAGGCTAATAAAATATTCGCCAGCATTCATCTGGCGAAAAGTTCTATCCTGGAAATTCAAATAGGATGAAAATAGTCCAAATCAATGCTGTATATGAATACGGCAGTACTGGTCGCACTACAATGGAGATGCATGAGTATCTTCGAACTAATGGACAGGAGGCTTATGTTTTCTGCACAAACAAACATGCGCCTGAGATAAATGTATATCAAATGGGATGTAATCTTGATTACAAGATACACTCATTTATGTCTCGTCTGACAGATGGCCAGGGACTTTATTCAAGGGGGGCAACAAAGAAAGTCTTACATCTGTTTGATGATATACAGCCAGATGTGGTTATCTTGAGAAATCTTCATGCCAACTATATCCATTACCCTTCATTGCTCAAATATTTAGCAGAGAAGGATATTGCGACTATTGTTGTACTGCATGATGTTTGGACATTCACCGGGCATTGCTGTTACTACACTGAAGATCAATGCAATAAATGGCTGACAACTTGTCAGCGTTGTCCAGCATTGAAAAAATACAACAAGAGTTGGTTCTGGGATAATTCCGCATCTAATTTCAAAAAGAAACTTAATCTATTTAGAGCTATTCCTCGTCTGTCAGTCATTGGCGTTTCTAAATGGGTAGCAGACGAAGCAAGCAAGAGTCCCATTTTCGCCAATGCTAAAAATATTGATTATATCTATAACTGGATTGATCTGAAGAAGTTCTTTCCTCGAAAAGAGAATACCATTCGAGAGAAGTTAAATTTGCAAGATCGTTTTGTTGTGGTTAGTGTTGCACAAGGCTGGAGTGAAGTAAAAGGCCTTTTCAAAATCTTTGAAGCAGCAAAACAGCTTCCAGAAGATCGGTTCGTTCTTGTTGGTCGTATGGCATACAAGGGCGAAATGCCTGCAAATGTTCTTCCAGTGGGTGCAACATCAAGCACAGAAGAACTTGCCCAATATTATTCAATGGCTGATTCTTTATTAGTTTGCTCTGTACAAGAAACCTTTGGCAAGGTATCAGCCGAGGCGCTGGCGTGTGGGACACCTGTCATAGCCAACAATTCTACCGCCAACCCAGAAATAGCAGGTATTACCTGTGGCATATCGTTTAAGAACAATAATGTTACACAGATAGTTGCAGCCATCAGGTACATAAAAAAGATTCGCAAATCTTCATATACCGAAAAGTGTGTAGAGAGAGCAACACAGGAGTTTAATTTCGAACACCAGATGCAAAAATACCTACAACTTTTCGCCGATATGATCTCTTGGAAGGCGTAGATAAATCTATTTTAGCCAAATTTTTCAAATGAAGATACTTTTAATTACCTCAGAGGAATGGAACGATTTCGTTTATTGCAATGGAGTGTTGACGAACTGGTTTGAGGGCTTTCCTGCTGAGTTTGCACAGATATATGTTAGCCCAGGCCAACCTAATAACCATATTTGTAGAAAATATTTCCAAATTACCGACGCTCAAATGCTACGCTCAATAGTGGGCGGGCCCAAAGCTGGTAAGGAGATTCAAATGCAAACTGATACTCAACAGTTGGAAGCAACCAAGATAAATGCTCGTCGCAAAGGAGTGTATGGCTTCATGAAGAAACTCTCCCTTTGGTGTCGCACCCCGGTTGTGGCTCTACAAGATGCTATTTGGGCATGGGGCAAATACGACAAAGAGGCAATGGCAAAGTTTGTAAACGACTTTAATCCAGATATAGTCTTTTGTCCTCGTATGGTAAACCCTAAACTCATCCGCTTAGAAAGACTAGTTAGGACAATGACCAAAGCCCCATTTGTCGCTTTTACTGCAGACGATGAAGCATCTTATCAGCAATATGAGTGGTCGCCATTGTACTGGATACGTCGCTGGTATATGCATCGAATATTTGAGAAACACGTCCCCGGTTTCTACAAGCACTATTGGACATTCTCCGAAGAACAGGCAGCTGACTACTCTCGTTTGTATGGTGTCCCCACATCGACTCTCTACAAGTGTAGTGATTTTCCAGAGACATTTATTGCCCGCAAGGTGAACAATCCTATCCGAATGGTCTTTGCCGGTCATATCTATTGCAACCGCTGGAAGTCGTTGGCAGCCATAGGTGATGCTTTGAAAGAGATCAATAAAGATGGTTTGAAAATGGTATTAGACGTCTATACTATAGACGAACTGACCAAGAAGCAGGCTCAAGTTCTCTCTCCCGATCGCTTCATCAACATGAAGGGAGCTATTCCTCCAGCCAAACTCACCGAGGAATATCAGAAGGCCGACATTGCCCTCCATGTGGAGAGTTTCGACAAGAAATACAGACTCGCCACTCGAGTATCATTCTCCACCAAGATCATCGATCTGATGGCAACAGGGTGTGCAATATTGGCTGTATGTTGGAATCATCATGCTGGCTATCAATACCTGAAGGGACACGATGCTGCCTTCTGTGTAGATAACTTCGAGGATATATTGCCACTGCTACAAAAGATTGTGGATAACCCTCCCCTTGTTCAAAAATATGCGAGAAAAGCATACGAATGTGGAAAACAGAACCATAGTCGAGAAAATATTCAGAAACAAATTATGGACAAGTTTCAAACGATTATTACGAACAAATCACGATGAAGACAACACATAATCCCAAAGTCTCAATTATAATTCCTTGCTACAAAGCAGAGGAATATTTACCATCATGTATTAAGGGTATTCAGCAACAATCCTATAATAATTGGGAATTGGTGCTGATTGATGATGGTTCTCCAGACAAAACCGGAGAAATATGTGACTTATATGCATCGGAAGATAACCGCATCAAGGTCATACACAAACCCAACGGGGGCGTATCTGATGCTCGTAATGCAGGCATCAGGGCTGTTACCGGTGAATATGTGACTTTTCTTGATAGTGATGATTTCTGGCATAAGGAATATCTTTCCTTCATGATGGGACTTATCCAACAATATCAGGCTGATGTCGTTCAATGTAAGTGGACTCGTGGTAACGAACGAGTATTTCCTGAAGTCTCTATAACTAATGATATAAAATGCATGAATGGATCTCAAATCATGGCTAATGGTTTGTTTGATGTTATGCTGTGGGGAAAAATCTATCGTCGCGAATTATGGGAGGGTATTGAATTCCCAATTGGTTTACTAAATGAAGACGATTGGATATCGTGGAAAGTTTGTTATGAAGCCAAGCGCTTTGTTGTCTCAAACAACAAAATGTATTACTACACCTTCAACCAAGAGGGTATTTGTGCCACAACGTCTCGCGCATTAGATTTGAACTATTTTGGAGCTTTTGCTGAGAAAGCTGAATTTTTCAAACAGAATAAAGATGAGGCTTGCGCTTATTGGAATTTAGCGAAATGGAGCAAAGCGATTATTCTTGCCTATCATACACCCAATGCTACGAATGAGCAACTAGATATGATGATGCTTCAGTTTAAAAAGAATTACAAGGAATTATGTAGCTTCTCAACATTTAGTGCTAAGCTTCGCCTATATTTTAGATGCTTTATGCTATGCCCTATGCTTATGTCGAATATGTCTGAAGGTATTAGAAACTTCAAGCGAGACGGAAAACTTATTAGATATAAGAAATGAATAAAGTAGCCATAGTAAATCGCACAAACTTGAAAAACTTCGGGTCTGTGTTGCAAGTATACGCTCTTTGCGAAGCCGTAAAGAAACTCGGATATGAATCGGAAGTGGTATGGCAGAGTGGCAACATGTCGAGAAACTTTGATATAAGGCCCAATAAACTCATAAAAATCGGTATCAAATTGTTGATGTATCCAAGCCTTGTAATTTCTATTCTGAAAATGGTAAGAGAGGCGAGAAAGGTGATCATTGACCCAGAGAAAGTGCGGCTGTTTGACGAGTTTGTAAAAACGAACATCAACCAGATATTGTATTCACCCAACAAGATAGAAAGAGTTGCAACCTCGAATGCGTATCGCAAGTTCATTTGTGGCAGCGATCAGGTATGGGCAACAACAACACTATATCCCGATCCCATGATGTACTTACGTTTTGCACCCCGAAACAAGCGAGTGGCATACGCTCCTAGCCTTGGACGAGACTATATCCCAAACTATAACCAGAAGACAATCAAAACTTATATCAACGATATTGACTGTGTATCTGTACGCGAAGATACCGGGAAAAAATTGGTTAAGGAATTGACAGGACGAGACATTCCTGTAGTAGCAGATCCGACACTCTTGATACGTTCAAGTGAATGGGACACGTTGAAGACACCAGTAACACTACCCGAGCATTATGCATTATGCTATTTCTTAGATGAGCCTTCTGATTGCGTAAAAACTGCCATCTGCAACTATATAAAGGAGACAAAAAAGAAAGTTGTTATCCTTGGACATGTGGAGAATATTGATTTACCAGCAAAAGATATAATTCATCCTTCTGCTGGCCCAGGAGAATTTCTAACTATCACCAGCAATGCAGAGATGGTAATTACCGACTCATATCACGGAATGCTTTTCGCGATCAACTATCACAAGAAGTTCTGGTCAGTGGAGCGTGCCTACACTCAATACGACCAGTCTTCACGTCAGTTGACCGTTCTCACTAGACTCGGAATAGAGGAGCGCTATGTGAAAAGCGATTTCAACTTTACAGATGAAGAAATCGATTACAATAGAGTACAGGCGAAAATTGATGACTTTGTGTCATACTCGATGACTTACCTGAAGACCTCATTGGAAAAGTAATATGGCTCATATACAAAATGTCTGGATAGACAGCATCTTAACAAATCCGGGAAATAGACATTTGTGCTGCGGGTGCTCGGCATGCGAGAGCGTGTGCGGGAAGAAGGCCATCAGCATGAAAGCAGACAAAGAAGCATTCATGTACCCCAAGGTCAACGACAAAATATGCGTTGATTGCGGTATGTGCGTGAAGGTCTGCCCAGTGATAAATGAATGCGAAAACAAAGAACCTTACCTGAAGTCATATGGTGGTTACTCGAAGGACGAGCACATCATCAACTCATGTGCGTCCGGAGGTGTGGCTACCGCACTCTCGTTCGAAATCATCAAGCAGGGAGGCGTGGTATATGGTGTCCGATTCAATGAAACCTATAGTGCATCGGACTATGTGCGCATTGACAAGAAAGAGGATCTATGGGCACTTTGCAGTTCTAAATATGTACAACCTGCGAAATCGGGCATTCATGCGACTGTAAAGTCTGACCTGAACAATGGACTAAAAGTTCTGTTCATAGGTTGTCCTTGTGATATCGCAGGCTTGAAACGTTACCTCCGTAAGGATTATGACAATCTGCTGACCTGCGAACTTTTTTGCGCCGGTATTACGTCGAATAAAATACTAGACGAATATCGCGCATTACGCGAGAAAAAGGTAGGTGCAAAGTTGATAGCATTCAACGTGCGTAACAAGGAGAAGGGCTGGTTTGTTCAGCATATCAAGGAAGAATACCAAAATGGGAAAGTGTATTACAAGAACCACTTCGGCACCTATCTGGGTTATGGATTCTTAAATTTCCGAAGGCCTTCGTGCTATCATTGTCAGTACAAACAGAACGCCACCATGTGCGACATCAAGGTTGGTGATTTCTGGGGCATTAAAAGCTCTGATCCGTATTGGAATTCGAGGGGTGTATCCGTTATCTTGGCTAAAACACAAAAGGGCGTTGATGCGTTGAAGGCATTGCCTAACTTCCTATTGTACGAAATTGACCACACCAAAGCCACCATTAACAATGCTGGATTTATGGGACACCCTAACGAGAACCTACTGAAAAGACGCGAACGATTTGCTCATGTGTTCATCAATCAAGAGATGGGTTTGGAGGCTGCATGCAAAGCTACTGCTCCTAAGAGTTTTTGGGTGAAGTATTATGTGCCAACTTCGTTCCATACATTTATGAAAAAGTTGTTGCATGAGCTAATCGATAAAAAATAATGAGGACATACGAACTTAGCAAAGATTGGAGTAATTGGATAAAATTAGGAGCAGCTATATTGGTGGCTGTTTCTCATTACTCAACCTAATCTGTATTAATTATCATTGGTCGGATAGTGCTTTCCTGCACCTGTGGTGCCAAGGTGCATATATTGATGTAGCCTTGTTCTTTTTCTTCTCGGGTTATGGACTAATGGCGAGTGAGAAGAAACGACACCTTGGACTGAAGGAATTCTTCACAAAGAGATTTCTGACGTTATATCTTCATGCATTACTGGTGTCGGTCTGCTGGATTCCATTGTATTATGGTGTTATGGATGAAGACCATTCGACGTTGACCTTCTGGCAAATACTGTATATGATGTGGTATGGGAATTTCAGGATTCGGTGCTGTGGTTTATAAAGATACTTTTCATTTTCTATGTTTTGTTCTTTGTTTTTGTTGGCTTAAGGCCACAGGACTCTATCTATTAGTATTGATTGAAGGAACCGCTTTGACAGTATGGGGTGCCATTGAATATAGTTTCCCATTTATTGCCATTCCGCTATTTACGATAGGCTTATACTCTTCTCTGCTGAAGGAGAGAGTTCCATTAAAATACCATCGAGTATTTGGATGCTGGGAGCAATGAGCGTTGTATGTGCAGGATTGTTCATACTGATAAAGTCGAATATCATAGCACATGGGGCGCTGAACTGCATAATAGTAGTGGCCGGTGTGCTAGCTGGCGTTTATACCCTTACCCCGCATAATACTACCAGATATTTGTATATCAGCAAATTACACAATACGTCTTGTACACATGAAGGTTCTTACGTTTATGGTGGCAGAATGGGGGGGGGTACATTCCATTCTAGAGTTGAACGCTTACATCTATTATTGTAACAGCAGTTTTTACATACTTAAAGGACCTAATAAAAATATAAAATGAACAATTTATAACATAAATGAAAATACTATTAGTAGCTAATGTAGCAAAGGAGCATGTGAACAAATTTCACATTCCTACTATAAAATATCTGATATCGAAAGGTTGGCAAGTAGATATAGCTTGTTCGGTGGATGCTGAAGTACCAGCGGGAGACAACATCTATCACATGAGCTGGAAACGTTCGCCTTTTACTTTGAAGACATTCATAGGCATCGAAGAGTTGAAGAAACTGATAGCGAAGAACGATTATAACATCATATATTGCCATACACCTGTAGGTGGACTAGTAGCCCGTGTAGCTGCACGAAGCGCTCGAAAGAAAGGAGTCAAAGTGGTATATTGCGGCCATGGTCTACACTTCTACAAAGGTGCACCTCTAATGAGTTGGCTGGTATTCTATCCCATGGAGAAATGGATGGCAACGATGACAGATATGTTTATCACCATCAATCCGGAGGACTATGAGCGAGTGAAGAAGGATTTCAACCAAAAGATGCTGGTAAGGATGATACCTGGTATTGGTGTGAACTTCGACCGTCTGAACATCGAAAACCGTAAAGAGGTGCGCATGGAGTATCGCGAGAAGTTAGGTATTCCTGCAGATGGAGAGGTATTGATCTATGTGGCCGAGATCTTGAAAAACAAAAACCAACAGATGCTGATCCATACTTTGAAAGAGTTGCATGATAAGGGCCGGAAAATGTATCTGCTGCTCCCAGGTCCGGACCACTCAAATGGTGAGTTCCATAAGTTGGCTGAGGAATTGAGGTTGAAAGACTATGTTAAGTTCCTTGGCTGGAGAAGCGACATTGGCCAACTGATGGCGGCATCTGACATGTGTGTAGCATCAAGTATCCGAGAGGGCTTCGGTATCAATCTAGTGGAAGCCCAGTATTGCCATCTACCAGTGGTGGCTGTAACGAACCGAGGTCATAGGGCTATCATCAAGGATGGCGAAAATGGCTTCCTTGTACCTATGAATGACTCGAAGGCAATGGCAAATCGAGTGCTGCAAGTAATGGATGATAAAAATCTATACCAGCGTCTAGCCAACATCGATGTAGAGCAGTACAAGTGCGAGAACATTGCCAAGATCATCTATGAATATCTGCAGGAGGTTATACAGAAATAGATGTTTCAGCACGAAGAAGTGCAAATCAGATATTTACTAAAGATAGCCCTACGACATTGGCATGCATAAGATATTGCTGTAATCCTATAAAACAGAGACAATGTCAATAAGTGGAAATCGTGCTGAAAGATAAAGACCGGCTGCTGTATATTTAGAGTAATAAATATTTTAAGAAAATATCAATTTAAGAAGCAATGACTCTACAAGAAAAAATTCTATAGAAAAAATGCCAGAAGGAAGTATAAATAGATCACCACTGATAGCAGATCCATTGGAAATAGAATGGCTTATAACGAAAGGCTATGAAACTTTTCTTGGAACTGGTCTAATAGGATAAATAGTAATTTCCACAACACAAGTATGAGTATAATTATAACTTACGGAATCATCTTTGTGATTCTCCTTTTATTGGAATTGGCCTATTTTAAGGTTGCTGATAAGTATAATATAATTGATAAATCCAATGAGAGATCCTCACACTCTACGATAGTTTTGAGAGGTGGAGGTATCATCTATGCTCTATCTACACTTGTATGGGTGGGACTACAAGGTGCTCATGGAGATTGGTGTGTTGTTCTAGATTATTGGCCATTCTTATTAGGTCTGCTTTTGGTGGCTGGTATAAGTTTCGTAGATGACATCGTATCACTACCGGATAGCATCCGCCTAGTGGTTCAGTTTGTATCCTATGGTATGATGTTCTGGAACCTCGGAGTCTTCGATCTCTTTGGCAAGTATGGTTGGATGATAGGCCTTGGGACTACGATACTGGCACTCATAGTAGTAGTGGGTGCAACAAATGTCATCAATTTCATGGACGGAGTGAATGGTATCACGGCTGCCTACTCGTTGAGCGTGCTCGTACCTCTGTTCATTCTTAACAATTCTATGCCTATACCTTTTGTTCTAAACTCACTGATTGGGGTGGTAATACTGGGTGTACTAGTGTTCTGTTTGTTTAACTTTCGCCCAAAGGGTAAGGCGAAATGCTTTGCAGGAGATGTGGGTTCGATAGGCATTGCATATATCATGCTTTTCATGATAGGTAGCCTGATACTGGTTACCGGAGACCTTACATATCTCATCCTTCTATTGGTGTATGGCATCGATGGTTGTCTGACGATTTGTCATCGCATCTTACTGCACGAGAATCTAGGTGAAGCCCATCGTAAACATGCTTATCAACTGATGGCAAACGAACTAAAAATAGGACATGTGAAAGTATCTTCGTTCTATGCTTTGTTGCAGTTAGTAATTTCATTAGGTTTCATATACCTTTGTCCTAATACTGAGATAGCACATTGGTCTTATCTAGCCTCTACTATTATCATTCTTACGCTTGCTTATATTCTATTCATGAAGAAATACTATCATCTCCACGAGGAGTATCTTGCTTCACTAAAAAATAAACACAATGATTCAAATTGACCAAAAACTAATCTCAGAACTCTTTGACAAGGCATTGGTAAACCCTCGTCTTCGTCAAAACTATGATTTACGCACAAATTCAGATGAAAAGGGACAGCGAATGCTCAATGCATTGATGCCTGGAACAAATGTTCCTATTCACTATCACCCCAATAGCAATGAGAATATTCTACTCATATGTGGTAAACTAGTAGAAATAATTTATGATGATAATGGGAATGAAGTAGAACGCATCCATCTAGATCCATCACGAGGTAATTTTGGTTGTGTTGTGCCTGCAGGTGCTTGGCATACAATAGAGGTTCTTGAGCCATCTGTCATCTATGAAGCAAAAGATGGAAAATATGGAGAAGACGGAAGTATGACTTTGGAAAAGTACAAGCAGATGAAGTAGATTCATCTCCTACAGAAAGAGCCTCCCGGTAATTTCAAGAAGAATATCGAGACCCTACTAGTATGATATTGCCAATCAGATTTTAGAGGTGCGCCCTTCTTGATACGTCTCACGCATGATTATAGTTCATTTAAACGTTAAGATTAGGAGTGAAACAGGCTGTCTCCTCTTGGTTTATTATTTACCATCAACAAAACAAACTCAACACGGAAGTTGATACTGTTTCATAAAATGTATTGCCAAGAGAGGTATTTAAAACAGCAAGCAAATTTATCCCAATAACAGATTGCGCTATCTTTGTGGAAAAATCCGAAAACCATGAAAAGACGCGTATTCGTTACGGGCGGTGCCCACGGAATCGGAAAGGGAATCGTCGAGGCCTTTGCCCGGCAAGGTGAAGAAGTGGTCTTCTGCGATCTCGATCCCGTCCTCGGAGCCCAAACCGTAGCCGAAACCGGAGCCCGGTTCTGTCAGCTGGATGTTACCGATGCCGTCAGCCTCGAAAGATGCATGCGGGAGCTCTTCGAGACCTGGGGCGACATCGACATCCTGGTGAACAACGTCGGGATCAGCCCCTTCAAGCCCCTCACCGAACTGTCGATCGAGGAATTCGACCGGGTAATCGCCACCAACCTGCGCCCGGTCTTCATCACCTCCCGCCAGTTGGCGCTCCACCGCCAGCAGAACGGCAACCACAACTATGGCCGCATCATCAACCTCTGCTCGACCCGCTACCTGCAGAGCGAGGCCGGAACCGAGGCCTACTCCGCTTCGAAGGGCGGCATCTACTCGCTGACCCATTCGCTGGCCGTCTCCCTGGCTCCGCTCCACATCACGGTCAATGCCATTGCCCCGGGTTGGATCCATGTCCGCGAAGAGGAGCAGCTGCGTCCCGAGGATCACGCCTTTCACCCCTCGGGCCGGGTCGGCACCCCGGAAGACATCGCACGCGCCTGCCTCTTCCTGTGCGATGAGGCAAACGATTTTCTCAACGGGCAAACTCTGACCATCGACGGCGGTGGCACTATCCGAATGATCTACCCGGAATAGCGACCGACCCTACTATATATAATATAGAAAGCGCCCCGGGAATCTCCGCTCCCGGGGCATCTTTTTTTGCTTCTCACCCACCCATTTTCCGCCTCCAAAAACAGATTAAAAAATTTACCAGAAAAGTTTGGATTGTTCATTTTATTACCTATTTTTGCAATACCGTATGCAAAACAGGGAGCAACGCGGAAATTCAGCGAGGGCCATTCGGTAACGCAAAAAATTCGGCCTTGAATTTTATTGGGAGGTAAATACTTAATTTTCAGCCAGAAGAGCCTCTCTCTCCGCCAGGAGACGCTCAATGACAGCGAACTGCACCGAAACGTCCGGCTACAAGGCCGGACGTTTTTCTTTTTCCGGACCCGCCCGGTGCGACAGCCGCTCCGGCTTCCCGCCCCATCGTCCCCACCGTCCCCGCCGTCCCCGGCGCCTCCTCCGTTTCCGGCCGGACAGACCGGACAGAACGCCGGGATATGCCTCGAATAGGCCCGTTTGTTTTGGCGCGTTCCATTGACGGATCATCGTTTTTTTTGTAATTTGCGGCGATTTTGCCGCTTTGCCGCAAACACGCACGCGCAAAAGACAGGCCGACGGCCTGTCTTTTGCCGGATTCCGAAACACGCTGTTTCCACAAATGCTGAAAAAAATTCTCAAACATACGCTCCGGACGCTGCTCGTCATTCTCCTCGTCCTGCTGCTGGTCCCGGCGCTGATCTATGTTCCGGCCGTTCAGGACCTGGCCCGGCGACGGGCCGTCGCCTACGCCTCCCGGACGCTCGGCATGGAGGTCTCCGTCGAACGCATCCGCCTCGCCTTTCCGCTGCGGCTGACGGTGGACAACACCCTGCTGGCCGACAGGACAGACACGCTCCTCCGCTGCGGAAGGCTCTCGCTCGACGCCGCCCTGTGGCCGCTGATCCGCAAAGAGGTCGCCATCCGGAGCTTCGCGCTGGAACGCGTCGCCGCCCACTACAAGGACACCTTGGCGAGCATGGACCTGCGCCTGGCTGCGGGAGAGTTGTCCCTCGAAGCCGTCCGCGCCGATCTTTCGGCCAACACGGCCGGCATCTCCCGGCTCGTTCTCGCCGACGCGGACATCCGGCTGAACCTGACCGAAGCGGCTCCCGCCGAGAAAAAGGAGAGCGCCGCCGCCCTGCCGTGGACGGTGGGACTCGACAGAATCGCGGTCTCGAACCTCGCCTTCGGGATGCGGACCTCCCCTGCGGTTTCCGAACTCTCCGTCCGCCTGGCCGACGGGAGCGTCGACACCTGCCGGGTGCTGCTGGACAGCCAGCAGGTCTCCGTGAAAAGCGTCCTGCTCGACCGGGGCGCCTACTCCTACCTCACCGAACCGACCGAAGCGGAAAGCGGGACTTCCGCCGGGACGACCGAAGCGTCGGCACCATGGACCGTCCGGGTCGGCCGCGTCGCGCTGACCGGCAACAGCGTCGAATACGGCCGGCTGGGCCACCGTCCCGCCGCGGGGTTCGACCCGGCGTTCATCGCCCTCGCGCCGCTCGACCTCACGATTGATTCGGTGTACAACCGGGGCGCCGACATCGCGCTGCAAATCCGCCGGACGGCGTTCACCGAACGCTGCGGGCTTTCGGTCCGCGACCTGACCGGACGTTTCGGCATGGACGCCTCGGGCATCGTCCTCTCCGGCCTCGACCTGCAAACCGCCTTCTCCCGAATCCGGGCGGAGCTCACCGCCGGGGCCGGAATCCTGAAACTGGAGCCGGCTTCGCCGCTCGACGCCGTCCTTTCGGCCAACCTGAACACGAAGGACCTGAAATACCTCTCCCCGGAGGCGGTCCCGCCCGTGCTGGACGACCGGACCGTCCGGCTGTCGTTCTCCGCGGCGGGAACTCTGGGCGACATCGGAAAGACGCAGCTGGAAATCTCGTCGCCCGGACACCTCGACCTCAAGGCCGACGCCGCGGCGAAAAACCTGCTCGACGCCAACCGGATGGAGGCGTCGGCCCGCTTCGAGGGCGACTTCCGGGACCTTGCGTTCCTCAAGGCGCTGCTCCCCGACACGGCCCTGCGGCGGCGCGTGGCGATTCCGGCCCTGATCCGGCTCCGCGGCTCCGCCGGGGCGGACAGGGGGACGTTCTCGACGGCTTCGACACTCTCGGCCGACGGCGGTGAACTTTCCGTGAAGGGGCGGTTCAACCCCCGCGAACAGAGTTACGACGCCGCGATCCGGGCCGACAGCTTCCCGCTCAACAGTTTCCTCCCGGCCGATTCGCTGGGGATCGTCGACCTGGCCCTGCAAGCCCGCGGCACGGGCTTCGACCCGCTGCTGCCCCGGACCCGGACGAGCCTCCGGGCGCAGATCGGCCGCGCGGAGTTCGGCGGACGCGACTTCGGGGGCATCGAACTCGACGCAGAACTCGACAGCCAGCGTCTTTCGGGACGGATCTCCGACCGCGACGAGGCGCTCCGGCTGCTGCTGTCCGTCTCCGGAACGCTGACCGAACGCGAACAGCGCATCGGCCTCTCGGGCAGCGTCTTCGGGTTCGACCTGGCCGCGCTGGGCGTCAGCCCGGAGCCGATCGGCGGATCGTTCGCCCTCGATGCCTCCGCATCCGCCGCCGGAAAGGGCGCCTATGCCGCCCGCATCGCGCTGGACAGCATCGAAATCCGGAACAAACACCGGACGGACCGCATCCGCCCGACGAGCGTCTCGCTGCACACCGACTCGGCCGCAACCCGGGCCGAAGCGGCTTCCGGCGACCTGTCGCTGACATTCTCCACGCCCCAATCCGCTGACTCGCTGATCGCGGCGCTGACCCGGAGCGCCCGGACGCTGGCCGGACAGATCGACGCGCAGAGCATCGACATGGAGCAATTGAAACCCGCGCTCCCCGACTTCGCCCTGCGGGTCTCGGCGGGTCCCGACAACATCCTCAACAGCCTGCTGAAATCCCGGAAGATCGCCTTCGACGCGCTGAACGCCGAAGGGGCGAACTGCGACTCGCTGCCCGTTTCGATCCGCCTGCGCACGGAGGGACTGGCCTACGGGAACGTGGTCCTCGACACCGTGACGGCCGACATCCGCCAGAACGGGAAACGGCTGGAATACGCCCTCGGGCTGGCGAACGCCCCCGAGAACCTCGACAACATCGCCCGGGCCGGACTGTACGGCCACCTCGTGCGGAACACCGGGCAGGCGAACCTTTACCAGCGCAACCGCGCCGGCCGCGAAGGATTCCGCTTCGGGCTGGACGTGACGTGGACCGACAGCCTGGTCCGCGCGAGCGTGACGCCTCCCGACCCGCTGTTCGGTTTCGAGCCGTGGACGGTCAATCGCGGCAACTACCTCGCATACCGCTTCGACAAGCGCGTGGAGGCCGACCTCGACATGACCCACGGCGACCAGCGGTTCGCGATCCGCACGACCCCGGGCGGCGGTGACGACGACGACATCCGCCTCGACATCGCCGGACTGAACGTCGGTCCGGCGCTGGAGCTGTTCCCCTCGGCCCCGCCCGTCGACGGCGTGCTGGGCGCGAACCTGACGCTGAATCTCGCGGCGGACAGCCTCTCCCTCCGGGGCGGGGTCTCGGTGGCGGAGCTGACCTACGACAAACAGCGTTTCGGCAGCGTCGACCTCGGGCTGTTCTACAAACAGGACCGGGGACACCTCGCCGACGCGCGCCTGACGCTCGACGGAGCCGAAGTGCTGACCGTGCAGGGAGACTGCCGCGAGGGGCGCGAAAGCCCGCTCGACCTGACGATGACCGTCCCGGGCTTCCCCTTGCAGCGGGCCAACGTCTTCCTGCCCGCCGACCTGCTCCGCCTTTCGGGCAGCCTTCAGGCCAGGGTCCACGCGGGCGGCACTCCCGAGCGGCCGAAACTCGACGGAGGCGTGCGGTTCGCCGGGACCGATGTCCGCGTCCCGATGATCGGCACGTCGTTCGGCCTCTCCGCGGACACGATCCGCATCGCCGGCAGCCGCATCCTGTTCGACGACTACGCGGTTTACGCCCCGAACAAAAGCGCGCTGACCGTCGGCGGCGAGGTCAGCCTCGCCGACTTCGGGCGCATGACGGCCGACCTCGCGCTGCGGGCCTCGGATTTCCAGTTCGTCGACGTGGCCCGCAAGGCCGGCACGGCGGTCTACGGCAAGGCCTATCTCGACCTCGGCGCCACGGCCAAAGGTCCCGTGGACGAACTCGTCGTCCGCGGCAACGTCGCCCTGCTGGGCGGCACGGACATCAACTACGTCATGCAGGACTCGCCGATGGACGTGAAGGAACGCCCGCAGAATGTCGTGACGTTCGTCTCGTTCAGCGAGCTGGACACCCAAACCCCGGACGACACGCCGCAGGAGGTACGCATCGGGGGCATGGACGTGCTTATAAACGTCGACATCAACAACGACGTGCAGGCCGCCGTGGACCTCTCGGCCGACGGCAGCAACCGGATCGACCTCCGGGGCGGCGGCAACCTCACCTACACGATGAACCCGCTGGGCGACGTCCGCCTGTCGGGCAAATACGTGCTTTCGGGCGGAAGCGTGCGCTACAACCCGCCCGTCATCTCGCAGAAAATCTTCAAAATCACGCCGGACAGCTACGTCGAATGGATCGGCGACATCGCCGACCCGGCCTTCAACATCACGGCCGTCGAGACCGTGCGGGCCAACGTCTCCTCCGACGGGCAGGACTCCCGGCCGGTGAATTTCGACATCTCGATCAACATCCGCAACTCGCTCAACGACCTGGCGATCAGTTTCGGCCTGGCGGCCCCCGAGGACCTCGCCATGCAGAACCAGCTGAACTCGCTGACGGCCGAGCAGCGCGCCAACCAGGCGATGAACCTGCTGATCTACAACACCTACACCGGCCCGAGAACGACCGCGAAAGTCAGCTCCGAGAATCCGCTCAACACGTTCATCCAGAAGGAGCTGAACCAATGGGCGCAGAACAACCTCAAGGGCGTGGACCTCTCCTTCGGCATCGACTCCCACGGCGAAGACGACCCCAACGGCCAGCGCACCGACTACTCCTACCGGCTCTCGAAAAACCTCTTCAACAACCGCGTGCGGGCGGTCATCGGCGGCAAGTTCAGCACCGACGCCGACCCGTCGCAGAACCTCAAGGAGAACCTGATCGACGACATTTCGCTGGAATACATGCTCACCAAACGCGACAACATGTACCTGAAAGTCTTCCGCCACACGGGCTACGAGAGCATCCTCGAAGGCGAGATCACCGAAACGGGCGTGGGTTTCGTCATCCGCAAGAAACTGTCGCGGCTGGGCGACCTGTTCAAGCCGATGCGTCCCAAAACCAAAAAACCGAGAAAATGAGTCCGCAGCGCATCCGAAACATCGTTCTGCCCCTCTGCGCCGTGCTGCTGGCGGCCTCCTGCTCCACCACCCGGCGGCTGGGGAGCGACGAGGTGCTGTATACGGGCGTGAAAAAGATCCTCATCGAGCCGGATTCGGGCGTCGTGCTCACTCCGGCGGCCGAGTCGGCGGTGAAGGAACCGCTGTCGGTCGCACCGAACAATCCGCTTTACAGCCCCTACCTCCGCACCCCGCTGCCCGTCGGGCTGTGGGCCTACAACCACCTCTATACGCCGAAGGAGAAAGGATTCAAATACTGGTTCTACAAGCGGCTGGCCAAACAGCCGGTGCTGATCTCCAAGGTACAGCCGCAGCTGCGCACGAAGGTCGCCGAGCAGGTCCTCGAAAATTACGGGTACTTCGGCTCCCGCGCCGCCGACTCCCTGCTCTACCGCAAGCGCGGCCGCAAGGCGAAAGTCCGGTACACGCTCGGCATCGCACCCGCATGGCACTATTCGTCCATCGCCTATCCGCAGGCCGTCGGGGGTCTGAAACAGCTGATCGACAGCCTGCAAGCCACCTCCCTGCTGCGCGTCGGGGCGCAGTACAACCTCGACTCGCTCACGCTCGAACGCAAACGCATCTCCCAGCTGCTCCGCAACCGGGGCTACTACTATTTCCGTCCCGAATACATGGAGTACCTGGCCGACACGACCGCCGGCCGACGGCAGGTCGCCCTGCGCCTGAACCTCCGGCCGAACGTTCCGCAGGCGGCCCTCATGCCCTACCGCGTGGGCGACGTCACGGTCCGCCTGACCAACATCAAACCCGGCCCTGCGGATACGCTGCGCCTGCCGGACGCGACCGTCATCGCCCAGCGGCCGCTGAAAATCCGCCCCCGGGTCCTGTCCCGCGCCCTGACGCTCCGGCCCGGGCAGCTCTTCACCGTCGACGCCCAGAACCGGACGCAGACCGACCTCAACAAACTGGGGATCTTCCGCTCCGTCAACCTGAGCGTCACGCCGCTCGACTCGCTGCGCGGCTCCGACACGCTCGACGTGGAGATCGACGCCCGGTTCGACTACCCGCTGGAGGCGGCCCTGGAGACCGACGTCACCTCGAAGTCGAACAGCTTCATCGGCCCGGGCGTCACCTTCCGGGTCAGCAACAACAACCTCTTCCGCGGCGGCGAGGTCCTCTCCGTGAAGCTGAACGGCTCCTACGAATGGCAGACGGGCAACAAGAATTCCGGGGGACGCTCCTCGCGGCTCAACTCCTACGAACTGGGGCTGAACGCCAACCTCGACATCCCGAGGCTGCTGCTGCCCCGGAGCATGACGCGCCGGCAGAAATACCCGGGGAGCACGTCGTTCCAGCTGGGCGTCGACCTGATGAACCGTCCCAGCTTCTTCCGGCTGATCGCCTTCAGCGGTTCGGCGGGCTACAACTTCCAGACCTCCCCGTACAGCCGCCATTCGCTGACGGTCTTCAAGCTCACCTACAACAAACTGCTCCACACGACCGACTCCTTCGACCGGACGATGGACGAAAATCCGGCCATCGCCATGAGTTTCCGCAACCAGTTCGTGCCCTCGATCAACTACACCTACACCTTCGAGCGGACCTACGGCGCCACGGGCAACCGGCGCTTCTACTGGCAGAACAGCGTCACGTCGGCCGGCAACCTGCTTTCGGGCATCCTGCGGGCCTTCGGCGAGCGGCAGCCCCAGACCCTCTTCGGCAACCGTTTTTCGCAGTTCGTCAAGGAGGTCAGCGAAGTGAAGTTCTACCACCGCATCGGCCGCCGCAACAACTGGCTGGCGACGCGTCTCCTCGTCGGCGCGGGCTACGCCTACGGCAATTCGGAGGTGATGCCTTACAGCGAACAGTTCTACATCGGCGGCGCCAACAGCATCCGCGCCTTCACCATCCGGTCACTCGGCCCGGGCAGCTACCGCCCGCCCGCGGACGACCGCAACGGCTACCTCGACCAGACGGGCGACTTCAAACTGGAAGCCAACATCGAATACCGCTTCGGCATCATGGGGCGGCTCAACGGAGCCGTCTTCCTCGACGCCGGAAACATCTGGCTGCTGAAGAAAGACCCCAAACGTCCCGGGGCCGAACTCAAATGGAAAGGCTTCCTGAACGACATCGCGCTGGGAACGGGCTTCGGACTGCGCTACGACATCAGTTACCTGGTCATCCGCGCCGACCTCGGCATCGGCCTGCACACCCCCTATCCGAACCCGGACAAGAAGGGCTACTACAACATTTCCAGTTTCAAGGACGGTCTCGGATTCCACCTGGCCATCGGGTATCCGTTCTAAACGTCCGCTCCGGCAAGGCAGGACGCCCGCCGCCATACCCGCGCCAAAGGCCTCCGGACGCGCCGCCCTTCGGCGTCCGCATCCGTCCCTTCGATCCTTTCCGGTCCGCAGAAATCGCGGCCGTCACTTCCCGTTCGCAGAAATCCCTTTCGCCATTCCCGGCGGCATGCCGCATCGCTGCCGCACCTGCGCCATGCCCCTTCGTCCCCGGACGGCGGCTGTGCCGGACGAACCGGTCCCGTCCGGACATCTGCGCATATCATTCCGACCATCCGGTCCGGAACGCGGCGGAGCGCCCGGATTCTCCGGCCATTCCGCAAGCACCAAACGCCCGGAGAAGAGACAGCTTGCAGCTGCCATATAATACCGAATTTATACGAATGCAATTTTCGATACAAAAACCGACCCAAGGGTTAAGGTTGTAGTTGCCCGCACAAATTCCGATCTGCATTTTTGTTCAGATTACCCCTTTGAAAGAACAAAAACAGCCAATATGACTACGACTCCTCCCGAAACTCCGAATGCCTCTGTAAACACACGTTCATCATCCCATCCGTCATCGCTGTTTCAGTAAGTCCGGGTAGGTTCTGTTGGCTTCCCATCAACCATCAAAATCCGCTTAATATGTACGTTTCCGAACATCTGAAATGGCGCATTCTGATTGCGCAAGCCCTCAAATCGTTCCACTTCGAGCGCGAAAATGCCAACCGTAACCTCAAGCGGGTCTTCGAGACCTTCGGCAAGTATCTGTTAGGCACGACCTACGACACGTTCCTGAACTACCTCAACAAGGAGAAGTACGACATCTCGAAACTCAAACTGCCGCCGTACATCCTGATCGCGCTGAAACTGCTCGACGCCATCCGGCTCGCGTGCGACCGCCTGCACGCGCGCAGGTCGAACGCCTCGTGGACGCTGACCGCAATCGTCGAGGAACTGCTCGCCGTCGTGCGCGAGAAAGAGACGGAGCACCCCGGCCGGAAAACCCGCGTCGACTGACCCTGAACCGCAAAAGAAACCGGGCTGCAAGATCGCTTGCAACCCGGTTTTCGCATGCTGCGGAAAGAAGGGGATTCGAACCCCTGAAACCCTTTAGGGGTTTACTCGCTTTCCAGGCGGGCCAGTTCAACCACTCCTGCATCTTTCCGAAAGGTGCCCCAAAAGTACACAATATTTCCCGATTCTGCAAATAGCGGCGCTCTTTTTCCGTTCATCCGCCCTGCGGACTGGCCTTTCAGCGGATAAAACTCGTCACGACCCGCTCTTCCGGTTCGGGACGGCCCTCCGAAGCCAGCAGTCCGGCCCGGAGCATCCGCGCCATGTTGCGGGCCAGCACGCGCATCGTCTGCAACCCTTCGGCGTCCTGCGCCGCCTCGCCCGGCAGCCTCCCGTGGACGCTGTTCCAGTATTGCGACGACACGACGGGCATGTTCGAAATCGTGAAATACTTGTTCAGCCGGTCGAACGTCGCGCTCGCCCCGCCCCGGCGGCATACGGCCACCGCCGCGGCAGGCTTGTAGGCCAGGCGGTCGGAACAGGAGTAGAACAGCCGGTCCAGCAGGGCGCACAGCGACCCGTTCGGCCCGGCATAGTAGACCGGCGAACCGACCACCAGGGCGTCGGCCCCGACGAGTTTCTCGCGAACCTCGTTGTAAAGCGCGTCGTTGAAGACGCAGCGCCCCAGTTCGGCGCACTTTCCGCAGGCGATGCATCCCTGCACGGCCTTGGTTCCGATCGAGACGATCTCCGCCCCGACGCCCTCGGCTTCGAGCGCGCGGGCCGCTTCGGAAAGCGCGATGAAGGTGTTCCCCTCGCGGCGGGGACTTCCGTTGATAAGCAGTACTTTCATAATTGCGGGTATTTCATGCAAAAATAACCATTTTTTCCACTCCCCGTACACATTCCGCGCCGAATCTAAAACCGCACGGCAATTCCGTGCGGCAACAAAAAAGGGGGATTCCGAAGAATCTCCCTCACTCTCAAACCTAACCGGCGACTACTTGTTTGCCTCGGCCTTCTCGCAGCACGATTTCTCGCAGCAGGCCTTGGTCGAATCGGCCTTCTCGGCGCAGCATGCAGCCGTCGAATCGCACTTCTCGGCGCAGTTTGCGCAAGCCGAAGCTTCGGTAGCGGCAGCGGCGGCAGCGCCCTCGGCAGCCTTCTTGTTCGAATTTCCACAGCAGCCTACCATTGCGACGGCAGCCAGGACGATGACAAAAGAGACAATCTTTTTCATGGCGTTAAACATTTAATTGTTAATTGTTCCGTAACGCCGCAAAGTTAAATATTCGCCCGGGAAAAGCAAAGAAAAAAGAATTATTTTTCGAAACCGGACTTTTATTGGTCCAAAAGGTTGGAAATCGGGGATTTCTCCCTCTTCAGCTGCTTGAGAAAAGCCTTCGGGAAGGTCGCCGACACACGCCCCTTGAGCATGATGGCCTCCTCCTTGGTCAGGCAGTTGCCCGCCGAAACGATGAAATAGGGAATCTCGTAATCCACGTAAACCTTCACGTCGGGATAAGTCTCCTCGAACAGCGCCTTGGCGGCAAAAGCCCCGTCGCGCGCCGCAGGCCCGTTGTCCGAAAAGACGCAGACCCGGTGAAAACCCTCGAAATAGAGCCGCTGCCCGGCGCGCGCGGCGTCGGCCACGGCGCGTGCGGCGTCGTCATGCTCGGTGACGGTGACCTGCGCCCGGTTGAAAAGCGTCGCCCCGGGCGTGGGTTCCGCCAGACGCTGCTTGAAGGCGTCGAGCGACTGCGCGTGCGCGGAAACGGCCGCGCACAGGAGAATCGGCATGAGGAAAAGCAATCTGCACATTATTTCAACTGTTTTTTAACGTCCTCTATCGTAAGGCCAAAGGTATTCAAAAAATCCGACAACGGCATCCGTTCGCGCGAAATTTTCACGGGAGCCGGGCCTCCGCGCCCTTCCACGGCATACGACACCTCGACCTGCGACAGATCGCCCGACTTCACCTTCCGGGCCAGCACGTAGAGCGCCAGCGGGTCGGAGATTTTCAGCTGCCACAAGGTCCGGAAGCTGTCCGTCGTACGGCGGGGCACTTCGACCGCCTCGCGCAGGACGACCGTCCCCACACGGCCGCCGGCATAGTAAACGCCCATTTCCGCGGCATCGAGCACCAGCTTGTAACCCGTATCGTTCATCACCCGCACGACCACCTCGGCGCCCGTCAGTCCCTGACGCTCGACCCTTTCAATGCCCTCGAAGCGGATGTTGCGCCGGGCCTTCTCCACGGCGCGGCGGCACGAAGAGAGCGACACCGCGACCGCCAGCAGCAATACGTACACCGAATAACGTTGTATCATCTTCATCTTTCTCCTATATATATTTGTGCGATACCGAAACTCTGGCTCCGCGCCCGGCAGTTGCGAAATCCCGCCCGGGCCATCATCGCCATGAACTCCTCCGGCGCGGGAAACTCCCCGACCGAGGCCGGAAGATACTCGTAGGCCCGCTTGTCGCGCGACACCAGCCCGCCGATGCGGGGCAGGATTTTGTAGGAATAAAATTCGTACAACGCCCGGAACACCCGGTTGCGGGGACGCGAAAACTCCAGGATAACGACTTTGCCCCCGGGTTTTATTGTGCGGGCCAGTTCGCGCAGCCCGGCCCCGAGGTCTCCGAAGTTGCGCACCCCGAACGCCACGGTCGCCACATCGACCGACGCGTCGGCCACGGCGAGACGCTCGGCATCGCCCCGGTCGAGGACGATGCGCCCGTCCAACCCCCGGGCCTCGATCTTGCGGCGTGCCACGGCGAGCATCTGCTCCGAAAGGTCCACCCCGAGCACCTGCACGTCGCGGATGCGGCGGGCCATGGCGATCGCCAGGTCGCCCGTTCCGGTCGCCACGTCCAGGATGCGGCCGGGCTTTGCGCGGCGCACCTCGCCGACCACGCGGCAGCGCCACACGCGGTCGATGCTCATCGAAAGCGTATGGTTCAGCAGGTCGTACTTTGGCGCGATGTTGTCGAACATCTCGCGCACCTCCTCCTTTTTGGTCTGATCTGTATTGTATGGTTTCATTCGTATCTAATCGTTTCTTCGGGCTTCACGGTGGAGACCACGGCCGTCGGGATCACCAGCAGGGCGACGATCGCGGCGACGAACCCCGCGTTGAGCGCCAGCCACCAGCCCCAACCCAGCGACACGGGCACCTCCGAGAGCAGGTATCCCTCGGAGCTGAGCTTCACCAGATGCGTCCATTTCTGCACGAGGCACAACCCCAGTCCGGCGGCATTGCCCCACGCCAGCCCCCGCAGGGTCACCAGCGCCGCCCGCCAGAGGAAGATGCGCCGCAGACAGCCGTTGCGCATCCCGAAGGCTTTCAGCAGACCGATCATCCGCGTCCGCTCCAGCACGAGGATCAGCAGCGCCGAGGTCATGTTGAAGAAGGCCACCACGAGCATGATGACGATCACCACCGCGGCATTCACATCGTGGGCCTTCAGCCAATCGAAAATATTGGCGTACCGCTCCCGGACGCTCGTCACGGCGAGGTTTTCGGAATCTTCGGCATCATCGTACAACAGCGTCCGGCCCAGCGTCCGGGCGAACGTGTCGGCGCCGGCCAGCGAGCGCGTCAGGATCTCGTAGCCCGAAATCTCGTCCGGTCCCCACTCCGAGAGCCGCTGCACGTTGCGGATGTCCGTCACGACCACCACGCCGTCCATCTCCTCCATCCCCGACTCGTAGACGCCCGCCACCTTGAAACGGTCGCGGCGCGGCATTTCGCCCGGCTCGACGAACAGCATCTCGACCTTGTCGCCCACGCCCAGCAGCAGTTTGTCGGCCAGCGTGCGCGACAGCAGGATGTCCTTCGTGCGGACCTCGCCGCCCACACGGGGCAGCTCCCCCGCGACGAGCCATTCGCGGAAATACGACCAGTCGTAATCCGCCTCGACACCCTTGAGCATCACCTCGCCCACGGCGTCGGCCGTGCGGACGATGCCCCCCTTGACGGCATAGGGAGCCATCGCCACGAACCCGTCGGTCCGGCGGATCAGCTCCTCGACATGCGCGCTGCGGCGCACGGGCTGCGCATCGAGCGCGTTCACGCCCCTTATGTCGGTCACCGCGACGTGAGCCGCAAACCCCGTCATCTTGCGCGCCACCTCGCGTTTGAAGCCCATGATGACGGCCATCGCGAGGATCATCACCGCCATCCCCAGCGCCACCGACACCACGGCGATACGCTCCATCACCCCGGGCTTGTTCCCGGGCGCGGGCTGCGCCATGCGGCGTGCGATGAAAAAGGAGAGATTCACGGTGCGCTGTCTTGTCGAAAATTTGTACAAAGTAACATATAAATTTCGTATTTCCGGTATCGTAACGACACTTTTTATCAGCCGGAAGGTTTTAAAACGCGCCCGCAATTCTGTTTTGCAGCCATCCTACTTTTTTGTATCTTTGCGGAAAACAAACGTTTTTCGTATGCAAAAACAGGCATTGATTACGGGAGCCACTTCGGGCATCGGACGCGCCACGGCGCTCCGGCTGGCAAAGGAGGGATACGCCGTCATCGCCACGGGCCGCCGGGCCGACCGGCTCGCGACGCTGCGCGCGGAGATCGAAGCGGCGGGCGGCCGCTGCACGACGCTCGCCTTCGACGTGCGCTCCGAGGAGGAGGTGCGCCGCAACCTCTCTCCGCTCGAAAACATCGACCTGCTGGTCAACAACGCGGGTCTCGCCGCCGGACTGGAGCACATCGACCTGGGCGACACGCGCGACTGGGACGCCATGATCGACACCAACGTCAAGGGGCTTCTCTACGTCACGCGCGTCATCGCGCCCAAGATGGTCGCCGCGGGCCGCGGGCACATCTTCAACATCGGCTCGATCGCCGGGACCGAGGCCTACGAGAACGGCGCGGTCTACTGCGCCTCGAAACACGCCGTGCACGCCATTTCGCAGTCGATGCGCGCCGACCTACTTTCGGCCGGGATCAAGGTGACGGAGATCCGCCCGGGAATGGTCGAGACCGAATTTTCCGAAGTGCGTTTCCACGGCGACAAGAAGCGCGCCGACGCGGTTTACGACGGCGTCGAACCGCTCACCGGCGCCGACATTGCGGAAGCAATCGCATGGGCGGCACAATTACCCGCCCATATAAACGTTAATGATATGGTGCTGATGCCCTCGCAGCAGGCGGGAGCGTATTACACGCACCGGAAAACAAAACAGACAACGCTATGACATTTCCTATGATTGCCCTGCTCCAGGCAGGTTACTATGCAGAGCCGCACGCCGCGCGCTACGACGCCGCGACGATGGGCATGTTCGTCCTGATCATCGCCATCGGCGTCATCGGGTTCATCGTGCAGGCGCGCCTGCAATCGGTGTTCAAGAAGTATTCGAAGGTGCAGTTCCCCGGCGGGCTGACCGGCGCCGAGGTCGCCGAGAAGATGCTGCGCGACAACAACATCCACAACGTGAAGGTGACGCACGTGGGCGGACACCTCACCGACCATTTCAACCCGCAGACGATGACCGTCAACCTGAGCGACTCGGTCTACTCGTCGTCGAGCGTCGCCGCCGCGGCCGTGGCGGCCCACGAGTGCGGCCACGCCGTGCAGCACGCCCGCGGTTACGCCCCGCTGACGCTGCGTTCGCAGCTGGTTCCCGTCGTGCAGTTCGCCTCGACGGCCGCCACGTGGGTCATCATCCTGGGTCTCGTCATCCTCGCCTCGACGCAGAACGAACTGCTGTGCTGGATCGGCGTAGGCATGATCGCCATGTCGGCCCTCTTCTCGCTCGTCACGCTGCCCGTCGAGTACAACGCCTCGGCCCGCGCCGTGGAGTGGCTCCAGACCAGCCGCACGATGCAGGGAGCACAGCTCGCGCAGGCCAAAGAGGCCCTCTCGTGGGCGGCCCGCACTTACCTCGTAGCGGCGTTGAGCGCCATCGCGTCGGTGCTTTACTACGTCTTCCTGATCCTCGGACGGCGCGACTGACCCACCGATGAACACCCCCGGAAAAGATTACACCCACCACAGCTGGCTGGCGGCCGCAGCGCTCATCGCAGTGCTCATGGCCGTAAGTTTCATCCCTCCGCAAAGCGTCGGGGGCGTGAAACTCCGCCGCGCCAACATCCTCTCGGACCTCCTTTCGTTCGACGACGCCGAAGCGGCCGAACCCGCCGCCGAGCCGGCGCTCTTCGACGAAGAGGAGTTCCATATCGACATGGCCGCCGTCGCCGAACGCATCGAGGCCGACACCACCCCGCGCGAGGTGCAGATCACCTACGAATGGCTCCTCGCGCAGGACACGGCCCGCCGCGAACGCGCCGTGCCCGACTCGGCGCGCTTCGTCGCGACGCTGACCCCGATCGAGGATTTCAGCGACAGCGGACGCATCCGGGCCTTCTGCGACACGCTGCTCAACGCTCCGCGCCCGGTGCGCATCGCCTTCCTGGGCGACTCGTTCGTCGAGGGCGACATCCTCACGGCCGACCTGCGCGAACGGCTCCAGTCGGCCTACTCGGGCGGCGGCGCGGGATTCGCCCCGATGGCCTCGCCGCTGACGGCGTTCCGGCGCACGGTCAAAACCCAGTCGAAGGGCTGGACGACCTACAACATCATGCAGCGCAAAGCCGCACCCGCGCGCCTGCGCGAGAATTTCTACGTCTCGGGCTGGGTGAGCCAGCCTGCGGCCGGGGCTTCGACCCGCTGGGAGAGCACCGACTACCGCAAACGCCTCGATTCGTGCACCACGGCGCGCGTCTTCTTCCTCTCGCCCCGCGACAGCCGCGTCGAGGTGACGCTCAACGACGCCCAGCGCCGCGAATTCGACATCGCGGGCGACGACGCCGTGCGGCAGATCGCCGTCTCGGCCCCCCGTGTCCGCTCGCTCGCCTTCAAGGTGCTCTCCGGCGCGGAGGACTTCGTCGGCTACGGAGCGGTTTTCGAAGACCGGGGCGTCGTGGTCGACAACTACTCCGTGCGCAGCAACAACGGGCAGGCGATGTTCTGGACCAACCCGTCGGTCAACGCCCAGATCAACGCCATGCTGGGCTACGATCTGGTGGTGCTCCAGTACGGGCTGAACATCATGCAGCCGGGCGTGAAGAACTACACCAACTACGCCGGGCAGATCGAGAAGATGATCGCCTATGTCCGCCAGTGCTTCCCGGGGGCGGCGGTGCTCGTGCTGGGCGTCAGCGACCGTTCGGTGAAGACCGACGCCGGATTCGAACCGATGGACGCCATCCCCCACATGCTCGACTGCCAGCGCCGTGCGGCGCGGAACACGGGCGCAGCCTTCTGGCCCACGTGCGACGCCATGCGCGCCCTGGGCGGCATGGAACAGTTCGTCAAGAACGGCTGGGCGGGCAAGGACTACACCCACATCAACTACGCCGGAGGGCGCCGCGTGGCATGGGCGCTGTTCGACGCCATCAACGCCGGAGTCTCGGAAATCTACACCGAACAGCGAATCGCCAGCCTGCGCCGCCGTGCGGCGCAGGCTGTCCTCGACTCGGACCGCCGGGCCGCCGTCGACCGCAGCATCCTCCCGTCCTCCGCACCCCTTAACCCGCGCGCGCAATGACCTTTCCCGCAACGGACGGCATCACCGACAGGCTCCAGGCGCTGTTTGCCTACGACGCCTCCTCGCCGCTGATTTTCAGCAGCGGGCTGTTCCTGTTCCTCTTCGCGGGATTCCTGCTCGTTTACAGCGTCTTCCGCCGCGCGCCGATGGCCCGCATCGTCTACGTCATCGCCTTCTCGCTCTATTTCTACTACAAGTCGAGCGGCATCTATTTTCTGCTGCTCGTCTTCGCCGCGGCGAGCGACTTCCTGATCGCCCGGGGCATCTACCGGGCGCGCTTCCGGTGGACGAAACGCTGGCTGGTGGTATTGAGCGTCGCGGTGAACCTCGGCATGCTGGGGTATTTCAAGTACACGAACTTCCTCATCGACATCTCCAACCAGCTGTTCGGACAAGGCTTCCTGCAATTCCAGAACATCTTCCTCCCGGTCGGCATCTCGTTCTTCGTTTTCCAGTCGATGAGCTACACCATAGACATTTACCGCGGCCAGCTGAAGCCTTTGTCCAACTGGCTCGACTATCTCTTTTACCTGTCGTTCTTTCCGCAGCTGGTGGCCGGCCCGATCGTCCGCGCCCGGGATTTCATCCCGCAGATCCGGCAGAACCCGGTCGTGGTCACGCGCGAGATGTTCGGCACGGGCGTCTTCCTGATCCTCACGGGCCTGTTCAAAAAGGCGATCATTTCGGACTACATCTCGCTCAACTTCGTCGACCGCATCTTCGACGAACCGCTGCTCTACTCGGGATTCGAGTGCCTGATGGGCATCTACGGCTATGCGCTGCAAATCTACTGCGACTTCTCGGGCTACTCGGACATGGCCATCGGCATCGCCCTGCTGCTGGGCTTCCGCTTCCCGAAGAACTTCGACGCACCCTACAAGTCGGCGACGATCACCGAGTTCTGGCGGCGGTGGCACATCTCGCTCTCGACGTGGCTGCGCGACTACCTCTACATTTCGCTGGGCGGCAACCGCAAGGGCCGCATCCGGACCTACGGCAACCTGCTCCTGACGATGCTGCTGGGCGGACTGTGGCACGGCGCGGCGGTGCGTTTCATCCTCTGGGGCGGACTGCACGGCGCGGCCCTGGCGCTGCACAAGCTCTGGATGGCCCTCGTTCCGGGCGCCAAGGCCACCGGAGCGCAGATGCACTGGTGGAGCCGCGCGGCGGGCATGCTCCTGACGTTCAACATCGTCTGCCTGGGGTGGCTGATGTTCCGCGCCGAGTCGATGCAGACCGTCTCGCTGATGCTGCACCAGATTTTCGAAAACTTCAACGCCGCGATGATCCCGCAGGTCGTGACGGGCTACGCCGCCGTCTTCGCGCTGATCGCCGCGGGTTACATCCTGCACCTGCTGCCGTCGGCCGTCGACGCCGTCGCGCAGCGGATCGTGGTCCATGCGCCGCTGGTTCTGCAGGTCCTGATGGCCGCGGCGATGATCTGGTGCGTCATGCAGATCAAATCCAGCGACATACAGCCGTTTATCTATTTCCAGTTCTGATACGTATATGGACCCGCTCATGCATCCCGGAATGTCGTTTTCGCCGCTTGCAGCGGCGTTTACAAATTGGACCCACCCCCAAACCTCCGCCTTGCCGGGGGCTTGTCGCGACGCAACCGGAATGCGGACAATCCGGCAACCGGATTATCTGCCCGAACTTTCACCTTCGACTTTTAGCCTATGAATTGCGACCATAACCTCTTTTTAGCCCTGAACTTCGACGGAGGCCCCTTCATGGACCGCCTGATGCTGACCGTCTCGGGCACGACGATGTGGCTGCCGCTCTACGCGCTGATCCTCTGGCTCGTGTGGCGCCGCGACGGATGGCGCAACGTCATCCTCTTCACGGCGCTGATGATCGCCGCGCTGGTCCTCTCGGACATGGTTTCGGGAATCTTCAAGCACAACGGCGTGCTGGGCGGGCTGCTGCCCGACTTCGAACCGCGCTGGCGGCCGATGTTCACCCCCGCGCTCGAAGGGCTGGAGATCGCTCCCGACTCGCTGCGCAAGCTGCGCTGGCTGACGCCCGACTCGCTCGCCGCCGCGGGCGTCACGCACGACTGGGTCGTACACGTCCCCGTCGAGGCCGTGAGCGGCCGCTTCGGGACCGTCTCGGCCCATGCGGCGGTCATTGTCACGCTGGCCGTGCTGTCGGCCTCGGTCATCCGCCGGCGGTGGTTCACGGGACTGATGGTTCTCTCCACCCTCCTGATCTGCTACTCACGCATCTATCTGGGCAAACACTACCCGATGGACCTCGTGTGGGGTACGGCGGTCGGCATCGCGCTGGGACTGGCGGCCTTCTGGACCTACCGGAGACTGTCCCGCCCAAAAAAGGAGCTGCAATAGCAGCTCCTTTTCCGTCAATACCACGCCGACAGCGTGCCGGCCCGGCTCTTGGCCGCGTCGGGAATCCCCGGAAAGAATTTCATCCGCATCTTCGACTCGATCTCCGATATGGGAACGATAAACTGCCCCAACTGCGACTTCTCCGTGGCGGCGCTCGTCGTCAGGGTTTCGACCCAGAAGGCGATGGTCTCCAGTTCGTCGGCCGTACACTCCTGAATGGGTTTGCCCACCTGGACCGTCTTCTTGCGCACGGCCATCTTGAACTGGTGCGTCGGCATGACGCAATCCTTCGAAAGCGAACTCAACGCACCGTTGTTCGAGGCGTCTTTCTGAACCCAGCCGTCGTTTTCGTAATAGCATCCGGCCACGATGTAAAGCGTGTCGGCGGGAATCGCGCCGCCCGAAATCGCCTCCTCGATATTCCCCCAGATCTTCCCGAAGGGACTCGGCTCGGCGGCCTGCGGCGCAATGTTGGTCGGCCGAAAGGTCTGCATGTTGATTTCCAACCCCTTACCGGGCCGCTCGCGCGACATGCAGAGGTGCCCGCGCGACCAATAGCCGCTGCCGTAACGGCCGGTCACCAGATCGGCGACCCAATACTGGTAAACGTCGCCTGCCGACGAAGGGTAGATCTTCGCCTGCTGCGTTTCCGGAAGCGCCGGGTCCGCCGCCCACGGCTCGTCGGAGCGCCCCGAACCTTCGAGGTAGCAGCGATGATGCGGATAGGCCACCCAAACCGGATTGTGGCGGCGCTTATCGTAACAATAGGTGTAATTGCGCACCCGCTTGCCGCCCGAAACAGTCGTGGTCCAGGTCGTATGCACGAACTGGTCGGAGGAAGGCGTTTCGAAATTGGAGGGAAGCTCGGCCCAGCGAAGGCCCGCACCCGTCCCGAGGTCGACCTGCTGACCGCCGCCGCCCGTCGTGAGCCGGATGTCGTCGAAATTCAGTCCGTAGGCGCGCTCCGTACCCGTCGGCGCAAGGCGAATCCACAGTTTCGGAACAGGCTGCGCGAGCGTGAAGCCCACCGTCGTCCCGGTCCACGTGTTGTAGGCCGACGCGCCCGTATAGACGAGCGGTTTCCAGACCGCACCGTCGGCGCTCACCGTCAGCGAAACGTCATCCGCCGGGAAGATCGCACCGAAAGCGAGGGTGAAATTCGTCTGCCCCACAGGCAGCGAGATGTCCTGGATCACGAAATAGTCCGTCGACGCGTTGTAGAACATTTTGGCGTAGGCTTTTCCCGAAGCCCCGGAGTATTTGCCCGCCGAACCGTAATTGTCATTGTTGATACGGACATTGTTCACGGCATAGGTCACCGTCGAGGCTCCCGTGCCGGTCTGGGTTTTCCACTCCTGATTCGCACCCGCCCAGACGCCGCCCGCTCCGTTGCCGAAATCGAGACTGAAAACCGTCTCGGCGGGGGTCTCCGGATTGCGCACGATCACGCAGGTTGCAGTCTTGGCGCCGGAGCCTTCTCCGGCCGTAACGGTCAGCGTGGTGCGCTGCCCCGCGGGCGCGTCGGCAATGGTGATCGTGGCGCTGCCCGTACCCGAGGCGGGCGAGAACTTCAGCGCGGAATTGGGACATGCCGCTTTCCACGAAGCGTTCGTCGTCACGGTGACGACGTTCGATGCGGGCGAGGCCGGATCGTAGAGCAGTTCGGCGGGAGCGACCGAGAGCGTCACCCCGACGGCATCGGCGGCGCGGGTCACGGTGACCGGCTTGCCCGAGGTCTTGCCCGAGGCGGCGCGCACGCCCACCTGAACGGAAGCGCCCTTGGGCATGTCCCACACGTAGAACACTCCGTTACCGGAACCCGAGGCCGGCTCCACCCGGACGGCAGCCGACTCGGGCGTCCAGAAAACCTGCCACCCGGTGTTGGCGATCACACGGACCGCATTGTTCGCCGGAGTCGTTTCGTCGAAGGTGAACGATGCGGATTCAATGGCGGCATAGCCCTCGTCCGAAGAGTCGTCGCCGCCGCACGAGGCGAGCAGCAGCAGGCACAGGGCGAACGCCCCTGAAACCGGGAAGGGGAAACCCAGCGTGCCGCGAAAGAGAATGGAGAGTTATTTCATAATTCAGGTTTTAGTCAGACACACAAACAAATATAGCGATAAAAACCAAATAAACAACAACCGCCCGCGCCCGGTTTTCCCGGGCCGCCGCGCCGCGGTTGCAGCCGATTGCGGAAAGAGTTGCTACTTTGCCCTTTTTTCACTAATTTTGCACGGATATAAAACGATACATCAAAAACACACGATATGGCAATCGAACTCAGCGAACAGGAACAGCTTCGCAGGCAGTCGCTCACGGCGTTGCGCAATCTGGGCATCGAACCCTACCCCGCCGCCCGTTACGAAGTGACGGCCACGGCGCGCGAAATCGCCGATAACTACGACGACGCGAAGAAGAATTTCCAGGACGTCCGCATCGCCGGCCGCATCATGTCGCGCCGCATCATGGGCAGCGCCTCGTTCTTCGAGCTGCAGGACCACACGGGCCGCATTCAGGTCTACATCCGCCGCGACGACATCTGCCCCGAAGGCGATCCGACGCTCTACAACACGGTTTTCAAGAAACTGCTCGACATCGGCGACTTCATCGGCGTGGAGGGATTCGTCTTCCATACCAACACCGGAGAACTGTCGGTGCACTGCCGTAAGTTCACCGTGCTGTCGAAGTCGATCCGCCCGCTGCCCGTCGTCAAGGAGAAGGACGGCAAGACGTTCGATGCCTTCACCGACCCGGAGGTGCGCTACCGCCAGCGGTATTTGGACCTGATCGTCAACCCGCAGGTGAAGGAGACCTTCGTCCGCCGCGCCAGGATCATGGCCACGATGCGCGAGTTCTTCAACGAACGGGGATACATCGAGGTCGAGACCCCGATCCTCCAGCCCATCCCCGGCGGCGCATCGGCGCGCCCGTTCATCACCCACCACAACTCGCTCGACATCGACCTCTACCTGCGCATCGCCACGGAACTTTACCTCAAGAAACTGATCGTCGGCGGATTCGACGGCGTCTACGAGTTCGGCAAGAACTTCCGCAACGAGGGCATGGACCGCACGCACAACCCCGAGTTCACGTGCATGGAGATTTACGTGGCCTACAAGGACTACCTCTGGATGATGGAGTTCACCGAGCAGATGCTCGAACGGGTGGCCATGGCCGTGAACGGCACGACGGAGCTGATGATCGACGGCAAGCCGATCTCGTTCAAGGCCCCGTTCCGCCGCCTGACGATGACCGACGCCATCCGCGAAAAGACCGGCTACGACATCACGGGCCGCTCGGAGGAGGAGCTGCGCGAAGCGTGCAAGCAGTTGAACGTCGAGGTCGACGAGACCTTCGGCAAAGGCAAGCTGATCGACGCCATCTTCGGGCAGTACTGCGAGGAGGAGCTGATCCAGCCCACCTTCATCACGGACTACCCGCGCGAGATGTCGCCGCTGTGCAAGCGTCACCGCTCGAACCCCGACCTGACGGAGCGTTTCGAACTGTTCGTCAACGGCAAGGAGCTGTGCAACGCCTATTCGGAGCTGAACGACCCGATCGACCAGCTGGAGCGTTTCCAGGAGCAGCTGCGTCTCTCGGAGAAGGGCGACGACGAGGCCATGTTCATCGACATGGACTTCGTGCGCGCACTGGAATACGGCATGCCGACCTGCTCGGGAATGGGCATCGGCATCGACCGGCTGACGATGTTTATGACCGACCAGTCCTCGATCCAGGACGTGCTGTTCTTCCCGCAGATGCGCCCCGAGAAGAAGGTCGTGAACGATCCCGCGGAGGCCTACACCGCCATCGGCGTTCCCGAAGAGTGGGTTCCGGTGATTCAGAAGATGGGGTATCTCACCGTCGAGTCGCTCCGCAAACTCGCCCCCGGCAAGTTCTTCAACGACCTGTGCGGATTCAACAAGAAGAACAAGCTCGGACTGAAAGCCCCCTCGATCGACGAGGTGAAAGGCTGGTGCGACGCAAATTAAAAATGAAAAATTAAGAATTAAAAATTACGGAACGACCCGGTCAGAAAATTTTCGATTTACCCGAAGCGGATCGGCAGACCGCGGCTTCGGCCCAAAAACCGGAAACATCGCGATAAAGTCCCCTCCGAGGAGGGGATTTAGGGGAGGGTAGAATTGCAAACGCGGCGGAACGCCGCGCATGCGAAACCGGGATTCTTGCTATACAAAAGGTAGACTTATTAACATAAAAAAGAATTACAACTATGAGAAAGAAAATTGTTGCCGGCAACTGGAAGATGAACACGCTTCCCGCCGAAGGTGTCGAACTGGCCAAAGGCGTCGTGGCAGGCCGCGGAGAGGTTTGCTCGTGCGTGAACTTCATCGTCTGCCCGCCGTTCACCCATCTGGCGATGGTTGCCGAGGCCCTGAAGGGTTCGGACGTCGCACTCGGCGCGCAGGACTGCGCCACCGAAGCCAAAGGCGCCTACACGGGTGAGATCGCTGCCTCGATGATCGCGGCGCTGGGATGCAAATACGTGATCCTCGGCCACTCGGAGCGCCGCCAGTACTACGGCGAGACCTCCGCGACGCTCAACAAGAAGATGGCGCAGGCCTATGCAAACGGGCTGATCCCCATCTACTGCGTCGGCGAGAACCTCGACGAGCGCGAGGCCGGCAAACACTTCGACGTGGTGAAGGCCCAGATCGAAGAGGTGGTTTACAACCTCACCGAGGAGCAGTACAAGAACCTCGTGATCGCTTACGAACCGGTTTGGGCCATCGGTACGGGCAAGACCGCTTCGGCAGAGCAGGCACAGGAGATCCACGCCTACATCCGCCAGGTGCTCACCGCCAAGTTCGGCGCAGCGGCACAGGAGACGGCGATCCTCTACGGCGGTTCGTGCAAGCCCTCGAACGCCGCCGAAATCTTCGCCAAGGAGGACGTGGACGGCGGCCTGATCGGCGGCGCAGCCCTCAAGGCAGAGGACTTCCTCGCCATCGGCAAGGGGTTCTCGAAGTAATACCGCGACAGCGTACAATTACGGACAGAGCCCCCTGCAAGGGGCCTCTGTCTCTTTATCCGACCCGGATTTCCCAACCATAACTACGACACCATGAAAAAACTGCTGTTTCTCGCCGCCGCACTCTCGGCGGCATGCGCCGCAAGCGCGCAAGGCTACTACACCGACGCCTACAATCCCGACATCACGCGCCACACCGGGCGCATCGCCGCACAGCGCGCGGAATTCATACTGCCCGAGGTGAACGGCTACAACGTCTACAAAGCCGACCTGCACACCCACTCGGTCTACTCCGACGGCGACTGCACGCCCGAATTCCGCGTCCGCGAAGCGTGGTACGACGGCCTGGACGTGCTGGCGATCACCGAACACGTGGAATACCGCCGCCACGAAGGCAAGATGCTGAACTTCCTCAAAGGCTACGTTCCCGAAGGTACGGAGGCCATAAACAACAACATCATCCGGAGGAGCGCCGACGAACGGGGCATCCAGTCGGATCTGAACCTCCCGGTGAAACTGGCCCGGGAGACCGCCCGAAAATACGGTCTGACGATCATTCCCGGCGCCGAGATCACCCGCGAACCGATCGCCTACGGCCACTACAACGCCCTTTTCACCACGGACAACAACTCCCTCTACGCCACCGACGCCCTGCAATCGCTCCGCAACGCCAAGGCGCAGGGGGCGCTGGTGATGCACAACCATCCGGGCTGGCGGCGCAAGAGCCTCGAACACCCCGAGTTCGAAGTCAAAGCCTACGGCGAAGGGCTGATCGACGGCATCGAAATTATGAACGGCGCAGAGTTCTACCCCAAAGCCATCGCACGCGCCCACGCCCGCAAACTGTTCGTGTCGGCGAATACCGACATCCACGATGCGACGGCCGAGACCTACCGGCTTCAGGGCCACAGCCGCAACATGACGCTGATCTTCGCCCGGAACAACTCGCTCGAAGCGCTGCGCGAGGCGCTCGAAGCGCGCCGCACGCTGGCCTATTCGTTCGGCACGATAGCGGGCGACGAACAGCTGCTGAAGGACCTCTTCACGGCATCGGTCCGGACAAAGGTGCTCCACACCGACCCGAGCAACGGCCGCCGCACGGTAAGCCTCACGAACGGCAGTTCGGTGGAGTACGTCCTCCGCTTCCCGGGGCAGAATCCCGTCGTGCTCAAGCCGTTCTCGACGCTGATGACCACCGTAGGACGTGACAAGCCGCTCGACGTCACCGTCGAAAACATGTGGTACTCCGAGAAGGATCATCCCCGGATCGAGATCAATCTGTAATCCCGCACCCGTTAAAAAATCCCCGGCCCGTCGACGGCCGGGGATTTCCATGCCCTCCGCAAAGATGTTCAAAAACGGGCCGAATGCGGCCGGAACAAACTTTTTTCGTATATTTACAGCACATAACAAAACGACATGAGCCGGTTAATCATCAACAATTTCAACGAATTCGCCCAGCACATAGGTCAGGAGCTGGGTGTTTCCGACTACCTGACGATCACGCAGGAGCAGATCGACCTTTTCGCCGACGCCACGCTCGACCACCAGTGGATTCACGTGGACACGGAGCGCGCCCGGACGGAAAGCCCTTATAAATCGACCATTGCGCACGGCTACCTGAACCTTTCGGTGCTCCCCTACCTCTGGGGACAAATTCTGGAGGTCAACAACGTGAAGATGCTGGTCAACTACGGCATCGAGAAACTGCGCTTCAACCGGCCTGTGCTGGCAGGCGACGCAGTCCGGCTGCGCGCCTCGCTGGTGTCGCTCGCAAACCTCCGCGGCATCGCCAAGGCGGAGATCAAGGTGTCGCTCGAAATCAAGGACAGCCCCAAAACGGCCCTCGATGCGACGGTCGTGTTTCTCTATCATTTCCAATAGCGCCAAACGGATCGTAAATTAAACAGGGGCTGTTTACACAGTCCCTGTTTTTGTTGCGGCGATTTTCGATTGCAGGCGAAAGGCTTCAAGCACGACATAAGCCGAAACCGATTTTTCGTGCATCGTAATAAAAAACCCGGATGGGTAGTCCTGACGGACGTCCCATTCGGGTTTTGTTTAGGATGTGCGGGAATATCCGCTTACAAATCCAAAAGGCTACATTTTTTTGCCCACATTGGTCTTCTTCGCAACCTTCGGAGCCGCAGCCTTGGCCGAAGCGGCCTTCGGCGCTGCGGGCTTCTTCGGGGCGGCAGCCTTCTTGGGTGCGGCCTTTTTAGCCTCGCCCTCGACGACGGTAGCCTCCTCGACGGCGTCGGTAGCCTTGGCGGCCGACTTGCGCGAACGGCGCGTCTTCGGTTTTGCCTCCGAAGCGGCTGCGGGAGCGATACCCAGCGTGTAAGGCTCGTTGAAGTCAACGAACTCGATGATGCACATGTCGGCAGCATCGCCCAGACGGAAACCGGTCTTCAGGATGCGGGTGTAACCGCCCGGACGCTCCGAAATCTTCGGCGCGATCGTACGGAACAGCTCCGTAACGGCCTCTTTCTGTTTCAGGTACGAGAATACGATACGGCGCGAGTGCGTCGTGTCCTCCTTCGACTTGGTGACCAGAGGCTCCACGAAACGCTGAACGGCCTTGGCCTTGGCAACCGTCGTTTCGATGCGTTTGTGCAGGATCAGCGACGTGGCCATGTTCGACAGCATGGCCTTGCGGTGGCCTGCCTGACGGCCCAGGTGGTTGAAATTCTTATTGTGTCTCATAATTAATCTTTGTCAAGTTTGTAGATTGATACGTCCATACCGAACTTCAGGTTGAGCGAGGTCAGCAACTCGTCCAGCTCCGTCAGCGACTTCTTGCCGAAGTTGCGGAACTTCAGCAGGTCGTTGCGGTTCAGCTTCACGAGATCCCCCACCGTATCGACATCGGCGGCCTTCAGGCAGTTCAGGGCGCGGACCGAAAGGTCCTGATCCGAGAGCTTCGTCTTCAGCAGCTGACGCATGTGGAGTACATCCTCATCGAACTCCTCGGCACCGTTCGTGTCTTCCATGTTGACGGTGATCTTCTCGTCGGAGAAGAGCATGAAGTGCTGGATGAGAATTTTTGCGGCCTCTTTCAGAGCCTCTTTGGGGTGAATCGACCCGTCGGTGGTAATTTCCAAATTCAGCTTCTCGTAGTCGGTCTTCTGCTCGACGCGGTAGTTTTCGATCGAGTACTTCACGTTCTTGATGGGCGTGAAGATCGAGTCGATCGGAAGCGTTCCGAACTCGCTTTCAGCGGGAGCGTTCTCCTCGGCAGGCACGTAGCCGCGGCCTTTGCCGATCGTGAGCGTCATCTGCATCTTCGTTCCCGGGGCCAGGTGACAGATCACCAGGTCGGGATTGAGAACCTTGAAGAACGACAGGTAATTCGAGATATATCCGGCAGTCAGCTCCGTAACACCCGCAACGTTAATGGATACTTTTTCGGCATCCTGATTATCGACTGTGCGGATAAAACGAACCTGCTTCAGATTGAGGATGATGTTCAACATATCCTCCATCACACCGGGGATAGCGGCAAACTCGTGATCGACACCGGCTACCTTGACAGTCGTGATTGCGTAACCCTCCAGCGAAGAGAGCAGAATACGACGCAAAGCGTTACCGACAGTCATACCGAATCCGGGCTCCAGCGGTCGGAATTCGAACTTCCCGAACGACGAAGTGGATTCAAGCATAATAACCTTCTCAGGTTTCTGGAATGCTAATATTGCCATAATAGGTGAATTTGTTTTGATTACTACTTCGAGTACAACTCGACGATGAGCTGCTCCTTGATGTTCTCGGGGATCTCCTCACGCTCGGGTTTCTGGAGGAAACGGCCGCTCATCGAGGCGTTGTCCCACTCCAACCAGGCGTAGCGGCTCTTCGACGAGCCGGCCAGGGATGCCGAGATCACTTCCAGACTCTTCGACTTCTCGCGAACCGACACCACGTCACCCGCGCGCAGCGAGTACGAGGGGATGTTCACGACGCTGCCGTTCACGCAGATGTGGCAGTGCGAAACGAGCTGGCGGGCAGCCGCACGCGTCGGGGCGATACCCAAGCGGTAAACGACGTTGTCCAGGCGGCACTCCAGCAGCTTCAGCAGGTTCTCACCCGTGATACCGCCCATGCGGGCAGCCTGCTCGTAGGTGCGCGAGAACTGCTTCTCCAGCAGGCCGTACGTGTACTTCGCCTTCTGCTTCTCGCTCAACTGCGTGCCGTACTCCGACACTTTCTTGCGCTTGCGCGCCAGACCATGCTGTCCGGGAGGATAGTTGCGCTTTTCGAGCACCTTATCCGCACCATAGATAGCTTCGCCGAATTTACGGGCGATTTTCGATTTAGGTCCTATATATTTTCCCATTGTTCTGTCTTTTTTTAAAACCTTGAAATTATCCTTAACCTGTGCCTGAATTATACGCGGCGGCGGTTAGGAGCACGGCAGCCGTTGTGCGGCAGCGGCGTAACGTCGATGATCTCCATCACCTCGATACCGGCGCCGTGGATCGTGCGCACGGCCGACTCGCGACCTGCACCCGGACCCTTCACATAAACCTTCACCTTGCGCAGGCCCATGTCGTAAGCGACCTTGGCGCAATCCGCCGAAGCGGTCTGTGCTGCATACGGAGTATTCTTCTTCGAACCACGGAAGCCCATCTTGCCGGCCGACGACCAGCTGATGACATCGCCCACCTCGTTGGTGATGGTGATGATTACGTTGTTGAAAGTGGAGTGTACATAGACATTGCCCAGCGCACCGACCTTAACAACCTTTTTCTTAACTGTTCCAGTTTTCTTTGCCATAATTCTCTAAAGATTACTTCGTTGCCTTTTTCTTGTTTGCGACAGTCTTCTTGCGGCCCTTGCGGGTACGCGCGTTGTTCTTGGTCGACTGACCGCGGACGGGAAGACCCAGACGGTGACGGATGCCGCGGTAGCAGCCGATGTCCATCAGGCGCTTGATGTTCAGCTGGACCATCGAACGGCATTCGCCCTCGACTTTCAGACCCAGGTCGACGATCGTCGAACGGATCGCACCGATCTGGTCGTCCGACCAATCCTGTACTTTGAGATCGTAGCTGATGCCAGCGGTCTCGAGAATCTTACGAGCCGTCGAACGACCGATACCGTAGATATAGGTCAGGCCGATCTCGCCTCTTTTGTTTTTCGGTAAATCTACACCGACTATACGTGCCATATAAATTCTTTTTCTTTTTTGACTTGTTTAAAAAACATTACCCCTGGCGCATTTTAAACTTGGGATTCTTTTTGCAAATGACATAAAGTTTGCCTTTACGCTTCACAATCTTGCAATCCTCGCTTCTTTTCTTGATGGATGCTTTAACTTTCATGATTTTCAAGCAATCTAATTATTTGTACCGGAAAGATATACGTCCCTTCGTAAGGTCATAGGGCGTCATCTCCACTTTTACTTTATCTCCGGGAAGGATCTTGATGTAGTGCATACGCATCTTTCCCGAGATATGGGCCGTGAGAATGTGGCCGTTGTCCAGTTCGACGCGGAACATCGCGTTGGACAGCGCCTCGATAATCGTCCCGTCCCTTTCAATAGCAGTTTGTTTTGCCATAGAGTCTTAATTGTTTATTGCTTTTTCGATGATACTGAAGTCCGTCAGGACATCGGGTCCCGATTTGCGGACCGCAACGGCGAACTCGTAGTGCGCCGCCGGTTTGTGGTCCCGCGTGCGGACCGTCCAGCCATCCCGTTCGAAAACCACCGCTTTGGTCCCCATGTTGATCATGGGTTCGATGCAGATGACCATGCCCTCCTTCAGGAGCGGTCCTCTGCCGCGTGCGCCGTAATTGGGAACACCGGGGTCTTCGTGCATTTTCCGACCCAGTCCGTGTCCCTCCAGTTCGCGCACGACTCCGTAGCCGAAACTTTCGGCGTACTCCTGCACGGCTGCCGACACGTCGCCTACGCGGTTGCCGGCTTTGGCCTGCGCCGTACCTTTATAAAGAGCCTCTTTGGTGACGCCCATCAGCTGCCTAACTTCCCCGGCAACCTCGCCAACGGCAAACGTATATGCCGAATCACCAACAAACCCCTTCATAAACGTACCGCAATCGACCGAAACGATGTCGCCCTCTTTGAGAACGCATTTCGAGGATGGGATACCGTGAACCACCTGTTCGTTTACCGATATACACAACGAAGCGGGAAATCCCTGATACCCGAGGAAGGCGGGAACTGCTCCGTGCGCGCGGATGAAATCCTCGGCAATCGAATCCAACTCCTTGGTGGTGACGCCCGGACGGATGTGGCGACCCACTTCCGCCAGCGTCTCCGACACCAGGATGTTGTTCTCCCGGAGCAGCTCTATCTCCTCGTCTGTCTTTAAATAGATCATTTCTTCGCTTAAGAACTCTTCGGAAAAACTCCTAATGACGACCCTGAATACGTCCGGTCTTCATCAGACCATCGTAATGGCGCATCAGCAGGTAGCTCTCGATCTGCTTCAGAGTGTCGAGTACCACACCGACCATGATCAGCAGCGACGTACCTCCGTAGAAGTAGGCGAACGACTGCTGGATGCCCAGGAACTTCATCGCCAGCGCGGGCAGGATCGCCACGATCGCCAGGAAGAACGAACCCGGAAGGGTGATACGCGTCATGATGGTGTCGATGTAGTTCACGGTCTGCTTACCCGGTTTCACTCCCGGGATAAAGCCGCCGTTTCGCTTCATGTCATCGGCCATCATTTGAGGGTTGATGATAATCGCCGTGTAGAAGTAGGTGAAGGCGATTACCAGCACTGCAAGCGTGAAGTTGTACCAGAAACCGGTCATCGAGCTGAAAGCAGCCGCGAAGGCCGTACCGGAGAACAGCGCCGGAATAAACATCAGAGCCTGCGCGAAGATGATAGGCATCACATTCGCGGCATTCATCTTCAGCGGGATGTACTGACGTACGCCGCCGTACTGTTTGTTACCGACGATACGCTTTGCATACTGTACAGGGACCTTGCGGACCGCCTGTACCAGAGCGATCGTTGCCATGAAGACAAGGAACAGCAGCACCAGCTCGAGGATCAGCATGATGGCGCTACCCGAGGCAGTCTGGAAGCGGGCGTTGACCTCGGCCAACAGCGCGTGCGGGAGACGTGCCACGATACCGATCATAATGATCAGCGAGATACCGTTACCGATACCCTTGTCGGTGATCTTCTCGCCCAGCCACATGATGAACATGGTTCCGGCGATCAGGATCGTCGTCGCATAGGCAACGAAGCCGAACGAATTGCCGTAAACGAACGCAGTGGGCATCTGATGGTACAGGTTGGCGATGTACGCCGGACCTTGCAGGATCAGCACGCCGATCGTCAGGAAGCGTGTCCACTGGTTCATCTTGCGGCGGCCGCTCTCACCCTCCTTCTGCATTTTCTGGAAATACGGAACCATCATACCCATGAGCTGGATGATGATCGAGGCGGTGATGTACGGCATGACTCCGAGCGCGAAAATAGCGGCGTTGCCGAACGCACCGCCGGAGAAGACGTCCAACAGACCCAGAAGTCCGTTGCCTTCCAGCTGGCTGGCATACGCCGAACCCTCGCCCAGGGCGTTGGGGTTGATGCCCGGAATCACGACGAAACTACCCAAGCGGTAGACCAGCAGAAGCCCGATCGTGTAAATGACACGCTTGCGAAGCTCCTCGATCTTGTAGATATTCTTGAGCGTTTCTACCAATTTCTTGTTGGTCGCCAAAAGAGCGATTACCACCAAAAAGACGACACCAACAACGAGATACTGATTCATAATTTTTGGGTTCTAAGGTTGCTTACAGTTTTTCGACGCTGCCCCCGGCTGCCGTGATGGCCGCCTCGGCGCTCTTCGAGAACGCATGCGCCTTGACGGCGAGCGCCTTCGAAATCGTGCCGTTGCCCAGGATCTTCACCTTGTCGTTCGACGAGATGAAACCTGCGGCGATGAGCGTGTCGACCGTAACCTCCGTGAGCGATTTCTTGGCTGCCAGCTCCTCGAGCGTCGAGAGGTTGATGGCCTTGAATTCAACTCGTTTCAGATTCGTGAAACCGAACTTGGGGAGGCGACGCTGAAGCGGCATCTGGCCACCCTCGAAACCGAGCTTGCGCGAGTAACCCGAACGCGACTGTGCACCCTTGTGTCCACGGGTGGCCGTGCCGCCGTGGCCCGAACCTGCACCGCGGCCGATCCGTTTATCGTGATGCGTTGAACCCTTTGCGGGTTTGAGATTATTGAGTTCCATTGTTATAGTCCGTTAGCTGTTAAACTTATTCTGCGGCCTGTGCAGCCTCCTCCTTGACCTCGGCTTTCTTGGCCTTGGGGGCAGCCTTCTTGGCGGGGGCTACTTCCTCGACCTTCACGAGGTGCTTCACGCGCGCAATCATACCTTTTATGATCACCGAGTCGTCGTGCTCGACGCTCGCGTTGATCCTTTTCAGACCCAGCGCGTCAAGGTTCTTGCACTGACGCTCCGTGGAGCCGATGCGGCTTTTGACCTGGGTGATTTTCAATCTTGCCATGTTCTTCTTGAGAATTAACCGTTAAACACCTTGTCCATCGAGATACCGCGCACGCGGGCGATGCTGTGGGCATCGCGCAGCTCGCACAGTGCGCCGATGGTCGCTTTCACCAGGTTGTGGGGATTCGAAGAGCCCTTGCTCTTGGCAAGCACGTTCTTGATGCCCACCGACTCCAGAACGGCACGCATGGCACCGCCGGCGATGACACCCGTACCGGGAGCGGCCGGACGAATCATCACGAGCGAACCGCTGTAACGCGACTCCTGCTTGTGGGGGATCGTACCGTTGATAACCGGAATCTTCACCAGGTTCTTCTTTGCGTCCTCCACGCCCTTGGCGATGGCCGACTGAACCTCCGAAGCCTTACCCAGGCCGTAGCCCACGACGCCGTCTTCGTTGCCGACGACGACGATGGCCGAGAAACTGAACGTGCGGCCACCCTTCGTAACCTTGGTAACGCGCTGGATGCTGACGAGACGGTCCTTGAGTTCGAGATCGCTCGTGCGTACTTTCTTTATGTTGGTATTTGACATAATCGCTTAGAATTTAAGTCCGCCTTCGCGTGCTGCTTCGGCCAGCTGTTTAACTCTTCCGTGATACAGGTAGCCGTTGCGGTCGAAGGCTACTTCGCTGATGCCTTTGGCAACGGCGCGCTCGGCGGCCAGCTTGCCTACCAGGGCGGCGACTTCGCACTTGTTCTTGCCCGCCGCCGCTTCGGCAACCTCCTTGTCCAGCGAGGAAGCCGTAGCCAGGGTAACACCTGCGAGGTCGTCGATAAACTGTACGTAGATCTGCTTGTTGCTACGATATACAGTCATGCGAGGCTGTGAAGGCGTTCCGCTCACGATCTTGCGGATACGCATCTTGATCCTCTCTCTTCTTTCTATCTTGTTCAATGACATAACTTCAGACTATTTACTATTTAGCACCTGCTGATTTACCGGCCTTGCGACGGATCTGCTCGCCGACGAACTTGATACCCTTGCCCTTGTACGGCTCCGGCTTGCGCAGCGAACGGAGCTTCGCGGCAACCTGGCCGATGAGCTGCTTGTCGATCGACTTGAAGGTTACGATCGGGTTGCCCTTTTTCTCGGTAACGGCCGTGGCGGTCACCTCCTTGGGCAGCAGGAAATGCGTGTCGTGCGAGTAGCCGAGGCTCATTTCAAGCACCTGACCCTTGACCTCGGCCTTGAAGCCGACGCCGACGAGTTCCTGTTTGATTTCATAGCCTTTCGACACGCCGACAACCATGTTGTTGATCAGCGCGCGGTACAGCCCGTGCAGCGAACGGTGGCGGGGCTGGTTGGTGGGACGGGTCACCAGAACGGCGGGAACTTCCTTGCCCGTGTGAACGTCCGTGTGCGTGCCGACCTCTACCTTGATGTCCGAGTCAACTTTCTGGCTCAGCGTCCCGAGTGGCCCTTTCACGCTTACCGTGTTGTCGGCAGCTACCTCCACGGTAACACCGGCCGGCAGGTTTAC
>ERZ860710.71-NODE-71-length-71860-cov-6.580698_pt1 | contig 71860 bp, 97 predicted proteins | sample MGYA00509974_ERZ860710 | MGnify/ENA primary metagenome ERZ860710 (study PRJEB30046, sample SAMN00715261) | human gut metagenome | study: EMG produced TPA metagenomics assembly of the A metagenome-wide association study of gut microbiota in type 2...
TTCCCCGGCTTCGCCGGGACCTTCTCCTTCGGAGCAAGGTTAACACCCTTAAACCGAACTTCGTTCGAAGAAAAGCAAAAACAGCATTTTGTTGGATTTTGTCACAGCCCCTTTATGTTCATTATTCCATCGAATGGGATTAGAAGTTGACCGGTTTGCCATAGTAAGCGCATTCGAGGATGCAGCCCATGAGAGCGTCGTCGACTTCTCTCGGGTTTTCTGGTGTGCATGCATCGAGGACTGCGTTGTGAGCGATGGCTTCTTTCTTTTCCAGATACAGTTCTTCCGGAACACCATAGTCATGGATATTCAGCGGAATATTCATCTTGCGGTTCAGGCAGCGGATAGCTTCTTCATAGGACTGAACGAGCTGAGCGTCTGTGTGTCCCGGAAGTCCTGCTACACGTGCAAGGTCAGCATAACGGGCAAGGCATGCCTTCTTGTTGAACTGGATGACATACGGCATCAGGATTGCGTTTGCGCAGCCATGCGGAATATGGAATACGGCGCCGATCTTATGTGCCAGGGAGTGCGTGATGCCGAGGAGGCCGTTGGAGAAAGCCATACCAGCCATGCACTGTGCGATGTGCATCTTGTCGCGTGCATCGGTATCTTCATTGTAGGAATCGATGATGCTGTCAAAAATATCGGATACAGCCTGCTTAGCAAGCGGATCGGTGAAGCCGTTGGCAAATTTGGATACATATGCTTCAGTTGCATGTGTCAGAGCGTCCATGCCAGTATGAGCGCAGAGCTTCTTCGGCATTGTCTGCGGCAGGTCCAGGTCGAGGATAGCAAGATCTGGTGTCAGGTTGAAGTCAGCCAGCGGATATTTGATGCCGGTGGAGTAGTCCGTGATAACAGAGAAGGAAGTGACTTCAGATGCGGTGCCGGATGTGGACGGAATAGCAACGAAAATAGCTTTCTGACGGAGAGTTGGCAGGGAGAATGGTTTCTGTACTTCTCCGAATGTCAATTCCGGGTATTCATAGAAAACCCACATAGCTTTAGCAGCGTCGATTGGGGAACCACCGCCGATAGCAATGATAACGTCCGGGCCGAATTCTTCCATGGCCTTAGCGCCTTCTCTTACTTTTTCAATGGACGGATCTGGATCGATACCTTCCATGGTGTATGTTTCAATGCCAGCCTTGTGCAGTGCTTCCTCAGTCTTCTGCAGGAAACCACCACGGCGCATGGAATGACCACCGGTGCAGATGAAAGCTTTTTTATGTCCTTCTAAAACGGACAGCTGTTCAATAGCGCCATGGCCTACATAGATATCTCTCGGTAATGTAAAACGAAACATATTGAATCTCCTCCCACTCTATTACAGTTTCCTGAATTCGGGCAGTCAGCGGTTTTATGTGTATGCTTATTTCATAAATCCGTCATATAAAGTGTCTGCCACAAGAATAGTATACAACATAATTCGTGATTCTTATATATACTTTCTAAAAAAGTATAAACTCCGCTTTATAAATGAGTTTTTATCATTTAACAACCCGATTTTGTAAAGAAAATGACAATCTTATTGATCAAATGCGAAAATAGTGCGATATTTGTGTCCTAAATGCAAAAAAGAGCTGCCCATGCAATTGCATGAACAACTCTTTTTCTTTTATTTTTCGATTGGAAAATCCTTCAGCACATCAGCAAGCGTGATCGACTTCATTTCGCGCGCCATAGCTTCCTGGACACGCATCAGTTTCGAGTCGAGCGCCTGATGGATCCCCCGTCCCACCGGACAGTTGGGATTCGGGTTTTCGTGGAAATGGAAGATACCTTCCTTTTTCACTGTTTCCACCGTCCTGTAAATCTGAAGAAAATCAATGTCTTCCGGCTTCATTGCCAGAAAAGCTCCGCCGCTGCCGCGGTTGACTGTGACCATCCCGCGCTGTTTGAGCTGCGAAAGCAGCCTTCTCACCACGACCGGATTCGCATTAATGCTTCCTGCCATGATGTCACTGGTCACTTTCTCCTTATCCTGAAACAGTGCGATATAGCACAGCATATGGACAGCAATGGTGAAGCGGCTGGATATCTGCATGTTCAGTTACCTCCTCCATGTCCTGCTAGCGTACACTGTCCCGTGGATGATATCAATCCCCTGATCAGTCGATGATGGCAAAGCCTCTGGTCCATAACAGTTTTCCGGCAGAAGCCAGGGAAATCTGCAGGAAACCCATAGCTTCCATTTCTCTTGCGCGGCGAAGCTTGCCGGCATCCATCAGTTTCAGACGGCAGCCAGTCAAAGCCTCTGCGACCTTATCCTTTGCATTCAGGAAATCGGAAGCCATGAGAACGACAGTCTGTTCATGGAAGCCTACCTTGCCGGTAGCCAGTGTATTAGCGAAATTCGTGTTGAATGCTTTGACGACAAATGCGCCCGGTGCTTTTTCCTGGATCAGTTCAGCAGCGGAAGTGCCGTCCGGAACGAGCATATGATCCATTGTTTCAAAATCAACCGGATTGGTGATGTCGATGAGTACCTTATCCTTCATCTTCGGACCCCATTTTCTGAGAATCCCGTCCACTGCCGTGTATGGAACAGCCAGAACGATGATATCGCCCAGTTCACCGATAAACTCGCGGCCTGCATACTCTACTTCATTGCCGCATGCATCGAAATTGTCTCCGATTGCCTTGCCCATGTTGCCTTTGCCAAAAATTGTGATTTTCATGATGTTCTCCTTTTCTTGATCAATGAATACATAAGAAATGATTCTAAAGACTGGAAACCAGCCGGAAATAGAAAAGGTGCCAGAGAGACGAAGCAGGAGCCTTCCCCTTCTGATGCTGTAACATCTCTTGTTACATTTATCATAGCACCGCCCTATTTCCGAGTCAACGATCCTGCCTTAGAATATTTTTATATCTGTCGAAATGCATTTTTATTTTTAGATACTGATTTTAAAAAATAAAGATGGCCTTGTTCAGCCATCCTTATTTCCTTATTTTACTGTCTTACTTTCCAAGTACGCTGATCCTCTGATGGATGTGGCTGCCGCTGACAGCTTCATCGACCATGGCGAGCGCATAGTCTGCATAGGAGATCTTGCTTTCGCCCTTTTCGTTGGTGGTGAATTCTTCGCCGGCAAGGATGTATTTCCCCGTTCTTTCTCCGTCAGCGATGAATTCAGCAGCCGGGCTGACATATGTCCATCTGACATCGTCACGTTTTCTCAAAGCATTGAGAGATTTCTTCATGCCGACTGCAGTTGGAAGATACGCTTCTGAGAAATCCGGGAGATCGGAAATCATGGTCTTGTGATCTTTATCGACATAGAGGCTGCCTGCCCCGCCGACGACCAGAAGTCTTGTCTTGCTGCCGGAAAGGATATCAGAAAGATGGCCGAGCGTCGCGCTGTGCTGATCCATCTTATTCGGATCCCAGATGCCGAAAGCATCGATGACGACATCAAAACCTGCCAGATCTTCTTTTGTGAGATCCATGATATCCTTCTTCAAAGTATGCAGAGCTTCTGTCTTGTTCTCTCCGCGTACGACTGCGGTAACGTCAAGTCCGCGTGCGACAGCTTCCTTCACAATAAGACGACCGCTTTTACCATTTGCTGCAACAACTGCTAATTTCATTTTGAGTTTCTCCTTGAATGTTTGAAATATTTAATGTAACTATCCTTGTTACATTAAATATAGCACCATTTAGTTGTAACGTCAATAGTTACATCAAAAATATTTTGAAAATTTTCAAAATAGAGGGAGGAAGATTTGAAACAGCTTCTCTTTGCCAGGCTGCTGCGGGCGGCCGGTTCGATTTGGGAATCCCGGCATAAAAAAAAGAACGTGAAAATGACGGATCATTTTCACGGTTCTTTCTTTGCGGATTATTCCATGTCTTCCGGAAGTTCTGCGTTGGTGTACACTTCCTGTACATCATCGAGTTCTTCCAGTTCGCCGGTGAGGCGGGCCATTGTCTGGGCTGCATCGCCTTCCAGCTTGACGTAGTTGTCCGGAACCATAGCGACTTCGGATGCTTCTGCCGCAATGCCTTCTTTTTCAAGAGCATCGGATACGGTCAGGAAGTCTTCCGGAGCGGTTGTGATTTCGTAAGAGTCTTCATTGACTGCTACGTCTTCAGCGCCTGCATCGAGTGCTACCATCATGACGGTGTCTTCATCAGCAGCTTCTTTGCTGACGAAGATGGTGCCTTTCTTCTTGAACATCCAGGATACGCAGCCCGGGGTTCCTACGGAACCGCCATGATGGGTGAATGCGTGACGGATATCAGCTGCAGCGCGATTGCGGTTATCGGTGTTGCATTCGACGATGACAGCAGCGCCTCCGGGTCCGTAACCTTCATAGGTTACTTCATCGAAGCCTGCGCCGCTGGCAGCGCCAACGCCCTTATCGATAGCGCGCTGAATGTTTTCCTTCGGTACATTGTTCTGCTTAGCTTTTGTCAAAGCCAGTTTCAGACGCATGTTGCCGACTGGATCACCGCCGCCCATGCGGGCTGCGATTGTAATTTCCTTGGAAATTTTAGTGGTGATTCTTGCGCGGATGGCGTCTGTTTTGCCTTTCTTGCGCTTAATGTTTTCCCACTTAGAATGTCCGGACATAAAATTATTCCTCCTTTTTATTCCACCAGGGTTCGCCCAGAAGGCGGTCGAGGATGATGGCTACGGCGCTGCGTACGCACAGATGATTGTACGTGCCTGCCCCGTAAATTGGTTCCACAATGTAATCGAACTGCTTCATCATTTCCTTGGTCATGCCGAAGCCTGTCCCGAAAAGGATGAAAATCGGTGTATCTTCTTCGTGGATTTTCCTGCGCGTTTCACAGTAGGAGACCGTATTCGGATACACACGGGCATCGGTGGTGACGATGGCAGGCTTTTTGCCTGTCTCGCTTTCGATGCGGGAAATCGCTTCTTCGAGGGTGGGAACCAGTTCCGTTTCTTCGAAAGCTTCTTTCCTGTTCACATTGTACTTCACACCGCCGCCGGTCTTCCAGTGGTTCATGATGCGGTTTGCCATTTCACGCTGTGCTTCCACCGGATGCACGATGAAATAGCGTTTCACGTCATACGTCTTGGCCGTTCTGGCAATATCATGAAGGTCATAGTTGGTAAGAGCCGTAGTGACTACTTCCATATGTTTGTTATAAATCGGATAGTGTATCAGTCCTATATATACAGGTGCCATCACTGATCCTCCTTCTCTCGTTTGATCTCCGCCAGCAGCTTCTTATCTTCCGCGGTCATCTTGAGCCCGCTTAAAAGATCCGGACGGCATTCGAGGGTGCGGCGAAGCGCCTCTTTCCTCCTCCATCGCGCAATATTTGCGTGATGCCCGGAAAGGAGCACTTCAGGGACCTTCCAGCCGTTGTAGTCAGCCGGTTTCGTATACTGCGGATATTCCAGAATCGGTTCATAGAACGAATCGGTTGCTGCGCTTCCCGCATCTCCAAGGACTCCCGGTATCATGCGGGCCACTGCGTCGCTGATGACCATGGCACCCAGCTCTCCGCCGGTCAGAACGTAATCTCCGATCGAGATCAGTTCGTCTGCCAGATACTCCTCGACCCTGTGATCCACGCCTTCATAGTGCCCGCAGATGAGCACCAGATGGTCATAATCACGGTATAGTTCCTTGGCTTTTTCCTGATTGAAAGTCTTTCCCGCAGGTGACAGGAAAATCACCCGGTCGCGGGGGCCTTTCTCAGGAAGCACATGATGCACTGCGTCAAAAATGGGCTGGCACATCATGAGCATGCCCGCCCCGCCTCCGTAGATCGTATCGTCCACCTGACGGTGGCGGTACATGGTATAGTCACGGGGATTCGTGACCGCCATCTCCATACGTCCCGCATCCAGCGCTCTCTTGATGATACTTTGGTCGAAGAACGCCTGAACGAACTCGGGAAATAAGGATAATATATCTATTTTCATTCTCGCCCTCTATTTCGGGAAGACAGCGTCTTCCCCAGAGAGGGGGAGTCCGCTTATTCCCATTCCGGCATAGCCACTGTCATGCGTCCTTCGTCGAGGTCGACTTTAAGGATGCATGAAGGGATGGCCGGAAGATAGATTTCCTTGCCGTCCGGTGTTTCAACGCCATAGACGTTGTTAGCTCCGGTCTCGAGGATTTCCTTGAGCTTTCCGACGTGAGAGCCCGCTTCATCCACTACTTCAAGCCCTACGAGCTGGAAATAGTAGTACGTGCCCTCCGGTCTTTCCGGCAGTTCAGAAAACGGCACTTCGACGATCTTGTCGATCAGCGTTTCGGCCATATTCCTGTCGTCCACACCTTCCACATGAAGAATGTATACATTCTTATGCGGACGTCCCGAAAGCAGCTTATAAAACTTCCCGCCGATTTCGAGACGCTTGAGCGTCTTGAAGATTTCCGGCCGGTCCGTATCGGGAAGAATACGCAAATCACCCCGCACACCATGCGGGGCTACGATTCGGCCGACAACTATCAGTTCATCGGGTTTCATATCAGTTGCGGAATTCAACGATCTTTCCGTCTTCAACCAGGATTTCACCGCCGAGCAGTTCATTCATGTCGTCACCGATATGAATGGTAACCAGACGGTTCATCGGAGCACGGTTGAGTTCTGCGCCGATGGTGAGTCTTTCGAGATGATCCTTATCAGCAAGGAATTTATCCTTCATCTGCTGCATCTGGACCTTCTGAGCCTCGTACTGAGCACGAAGGGGTGCTACGGCCTGTACGTTAATCTTTGCCTGTTCTGCCAGTTTTCCATTAGCTTCGAAATCCAGCTGGGACATATCATGGTCTACACGCTTGAGATTCTGTTCGATCTCAGCGAGGAGCGTTGCCTTCAGCTGTTCAGTCAGCTTTGACTTAACGGCTACAGGGACAAGAATCTGCATTTCATCCATTGCGACACCTCTTAGATAATATCGACAGCCACTCTGCGGTTTTCACGCAAAGCACCTGCCTTGACAACGGTACGGATCGCATTGGCAATGCGTCCTTTTCTGCCGATGACCTTGCCCATGTCTTCCGGGGCAACATGGACCTGATAAATTTCCAGGCTGCCCTTTTCGACTACGGTGACAGAGACGGCGTCAGGGTTCTTTACAAGAGCCTTGACGAGTGTTTCCACTAATTCTTTCATGGTGCGTCCCCCTTATTTCTTTGCTTCAGCAAACTTAGCGAGGATGCCGTTCTTTCTCAGAATGGAACGAACAGTGTCGGTCGGCTGAGCGCCTTTACCAAGCCAGGACAGAGTCTTTTCTTCATCAATCTTTACCGGAGCGTCGAGTTTAGCCGGATCGTCCCAGCCGATGGTATCGGTCGGAGCGCCGTTCCTAGCTTCCTTGGAGTCGATGACGATGATGCGGTAGAAAGGATTCTTCTTAGCGCCCATACGGGTCAAACGAATTTTTAACATAATTTCACCTCCTTGAAATGATCTCGATTATTTATGGAACATCCCGGGGGGACCACCGAGGCCGCCCATCTTGGATGGATTTATCTTCTTATTCTTCATTTTCTTCATGGTTTTCTGCATTTCCTGGAATTGCTTCATCATACGGTTGACGTCCTGGATCTTCACGCCAGCGCCGTCAGCGATACGCTTTCTGCGGCTACCGTTCAGAATCTTGACATTCGCTCTTTCCTCCGGTGTCATGGAAAGGATGATAGCTTCGATGTGCTTGACTTCCTTGCCGTCAAGATCGACATCCTTCAGCTGATCCTTGAACTTGCCCATCCCCGGGATCATGCCCAGAATGCTCTGGAAAGAGCCGAGCTTTCTGATCTGCTTGAGCTGCTTCAGGAAATCATCGAGAGTGAACTCACCCTTCCTGATCTTTCCTGCTGCATCCTTCAGCGAATCCTGATCCATATTTCTCTGTGCGGTTTCGATCAAAGTCTCGAGATCGCCCAGATCGAGGATACGTCCTGCCATACGGTCCGGATGGAAATCTTCCAGCCCGCCGTCGAGCTTTTCGGATACGCCGATCATCTTGATCGGTTTGCCCGTTACGCTCTTAATGGAAAGAGCAGCGCCGCCTCTGGCATCGCCATCCATCTTCGTCAGGATGGTCCCGTCAATGCCCAGGCTCTCATCGAAAGCCTTTGCCGTATTGACAGCGTCCTGACCAGTCATGGAGTCGAGCACCAGAAGGATCTCCTGCGGATGAACCTCAGCCTTGATATTTCTCAGCTCGGCCATCAGCTTTTCATCGATCGTTAAGCGCCCTGCGGTATCGAGAATGACGATATCGCGGTTGTATGACTTAGCCGTGTCGACAGCGTACCTTGCGATGTGGACAGGATCCACATTCGGAGGCATGCGGTAAACCGGCACATCCGTCTGTTCACCAAGGACTTCGAGCTGTTTAATAGCTGCCGGACGATATACGTCGCAGGCTGCCAGCATCGGACGATGTCCCTTCTTCTTGAACATCAGCGCAAGCTTGCCGGCGGTCGTCGTCTTGCCGGCGCCCTGCAGCCCGACAAGCATGATCACCGTCATGCCCGTAGAGGAGAGCGTGATCTTGCTCTGGGTCCCGCCCAGAAGCTCTGTCAGCTCATCCCTGACGATTTTGATAACCGTCTGGTCTGGCTTCAGGCTGCCGAAGACCTCCTCGCCCATCGCTTTTTCACGCACATGAGCAATGAAATCCTTCGCTACCTTGAAATTGACGTCCGCTTCCAGAAGAGCCCTTCTGACTTCGCGGAGCGCCGCGTCGATATCACTCTCGGAAAGTTTGCCCTTCCCGCGGAGATCCTTAAAAGCCAACTGCAGCTTATCTCCTAAACCTTCAAATGGCATCTGGTCACCTTCATTCCGTCAAAATCCGCAGCAGCGGTTCCGCTTCGCTCTTCTTCGCTTCAGGGATCATACCCTCCAGCGATTCGGCCGCTTTCTGTCTCCGGATCCTTGCCTCCGCCAGATGAAGGGCGGACTCATACGTCCGGAGCTGCTCCTCGCCATGGCGCATGGCATCATGCACCGCCTGGCGGGAAATATGAAAATATTCCGCAATCTCAGCCAACGTGAGATTCTCATTGTAATACAAGTCCAGGCATTCACGCTGCCTTGGCGTCAGGAGCTCGCCGTAACAATCAAGGAGCTCGCCGTTCTGAACTACATTTTCTAAAGACATAGCATCACCATAACGTTTATCATTATACAGGGAGGAGAGTGCCATGTCAAGCAAAATAACTTTACATCCCCATCTTTTTTGAAATTTCTTTTTAAGGCCGCAAAAGCCACGAAAATGGAGCGGGAAATCTTCTGAAACTCACCGGAAAATTTCCCTGTCGTTTTACATATTGGTTTTATATATTATTACATTATATTACCATATATAACTATTTCTTCTATCTCTTCTTATAAATACTTTCATTGACTTAGTACACGTCTACCGTTGTTATAATAAGTACAGATTTTGTTTACATCGAGGCTCATGCCTGCTGTTTTGAAAGGAGATTCTATGAAAAAATCATTGATGGCGCTCACGCTCTGCGCGCTGATGTCCGGCTCGATCATTTTTGCTGCTGACCAGACACCCAGAGACAACTTTTACTGGCTCGGCCAGATCAATAAAGCTTCTGATATCATCAATACCGATGAAGGGCTCCTGACCCCTGCTGAAGGCAAGAACATTGCCCATGGCATCCAGAAGGTCCTTGATGAAGGAAACAAGCCGGGCGGCCCGCGTCCGACGAATGTCGTCGCTTTCGAACCATACCTCATCCAGGCAGCAGGCCCGGAAGTCACGAAGATCCATGCCGGCCGTTCTTCCCAGGATATGCTGACGACCGTCGGCATCATGGAACAGAGAGAACATCTCATGGCCATGGCCAAAGAGCTCGACAACGTGCAGCGTTCCCTGATCAAGCTGGCTGAAGAAAACAAGGACACCATCATCCCGAACTATACGAACGGCGTCGCTGCCCAGCCAAACAGCCTGGCTCACCACCTCATCGCTTATGCCAATGCATACAACCGCGACATGCAGCGTGTCAGAGAATATTATGCCCGCCTCAATCGCTCTCCGATGGGCTCCATGGTCCTGAACGGCACCGGCTGGCCGCTTGACCGCGACCGCATGGCCGATTACCTCGGCTTTGACTCCATCGCCTACAATACGTACGATGCAGGACAGATTTTCCCGCAGGAAGCGCCGATTGAAACAGGCGGTATCACGAATGCCATCGCCATCCACACGACAAGCTTCATTGAAGAAATCATGCAGCAGTACGCACAGCCGCGTCCGTGGATTCTTCTTAAAGAAGGCGGCGGAAATACATATGTCTCCTCCGCTATGCCGCAGAAGAGAAATCCCGGCATCCTGAACTCCTGCCGCACTGACGCTTCCACGCTCCTTGGCATGTCTGTCGAAGCAGCATTCCGCTCCCACAACATTCCTGCCGGCATGGCTGACGGACGTCTGAGTGGAAGAATGGACATCGTACCGCAGGCAACGAAAGTCCTCTCCGAATTCGACCGCATCCTGAACAACCTTGTCATCCATCCGGACCGTTCGCTCGAAGAACTGAATCTTGACTGGACCTGCTCGCAGGAAATTGCCGACCAGCTCATGAAGAAATACGGCATCCCCTTCCGCGTAGGCCACCACTTCGCTTCTGATGTCGTTACCTATGCAAGAGCCAACAACATCACTCCGGCTGACTTCTCCTATGAAGATGCCAAGACCATCTATGCTAAATCCGTAGCCGATGTTGCCAAGGAAGACCCATCCATCCCGAAGACCTTCCCGATGACAGCAGAAGAATGGAAGAACGCAAAGGATCCCGTTGCTATCGTTCACAACCGCGCCGTCAAAGGCGGGCCGCAGCCATCTGAACTCAATAAGATGATCGAGATGGCAAAGAAGGACCTTGCCAACAACGAAGCATGGGTTGCATCCACAGAAAACCAGCTGAGCCAGTCCGAGAAGAAACTGAATAATGATTTCGATCAGATGCTGAAATAATTCCGCTGATCCGTATGTGACAATATAAAAAGGCTGTGACGAAATGTGCAATCATTTCGTCACAGCCTTTTTTGTTTAGTTATTCATCAAGCTCCTTCGACGAGGCTGCAGGTGGACCATCCGCATTCGTTGCAGGTGGTGCAGTGGCCTTCGACGTGGATCTGGTGGGATCCGCAGTGCGGGCAGGTCGGTTCCTGTTTCTTAGGTTCGAAATTAACCTTTTCTACCTTGCCGTCAGCTTTCTTTTCATCAGCCTTGGCGTTTTCATCGACGCCCAGAATGTTGCCGCGGCGGCAGCCGTCGCGGAATGCTGTGATGCCCTTGCATCCGCTTTCCCATGCATCCATGTAGATCTGGAAGATATCTTCCGGAGTTGCATCGTGCTTCAGGTTGACGGTACTGGAAATAGAGTTGTCTACATACTTCTGCATGACTGCCTGGAGCTTCACGCGGTCATCGAAAGGCACTTCATGGCTTTCTACGATCCACGGGAAACGTTCGATGATTTCTTCATCGGTCAGGTTGAGCGGAAGGTTGTGGTATTCAAGGAGGTCCTTGACGCTGTGCGCATAGACGCGGAAGCTGCCGTGTACATCTTCCATCTTATGCGTGGTTCTTTCGTAGGAAATCTTGTAGAGCGGTTCGCATCCACCAGAATAGCTGCCCATCAGGAGGGAGATGGTGCCGGTAGGAGCGATGGCAAGCAGTGTGCCGTTTCTGAGGCCATGCTGATGAATGTCTTCATACAGCTCCGGATCCAGTTCCTTCACAAGATCCATGACTGGGGACTGCTTGGTAGCTTCCCAGCGGTACTTGCCGAAGGTGCCGAGCTTCTTGGCTCTGTCGCAGGAAGAGCGGAGAGCTGTCAGGAGCATCATCTTCATGACTTCGCCCATGAATGCATTTGCCTTTTCGCTGCCATATTTCAGTTTCATGGCAACGAGAGCATCTGCTACGCCGAAGAGGCCAAGTCCCAGGGATCTCCAGTCGTCGATGCAGGTTCTGTTTTCATCGAGCGGTTGAATGTCATAGCCATAGGAAACGATTTCATCGAGAGCTGCGATGCCGTCATAAACAGTCTGACGGAATTTTTCTTCATTCAGCTTCGGTTCATCGCTGAACTTGTCATCGATCATGCTGTAGAGATTGATGCTTGCCAGGTTGCATGCGTTGTAAGCATTGCCGCCGAATTCGCCGCATGGGTTGGTGATTTCAATCTTGTATTCCGGATAGCCGGCCAGCAGATGGTAATCATTCAGGCGGTCAGAGAAAAGCGCGCCCGGATCACCCCAGTCCCACTGGGTTTCGCAGAATTCCATGAAGAAATCTCTTGCGCGGATGACGCGTTCGATATTTTCGCCGGTGGATTCTACATGGTAGCGGAGAGTGTAGTCTGTATCATTCTTGACAGCTTCCATGAATTCATCCGTGAAGAGGATGGAAATGTTCATAGAAGACAGCTTTTCTTCATTCTGTTTGATATGCAGGAATTCATAGATGTCCGGATGATCGCAGTTCAGTCCGACCATCATAGCGCCTCTTCTGCCGTTCTGGCTGATGACTTCGCCAGTCACGTTGAAAATCTTCATGAAGGAAACAGCGCCTGTAGAAGTTCTTGCAACGTTTCTTACTTCACTGCCCTTTGGACGAAGGCCGGAAATGTTGATGCCGATGCCGCCGCCGTAAGAGAAAATGCGGGCGATCTCGTAGTTGGACTTGAAGATCGATTCCAGATCATCCTTCGGAGAAGGAAGGATATAGCAGTTGGAAAGGGAAACTTTGAACTTGCCCTTGGAGCCTGCAGCATAGAGAGCGCGGCCTGCCGGACAGAAGGAAGCTTCTTCCAGATATCCTCTCACTCTTGGACGCAGGTCATCATCAAAAATAGAACTGACGCGGTCCATGAACTGTTCAGGGTTTGTTTCACCCTTGTGATAATACTTCTCTCTCAAGATGCCTTGGCTGATTTCATTGTCGTACCAGTGATTCATAACGATCCCCCACTTTAATGGATATTTTTTATAAGATAATTTCAGATGTTTCTGACCAGACGCCCGGGTGTCTGGGATATGTATTTCTTAGTGCATGACTATAGTACCAAATACTTTATATGGTGTCAAATTCATTAATTGCATCCTATATATGGTAGTTATGCATAAGAACTATCAAGTTCCCGATAGAATCGGGCGTGGCGGAAATGCATGCCCCGGAAGGCCTGTTATATCGAAGAAAATGAAACATGAGACCTCATTTCTTCCCTTTTTATGGGCATTTCCAGAAGCGCATTTTTATGAAAATTTTCCTAAATATTTTTTAAATGAGAAGGACAAACGGCAAAAGACAGCTGACAAGGCAGCAATGACAATAAAAAAACAGATGTGAAATACCATTTGCAGTATCTCACATCTGTCTCTTTATACTATATGAAAAGATTATTCTTCGTCTTCATCGACGTCGTCATCGCTGGAAATGACATCGATCGATGCGATGCGGTCGCCGTCTTCCAGTCTCTGGAGGATGACGCCCTGGCCGGCTCTTGCCTTCTTGCTGGAGATCTGGCTGGCCTTTGTCTTGATGGTGATGCCCTGTTCGGATACACCGACGAGTTCATCATTGTCATCAGCGGCTACGAGAGCGACGACTTCGTACCCCTTCTTGAAGTTGCGGACACCGCGTCCGTTTCTTCCCTGGAGATGGTATGCGGAGGACTTGTTTCTCTTCGCATTGCCGTCAGCGGAAATCGTGAAGATATCCTTATCCGTAGCAAGAACTGCGCCTACGACTTCGTCGAGCTCGCCGTCGTCATCAGAGAGGCGGATTGCATGGACACCTGCGGTAGCGCGGCCCATCGTGCGGACTTCATCGTCTCCGATGGAGAAGCGGATAGCCATGCCCTGACGGGTGCCGATAATGATTTCCTCATCACCCTTGACAGCAAGGACAGTGACGAGACGGTCGCCATCATTCAGACGGACAGCGATCAGGCCGTTCTTGTTGATGTTCTTGTATTCGGAAATTTCCGTCTTCTTGATATAGCCCTTCTTCGTGACCATGAGCAGGTACTTCATATCCTTATCGCCTGCATCGATATCGAGGAGCTCGGTCACCCTTTCATCCGGAGCAAGACCCGGGATGAAGTTGATGAGAGCGCTGCCTCTTGCCGTTCTGCCCGACTTCGGGAATTCGACGGCTGTCTTCATGTAGACTTTGCCCTTGTTCGTGAAGAGGAGGATCCTGTTATGAGTGGAGGTGCTGAGGAGCTTCCAGACATAGTCCTCATCCTTCATCTTCATGCCGGATACGCCGCGGCCGCCCTTTCTCTGGACGCGGATATCAGCGGAATCCATGCGTTTGATATAGTTCTGCTTTGTCAGCGTAATCGTCATCGGTTCATCCGGGATGAGATCGGTCATCGTGAAATCGTTCGAAGCTTCAGCGATTTCCGTACGGCGTTCATCGCCGAAGTTCTTCTTCTCATCGAGGAGTTCATCCTTGACTACGCCCATCAGCTTGTCACGGCTGGAGAGGAGATCGGTCAGGTAATCAATCGTTTCCAACACATCCTTATAATCCTGTTCCAGCTTGTCGCGTTCCAGACCGGTCAGTCTTCTGAGACGCATATCGAGGATCGCGGTAGCCTGTTTTTCAGAAAGGCCGAATTTTTCCATCAGGGAAGCTCTTGCGATGTCGTCCGTGCGGGACTCTCTGATCGTACGGATGACTTCATCGATATGATCAAGAGCGATCAGCAAGCCTTCCAAAATGTGGGCTTTGGCCTTTGCCTTGTCCAGTTCATACTGCGTTCTTCTGGTGACGACTTCTTCCTGATGCTTCAGGTAGTAGTACAGGATCTGGCGCAGATTCAGGATACGCGGATGTCCGTCAACGAGCGCCAGCATGATAGCACCGAAGTTGATCTGCATCTGTGTATGCTTGAAGAGATTGTTCAGCATGATTTCCGGGTTCACGTCAGCGCGGAGCTCGATAGCAATACGCATGCCCGTTCTGTCGGATTCATCGCGCAGAGCCGTGATGCCGTCCAGGACCTTCTGTCTGGACAGGTCGGCGATTGTCTCAATGAGGCGCGCCTTGTTGACCTGGTACGGAATTTCCGTTACGACGATACGGTTCTTGCCATGCGGCATTTCTTCGATATCCGTTCTGGCACGGACAGTGATGCTGCCGCGGCCGGTGCGGTACGTGTCTTCGATGCCCTTGTGGCCCTGGATGATAGCAGCCGTCGGGAAATCCGGGCCCTTGATGTACTTCATCAGCTCATCGACCGTGATTTCCGGATTGTCGATCATAGCACAGAGGCCGTCGATGACTTCATTCAAGTTGTGCGGCGGAATGTTCGTTGCCATGCCGACAGCGATGCCGTAAGAACCATTGACGAGAAGGTTCGGAATTCTGGACGGAAGAACGACTGGTTCCTGCAGGGATCCATCGTAGTTCGGTACGAAATCGACCGTATTCTTATCAATGTCGCGGAGCATTTCCACCGTGATCTTTGCCATACGCATTTCGGTATAACGCATAGCAGCCGCGGAGTCGCCGTCGACAGAACCGAAGTTGCCGTGGCCGTCGATCAGCGGATATCTGGTAGAGAAATCCTGCGCCATGCGGACAGCGGATTCATACACTGCTGTGTCGCCGTGCGGGTGATACTTACCGAGGACATCGCCGACGATACGGGCGGACTTCTTGTAAGCCTTGCCCGGCAGCATGCCCGATTCATTCATCGCATACAGGATGCGGCGGTGAACCGGTTTCAAGCCATCCCTGACATCAGGCAGTGCGCGCGTCACGATGACGGACATCGCATAGTCGATGTAGGAATTTTTCATCTGCGCCTCAAGGGGCGTCGAGATGATTTTACCTTCTTTCCAATCCTCCATAAAAACTCCTTTGCCTTGCTCCGGCATCTGAAAAAGATGCCATGAAAAGAACGCGGAAAGTCCGCGCCCTCAAAAAAATTAAACGATTTACGTTTATATTATACCATAAAATGCGTTATAAAGCCATTTAAACGCGTTTTTACACAGTTGACAATAAGAATCATACAACTAATCAAATTCGGTTTCATTTTTGCTTAAAAAGGCCTCTATTTTGAAAATACAAAAGAAACCTATATCATATCGTCCTTTTTCATTCCACAATCTGTCCAATTAGTGTATAACTTATTTTATGCATGCCGTGTACCGTCACAAATTACAATAAAAATAGTATTTACCGATAAAATCAGCGGTTGCAGCCATTTCGTATTTACCATTAAAAACTATAAAATATCATAAAATTTTTGCCGTTTTTTTGCCGTCCGATGAAACAAAAAAGGCGGAGTTTGTAGCTCCGCCCTCAGTTTACAATTCCTTTTTTTTTCCGTACAGCCTTTCCATCCCCTGGCGAGTGACAAGCCAAACCTTGCCAGACTTGCGGAACTCTCCTTCCTTGAATCCGTTTTTAACACGCCCGCGGAAATTCTGAGATAAGGCGTTAATAGATACGCCCCATCTTTCGCTTGCTTCTACTGTACTCATAACATCATCTATTGTCATTCCAAAGCCTCCATCCGATATATACACCTAAAAACATGCCCGCAATTGCACCCTCGATAGAATGCTTTTCAAATCCTAATATATACAAACTTGCAATAAAGCCAACTGCCATTATGGCGTCTGGTATCCATTTCATTTTTGTTTCCTCTATAACGGTATAAAGTCAATAGGGAAATCATCATTTTTATCAGATTTTATCGACTATTTCACAGTTTTTGCAAAATAAAAAAGCTCCATGCTATAGATTTTATTCTATAACATAGAGCTTTTTCTTTATATCTATTTAGTTATTGCAATCGTACCGAAAATGGCAGAAATCACTATCCACAAATTGCGCTGACGCGTTTTAACTCTTATCTTGTGTTCTGCTTCCGTTTCGTACTTCTTGAAGGATTCGCTGGCCGTCTGTAATGACTTCTGCGTCGCTTCGTTCAAGTCTCTTGATTTCTGTAGCTGTTCGTTGACTATCTTTAATTGATTCTGCGCTTCTGTTAGCTGCGTTTCCTGCTTTGTCAATAGCTTCTCTTTGCTCTCGTTGTTCGTCTTCAGCTGATTTAAGTCCTTCTCGAGTTGCGTCAGCTGAGTTTCTGAGATCGTATATTGCTGTTCTGCCCGCAAACTTGAACCAAACGCCGGCGCTAATGAGAAAAATAGCAGCGAGAGACAGAAAAACATACTTTTTAGTATTATTTTGTTGCACATTTTGTCCTTTCTGTACGTAAATCTTCATAAATTCATTTAAATGCCATTTAAACGCGTTTTACCGTTTTTATGATAAATTAGTCAAAAAGATTTTTAAATAACGTCAAAATGGACTGCTTTTTCATGCATTTTTTGTATTATTCCAAAATAATGTCTGCATCAAACATTTTTCCGTTAATTCTGGCAGAATCTGTGTACTGCCAGATGGATGCTCTGTCATAGTCGCACTGGCTGTTATATTGAGCACACCATACAGGGACGCCCAAGAGGCTGCTCATATCAATGACATTGGTCAGGTAATCATAGTTGGCATACAGGCCACAATGATATCCGGCTTCTTCCAAAGTATTGATGAATGTGGTGCAGATGTCTGTAATTTCTGCCGAATCCATCAGTCTTTCCGATTTCCAGTTGTCATTTTCTTCATCAAACCAGAATCCCATCTCCAGCATGTCGGGAGTAATTCCCGCATCCTGCATGATATAAAGCGCATATTCTGCTTCAGCGGCTGCTTCGCTGGCGTCTGTGGCTTCGGAATAATAATAAATGCCTACTTTTAAGCCGGCATTCAGGGCGCCATTGAAATTATCATAGAACCTTTCATCCAGGTGCTGATTTCCCCACCCCAGACGAATAATGGCAAATTCATTCCCGTCATTTACCACATCCTGCCAGTTGATTGTTCCCTTGTGTTCAGAAACGTCAATACCTCTTTTCATCTTATCCTCCTCCCTTTAATGAGTTGCACAAGCCCACCTACTGCACTGACCCCAGCATCATTTAGATTTTCTATAATGCTGAGAAGCTCTGAAGCGGCCAGATAAGACACACAGAGCGGCATTATCATCCCCCCTGTGTGTACATGGGCTGTCATTTCATCTGCAATGCTTCCGGCGATGACAATCACGCAGTACACTATGATCTTTCCACAGAACTGCGTCTTCATGACTCTACTAGAGATGATTCCTGCTCTATGTGCTGTTGGGATAGCCTTAATTGCATCAATTAAACTCGGTGTATAGTTTTCTGTTTTTATGTTGTTGTATGAAAGTTCTACCCACTTTGTCGCCAGGTCAATTACAATCAGCAGTGCAAACAGTGTTAGCAGTTCAAGGTGAAATTGTACAAGCGCAACAATCCCGCCCACGGCAATTTTAAACGGCCAACCGTCAATTAAACGGCTGACCGCTTTCTGCGTGTAAATAAGCAAGGTGTTAATATCCATCAGGCCTTGTCCTCACTCTTCTCTGTCTTTGCTTCATCGGCTGCTTTAGCTTCAGCCATAGCGTCCAAAATAGCATTATGAGGGCAGTCATCCCATGGGCAGCGCCCGTCTTCATTTAAAAGGTTACCGCAATATTCGCAAAATTCCATGATTTATCCCTCCCTTATGCATTCTTGATTTCCGTTGCCATGTTGGCCAGTGTGGTCTTATACTGGCTGTCAATCTTAGTTGTATCGGCGCCCAGCATTGTGGCTTTAACTCTCGCATCAACAAGGCTGTCAAGTGTTGGCTGATACTTTGCTTTTATAGTAGCGATGGCGGCCTGCTTTTCCTCGGCTTCAGTGGGTACATAATCTGGCTTAGGCACGAAGGTTTCACAGCTCAGGATGTACTCTTTCCCATTAGTATTATTTCCCAGCAGGTTCATATAATCTTCGGTGGTAACAGCTTTTACTTTCACAATGTCGGCGTTATCCGCTTTCATTTTTTCTGCTTCAGCTTTCAGCTTATCCGGATGTTTAATTGGGTCAAACATACAAATTTTACCGGCGGCACGGCTACCGTTCGACTTAAAGCCGACGATGTAATAATCAACATTTGTTGCGTTCATAAGTTATCTCCTTAACAATAAAAATGAGGTGATTTTAAAATGCGTAAACCAAATGGATATGGTTCAATCAAAAAACTTTCAGGAAATCGGCGGAGGCCATTTGTATTTGTTATCAGCGTGGAGGGGAAGCAAAAGTCTGTCCAGTACTTTACCACGCAAGTAGAGGCTGAAATCTTTCAAGCGGACTACAATAAACTTCATTTTCATCGCTCCCTTCCGGCGCATCAAATAACTCTTGCTGAGTTGTACCACAGATGGCTTCCTGCCCATACGGCAAATACGAATCCATCACAGTCCACACTTGACAGCTACACCAATTCATTCAAACACTTGGTTCCTCTTCACTATGAGCCAATACAGAACTTGAAATATGCAGACTACCAGAAAAATCTTGATTCAATGCGAAAGAGCGGGCTGTCTTACAGTTCATGTAAAAAAGTCCGCTCTTTGATTTCGCTACTTGAAAAATATGCCGTGAAAATTGAGTTGATAAATAAATGCTACGCTCCCCTGCTATCGATAGGAAAAAATAAGGCTGTACGCCCGCACCACCCATTTTCAAGGCAGAAAATTAATCTACTCTGGGTCCACTGCGATGAGCCCGGTGTTGATACGGTGCTCATTCTGCTTTACACCGGCATGCGTGTCGGTGAGATGCTGGCACTCCAAAAGACTGATGTGAACATCAGGCAGGGATACATCCGGATTACAAAAAGCAAGACCGCCTCCGGCATCCGCACCATCCCCATCCATCACAGGATTTTCCCTCTTATTGTACGCCGTATGAAATCCTCCGGTTCAAGCTTGATAGCGGATTCCGAAGGGAAACAATACGATTACAGCTGCTATTGCATCATCTGGCGTGAGGTTATGCACTCTATCAATGCTGATGGTCATACTACTCACGACTGCCGCCACACGGTAGCAACACTCTTAGACAACGCCGGAGCCAATGAAACTGCTAAACGGCGTATCTTGGGCCATACCGGTGGCGATGTCACCGAGCGCGTCTATACCCACAAAAATATTAGGCAGCTCCGGAAATGCATTGAACTATTAAAATAATGTTACTAATACGATACTGTAAAGCAGATGGCAACCACGATTTCACTATATATTTTGTGATTTCGTGGTTGTTACTACTGTTTCCAACAAAGCTGATGAAAATACGGTGATTCCAGAATTACGGATTCCCAGAAATGTCCACAACCAGCGTAAATGCTGGATTGCAATAAAAGAAAATCTTTTCAGGGACCGTGCATATTCTCCATAGTTCTCTCTTCCGAAAACAACCAGTATACAGTGGGGAAAATTTGAAATAAATAAAGCTAACAATTCAGAAACAACACTTCCGATTGCTTTCGCATCGGAGTTATATGTTGTAGTAATTACCGATCAGGCTTCAAGTGGTTATCCTTTAGTTTATGGGATATATCGATTAAGCAGTAAATCTTTCTATTCCTATTCCCGTCGCAGCGTCACCGGTGATATAGAAAGTGTAACATTCGGGCGCTGGATTGCTATCGGACATTAAACAGTGGGGAAACAATGTAATCAATCTGAATGGCGTAACTCAAGAAATTACTCTTCCAATAAATATTAACTATGCCGCTGCTGCTGTTGTAACCATGCGATCGGGAGACTTCCCTGGCTATGTGGCTTGCCCTTATTGGTCAGAATGCACTAATACAAGCATCAAAATAACACCTGATTACGAAATTGGGCAAGGATATGCTGGTACCGCGCAAGCTATCGTCACGTGGATTTTACTTTCGTTTTAGACAGTGGGGAAAATCATTGCATGGCTGGGTCACATTCCCTGTTTCATATACATCAGCCAAAATTATCGTGACTTCTCATGCAGGAAACGAATATATGAATACTAAAGTACAAGAAAATTCTTCGCTAGCCGGTTTTACTCTTGATGTTGCTGACAATTCGAATATATACCAAGACGCACAATGGTTAGCCGTCGGCAAGTAAAAAACTACTTACATACAGCAATCCAGTGCCCCCAAAGCTGCGTTGTTGTTAAATCGTTTCTTTTGCCTGTTACTTTGAACTTACCATTAGTATAATCAAGCGTGGACATACAAAGTGCATTACCATCACTGTTTATATCAACGACTATAACCTGAAGCGGATTGGCGGATAGAGGCATATTAACAAAAGTTCCACTATCAACAAAACCAAAAATTCCCCACTGTTCAGTATCCAAGAGAAATCCATCTAAAGTTTGGTAGTCCTTCTTTATTTCCGCGGTATCTAAAGTTTACCGCAGTCAGAGAGTCGGTCGAGCATAATGTTCCCCAATCAGTAATCGCAATCGTCAGTGCTAATCCAGTTGTGGGATATGCGATCGGAAGGGGAATAAGTTTTTCTCCTGAGAGAATGGCTGTTTCGTATCCCCACTGTATCAAATTCCCATTGCTATTATGTTCTTCGGCTTTGCTGTTTTGCCAGCTTGACTTTCAGATGCGCTCCACGCTGTTACAGTGCTTAGGTCACTATCATTTAATACGGACACATTTTCATAAACCCATTCACTAGTAGCGCAGGTGCCCAAAACTACAAATTTAATTTTACTGAAAGCGATGGGTAGTGTGATTACCTCATCTGTAGTCGCTTTTACCCACTGTATAATTAATCCTCCGAAAAATTCACCAAAGCATACATACCCATTTGTATCAATAAGATACTTCACTCCGCTCGCATTAAGCAGTAACTTAATAAGCTTACCAAGTACTGAATCCGTAGTAATAGCATCCACCACGGTCCCAAGTGTCTTGCTTGCAAGGCTTGCCATGATTCCGGAATGCCAGTCTGTAATTTGGGCAGATTCCGTCTCAGGGTGCAGTGTGTCATAGCTATTCGTTGTCTTATTCCAGCGATGCATGATTGATTTTAAGATACTCATGATATTTACTCCTTTACTTCCATCCAAATACTATTTTGGTCTGTAGGTTCTGTGCTGCCGACAAAGAGATTCTCAACAGGCACTTCTATCCAAGTCTCCGTACCATCGGATGGCTCAACAGATACGGAAACGCTTTTTGACAATGCATTATAAATTCCTTCGCTAGTAACTGGATTAGTGCTGCCTGACGTTGGTGTACTGTCAAATGTAAGTTGCTTCTGGAACCGTGAATCTAATTTTTTCAAAAAGGTTTTTAGCCGGTCTAGTGTTATTAATTTTGCCATGGTGATTCACCACCGAGTCAAGAGAAAAGCCCTGTAATGTCCGTATCTGTAGCAGTCGGATAATCCGCAATAGCCATGTAAGTGCTTGCAACATCAGCCGTTTTAGCATAAGGGCTCAAATCCACCACGCCGGAGAGGTTATCCCATGTATTTCCATTCCAAGCTACATTATCACCCGCTTTGATATTGTTTGTAGCATCTGCGGCAGTAATGTTGTAAACATCACCGACTGCAACTCCATTCGTCGGCAAATCGGCATATGCTTCAACGGTACCACAATAGCGAAAAGCAGTTGAGATGTCTGTTTTCTTTGCATAAGTGCTTGCAATATCGTCAGATTTTGCATATATAGACAAGTCAACTTTACCTTGTACTGCGCTCAATACTCCATCACTGATTGTGAGGTTGCTTCCAATTTTCACCCCCCCTAAAATTGTATTACTGGCAGTCGGGAGTGAATAATTGTTTGCACCGGTCGCAATTCCGGCAAGTTTAGTCTTTTCGGCTGTCGTGTAGTCGTTAGTGCTAAGCCCTTTTCCAGTTTCCTTTGTTACAAACAGGGATTTTAACTGTGCCAGGAATGTTTTCAAATTTGAAAGCCGAATAATTTTGTCAATTGTTGTTTCCATTTTCGTTCTCTCCATTAATAAAAAGGCTTAAAATATCAGTTTCATCGGCATAATCATAGTAATTATTTTCGGAAATCTTTATCGTACCGATTAATGCTCCAGTAGATTTCAACTTTCCTGTTAAAACTCCTACGCTTTTGATAACTCCATAGAGCCGCTTATCCGTTTCCATTAAAACGTCACTTCCTCACTAAGAATAAATGGGGACGGGGGAATAACTGTCGCCACTGTTCCGTCCCCTTTTCTGAGCTGCACATCATAGAAATATGTTCCGTATTCAAGAGATGACGTTTCTTCTGGATTTATCTTTATTTTCCCATCCATTACCGACTTTTGCAGAATCACTGTTTTTTCTTTAGTACTTTTCTTGATTGTAAAAAGAACATTATCAGTGTCGGCGATGGCGTAATCAGAGCCATCATCCTGCTTAATTGAAAGCTGTAAAATGGCGGTGTCTCCACGGGTGAGATAAATCGCATTATTCACTACTTTCAGCATGCTATTACCCCGTAATTTCTACCCACATTCCTCTATCAGACATGGATTCCGGCTTATCCGCCGTACTTGTCACCATCAGCAGGTTCTCATGGGCAGCCTCCGAAGTGTTATGCTCTGCAATCAGGCTTTCTACATCTGACTTATGCACATAGACAATAGATCCATCGACTTGCACATTGATGTTTGCGGATGAGCTTACTACTATGCTGACAACAAGACGATTTTCATCAGTAGGAGTATCTTTTGACGGGATGTAGTCATAGTTATTGCCGGCATTGGAGTAAGCATAGAGCTGTTCATCTCCGCTATCCAGCTTCGCAAAGATTCCAATTTCACGGCTGATGAATCCTTCTTCCAGGCTCGTGTTACTTGCATCGAATGTGAGTATAAGCTTTTCAGGGTTCGAATCGTCTTTGCTGGTAATCGGCAGCGTCATTTTTGCGGATTTCAGATCCGTGAATTTTGTGATGTCATCAGAATCGGAAAGTACTCCGCTCCCCAGCTTGCCGCTTGTAAATGTTAAAGTGTGACCGCTCTGTGCCTGCACAAGCATCTGTGTGCCTGCCGCAGTAAAAGTTAAAGATGGAAATTTAGCCATGGCTTATTGCCCCCCCGAAATCGATAAATATTTATAGTTATGAATGACTGCGCCGGCATTATGCAGCGTTGAATCGTAGATAGTAAGTTCATATTCCGTAGACATATCAATGACGTTTTCTATGGCACACTGTACTGTGCCGGCTGCATAAACCTCAAGCAATCCATTAGTAATGGTTACCAGTTTATAGCCGATGTGGGCCGGGATGTATGTGTTAATAGATTGTCTCAATTTCTCATAGTCAATCACCTGGCCGCCGTGATACAGCACTTCTATCCGGTACTCCGAAGGATAGCTGATAATATATCCTGCCTTGTCGGCGATGTACCTGTTTATTAGATTAGTAAGGAATGTTTCCGTTACGCTTTCTGGATTCTGAAGCTTAGCAATAACAGCATCCCGACGGCTTTCAAGGCTTTTCGTTGTATCCGTCTTGATGCCTACCAGGTCTTCCCACCGTCCAAGTCCCCAGGTCGCTGATTTAATGAAAAACTGATTCAGCAAATCATGCAGGTCCAGTCTTATGGTTTCGTGCTCTCTGTTATCAGCATCATTGGTACCCTTGAAAAGCGGGCTTTTCTGCAGGAACTTTGGCAGATATGCAAGGATATCCACCATTTTCTGCCTCATCCATTCATGCGTCATGTGAGAGTCACCGTCCCAACTACAGGCAGGTTATCTGCATCAACCACAATGTTTTCTGTTCCGCCGTTCACCGTCATACTTTCATAGTCTTCCACCCCTGTGCTGGATGAATTATCCAGGATAATCCGCCCAATCTGGGCATAGGAAATGGTTACGGATTTATTGAAATCGGTATCCGTGTAGTTCGTGCTGAATACATTTTCTTTGAAATATTTGGTCAATACCGACTTGATGGCATCAGCGTTGCCGGTCCCTTTAGTGACTTTAAGGGAAATATCCACGGTTTTGAGTGTAGGCGCCACCACAGTGACAGTCGCGCCGATTGGTGAATACTCCGCTACATAGTCTCTCACGCTTTGAAGGAGGTCTTCTGATGGAGCGTCCTTATTGGCATCAACCACGACGATTTTCACAGTTCCATTCCCATTCCAGAGTGGTAGGACTTTCACAGCTCCGACGCCGGATACAGCCGTTGCCCATTCCACATAGTGATAGACATTGCCCGATGTGGCAGGCTGTCTGACTGCGAAAAGGATTCTATCACGCAGTGCGTCATCCGTTTCCTCTTCATAGCCATCATGAGCGGCCGATGCATTCGTTACTGAAGAAACGCCGTAAATAGAAACAGGAATCTTGGTGATGGTTCCTGCAGCTACATTGCCGCCGGAACCACTGGCCTGCGCCGTGGCGTCTATCTCTACCGTGCCGTCATCTCTGATAACAGCAGAGTCATCAGTGGTAAAATTGGTATTGCCTTCCGTAGCAAAGAGACTGCCCGCCGGAACTGTTACGCCTTCCGTTCCGGATAAGGTCAGCGTCACTTTGGCGGATGTCGCCGCCCTTCTGGTGAGCCCGGCAAGCTCTTCACCAAGGTAATCAAGGTATTTCCCCCAGGATACCTGTGGGAAAGCCGCGTCCATCATGAGGTCCATTTCTGCATATGTTTTTTCAAATTCTTTAGCATTGGCCGCCAAAGTATCATATGCAAATGTACCTTCTACCGCGCTGACGTCCGTCTTCTTGGCATCGTCAAAGTAAGAAATCAGCCTTTTCAGGATTTCCGCTTTTGTTTCTGCTTCAAACACTAATCACACCTCGATTCCTATTGAAGTACTGCCATACACTGTTTCCAGATGCAGGGTCATTGTTATTTTCTTGTGGTCCAGTTTCGTGGATAGAGCTGTTACATCCAGAATGTACGGATTCACCAGAAGGCCTTCCTTTACATACCGGAAGAGTTCACTTGACCTTTCACTGTCGTTCGGACCTGTCCCGACAAATGGTTCCAGTTCGATACCATAATCATCAAAATAAGCCAGGTATCTATACCGCTCTACCCGTAGGGTATGCAGTACCCATACCTTGATGGCCTCATTCTTTTCTACGATTTTATGGGTCCCATCTGCATTGTAGATGAACCGGTCCCGTTCATAGTCCCATGCGTACTCTTTGAAAACAGGAAGGTCGCTTGCGGTTGTTTCTGCAGCAGTAGGCCCCGTTACAAAAGGATTTGCCATATTCAATTACCATCCAATCTTACAAGCTTACACAGCACTGCAAACTGTTTCGTCGTTCTTCCGTCTTCTCCTACAATAGGAGCCATGAGCACACGGTCACCGGCCTTCCAGGTATCTGTCAGCGTTTCCACATCGGTATAGTCATTATCGATGTCATGGGTATGGGATTGAAATTCCGCATCGCCGCTCCCGCCGGCCCTTGGCTGCGTTTCACTGACGATGTGTCCCTTATGGGTCCTTGTGTGCCCCTGAATCCAATACTCATCAATGTAGAGAAACTGTTTATCCAGGATGAAACCGTTGTACTTGATCCGGATATCCGGAGGCGGACTGACGATAATTCCAATCCCCATCATGGGCTGCATAGCTGAGCCCTGGGCAAGTCTTCTTCCCAAGGCTACCAATCCCTTGTATGGGTTATCTGTCTTATTCATTCAGTCACCCCCTGCTAGCCTTGATAACCTTTGTTACCGACATTCCGATATCCGAATAGTCGCCACTGTGTACAGTAACGTTCCGGCTCGTGCTATTGCCGTAATATCCGCCCTGGCCGTCATAGATGACCACATGCTGATTATTTCCGTATACCAGGATGTCGCCTTTAGAAAGGTCCGTGGTGTCGTAGGAAAGAAGCCCGGCATTATCCGCATCGGATACCATGGTATCGCAATCTACTACGCCGTTATCTGCTTCGCTCGCCATGAATGGGCTGTAATAGCTGCCGCACTTACCGGCAAACTCTGCACAGCCTTCCGGTCCGTTGTACATCGTCTGGCCGCCCCATGCTTCCCATCCGGCAGATAGTCCTGCATCCACGCTTTGGGATCCATCAGAAATTCCGCGCTTTTTCTTCATCCGTCCTTTGGAGGAGTTGAAAACAGGCGCCGCATACTCTACCTGCTCAATGTTCGGAGTTTCCGGGTTATCAGGCACATATTCAAGTGAAAGGCTCATGGTATGAACACCGCCTTCGAACTGATGGGTATCGCTCTTGATGTAGAAGGTACCATTGAGCTGTTCTTCCTGCACCTTGATGGAATAGCCCGTAATGCACTGGACATAGCCCGTTCCTTTCAGGCTTGATTCATCTTTCTGCCTTGCCAGTTTCGCCCTGGCGGCTTTCACGTTATCCACCGTTTCATTCGCTTTAGGCGGCTGCATCTTGTAGATTTTCTGAATCATCCCGAAGTGCCTGACATCATCGGTATTGGTGAACATCTGGCAGACTGTGCCGTTATCGTCTACAGCCTTAATCCGGTTCACCATGTTTGCAATGCTCTCAGAGTGCTCAGCCGCCATGATGTTGGTATCAGCAGTAGCGGTGTAGCCTTCTATGAGTTCCCCTTTTTTGATGATGTTCACCTGGCCATTGATGCAGACAGGAAGATAGTAGGTATCTTTCCCGGCCGCCGCATCAGCTGCCTGCTGGTAGTCCAGAATCATTCGAATCGCTTCGGTGCAGCTCTTATCATCAGCGATGAAATTTACGCTGGCGTCCAGGTCATCCGGAATGGTTCCCACAGGGATTCCCACTTCATTGCACACCTGTCCGATGGCCGCCGGAACAGTACCGGAAATAATGGCGCGGATATTGCTCTTTGCAAGATAAATCATGTCATCGAAACAGGTGAAATCAAAGGAGTACCCTTCGGATGCACGCTTCCGGAAGAAGATTCTTCCCTGGAATATTTCTATTTCATCGGACGTCTCTGTCTCCCTGTAGAAAAGATAGATGAATCCCCCGACTTTCAGATCAAGGGAAGGAAATACTTTATCCTTGGCAGGCGTGTTATAGGCGATGGTGAAATCCACCTTCCTTGCCGCCTGCTCACTGTCCCCGGACCATGTGATTTTCTGCACATAGTTGGTAATGTCGAAGTTGTCCTTCGATTCCGGTCTGTTGCTGTCTTTCCTTGCTTTGGCTTCTGCATCCGTTTCAGGAGGGTCGCTATATCGAATACTCAGCATATTGCATCCTCCTAGAACTTATACAGCGTCTTACCGCCTACAAGCACTGCTTTTGCTGTTGTTGTTATCACAGTACCCGCAGGAATGCCGCCGGACTTCACCATAGCCTTGTAGAGTCCCAGTGTCCTGGTCCCCTGTTTGACGATGGTAGTTGTCTTCTGCAGCGCTTTCTGGGCTGTATCCATATCGGCCATGACAGAGCCCAGCCGGATAGTCTCCTTGTTTTCCACCGTGCTGGCCACACGGCTTTTCAGTCCCGTGGCATCGTTGGTGGTGGAAGAGTCGGGCATAATGTATCTGTACTCTTTCAGGGAAATGGAGAAATACACGTCCCCGCTTCCATCTCTTTCACCATAGGAGAAATCATCAATGGAAACAGGCATGCTCACGTCCGTCCCTGTAATGGACAGACTGCAGGCATTCCCGCTTTCCGCCATCTGCTTGATCTGGTTCACATAGTCATAAGGCCCTGAGAGAGCCAGCGTCTGAACGAAGCTGTAAGCCTGCGCAGGGAAGAAGGATTTGAACTTGATAGTCCGAAGGCCCCGCTTCCCCAGCATATTGATATCTCCCAGGTTGATGATATTTACCGTCTGGTTATTGTATGGGTTGGTGACTTCAAAGTTGGCAGGACTTACCGGGAAGCTCACGCTGTAGGCTCCGCCGGAAAGGGTGAATGTACATCCGTCATTTGTACCTCCAATCGCCGAAAGCACATTGGACATGATACTGGAGGCCGTATTCAGGAAATTAAGAAAACTTGCCATCAGATACCTCCTACCGTGCTGTTAATAGCTTCTTTCTCCATCTCATAGTGAATCTGTTCAGCCACCTTGCGGGCCAGTTCACGGATATCTTCCCCGTTGTTGACGGTGGTTCCGATGATATTCACCGTGATGCCATCGTTTCGGTTTCTGGCTCCCATACTGTAGGCAGTCCTGACAGACTGATCATGCGGGATGACCCGGGATCCCTGTGGCAGGTCTACGATTTCCCCGCCTTTTTCATTGATGACTACCGGACCGCCCTGCCAGAAGTCTGTGCCGCCTGCCAGTTTCTGGATGTTCGGAGCAAAGGTAGTGCCGCCGATTCCCGGCACCCAGTCGGGCACAGTGAAATTAATGTTATTGATTCCATCAATTACCGTGTTGATAGCCGCCTTGACGCCATCCAGGATGCCTGTAGCAACGCCCTTGATACCTCCGAAGATACTGGTGAATACCTGCACAATGCCGTTCCATGCAAGTGCCCAGTCTCCTGTAAATACGCCGGTAATGAAATCAATCAATCCTGAGAATACTCCGATGACTGTTCCCACCACGGCACTAATCACATTGAATGCGGCCGTCAGCGTTCCGGAAATCACAGCGCTCACAATGACGATACCTGCATAGAGCTCACCGGAAAAGATAGTTGCAAGGATTTTGGCCAGTCCTCGGATAACTCCAAAGATGCCTACACCATTCTGGAAGGAAGTTACAAGTGTGCTCCATGCTCCCTGCAGCCTTTCAATGACCGGAGAAATGGCATTAACAGCGCTGCTGAACACATCCTTGATACCGTTCCAGAGATTCATGAAGAACGGCCCGATGCGGTCCCAGTTCTTATAGATTAAGAAAGCGGCAAGAGCAATGGCCGCAACAACTATGCCCCATGGTCCCAGAAGCGCGACGCCGGCAGCTCTAAGGAGGGAAAAGCCCTTCATGACGCCCTGCACACCGCCCTGGAGGGCTTTGTTTGCAATGGCATTGCCATGCATGACTCTTTCCACATCCCCCAATGTTTTCACCATGGCCCCTGAGAATGTCAGGACCTTGGATGTGGCAAAGGTGAATGCAGTGAACGCGATGACCGCTTCACCGGCATGAATAATCATCTGCTTCGCTTCAGGAGACAGGTTTGTAATTGCATCAGCGATTCCCTTCAGCCCGGCCGCAACGCTTCGAATGGTTGGTGCCAGTGCAGAGCCAAATGAAATGCCTAGAGCTTCCACGGAGCTCATGAGAGCATCCACGGAGCCTTTCAGCGTGTCCTGCATCTGCACATAAGCGGCATGAGCGCTTCCGGAACTGTTGGCGATGGTGTCAGACATCTGCTTATAGGCTTCAGGAGTTGTTTTGATCAGAGCCAGCAGGCCGGAATACGCATCTTCACCGGCAATCGCTTTCAACATGGCCACCTGCTGCACATCACTGAGCCCGCTCATGCGGTTTCGCAGGAGGTCAACCGCGCCAGCCAGTCCTATGAAGCTGCCATCCCCTTTCTGCAGGTCTGCAGAAGAAATACCCAGCTGTGCCAATGCCTCAGCCGCCGCTTTAGGCGGGGAAGCCAGTCTGGAAAGAGTAGAGCGAAGGGATGTACCAATCGTAGACGCCTCAATGCCATTGTTGGCCATGATACCCATAGCCGTGCCCAGTTCTTCGATATTGATGCCCAGAGCGGCCGCCGGTGCGCCTGCATACTGCATGGCAAGGCCGAAGTCCTGCATGCCCAGTTTGGAAGCATTGGCTGCCGCCTGCACAACGTCCGCTACATGGGTGGTATTAGCCGCCACATCGCCCTGGGTCAGATTCCAGATGGAAAGTGCGGAGGTAATGACGTCAGACGTGGTTGCAAGGTCTTCACCGGACGCAATAGAAGCTTCGATGATGCCCGGCATAGCCCCGATGGTCTGTTCAGCGTTGAAGCCGCCGGCCGCCAGTCTGTCCATGCCCAGAGCCACATCACGGGCGGTAGTTGGGAATTTGGCACCCATCTGCGCAGCCGCATCTTTCATCTGCTGCATTTCTTCCGCCGTGGCGCCTGCCTTGACGCCTGCTGCTGTCATGGTGGCATCGAAGTCCATGAACGTCTTCACGCCCAGGGCTCCCACTCCGGTGATGCCGGCAGCCAGAGGCATCATGGCATCTGATAGGTTACCTACATGGCGTCCCGCATTCTGAAGGGTTCTCCCCATGCGCTGGTTCGCTTTAGCTGACTGCTCCATGGCATTTCGTATCCGGTTCAGTCCGCCGGTGACGTTATCAGTGAGCCGCATTACAACATCGATGATTTGAGCCATTTAGTTCCCTCCTTTCACTTGTCTTTCCACTCTTTTTATCTGCTCTTTTTCCTGTTCGATTTCTTTCAGCATAAAAGCCCGAAGAATCAGACGTTCCCCGGGCATCATTGCATACCATTCCGACGGCTTCAGATTATGCCTGGCATAATGCCAGAACATAGTCTGCACATCACCATCGGAGTCAATCAGTTTTTTACGTCTTCTACCACCTTGGTGGATTTCTTACCGAAGCCGCACATGTCGCTGATTTCCTGCGCGATGTCCTGGATTTCTCCTGCAGTGAACATCTTGGAAAAAAGGTCAGCCCGTGTAGCGGCGCCGTAGTGCTTCAGCACTTCTTTATTATCGAAATCCTGGTCCGTAATGCCTGCACAGAGAAGGCCCATGTAGAGCTTGTAGGTATCCGCGGATACGGAGTTGCCTTCAATCTTTGTAGAGGCATCCTGGATTTCCCTTACCCTTTTGGGCGGGATTTCCTTCAGATGCAGGATGAACGGTGCCCCGATGAGCTTTGTCAGCCTGGGGATTTCAAATTCTTTCGTATCCAGTTTCGTAATTCTACCGGCATCCGATGCCAGCAGAGCTTCTGCAAGATTCATATTTTTGCTCCTTATTCGTCTGCTTCATCCAAAATATCAAAATCGGTGAAGGTAAAATCATAGTTATCTTCAGTGAGCTTTTTAGCTTCCCAATCCATGAGGGTCAATTTATCAAAGGTTGCATCGCGGATAACCACTCTTTCATCCCCGATAGCATCCGGATCAGAGAGCTTTGCCACAATGGTGCAAACGGTCTGATGGCCGTCCTTGATGTTCTGCGCCATCTTCTGGATCATGTAGGAAGAAACATGGTTCATCTTGATGGTGCCCTTGCCTTCCCATCCGGTGGTTTTGTACTGCTTGCCTCGTTTCTTTACCTGGTTCACTTCTTCCTTTACCAGGTTCACTTCGGCCTTGAAGGAAGTGACCTGCGCCATGTAGTCGCTGTCAATCCATACTTCCCCTTCGGTGCCGGACATTACCTGCTGAGCGTTCATAGAATCCATCTGTTTTCACCTCCATTAAATGTTAATCGGAAGGTCAATATCTTCCATAGCATCCAGAATCTTGATTTTCGCGGTCAGAAGGACCTTCTTCTTGGTATCCAGTTTCTTGATAGCCAGGTCATCCATATCTGCCAGTTCTTCCTTGGTGTAAAGGCCGTGTTCAAGCTGGTAAGTCTTTACCTTTTCCACATTGATATCCACTTCGGAGTAATCCTTCTGCAGGAGGCGGCCGTCTTCCAGTTCCTTGAAATATCCCATGATAGCGGAAATCAGGAGCTGCTTATTATCGTAGTCGTTGGTGTACTTGCCGATGTAGGAATCCTGCGCGGTCTTCTTGATGTCGTCATAGATGGCATCCATGATATCCACGGACTTGATAGTCTGGTAGGCTTCCAGTTTGCCCTGGGTAGTAGTTACCAGAGAGTTCATAGCTCTGGACATCTTGAATTTTTCACCGTCATACCAAATGAAGAATTCACCGTTATTGACCTTTTCGTCATTTTCATCTTCTGTATAGCGGTCGCAGTCGATGACTTCAGAGAGTGGCGCATAGGTAGCGGAAATGGTAAGCGGAGTGCCTGCGATAAGGCCTGCAATACGCGGTGTATACTGTGCGCCAGTATAGGTCTTGGAAGCGGTGACAATCTTCGTATTGGAGAAGTTGATGACGCCTTCATAATCAGCTGCATAGCCCGGAAGTACCACTTTGGAGTGCTTTCCCTTGTTTTCGCGGTTAGTCTTCAGCCAGGTAGCCACAGATTCACACTGAGCGGTCACAATGGTTGGGATAGCCAGGTAGTCCCATCTGTCAGTTGCCAGTGTCTTCAGTGCATCAGCAAATTTATCTGCAGATGCATTCTTGGTTTCATCAGTGACCTTATCCATCAGGTACACTTTGACGCGGTAAGGCGACTTTACATAGCCGATGAGGGCTTTGGTGATGTAGTCCTTGTTATCATCGGACAGTTCATCCGGGATATCGTCGGTAGTATAGACGGTAAACGGATTTTTGATAGCCTTGATGGTTGTTTTGCCATCAGAGCCTGTATGATCAGTCAGCAGCTTTGTGACGGTGTCCGCATCTTCTTCAAGCAGCAGTGCCACAATGCCGCGCTGACTTCTCTGGATTGCTTCAATGCCTGCTTCAATGAACGCAATGTTCACCGAAGGCATCCCAAGTTTTGCCATTTAGCTTTCCTCCTAAACTGTATCTTTCGTAATAGTCCCGGGGAAATTTTCTTCTTCGGGAGATTTACCATGTTTGATTTCCATATCGATTTCTTCCATCAGTTCGGAAGTAGAATCATGCTGTCCTGTTACGCGTTCCCTGTACGGGATGGTAATGGTGATCTGGAGGATATCATCTTCTTCGCCCACCCTGTCATCCTCTACAGAGTCAACCTTGAGATAACGGCCGCCTGCATAGACGCCTACCTGGAAGAGCATCTGCACCCTGTCCACAACGTCCATATAGGTGATTTCATTCTTCTCAGAGTCCTTCGCGTAAAAGGTCAGCACAACTGTCAGTTCTTTATCAAGCCAGTTCGTTGTCTGCGGCGTCATCACTGACGTAGCGGAAATAAAGAAACAGGGCTTTTTAAAGTCTTCCTTTACTTCATCGGCGTACACCTTGTAGCCGAATTCTTTTGTAAGGAGTGCGATGATGTTCTTCAGGACTTCCGCCTGTTTAATGACTTCAGCCAAGATGACCACGCACCTTTCCAAAGAATTCAGTTTCCATTTGTTTCTGCACATCCGGCCAGTTGGACTTTACAGCCTTTTCCAGGAATCCCCTGTGCTTATTGAGGCTGTCCTTCCATTCCGGCTTTGGCTTTCCTTTGAAATCCTTGGGATTCTGTACGCCGCGCTCTACCAGATGGAAATGAGGAGAGGTGTTCCGGATTTCCGCCTTCGGTGCTTTCCCGAAGGAATCCACCATCTCCATCTTCCAGCTCTTCTTCAGCTTCCTCTTATGTGCCTTCCCGCTGTCAGGAGTCCCTTTCTGGATTCCCTTCACCATCTTCTTTGCTCCCTTTTGGAGCACGTCGCTGGCATCAGCCGGATACTTGGCAGCCATTTCAGAGAGCCGGCGGTTGAATTCCTCAATCGTCATCCAGCTCACCCGCTTTCTTCAGGTTGCACATAAGTTCAAGCTTCACATGGGCTTCATACGGATCCACCACGGATGTGACCTTGTACGTCGTGTTTCCATAACGTACAAGCATATCCGGTGTGATTCCCTTCCGGTATCGGATGGTAATTTTCGTAATGAATTCCGTTTTGTCTCTTGCCTGCTCATAGTAGGTCTTTCCCCTGGCAGGCTCTATGCGTGCCCATACGGTATTGCCTATGGCATCTACCAGGCTCTGGTGTGTCAAGCCATATTCATCCGTACTTTCTTCATACTTCAGAATGGTGACCTTCTTATCCAGAGAGCCAATTTCTACGTTTATCATAGGCTATCCCTCCGGGTAATCACTGCATTGGGCGATATGAATCAGCAGGGCTGTGACCGTGTGCGGGATGTCGTTAATCGCTCCCGGTTTGGCGCTGTAAACAGCACGGTTTTCATACCAGTGAGCAACCAGCATTTCCACGCACAGGTCATATAAGCTGCTGTTATCCCCATTGTTCGTTTTCCCTGTCGTCCGCTTGACGTAGTCATTTGCCGCATCGATAAGCCCCGTGATTAGCTCATCATCTTCGGTAATGTCCGCGTCAACCTTCAGATAGTTCTTAGCTTGTGAGAGAGTAACAGCCATTTTCAGCACCCCTATCAGGTAGCAGAGCCGGTCAGCAGGACAAGGGAGTTGAAATCAACAGGTTTGCCGTCGGCAATCATGATGGACTTTTTCACAATGTCATCAGTGTCATTGTCTTCATATATCTTCATGGCCACGCTGTAGTTGCTGTTGAGTACGTAGTCCTTCATGCGGTAAATGAAGGCGAACACGTCGGTTTTCTTCAGTGTGGCAGCGAAGGTAGGCAGGTAGTCGCAGAGAACTACATTGCGGCCCAGCAGCACACGGGAAGGAACGCCGTTTACGCCTGCATTAACGCGTGCGATTGGCTGACCATTGGAGTCTATCATACCAAGGAACTGCATGAAGGTCGGTTTATTCATGACCCATACAGATCCTGCTTCATAAGCCTGTGGAATAGCGGCTTCAGCGTCTATGAGGGTCTTATAATCCAGTTTGGAAACATTGATGGTGGTGCCTTTGGAAAGGTCGTTCAGAATGCCGGTGGGCTGGCCGGAACCGGTGCCGTTGATAATAGATTCTTCCAGAGCTACCACCATAGCCTCTGCCACATTGTTCACAATGATATCTTCAAATGCGGAAAGCGTCATGTTCTCGGTTTCAAGGGTTACAGCAACAGCACAGCGCAGTTTGAAATGGCTGAAAGTAATGCTGCCCAGCACCTTTTTCTGCTTTTCGGAAGTAGCCCCTTCTGCTACCCACTTAGCCACCGGCTTTACGTTGGATGTCGGGATGGCAAGGCCGGTCTTATAGGCCGTGCGGGTTACCAGGGGCAGAATATTGCCATAGGTACGAACCTTTTCAATAACGCGGTTCAGGGTAGTCGGCGGAATCAGCGCGGCTGCATCTGTGGTTGTAGCGGCATCGCGGAATTCAGCAGGGATCGGCGTACCCTTTGTTACATATTCCATGAATGCGGAACGGTATTCGTCGGATTCATAGGGATTTTTCTTTACGGCGGCCTGGGGCTTGCTTCTTTTCTGCACGCCTTCCGGTTCCTTGCCGAACTGAATGCCCTGGGCAATCTTTTCACGCTCTTCGATTTCCTCCTGTTCTGCATCCAGTTTTTTCAGTTCCTCCTGCAGCGCGTTCAGATTCACCTTACCTTCGCCTTCCAGCGCTTTTCTGATTTCCATTTTTCTTGCTCTGATTTCAAGAAGTCTCTTATTCATTTTTTCTCTCCTTTTATTTTACAAAAAAGTTTCTATAATGAGCTTCTTTCGAAGTTCTTCACTCTTTTCCTTCTCCTGTAGTTCGGCAATCATGGCATCATGGCCTCTGGCTTCAATGCTAGTGCCATCGTATGCAGGGAAATCCACCGGACTAACGTCCATGATGAAATCAATGTGGTCGATGGTCCTTGTCTGTGTCTTTGCCACCGAATCATTTTCCCCGGAGTCTTTATCACTGGTATAAGCAAATGACATCTTGGAAATGTCTCCCCGCTTAATCAGCTGATAAATGTCCCTTCCTGTCGTGGTAGGCGCAATATCCGCATCAATCTTGAGCCCCTTCTCATCCACATTGAGACGCAGGGTTCCGTTGGAAGTCCTTGCCAGGATCAATGCGGAGTCGGAGTGGTTATACCGCAAGATGACGTCGCTCATGTCCGTATTGGCATCAACGGCCCCGGGTGCGATGACTTCATAGTATTTCGTGCCGGAGTACGGACTCTCCCACAGCAGTGTTTTCTGATTGAAAACCAGTGCATAACCCTCGACATGAAGATTTTCCCCATCCGCATCATCAACCGCCCTGAGCTGCATGCTTCGTACCTTAATCTTCTTTCTCATCCCCATCACCCCCTTTCAAATCATCGTCTTTACCCGTCTGGTAAAGAGACTGGTCCTTGGCCTTTACATAGTTCAAGCTGACCACAATTTCCTCGCCTTCCTTACCAGGCAGTCCGGCATAGCCGAATAACTCTCGGATTTCATTCCGCTTAATGGCGCCGGCAGGAATCATGGCCTGCGCAATCTTTACCTTGGACGATGTGCTCATGTAGGCAATCCGGTTCGCTTCGAAAATGACCTCATTCCCGAAGCCTCTTTCCTTCGGAGTGAAAAGCTTTTCCGTGAATTCCTGCGACAGCTTCACCGCAATAGGAGCGATGACGGATTCATAGAATGCCTGGAACTCTTCTTCTGTATACTTCCCGGATACGATTTCTTCAGAAACGCCGAAGTACTTATACAGGTTATCCCTGGCAAACTTCATCTGACCCGTTTCAAAGGTCTGTGTGTCAGTCGTCAGCTGCTGGAACTTACCCCTGTTATCCAGGGAACCAATACCGGAACCATTGGAAGGCCCTGCAAAAGAATCAACAAACTTTTTCCACATGCTCTCCTGGTCTTCCGGACGAACCGTGCCGGTCCACTGGATGATGCCGCGGAGCCTGTGGAAATTCTTCACCACGTTGATGACCGCCGTTTTGACGGCCGTCAGCAGGTTGATATCCTCCCTCAGAATCTTCCCTTCCGGGTCTCCGAAAACGTCATCCCGGTTGAAGTGCCTCCGGATATGAATCATTTCTTCATAAGGCACCGTGGCCTGTTCCCCGGTCCCGAAGGTAAACTTGCAATATAAATGGCCGCTCTGGTCCTCATACAGTTCCAGGTTATTGAAATTAAGCGGCCACAGCGCCACAATGTTTCCATTCATATCCCGCTGGATATAAACGAAGAGGTTATTGTAGCAGTAATACTGGGCCACAATCTTTTCAATGAATTCCGAAGTGGTCATAAGCCAGTTCGGACGGACAGAAAGGATATACTGCAGCCTGCTGTCAGCATTCTTCACTATCACCCCATTCTTCCGGATGATGTGTTTCGGGTGAAGCTTGCCGGCATGACGTGCAATAGTATCAATGCAGTTTCGTCCCGTTGCGTTGTCGTAGGCGTCACCATCCCATGGCACATAGTCATTGGAGTAGCCATTCATCAACTTCGCCCTTGTGAGGCCTGCCTTACCGGGATTTCTTCCGAAAATGCTTGAAATCATGCTTCTTAATTCCAAGTCTTCACCCCCTTTCAAATAAGGTTCATGTAGTCTTCTTTGTTCTGTTCCAGCGCTGTATAGGCGTCCAGTAAAGAGGCAAACCCATCAATACGCTTTCTCGGATTAGACGTTTTGCATGGCTGAATGTTGTCGTTGCGGTCTACATCGACGGCCACGTTCGTCATGCACCATTTCAAGATTGGGTTGTTGCCATAAACAATCCGCTTGGCGGCCAAATCGGCTGCCAGATTCTTCATTGGTCCGGATAATGTCTGCTTGCCCTGTGCTACCGGAACCATCACGTCATCGCCAAAACGTTCTTTCATGCTCTGCACCAGGTAGGCTGCACTCCATCGGTCGTAGCCGCACTTGAACAAATAAATGTCATCTTGTTCCATTTCATCGACGAACCATTGAAGAATGAGGCGGTAGTCATTCCTGAAGCCGGGCGAGGTCCGAAGCCAGCCTTTCTTCTCCCAAATGTCATAAGGGACCTGGTCTTCATGGACCCGTTTTTCTAGCAGGTCCTCTGGGATCCAGTACATCTGCTTGACATAGATGTTGGGATTGCCCCGGACGCAGAAGAGCAAGGTGGCACAGGTCAAGTCCGTCGTTTCGGACAGGTCGAAGCCGCCTATGCCATAACGTGGCGCCAGCTCTGCCATGTCATAGGCGGTCTCGTTATTAAGCTGCTCGAATGTGAAAAAAGACTCCCCGCTCGTTTCCCGAACGTTGAAGTCTTTGCATAGCAGATTCTTCACGCGCAGCGCATCGTGTTGCGCCTGGTAGACCTTTTTGGCCAGTGTTTCTTCTTGTTTGATGGTGCCCAGGCCAGGATTGGCCTTTTGCCAGCACTCCGGCTTCGTCCATTCGTCCCTCTTGTCGAGTTCGTAGACGATGGGCAGGACCGTTTCGTCCTGGTATCCCTCCGGGTCGTCATAGCCCTTGATGATACGCTCACATTCTTCGTATTTCAGATCAAAGATGTTGTCTCTGACCGTGCCTGCCGTGGTGGTTATGATGCACATAGGCTGTTCACGGGCTGTCATGCCGTCGACGAGGACGTCGTACAGGTTCTTGTCTTTGATGGCGTGCAGTTCGTCGATGAGGGCGCCGTGGACGTTCAGACCATCGAGCTTGTTGCTGTCTGATCCCAGCGGTTCAAAGACGCCTTCATTTAACCGGCATTTTATTGAGCTGACGAGGCACTTGAGATGCTTATTGAGTGCGGGCGACTTCTTGATCATGCTCACTACTTCGTTCCAGATGATTTTCGCCTGGTCTTTTTTGGTTGCTGCGCTGTAGATTTCAGGGCCCGGCTCCCCATCAGCTACCAGCAGATACAAGGCCAGGCCTGCCGCCCAGGTCGATTTCCCATTCTTTCGCGCGACGATGAGGATGAGCTGCCGATACTCCCGCAGGCCCGTGTCTTTATCGACGAAGCCGAAGAGGGCAGCTGTGGCCGCCTTCTGCCACAGTTCCAGTTTCAGCGGCTTGCCACCCCAGGTCCCTTTCGATTGGCAGCAGAATGTCTCTACAAATTCGATGACGTACTTGGCTTTTTCGTCGTCGTATACGTATTGACTCCCAGTGTCGTGCAATTTATCGACCAGATGCTTGTATACGCGGCGCACTTTTTCAGATACCGCCACACGACCGTCCAGGATTTGGCCATAGTACTCTTCGATGTAGTTCATACTCTGCGCTTGAGATAGTCAAGCACTTCGTCCTCTGCCTGTTTCTGGTCTGTTTCAGGCAGGCATGACAGCAGTGTCCGAATGATGGCATTGTAGTTCTTGACCATGGTGCTGTATGCCTTCGATTCCGTTGACTCCTTCTTCCCTTTTTGGTTTTCGCCGTTTTGGTACTCTTCGATAAAGCCGACTTCGTCAAGCTGCTCAGAGAGGCGCATGATGTACTGCTCCATTTTGGCAGCCTGTTCGATGGACGGCTCGACGAGTGTCATTTTATCGCCGTCAATGTCGGAAAAAATCTTCATTAAATTCTCTTTTCGGCGTTTTATGATTGTTTTTTCCTTTAATCTGGCCATCGTCATCCACCTCCTCTTTTTTTGCTTTATCTTTATAAGCAACAGCTATGACTACACCCCCCTCGCGGAGGCCGTTTGTGTTACGCGAAGGCCCGCCCCCGGCGTACTTTTTTGATGTAAACAATGCCGCACCCGGGGGGATGGCAGACAGAAAGCAGAGGCATCTCAGCGCCGTTCATGGTCAATAATGGCGATGGGATTACCCTCATCATCAAAGCGGCACTCACGGTCCAGCCCCTGGCTGTGCACAGCGTTGTGGCAGTAGATGCACAGCAGCTCAAGGTTATCCCAGCCATAGACTACGTTGTCATCGTGTACATTCTCAGGCGTCAGATGTTCCTTGTGATGGACGATGAAGTGCGGCGGCCTGCCTGTCCCTGCAAATGACCGGTTCTGACAGCGCTCGCAGATGTAATGCTGTGACTCAGCGTAGGCTTTTGCCACCGCTCGCCAGCGGCGTGAATTGTAAATCCCTTTTGAAAAATCCTTTGCCATTTTCAAATACCATTTTTAAAAAGAAAAACCATTCCGGAATCCCGAAATGGTTCGCTATACGCAAAAGCACGAGCCTATCGACATCAGCTCGTGCTCTTACGTGAAAACCCTGAATATAGAAGGAGGTGACAACCGTGTGCGATTCTCTTGCCTCAATCTCACACTATCATAATACTCCCTTTTCACATGAACTTACATGAATTTTAGTGAACTCTTTCTCTAAATCCTTCAAAGCCCATCCGTGAAGACGCATCACCCATCGCAGAGAAAAATGCATTTCCACCGCTATCTGTTCCCACGGCTGGCAGAGAATGTAGTATCTGTAAAGGACGCATCTCCTGTACTCATCCGGTTCTGAATTGATAAGTGATACTGCCTGATCTCTGACTTCCATAAATGAGCTCCACGCCTCATTCACTTTATCCGCCTGAGTCTCAATCTTCTCTACGATTTCATCAAGAGATGCATGGTGGTTAGACTGCACCCTCTCACCAAGCGTCGGGCTGGAAATGTTCACTGCACGGATGCGCAGGTCTTTTAGCTCACTTTCATAAGCGCGGATAACTTCATTCTGCTTTCTTACCTTCTTCAGAAATTCTTTTACTGTCATTATCTCCCCCGTCTGCCATTCACCAGGAACAAGCTCATGGTAAATACTGTTACGATACTCCCCACGAATGCCCCGAAAATAAACCACACCGCTTCCATTACCATGCATATCCCCCCTATCTTGCTCTTTTGCTGTCCGGCACCTGCGATTTATAGATACACTTCGTTTCAACGTCGCGAATCACAAGATGATCAGCCAGCTCGAACCCGTTTTCTCTGATGTATTTCCGGATGCTGCATATGCACCTGAACCCTTTCTGGCTTGCCTCCTTCCGTTTCTCCTTTGCTTCCTGGCGCACATTATGAAGTACTGCTTCATATGTCGGGTCCGGATGCTGTGCAACATGATGATTAAGACCTTCCTTTGTCATAAATAACCTCCTGTTATGCTTTAACCTCACTCACTGAAATTTTCAGATACCCTGACGATACCGAGTAGAACTTCCTACACCGTACTTCTATGACTTGCTTGTCATCCGCGTAAGCAACACCATTCAAACCGTCCAGGACGATTTTCAGAATGTTATCAATATCCGGCTTCTTATCCGGCCGGTTAATATTGTGCTCGCAGGCAAGCCGCTTTCCCTTCGTATAAGATTTCGGGATTGCAAAATACACATCAAGCGACAGTGAAATATATCCATCCAGTATGCTTCCTCCGGTGTCTTCATAGGCATTCCTGATCAGCGTCTCATAGTGTTTTGTTTTACGGGGCGTGTATGTTGTTCTTGTTCTCCCGTTGAAACGCGGGCGCTGCTTCCCGACTGGATCCCCTTCCACGATGAATTCCATTCCCTATTTCCTTTCCATGACGCTCTGGCGGATCCGCTCGTTTTCCACGTTATATGCGATCAGAAGATGGAGATACTCTTCCGCTTTCTTCAAATCTTCAATGCCATTCTTCCATTTGTAGCGGTAGAAATACTTCACGATGTTTCCAATATAGTATCCTTCCGGTCCCCGGCTGCCGGCAGTCAGTTCCTCGATAATCTTCCTGCATTCACGCCCTCGCCATGTGTAATAATTTTGATGTCTGATATTCATTTCTGCGCCTCCTTTCATTTCACTTTAACCGCTTTGAATGATGCCTTATTGCTTGTACCTTGATTGCAATCTTTTCAACATACTTAAGATTTTCTATGATTTCTTTTCTTTTCATCGTTTCAATCTTGTTCATTTCTTTTTCCTCCTTCACGTTCCGCCAAGGATTTAGGAATAGGGAAAGGGTGTGGAGGAGTATTAACGACTCCACCCCTTTACCCCTACAATCCTTTACCGATTCAGGTGGTTCATTTCTATATATATACGGATGACCCACCTTTTGACCCACCTATTTTTGCTATTTGGTTCTTGTAATTCTTCCTAATGCATCTACTTGATAAACATCGCTTGTTGCAGAGTTGTTTATTTCTTTTAAGTCTCTTTTTACGGTTGATAAACTGATTTCAAATTTTTCAGATATGCCTAAATCCGGCAACTCTTTTTACGGTGAGTGAAGGGGTGGAAGGGGTGGGTGTGTATGTTAAGAAACACCCACCCTGCCACCCCCATTCACCGAGAGAGATGGAAACTACGACATTCTATATATATATAGAGTTGTCGTAGTTTATGTCGCACTTTAGTGGCATTCATCCAAACGCCTAATTCTTCCATTTCTTCCGGTAATGTTTTCATAAACCTGGATAGGCTCGTTTGCTTGCTGCAAATATCGCTGTACCGTTCGTACAGACACTTGCATCTCATCTGCCAGATTGTTCTGATTCACTACATCCCCATTCGTGAGATGATTCTCCAGTGCCAGAATGAATTCTTCGTAGCGGTCATTTTTATTCTGCGTCTGCGTAATTCTTCCTTTTACCTGATTTCCTTCCAGGCTTCCTTCTTCAGCCGCCAATGTCAGGAACCCGGATTCATCTACCAGATGGATTGGATATTTGAAATAAATGCCGAAAGGTTTGAATGTCGGGAATTCGCGGAGGATGCCTGACACCTTGTAAGCCTCCATGCCCTCCGAACCTTTGTTTTCTACCTGAAGAGGATTGATATCTATCAGTGCATCAGGATCTCTCGCGAATACGCCGGAGCCAGAGCCCCGGTCCTGCGCTTTCTTGCTTCCCTGCGCGCCCTTGGAATGGTGGTGGCAGTAGATGCAGGAAACACCCAGTTCGCGGCAGATCTTGTCGAATTCGTTGCAGAATTTAGCAATGTCGCCTGCTGCATTCTCGTCGCCAGTGATAACCTTATATATCGGGTCAATGATGACGGCCTTCAGATTGAGTTTCTTCGCCCTCCGGATGATGACCGGCGCGAGCTGGTGCATCGGGATGACCTTCCCTCTGAGATTCCAGATAAGAAGATTATTCCTTCCGGATGGCGTGATCCCAAGCGCGTCATAAACGGCGGCCACGCGGGCATCACAGCTTGCATCATCGATTTCCAGATTGATATACAGGACGTTCCCTTCGTGGCACTGCCAGCCGAACCATTTCTTCCCTTCCGCGATAGCAATCGCCAGTTCAATCAAAGCGAAGGATTTTCCTGCCTTGGATGGTCCTGTGATCAGCATCTTATGGCCCTGTCTCAAAATCCCTTCAATCAGTTCAGGAGCCAGCGGAGGAAGATTGTCTTTGATATCGTAGTAGTTTACGAACTCAGGAAGGTCGTCCGACTGGTCCTCCATCCACTGTATCCAGGATGCATAATCAGCTTGCCCGATGTTCGTATCGATCAGGAATTGTTTCTTTCCGCTCTCGATTTCTCTGGATGCCTTGTCTTTCCATTTGGCATTCCTCCAGCATCCCGCCAGACGGGACAGCCTGGAAGGGTTCTTGTTCTGCGTGTCGACGGTCAGACCGTTCCTGATGCAGATTTGATACATTCTTTGCACGCGTTCCTTATATTCCTGCTGCGTGTCTGCATCGATGTGGACAATGGCGTGTACAGATTTACCGCCAGAATATGTCAGTGTGGCAACCGGGAGCTGTAATTCCTTAATGAGCGCGATCTGTTTTTCTATGGGGAGATTATCTGATTCAATGAGCGTATACCGGTAATCAGTCACATTGGAATTCTTCGCGCCTTCCCCGTCCATCGGGTTGATTCTTACCCATGCGCCTGCCGCTATATCGTAGGATCCTATTGCTTCGGAAAAACTCTGTCGGTCCTTCAGTTTCTCGATGATTTCACGGCATGCATGGAAATAATAGCCCTGCCCTTTTGGCTTGTATTTCCCGTCTTTATCCTGAAATGAATCAACTACGATGCACGGAATTTCATCCGGTTTGAACAATGTTTTCAAGAACTTGATTGTGTCATCGATAGGACGCCAGTTTTCTTTTGCCGGCTCCTTGAATTCATCTGTTTCTATGTAAGATGAATCGACGACAATCAGATCATCATCTGTCAGCTTGGCATCAAATGCGATATTCTTGCTTTTCTGCGGCTGCCATCCCCTGTCCTTCGCCATCTGTGTAATCGTGGCTCCGGTGACCGAGATATCATCGTTCTGACCGAATGTACTCCATTTATTGGCGCATTCGCCTTCATGGTACTTGCTCCCGTTCTGGCTCCATCTCTCCCATACGGAAAGGGGGTAGCCCTCAAGCTTGAGGGCCATCCCGACTTGTATCCACGTTGTGTAACTTTCATCCGGGTCGATAGAGGAAAGGAGCGGTACCAGGTTGGATTTACTCATTCAACAGCCGGTTTTGCTAAGGGCAGATAAGATGCAACCTCGTTGTATTCCTTCCCGTCGTAGATGCGGTGTTTCAGTTTCAGACGTCCATTCTTTTTGTAGCATGCGTTCCAGTCCATGCCTTTTGTCTTTGCCTGTTCAAACAGGCCGATCGATTTGTGGAACTGTGCGGCTTTCCAGATGCCGTTGTTCGTGAGAACGATGTAATCCCGGACAAGAACCTCACTGCCTCCGTCCTCTGGGAGAACGGCAGCCATGATTTCCACCATGTTGTTCCCTGCCTTCGACTGCTTGAGCTGTACGTCATCCACATAGAAGTCATACTCGCCTTCCGGCAGAAGTCTGTACTTGCTGTGGCTGTTGCCATCTTCCATGTCAGCGTCCGTGAGCTTTGCATTGTAGTCAATGTTTGTTACTGTTGTTTCTGCCGGCTGTACGTTTCCGAATCTTTCAAAATTAGCTTTCATTATGTTTTCTCCTTTGAATTAGAATGGATACCCTTGAATTTCCTGCTGGATGTATGCCTTGAATGATTCCCACTGCCCAATCAGTGATTTCAGATATTCTTCGCCGTATTCATTGATCGGCGTATCGCTCTTGAAATCCCCCATCTTCCCGATGGCTTTCATGATGTCTTCGGGAGGGATGTCGGATTCTTTAGCCATGGAAACCAGTTTGGCTGCAAGCTCGTCAGCTGTCGGCTCTTTCTCCTTGGAAGAAGTCTTCGCCTGCTTCTTTGGCTTTTCAGACTTGGGAGCGGCAGTCTCCGGAGCTTCTTCCTTCATGATGATCTTCTTCTCAGGGACCACCTTTGCAATCTGCTTGTATTCGAAGGGAAGCACCTCATCGAGGCCGAACCGGTTCTTTGCATCAGCGAAAGGCGTGTGTGAGGTGTACATGATTCTTTCCCCGCCGATGGCCTTCTTCTTGCCGTTGGCATCCCCTACCAGGCGTGTTTTGTAATCCGCAAACAGGAGGAGATCTGCCCATTCTTTAATAAGTGGTGACAGCTGGTTTCCGCCGTTTCCGGGGAGCTTTAATTCCCAATGATCGTAGGCGCCCATATCGTCAGGCTTCGTGATCGTCTTCAGCCTTGCATGAGCGACAAGGACGACGTTGAAACCCTGATCGATAGCATATTCAAGCCATACCATAAGATTGGCGAACTGCTCAGCCAGCATCTTGTATCCCTTGCCATAAGGAATGGCCTCGATGGAAGACTTGCCTCCCGCCTGCGTCTTGATGACGTACCTTTCACAGAGGCTTGCAGCGGCATCAGCCGTATCAATGACCAAAGTGTGGTAATCATCCCCTGCGCTCTGGATGAATGACTTCACCGTCTCGATGAGGTCTGTCCATGTGTGGATCGTATTCACGCGGTCTACATCGAGAAGCGCGGACCCGCGGTCCAGATCCAGGAACAACGGCTTCGGGAACTGGCTTGCAAATGTCGTTTTCCCGATGCCTTCCACGCCATAGATGACGCATTTCACCGGCCGTTCCGTGATTCCTTTCGTGATTCTATCTTTAAAACTCATATCCTTTTCTCCTTTCGTTACTTGACTTGGATATTCTGCTTTTCAGTCAAGACGGCACCATCTACAAAATTGCCTTTCTTCAAAGCATCCTTGATGCCTGCCTTGTCGACGACTTCCGTGATCTTCTGCTTCTTGAATGCCACTGGAATGACGTTCTCATCCATGATGGTGACGGATGTTGATTTCCTCCATCTCACTTCAGAGCGTTTGAGTTTCAGGTTTTCACCGCCCACCCAGAAGGTAAGATAATCTTTCAAAGAAGCGGCTCTTCTTTCCGCCCTCTTCCGTCTTACTGCGAAACCTTCTTCCTGCTTCTTGAGAGCTTCCGCTTCGGCTTCAAGCTCCTTGATCCAGCAGGCAATGTTATCCACTTTCGCTTCCTTCTTCATCTTCAGCTGGTCAAGATAATCAGCGTCGAAGACTTCCCCTGTTTCTCCATTGACGACTGCATTTTCGTCAACTTTGAAGCAGTTTTTGATACCGTTTGCAATACGATAAAGCTGCATAATTTCCTCCTTTATTCTGTTTTTGGTATAATATTTGGTGGGAATAGTGCCTTATTTATCCCCATCAGCGTCGAGATCTGAACCATCTCGACGCTTTTCATTTGCCGGAAACCTTGCATTGAACCAGTTTCACACCCTGAACGCCATTTCCGCTTCTCCTGCCGTGAAACCTCCAAGCGAGGAGCTTGCAGGATAGTGTTCACTCTGGCTGGATGAAACTCTTACAAGCCGTTCCAGGTATCTTCTTGTTCTTTCGATTTCTCTTTCTGTGTCTTTCATGGTTACTCCCATAGTTACTCCGGGAAATTGTCTAAATACTTGCTAAGTGCTCTGTTTACGAGCTCGCTTGCGCTAATGTCAAGGAAATTCATGATTTTCTGCATCTTTCTGTACTTTGTTTTGCTGATGTACGTAAGAACTGGATGCGTGCGCAGCTCGTCTTTATCAATACGATGCCGTCCCATTTACTCACCTTCTTCCAGTTCGAATGTCTGGCATGGTTGATAGGAACGCTCGATTTTCGCATCGTCCGGTGCAGGTTTCTTTGTGTCCTTACCCCGGTATGCGACGCGGCATATGATCGCGCCATCTTTGAAAATCGACTCGATCCATCCATGCTGTATTTGTGGATTCCTGAATACGACCTTGCGGCCTGTCAGGTCTGTCTTATGAAACTCTTCTGGCGGCATGCTTTGCTCCTTTTACATTGGGATGAAATCTGAATCGCTTGGGTATACCATGCAGATGAGTCCGTCTATCCAATCAAGGCACTTCTGTCCATCATGCATGTCATATTCCATGTTTGCCAGTTCTCTGACTTCTTCACGAAAGTCTTTGTCTCTTCCCTCGGTGTAATATCTAACTAACTCATAGATACCCGTCCTCAGCATACAGATTTCTGCTTCGAGGTGTTTCCTTTCTGTGTCTGTCATTCTTCTTCCCTCTTCTCTTCTTCCACTTCTTTATCCTTATCAGTCTGGGAGGATGCGGTCTTCTCCATGAGCAGGTCAGAAATCTTGATTTTCAGCTCTGCGATTTCTTTCAGAAGTTTCTCTCTCTCCTGTTTCAGAGTGTTACATTCAGCCTGCGCATCATAGCGCTCAGAATTCAAATCTGAGATTTTTTTCTCAGAGATGGCATTCGCGGAAATCAGTGCCCTGTATTCATTAAGAGTAATAGTTACCGTGATTTCGCCGGGAATAGCAAAATCATTATGGATATCATTGCGGGAGTACTCCCCGCCATTTTTGGCCTTGAACAATTCTTCGTTAATTTCTAACATTTTCTTTCCTCCTGTGGTAAAATGATGGCGGGAAATCTCTTTTTCCGCCTTTGGCCTTTGACGTCTCGCACACGTCAGAGGCCTCTTCTTTTTGCTAATAAAAGTGGGCAGTCTTTTGGCTTTTTGACTGGGACGCTCCCGTCTGGAGCCAGTTTACTGTTTGCCATCGCACGGCAAACATAAACAGCACCCCCGTCACGATTAACACGATTTCTGAAAATACAGTCCCAACAGTCCATTCTGTAAATGTCCCAAAGCTTCGGGCAGAATCCTAACCCTCCCTCTTTGTGCGGGAGCCTTACATCAGAAAATTTATTCGGGCAGATAAAGGCAAACTGGCACACGTCGCAGTCAGTATTTACTTTCATCTTCCTCACCTCCTTTCATTACAATTCCCGGGCTGCCTTCACACGAATCACCAGCTCAGTACCAGGCTGTAATGCCCCGGGATTCTCGATGTGGTTGTCTTTCATGACCTGCCACACGAGCTTGGCCATGTCTTCCTTGTCAGTTGCGACCTTTCCGACAACGCCCCAGAGAGTGTCTCCCTGTTCAATCGTTTTGTGATACTCGATGAGTTCGGTTTCCTCAGCATGTGTCCACGAGTATGTAGCCACTGCCGCCGAAACAACCAGAACGCCAACGACAAGCAGCCGTTTTAATCTGAGCTTTCTCATTATTTGTATTCCTCCGCTTTAACCACTGCTGACCGGCAGCTTTCTGCCATCCCTTGGATAATCAATCTCAGCCGGATGATCGTCTTCTGCTGCGTATCAATCAGCCGCTTCATCTGCACCAGGTCATCTTCTTTTTCATTGAGGACCGCATACACATCCCGCCGGTTGAACTTGACACCAGGAACACCCTTCAATCGTTTCAGCGTTCCTTCCTGCTCCATGTTGATCACCGTACCGACCGAGACTCCCAGAAGTTCAGCAACTTCATTTCTTGAAAACGTACGGCACACCATCTTTAGCACCTCCCTTTGAAAAACTAGCATTCATTGTGTTTATATTTTTCAACTTTTTGAGTAAAAAAATATTCTCCGATATCAGCATTTTTATCTCTCCTGCCTCTTCCCATCCACAAACACATCGTCGCCGTCATAGCTCATCCTGTGCCATTTACCCTTGCCTTCCTTGAATGCGACTGGGTTCACGATGTGCAAATCATCGCTGATTTCATGACCGATGCAGATGATTGAATCGTTGAATGTGCGACTGCTTGACGCTTCTCTCTTTGCTTTCGTGAGTGCGTCCGGCGTTCCATCGTCCTGCACATACCACATCTTGCTAAGCGCATACCAGCCATTGTCTACTGTTTCTTCCATGTACCACATGTTCTTCACCTCCTTTGACGTTTTGTGTCTTAAGATGCCATCTGGCAACAATTAGAACAAAAAAAATTGATCAGCAGATAATCTGTAGTGGTTACAAATCATTCTGATCTCAGACGTAGAAAAATCAGCGCCTTTCCTGCGATTAAGTTTGTTGTTTACGGTTGTGATGTTAAGATGCAGCAGGTCTCCAAGGTCACTTTGCTTCACGTGATTTTCTACCATCCAACCTTTAAATTTATTATACGCCATTATTCCGCCCTCCTTTCTGTTTCCTATTGGCAACATTATAATAACCTTTATTTGTTGCCCTGTCAACAACTTTTTTATTCTTTTTGTTAAAAAATATTGCCATGGTGACAACAAACACATATAATACAAATAGAACATAAAATAGTCCATACAGGAGGGCAGGAGGTAAAAAGATGACTCCACTTGGTAATAAATTAAAGTCTTTACGTGTTGAACGCGGTCTTACAATGGAAGAATTAACGAATTCTTTTAATGAATTATATGATTTGAATCTTTCGCGCAGTTCTATATCACGGTGGGAAAATGGTGTAAGAGAACCATCAAATTCAAACCTGAGCGCCTACGCAAAATATTTCAACGTTTCTCTTGATTGGCTGCTTGGATTAAATGCAGACAGTAATGATGACGAAAAAGAGAGCCTGACTCGCGGCGTAAAAATCCCAGTTCTTGGCACCATCGTCGCCGGGCTGCCGATCACAGCTGTCGAGAACATTATTGATTATGAAGAAATCCCTCAGGAGATGGCAAAGACCGGCGAATACTTTGCGTTAGTCGTCAAAGGCTCCAGTATGGAACCGAAGATTTATGAAGGCGATGTCGTCATCGTGAAGAAACAAAGCACTGTAGATAATGGAGATATTGCTATCGTCCTTGTCAACGGAAACGAAGCCACAATTAAACAGATTCAGCGCTCTCCCAGCGGAATTACTTTAGTAGGCTTCAACGTAGCCGTCTATCCTCCCCATATTTACACCAATGAGGAAATAGAGGACCTGCCTGTTAAAGTTATTGGCAAAGCGGTGGAAGTAAGACGGAAACTATAAAATTCGGGCATGAAAAAAGGACCGGCACCAATGATGTCAGTCTCCAATTTAAAAAGCTCCCGGGACGTCTCCCAGAAGCTTCTTCCGATATCGCAACGAACTAAGGCGATGCACTAAGAAATACATTCGTGTTTGCAGTGCAATGATATTGCGTATACATATGAAGTTGTTAAATGAGAAACTCCCCAGTGTTCACAAAGTTAATCACAGCCTAGAGGTAAATGAGATTAAACTGGGAAGAAAACGCAGAAACAGGAATATAGACTATATTATCGCCATCGTTCATCATATATATTTTAGCATCTCTGATACTCGAATGAAAATGAAAAAGCTCCCAGATTTCACACTGAGAGTTTTCCAATCTGCCTGTGCGGCAGTGATCGCCTACGGCACCGGCGGCAAGGGCGGCGCAGATTTCTAAGCTGCCTATGCGGCAGTGATCGAATGAGACAGTCTGTCTATCTAGCTTTATTGTATATATCTGGTGAGGTGAATTTCAATGGAATATCGCTTTTCTATGAGAGAAAAAAATCAATCTATCTGCCTGGTCTTGTCATACAAGGTCAATGGCAAGTGGAAGCAGAAGACAAAACAAGGTTTCAAAACGAAAAGAGCCGCCAGAAATTACCAGGATACTTTACTGGATGCAGTCAGACAGGAAGCCGAAACAGAAACAATAAAGGATATCCAGGATATCACGCTTAAGGATTTCACGAATGAAATATTCTTAAGAGATAAGAAAAACACCATCGAATATGGCACCCGTCAGAATTATATTGTTATGCTGACCCGCTTTGAATCCATTGCAAATAAACCGATCAAATCGATTAAAGAATATGAAGTTGTAAATGCATATAACCTTCTTTTAGATCGTCTCAAGGTTTCAACGAGCAATTTATCATTAGCATACCTGAAAACTGTTTTGAACTATGCTGTAAATACATATAAGATCATCAGAGTAAGCCCGGCACAGTCTGTTGAAATGGCAAAAGACAAGCGAAAAAAAGAAATAAAAGCATTTACAAAAGAAGAGGCAGAGCAGCTGATCAGTAGCATAAAGAACCCGCTCTATAAAATGATCACATTAACCGCTTATCTAACAGGCATGAGATACGGCGAAATTGTAGCCTTGCGATGGTCAGACGTTGATTTCTTCAACCAGACGATCACCATTTCCAAGTCTTACGGTTTATGTCAGAATGGTAAATTTGGTATTAAAATACCAAAGACAAAAAATAGTTATAGAACGCTCCATTGCCCAGCCAGGCTTATAAAAGCCCTCATCCAGTGGAAGGAATCAAATCCTATCCAGATCGACGGCAGAGTTTACCCCGCGACAAGAGCCACACACTCAAATTTGGTCGTTGAAATAGGCAGATTCAAGAATGGTATGAATGTTCACTCCCTGCGGCATACTTTCGCAACACTTCTATTATCTGAAACACAAGATATTAACTTGGTTGCTGCCTGCTTAGGAGATACACCGGCAACAGTCGCCAGAACTTATATACATTACACGCAAGATATACGCAAAAAAGCCAATGATTATATAGATGCAATTTTTAATTAAATTTCTGCCGTTTTTTTGCCGTTTTAGCAAAAAACATAGATTTTATCGAATAAATTGCACTTAAAACTCAATTAGTGTATAATAATTTTGTCATTCAAAGTCGTGAATCAAAGGATGTGCATAAGTAATGAAAAAATACATTGCAGCCGCTCTGATACTGATCGTGCTCATTGCAGCCGGCGGCGCTTTTGCGTTTTTCCATTTCTTCAATGGAGGCCCCTGGCAGGGTACCTGGTGGGGCGTGCAGGACGCCGGCGTCAACTGGACCGGCGACAACATGCAAAACCTGGAAACCGTTACATTTACCAGGAATGACGACGGCACCATCACTGTAGACCACAAAGTACAGGTTGGCAGCCGTGAAATCGAAGGCAGTCTTTCCGGCGAAGGGAAAGTCGATGGCGGACGCCTGCAGGTCACTCTCAAGAATGGCAAGACCGAGAGCTTTTCCTACAACGCAGTCGACAAGACCATTGCGACTCCCCTCACCAATGCAGATGATACACCCGTCACACTGAAAGAACTGACCGGCGATAACAATGACGAGATGGAACGCATCCGGAGCCAGATCGTACAGATCTCTCAGAAACCGGAAAACAAAATCGACAAAACACTGGCTTCCTCAAGAAGCTAAAAAAGAAGCTGTGAGAAATGAAAATCATTTTTCACAGCTCTTTTTTGTTGTGCGGAAGGAATGAACCCCTTTCGGTGCATACGCGCCACTTTCCCCTGACGGGGACAGCCTATGCGTTATACCGGCTTTCTTTTACCATCACACTTCTCCATCTGCCCCCTCCCGTCTTGCTTACGGGTGCCGGCTCAGCATATAATTGAAATAAAGATTCTCCCAATCAGGAAAACATTTTAAGAAGGGATTTCTTATGAAGGATATGCAGGAGAAGATCAGATTTTTCGGCCGGATCGTATCTGTTCAGCCGCGTGCCAATGTCTGGCGCTACCGTCTGGATAACCGTTCACATGGCATGAAGGGCTATAACCTGTTCCTGAAAGGAGTGGCAGACAGCGAAGACAAGGATTTTTCTATTGCCATTTCAGAGAAGCAGCAGGAAAAGCTTCGCTTTCACATCGGTGATGAAATATCTGGAACTGCCTGGACGAAGCTGTATCCAAAGCTCGACTATGCCGATTATTACCGGGCCGGAGCTTTGAAAAAGATAAAGCCGGCTGATTTTGTCGATGAAGAAAAGACTTCTCCATGGGAGGGTGAAGTTCCATCCTTAGATGTTTACAATTGGCACGGATGCCGCATGCTGGACGGCCGGAGATGGAGAGGCAAATGCTTCACCTGCAAATGGGCCTGCATAGCAAATGTTATCATTGAATACGACTGGGGCGTTTCCCAGAGATTAAGGTTCGAGAGCTACTGCTATGGCCCGAAAAGCTGCAAGCGGTATGCCATGGGGCGCCCCAGACCTGTCCCCTATAAAGATGCGGGAATTTATTATGATGACGGTGAACTGGACATCATCTGTACAGAAAATCGTGGTGATGATGATTAAGAAAGAGGGATGTATATGTTGTTTAGAGGTGACCCATCTGAAAAAGACTGGCAGCTGTTCCGAAAAAAAATAAGGGGCTGGCAGGACGCATATATGGGAAAATTAGTTCAGGAATACATGGAAATTCTGCAAAAGGATGTATCGGCATCGGAAAGATTCTGGACTTTGGAAGAAAGAATCAAAAAAGACAGGAATAATCCCGGACTAATCGTTGAAATGAGCAGACGTCGCCTGCTTTCTAATCTGGCGAACCTTGCAGCTTACGGCGTCATTCACAAATCTGATTTGGAAGAATTCAGTGATAAAATGAAAAAAGATATTGAAGAAATCATGGACTATAATGGAATTGATTACAAATAAATTCCAATGTATTGATAAAAAGAGCCCCGTGCAAATGCACGAGGCTTTTTCTATTCACGCTCTATTCACTTAAAAGTTATGGCTGATGGTCGCAAAGAAGGTACCGCCTTCCTGCTTGCCGGTCCAGCCGGTGGCCTTGAGGTCGACGCCCCATGGGTGGGAATTGTCGATCTTGCTCTTCCAGCCGAGTTCGAGGAAGCCGCTGGAGCCTTTGACGGTCGGGCTTGGGGTATTCCAGCCTGCGTAGGTGGTCTGGCTTTGCTGCCCGCTTCGTAGTCCCAGCCGATGCCGGCGTAGAGGGATCTTATCTGGTCGAAGTCTCTGGTCCATCTCATGCCGAGTCTGGTGACATAGGAATTGATGGAGTCGAAATCGTACTTCGAGTCGCCGTAGCCGCTGTGGACGACGGCGCTGTCGCTTCCGAGGTAGGTGTAGAAGAATTTACCGTAAATGTCATAGCTGTCACGGTTTCTGGTGTAGCTCTTGCCAAGGCCTGCCTGGGCAGCGATGTATGGTGCGCCGCTGTCGTAGCGGGACATGGATTTGGCGATCATACCGTGGAATTCGCCCTTGAGGTAGCCGGCTCTGACGGCGCCTTCATAGTAGAGGCCGCTGTCGAGATCGCGCCGTAAGAGGATACCGCCGCCGGTATAGTGCTGGCGGCCGTCGCCTCTGGCTCCGGTGTCAAGGTAGCTTGCATAATGGCTCTTGCCGTATTCGAAGAATGGCATGATGGTGTCGATATGGCCTTCGTGCTGGCTTCTTCTTACGAAGCCGACGTTGGCGGCCATGCCGTTGCTGTCGATGTAGGAGCCGGTGTTATAGTGGAGATCGTATCCGCCGACGATAGCATACGGTACGAACTTCGCTTCGATATCATGGTTTTCAATCCATGCGCCTTCTGCAGCATGGAGGGCGCTGCCGGCGATGATGTCGCCTGCGTTCTTGATCGTATTGGCTGCATTTTCCCTGTCTTCCGGAAGGATCTTCGTATCCGTATCAGGAGTTCCTTTTTCGTCCTTCGGAATGGTGATGACGATCGTATTCGCATCTTTCTTTTCGACGATGGCTTTATAGTTGATGAAGCCTGCCGAGGTGACGGTGTCGAGGCCGTCGATCGTGCCGTAGCTCGTGTCATCGGTCGTGATGCCGTTCGCATTGTAGAGGAGGTTGATGTACTCGCCCGGGTTCAGCTTCGTATTTCTCTGGACACCGCCAAAGACCGTGGCGCCGGAGACATCCGTCGTACCGTCGGTCGTCGTGCTGTTTTGTGCAGCCGCCAGGGTTGTATCTGCGTCAACCGCTGCATTTCCAGTGACCGTCAGCATGGTCTCCCCAGCCGTCGTTCCTTCAGGGACGTAGAAATTGAGGTTTTGGAAATAAGCAAAGTCTGCGACCGTCTGGCCTTTGGTATACATATTGTACGTGTTGTTCTTGCTTTCGGTCGTACCATAACCGCCATAGAGGCTCATTTCCGGGTTCAGATCTCCCGCCAGAATATTGATCGTATTGTTATCTGCTGCGCCATCGTAGGTTTGCCCACCATAAATGTCTGTGTCAAGCGTGCCGCCGGATACATTGATTGTGTTGCTATTCGCATCGCCTTCGGTAGTAAAACCGCCATAAATACCGATTCCGCCTGTGACTTCGCCGCCGCTGATGGTGACAGTATTGCCATCAGCATCTCCTGTACTGGCCATACCTCCTGTCACGATAGGTACGAAGTCTTCCGGACTAGAAACTGTACCGCCGGAGATGATGACCGTATTTTCCGATGCGCCCGTCACCCCGGCACCGCCAGTGACTGTCCCCGGATTTCCGCCGGTAATGGTGATCGTATTCCCCGTGGCGCTGCCCCCACTCTGCGCTGCCATCGTGATAGCGGACGTACCTCCGCTGAATACAAGAGTATTATTGACCGCATCCCCTGTCTCGGCGTAACCAGCAACCGTTTTAATCGAAGAGCCGCCTGTCATTGTGAGTGTATTGTCACTGGCTCCTGTCTTGCCATAGCCGCTGGTGACATGACCGATCAGGTCACCGCCACTGACTGTGAGGATATTGGAAACAGCCTCGCCGCTTGCTGAATAACCGCCAAAGACGGTATCTGAACTTTCCGTAGAGTCAGCAACTCCAACCGTTCCTCCATTGATGGTGACAGTATTTTTAGAAGCAGTACCATCAGCCGTATACCCGCCATAGACCGTCTTTTCTATAGTGCCGCTTTCGATAGTGACGGCGTTGCCTGTGGCATCATTGCTTGTGGTTCCCTCAGCCGTATAACCGCCATAGACTTCGCCCTTGACAGTGACATCTGAAATTTTGACAGTATTTTGAGAAGCATCGCCAGCTGCTGCCTCACCGGTGAGTGGATTATCCATCTGGTGTAATGCATAACCGCCATAGATATTTCCTGAAACATCTGCCGTGCCGCTCAGTTCGACAGTATTTCCTTCAGCTCCCTTGCCGATAGTATAACCTCCGGCAACGATGCCTCCGACACTGCCTGAAGAAATTTTGACAACGTTATTGGTCACATCGCCCAAATAAGACCAACCGCCGGCTACGCTTCCGGCTATAGAAACCGCTTTGCTTATTTCTACACTGTTTTGGTCAGCCGTCCCATAGATGGCCCAGCCTCCACTTACAACAGGCACTACACTTTCTGTATCTCCTGAACTTGTTACCGCCCCGCCAGTCATGACAACTTTATTGTTTACAGCACTTCCTTCTGGTTGATTATTATAGCCTCCGGAAATCATCTGACTGACTGTACCACCGCTCATGGTTACGCTATTATTTTCTACTCCCTTTCCCTGTGCGCCGTATACTACACCAAATGTACCATCTCTAATTTCAACAGTATTATCTGTCACCGAACCATTATCCGCCTGACTCCCGGACAGCGTATACTGTACTGATCCTCCTGTAACAAGCACAGAGTTCCCAGAATTGTTTGTATAAGATCTGCCCCCGTATAGAAAATTACTGGTTCCTGCGCTTTCCACATGGTTTCCTGAAGCCGTATTGCCATAGGCCCCGTAGACAGCAGCAGCAGTGCTGCTGCTGTCAAAGATCACGGTATTATTATTTGTCGCACCCAGTCTTGACTGGCCGCCGTAAATCTCAGCCTGGCTTACCTGCGTATTTGTAACATTGACTGTATTATTCGATGCATCGCCTGATTCACCTCCACTGACGGTACCACCATAAATCCTTATTCCAGTTGAGTCCGACGACGCATCCGTCACGTTCAGCGTATTCCCGCTGGCTGTCCCTGTATCACTGTTGCCGGTAATTTCCGTTTCCGTAATTGGTCCCGTCACCGTCACAGCAGCCTCTGTTGTCATGGCAGAAAATCCCATCAGGCTGGATACGACCAGCGCCGTCAAAACTTTGTACTCCCTTTTCATAATCAGCCATCCTCCCCCTTGAAATGCAGCCCTTGGCATGCATAAAAAAGATACAAGTGCTTTCCTTCAAGGAATCCATAAGCCTTCCCGAGACATCAGATCCCTTCCCCCCGAGCAGCCCTCCCAAGGCGGCTCATGCTCAATCAGCAGGGCTAACAGACACTTTTCTATTCTTAATCATAATTCCATGATTAAAAAATATCTATCTGTCAGAATTATAGAGAACTCTGTCCGATAGATATGAACTCTTTCTATAATGAACTATTTGAATATAGATAAGCATGGCCGGCATTCGATATCATCGGAAGAAAAGGACCCCTCCCGCCAGGACGCTCCCAAAGAGAACTATAAAACCTTTATATACTGGATATGTTTACCATAAAAAAGTGGTAAGCATCTAAACATCGGGGGAAAATGTCGAAGGGATAAGGACACATAAAAAGAGCCGCAGAAATGTGCAGTCATTTCTACAGCTCTTTTTGTTTCCATTCAATATGGTTTTATGCTCTGTGGAGTGTGAAAATGGTCAATTCTCTCGGGCAGCTGAAGCGGAACGGGAACCAGCTGGCGTCGCCTCTTGCGACGTAGCCGTAATGAGTACCGTCGCTGTACATGCCTCTCGTGTACTTGAATGGCGTGATGATCGGCTTGCCGAAGAGGCCGAACTGCGTGCCGTGGGTATGGCCTGTCAGTGTCAGGAATGCGCCGTGCTTGAAGCCCTGATCGATGAAATCGGAATGATGGGCCAGAAAGATGACGGGAGCGCCCTTCGGAATACCTGCGAACGCTTCATCAGCCCATTTCTCTTCCTCGATTTCCTTCTGCGTGCCTCTGGCAAACGGGAAGTCGACGCCTGCGACGTAGAGTCTTTGTCCGTCCTTTTCAATGTACGTGTGGTTATTCACCAGCATCTTGACAGGCGTATTCTTCAGGTCCTCTTCAATGAGCGGCTGATTCCTGTAATACTCATGATTGCCCCAGATGTAGAAAATGCCGTCCGGGAAGTACTTCTCTGCTTTCGTGAAATCCTCAGCGACCTGCGGCATGTACCGTACGTCGTCGATGAGGTCCCCGGTGAAGAAAAGGACGTCCGCTCCTTCATTCTTTGCGCGGAGGAGCTCAGCCGGCATATCCGTATAGCGGAAGTAAGCGCCGATGTGCGTATCCGTTTCCTGTGCGACCTTGTACCCATCAAACGCCGCCGGAAGATCCTTGACGTAGATGTCATGATACTCGACGACTTCGCGGCTGTTCCCCATCACGCAGCCGTAGACGCCGATCACAAGCGCGATGGCGATGAGGCCTTTCCCCAGGTTGGAAATGAAGTACCTGAGCCCCGGGATGAAGGAAAGGATTCCAAGGATAAAGGCAGGAATCGGAATGATGAGACAGGCGACCATGATGCCGTCCAGAAGGTAGGCAAGATAAAGCGACCAGAACCCGTAGCTGTCATAGGCAAGCCCATACCAGTCGAAGTACCAGGCAGGGATCGCGCCTGCGATAGCGCCTCCCAGCGACCATAAATAAAAGCGCCGCTTACGAAATACGAGCGCCAGGATCGAACCGTCAATGAGTCCGATCACCGCGAACATCATGATGATGAATTTTCCAAATGCCATAAGCGGCTCCTTTCTGTGTAATCATAGAATTATGCGCAAAATCCCCGCCTCGGCGGCAGGGACTCTTTGATCAGAAATCGGAAATCAGCTTTTCTGCAAAAGCCGCAAGTCTGGCATGCGGTCCTGCCAGCGGGATTTCCTTGTATTCTTCCGGCGAGAAGTACTTGTACTCCCCTTCCGGCACGGTGATATTTTCTGCCATGTACGCGTTCATGTACCAGATGCGGTGCGTGAAGACATGCTTGTACTTCCAGACAGGTCCTTCCAGTTTTCCATGAAGGAAATGGGAAAGTTCATCTGCCGCTGTATCTGCCTTCTCGGATAGGACCATGGGGAATTCCCACATGGAGGCGAGCATGCCTGTCGCGGGCCTTTTATGGAGAAGAACCTTTCCATCCATGATGCAGATGGCACAGGCCGCATAGAACTCCTTAGGCGGCTGTTTCTTTCCGCGGACAGGAAGCTCCTCTTCCCTTCCCTCTTTCAAAGCAAGGCAGTAAGACGAAAGCGGGCACATGCTGCACCTTGGGTGCTTCGGTATGCAGACATTCGCGCCAAGATCCATCAGCGCTTCATTGAAGTCTCCAGCCCTTTCAGGAATCGTTTCCTCGCAGAGCGTGCGGATCTTCTTCCTTCCCGCCGTCTTCAGGACATCATCCTCGATGCCGTAGAGTCTTGCATACACGCGGAGGACATTTCCGTCGACAGCCGGTTCCTTCTTTCCAAAAGCAATGGAAAGAATAGCCCCAGCCGTATAGTCGCCGATTCCTGGAAGCGCACGGACTTCGTCCGCCGTATCCGGCATTTCGGATCCGTACTTTTCTTCCATCTCGCGCGCCGCCTTGTGGAGATTCCTTGCACGGCTGTAGTAGCCAAGCCCCTGCCACTGGTGAAGGACATCCTGCTCATCGGCATCCGCCAGATCCTTGATTGTCGGGAAACGCGCCATCCAGCTTTCGTAGTAAGGCTTCACTGCCTCCGTCCTCGTCTGCTGCAGCATGATTTCCGAGACCCACACATGGTAAGGATTCCTTGGCTTGGATTCCCTCCACGGAAGATCGCGCTTATTGGCATCGAACCAGGAAAGAAGGCGCTTCGGCCAGTCTTTATCCGGCATACTCATTGATCCATGTCCTCGAATTCATAATCATAGACCGTCTCGCCATCCTTGTCGAAATAGATGGTGCCGCGGATTCTTTCGCCCTTAAGGATCATAGGCAGCCACACGCGGTCGGCCATCCACATATCCTCATAAGGAAACTCGGAAGGAAGGAACCACTTCGGCTGCATTTCCTCTGTCTCAGCAGGCGTCCCTTCCCAGACCTTCACGAAATAGACGATGCCGGCATGCGACCACTCCGGATCCGAAGGCTGATGGAAATAGAGATCGCCGACAGGGATGAGATCCTCCGGGCGTGCTTTCAGGCCTGACTCCTCGAAGAGCTCACGGGCTGCGCACTCGCGCATCGTTTCTCCCGCCTCGATCTTTCCGCCAAAGCCATTCCACTTGCCAAAACCCATGCCCCTTCTCTTGCGTCCAAGGAGGATCCTTCCGTCCTGTCCGACCGGATAGACGAGCGACGTATCACGCATTTGTCTTATCGCCCGGATCGTAGGTTTCGAAATACAGTTCACGGAAGAGGCGCTTGCCTGCTTCTGTCTTGTAGAGACGCTTGTAGAGCGCTTCATTCTGCTGGCGGGAAGCACCGCTTTCATACTGGTTGACCAGCATATCAGCCTCAGCCAGGATCTGGGCATCAGGGCCGTCGATGCTGCCATAAGAATGGTGATGAGCGATCAGCCAGCAGATGCGGTCGATATCTTCCTTCTCGAATTGCAGCTTTTCCAGCATCGGGCGCGCTTCATCCGGTCCCAGTTCCTGCTGGATCATGCCGTCATTTCTTCCAAAGCGTCTTTCCCCTTCATGGATGCCGATATCATGGACATACGTTACTGCATCCAAAAGGAAAAGGATTTTGTCAGAAGCGCCTTCCTCCAGGCCGATCTGATGAGCGAAGGCGTTTACCTTCAGGAAATGATGGATCCTTCTTGGATCACCCTTGTCGTAAGCAATCATGGCTTTGCAAAGTTCTGCGAGCTGGTTCATAATGTTCCTCCTGTACGGGCTGCAGGCGTAAAAGCTCTGCCCCGGTTTATCTTATATGTTGCCTCCCCCGCGGGGCCTTCCCGTGAGTGTGGCCTTTTCTTATTGTATATCAAAAATAAAGATTCCTCAAAGGTATACCTAAATATCATCGTATGCTGATGAAATCGAAGAAATCTTATTTTTCCACGCAAAAACGCGGCAGGATTTCCCGCCGCGCTGCTTAGTATCTGAAATTATTTTGCGAGCTGCTGGCTGACTTCGGATGTGATGTCGATGCCGCCGTCTACGACTGCGCCCTGTTCAAGAACGATGTCGAGGCCCTTCTGCTGACGAACTCTCTGGATAGCTTTCATGATATCGGAGAGAATCGGCTGCATGGTGGACTGTTCTTCCTGGTTCAGGTCGCGCTGGATTTCATTGGCAATCTGCTGTTTTTCCTGATCGCTCTTGCCTGCTGCGCGTTTCTTGAAGTTTTCCTGAGCCTTCTGAGCTGCATTTCTCATGTCGAGCTGAGCTTTCTGCATTTTCGGATGAGCCTGCAGAAGAGCGTTGGAATTGACGTAGCCGATGCCTGCTGCGGAAGCAGAAACCATAGCGCCAAGAGTAATCATGCCAGCAGCGATAGCTGCAACTGTCTTTTTCATTTTCATAGATTTTTCCTCCTTACGAACCCCTAAGCCCCCTGGGGTAATGAGCATATATTCATTTTATGCTAACATTTTCGAAGTGTCAATGTTAGATGCTATAATTCAATTTTTATTAAACTGTTCTTTAGTTCAATTTAAACTATACTCGGCTGAATAAGTATATACTACTTCGTTTCTTCCGTCTTGCCGTCTGCTTTCGCCTCAAGGACAGCCGTTTCTTTCTCTTCCTTCATGGCCTGTTCTGCTTCCTTCAGGGCCGCTTCGCGGACTTCTTCCTTCTTTTCTTTCTTCTTGGAGAAACGGGAAATCACTTCCGGCACCATGTTGAGGACACGGTCGATCGTCGTGTTGGCAGCCGCATTCTTGATGGAGAAGAGTTCGACTCTTTCACCCTTCATGATCAGGACAGCCGTCGGTGTGACCTTTCCGCCGCCTGCTCCGCCAGCTCCGGCCGTGCCGTGAGAGCCCGTGCCAAAGCCAAAGGAAATATCAACGAAAGGAACGATTGTTGCATCCCCCAGATGAATCGGTTCCCCGACAACAGATTCTGTCGTAATCATTTCCTTGAATTCTTCGAAAATCTGCTTTCTTACTTCGTCATCCATTTACTTTTCCCCCTCTTCTGAAATGCCAGAATTCCCTCGTCTCACGGGCGACTGCCAGCGTGAGCAGGATATAAACGACATACAAAGGAATGATCCTTCCGTCTCCTTCTCCCTTGAGAGTGAAGACCTTGTCCGTGAAATTCCATTCCACGTCTTCAAAGGGTCCTGGCAGGAATGCTTTCACGATCCCGCAGGCAACGCCGGTCGACATGGGATCCCCCGTGCCGAAAGCTCCTTTGACTCTCCAGCTGCCCGGAAAACTGTGAGCCAGCACCTTGGCGGCAGCTATGAGAACTTTCTTTATAAGTCCATTATCTAACGCAAAAAGAAACAGCGCAAGATAGGAAGGTGTTTTTTTCTTAATTTTCTCTGATTCCTCTGTTTCTTCTTCGGAATCATCTTTGGAAACTTCCTTCGTTTCCTTTGAAAGATCGATCGGTTCTTCCCTCACGATCTCTGCCTCTTCTGCCCTTGCATCATCTTCCCTGGCAGGGGCATTCCTGGAAGCTTCTGAAGTCTCCTGTTCCTTCTCCGCTTCCCTTTCCCGGGCATCATGCTCCATCTCCTCGAGATAGGCATTCATCTCCCGGACTTCTTCCTCTTCCATACCCTCGTCTTCATAATCATCCGTTTCCTCTTCCTTTTCTCCCGGGAAGGATACCTCCTTCTTGAAAAGGCCGAAGAACGCTTTCACCGTCACCTGCGCCTTCCATTTCTCAAAAGAGAAACGGTACCGGATCGGGATCAAAAGCACAAGGATGACCAGAAGCAAAACTCCGATTACGATCATCGCAATTTTCATGGAAGTCCATAGAGGCGGGCCAGTTCAGCCGCAGCCTCCCTCACCTCCTTCACGAGATAAGCGGGCGAAAGAATCTTGACGAGCGGCGCATGACGCATCGCCCATGCCTTCATCGCTTCGGGCTGGATCATGATCTCGATCGTGACCTTTGTCTGGCTGCCCGATGAAAGATGAGCCGTCTTGCCGAAATCATTGACGATGTCCGTCATGAGATGCCAGTCTGCTTCGAACGTGCAGAGCTCCGGCTTCCCGCGGAAAATTTCATGCGCAGAATACAGGTAATCCGACGGCTTCAAAGCCTGGATCTGGGCCTGCGTCAGTGTATCAGATGCCGGATCCTCCAGAAGCTTTACGTCAGACATGAGATCGAGGAAGTACACCTCGATCCCGCCTTCATCCTTTTCCGCCAGAAGCGCATAACGGTCATCGGAAGCGATGATCAGAAGCGGGCTTACCGAAAGAAGCCTGTCCTCGCCGGATGGCAGCCTTCCATGATGGCGCTTGCCGTCCGCTTCGTAATGGTCATAGTAGAAGGAAATCTTCCTCTTTCCCTCGCCTGCCGTCGTCAGAAGCGCAATCACCGGATCAAAATCCGCAGCTTTCCCCGCAGATGGAAGATTCCTTACCAGAGTCTTTCCGTCGTCGAAAGAACGGATCTGGATCCTCTTCAGCTTCTCAGCGAGCTGTTTGACCTGCTGCGGCGGAAGATGAGAAAAATAGAGAAGATCGATGAGCGCCTTCAGATCCTCCCTGGCCAGCACATGATCCCAGTACCAGTCAAGAGAGAGAGGCACCTTCTTCCCGTTCATCATGCGCGGCACTTCGCGGCAGAACACAGGAAGCCCTGCATCCCGAAGCCTTGTGAGATTTCTTCCCACAGACTTCCTGTTCACCGCCATGCCATACTTTCCTTCCATATAGTCGAGGATTTCCTGCTGCGAGAGCGGGTGATCCTTGTCCGATTCGCGCAGAAGCACCTGCACGATACGGATGATCGACATCTTGCTCCCTGTATCTCCCTTTTCCACCGCCATAGGATCACCTGCCCGTTACTTTCCTGACAAGATCGTCAGACAGCCACGAGCCGAAAGCTGCCAGCGCCCCGGTCAGAGCGGAAACAGCCGGCATATGGACAGCTTTGTGGACGATGGCCGCAATCGCAGCCCCGCCGAGCACGTCGGACGGATAATGCATGCCTGCAAACACGCGGGAAAAAGCAAGAATCCCCGCAAGGACTGCCATCAGCTTCGAGCCCTTCGTATTGTGGCGGAGGAGCTCCATAGCCACCACGCACCCATTCATCGTGTGATTGCTCGGGAAAGAAGCATTCGCGCGGTGACCCGTGAAATTCCAGATCTGGGGACTTTCCCTGAAGGGACGCTCACGTTTCCATACGCGTCCGATGGCATAGGAAATAAGCGAAGCTATGCATACGCCGATAAAAGCGGAAACGCATGCATTTCTCCTGTCTTCCCTTGTCTTTCCTGGAGTGAACCAGAGGAGAAGACCGTAAATCACAAAGGCCCAGTGCCCGTACCGGGTTATCAGATCCATCATCAGATCAAAAGGCCGAACTTTCCCGGCCAGGCTGTTAATCTTGACAGCCGCTTTCAGATCAGCATTCATCTCAGACACCTCTTTGCGAAAAAGTGGAAATTATTCCCATTTTCTCATAAATTTAATGTTATATTCATGATTTTATCACAGACATAGATCAATCGCAAAAACGCGCCTGCAAGGAAGCATGAGCGAGGAAACTCTTATTTCGCTTCCTTTTTCTCTTCTTCCAGTTTCCGCTCCTCTTCCAGCTTCTTTTCCTTCATCCGGTCCAGGTATCCCGTGCGCTTCAGAGCGATCGATATCAGCGCCACGACAGCGCAGAGCAGCATGAACGTATTGATGCCCGTCATCCCGCTTCCCCAGCCCACGCGGTACACCATATAAAAGAAAACGAGAACGACGAGCGCATCCTGAAATTTGTCAAACATAAATCCTCCTGCGGCAAGACTGCCGGGAATGGCATTAACGCCTGAATACAAAAAAGGAGCTGCCGGAGATCACTCTCTGGCGGCTCCTTTTTTCTATTATATCAGTTTCCCGCTTGTTCTTTCAAAAATCAGCAGGTATGGCACTTTTCATAGAGGCCGTTCTTCTTCAGAAGCTCGATGACCGTTCTTCCGATATGAGCGACAGTCGGTGCAACTGGAATGCCTACCGCTTCAAGAGCTGCAATCTTTTCAGCAGCCGTGCCCTTGCCGCCGGAAATGATAGCGCCTGCATGACCCATGCGTTTTCCTGGAGGTGCCATGCGTCCTGCGATGAAGCCTGCGACCGGTTTCTTCATGTTTTCATGAATCCATTTGGCAGCTTCTTCTTCCGCATTGCCGCCGATTTCGCCGATCATGAGGACTGCATCCGTATCCGGATCTTCATTATACAGCTTCAGAGCATCAATGAAATCCGTGTCCTTGATCGGGTCACCGCCGATGCCGATAGCACCGGTCTGTCCGATGCCTGCATTCGTCAGCTGGAATGTAGCTTCATATGTCAGCGTGCCGGAACGGGAAACGACGCCTACATGGCCTTTCCTGAAGATTTCGCCTGGGATGATGCCGATATTGCACTGATCGGTCATAAGCAGCCCCGGGCAGTTCGGTCCGATGAGACGTGTCTTTCTTCCAACCATATAGCGGTGAACGACGACCATGTCTTCGAGCGGAATATGTTCCGTGATGCAGACAACGAGCGGCACTTCAGCCTCTACAGCTTCCATGATGGAGTCAGCAGCCGACGGAGCCGGTACGAAAATGATGGAAGCATTGGCCCCGGTTGCAATGACAGCATCGCGGACCGTATTGAATACAGGAATCCCCTGCACCAGCTGGCCTGCTTTTCCCGGAGATACACCGGCGACGATATTCGTGCCAAATTTTCTCATCTGCTCTGTATGGAAACGGGCAGCCTTGCCTGTGATGCCCTGTACAATGACCTTCGTATCCTTATTAATCAGAATCGCCATTTTACTTTACCTCCCCTTCTGCTGTTTCTGCAGGAGCAGCCGGTGCTGCCGGCTCTGCTGCAGCCTTTTCACGTTCTTCCTGCTCCTTGACGAGCTGGATGACACGGATAGCGCCTTCTTCCATGGAGGTAGCCGGGTACAGATTCTTGATATGAGCGGTATGGAGGATTTCCCTGCCGCGTTCTACGTTTCTCCCTTCCAGTCTTACGATGACCGGGATCGGGAATTCAGCTTTCCCTTCCGAAAGGAGAGCTGCCGATTCTACGATGCCTTCTGCAATGACATCGCACTTGTTGATGCCGCCGAAGATATTGATCAATACCCCTTTGACCTGATTATCTTCCATCATGATGCGGAATGCCGCAACGATCTTTTCAGGAGTCGAGTCGCCGCCGACATCCAGGAAGTTGGCCGGATCGCCGCCGTTTTCCTTGATGATATCGACTGTCGCCATAGCCAGGCCTGCGCCATTGACCATGCACGCTACATCGCCGCCGAGGTTGACGTAGTTCAAGCCTTCACGGGCAGCCTGTGCTTCCTTCTGATCTTCTTCAAGGACATCGCGCAGAGCCACGATATCCGGGTGACGAGCCAGCGTGCTGTCGTCGAAGTTCAGCTTCGCATCGAGAGCGATGACATCATTTTCCTGTGTCAGGACCATCGGGTTGACTTCAGCCAGCGAGCAGTCCTTGCCGACGAAGACCTGGTAGAGATACTTCATGAAAGCAGCTGCCTTGTTGACAGCGACCTGTTCGAAATGGAGACCGTAAGCCATGCGCTTTGCCTGGAAATCAGCAAGGCCGATGACCGGATCGATGTATTCCTTCAGGATTTTTTCCGGATGCTCAGCAGCTACCGTTTCAATATCCATGCCGCCGGATTCAGAACCCATCATGACGATGCATTCTGCCTGACGGTCGACGAGGAAGGACAGGTAGTATTCCTTCTTGATATGGCAGCCCGCTTCGATCAGAAGACGGGTGACCTTCTTGCCTTTCGGGCCGGTCTGTTTTGTTACGAGTGTCTTGCCCAGGATTTCTCTTGCATACTGACGGACTTCATCAAGAGAATGAGCGATCTTGACGCCGCCTGCTTCGCCGCGTCCGCCTGCATGGATCTGTGCCTTGACGACGACGACCGGCGTGTCCAGACGCTTCGCACTCTGCACAGCATCTTCGACGGTGAAGGCCGGGTAGCCTTCTGGTACATGCAGACCGTACTGCCTTAGAATTTGCTTACTCTGGTATTCATGAATATTCATAAAAAACTTCCCCCTTTATCGAGGACAAATACCGCCGTCCATCGCAAAGATCCCTTCTCATGGAAGCGGCGAAATAATACCAACAGTGAGAACATTCGATTTCACCTTTGATGATACCACGAAGACAGGCGGAATGGTATGAGAAAAACGCACAGAAAACCGTGCCTGCCTCGTTTTATTTATTTATATCTATGTATTAAATAATTCTTTCCCTCAAAAGTGACACTAAAACTTGCAAAATCCTCATAGCTGTGATTCTCGCTGTATATTCTATAATGAAAAAGGAATGTACAAAGCTGCGTCATTGCTCCGCATCCGCTCTTCGTACATTCGCTCTTCATATTAGCTTTTATATTTAGCTTTTATATAAGGAATGCCTGGCGCTTTATCCAAGCGTCTTATAGCTGCCCGTCATCTGATCGAGGATCATGTCGTCAGCAAAGAGAGCCATCCCTTTCAGCGTCCCGAGATCCGGTGCCTTCACGCCGTCATTGACCGTCGTGAAAAGGTATTCGTCATTTTCCTGCTGCACCTGATCAAGTTCGACCCACATGCCTCGGGTTCCGCCGCCTGCGCGGTAAACGATGAGACTCTTTCTCCCGTTTCCTGAAAGATCAGCGGCAATGACAGGACTTCTGACAAGCGTCAAAGTCTGATGCACTTTCCAGCCATTGCCATCCGACACAAGCCAGACAAGCGTATCGCCGCCCGTTCCCGAGAACCAGGGGCCCGAGAGAAGCGCAAGTACGTCTCTTTCTCCCGTTCCCGAAAGATCCACGTAATCATAATACCAGCGTGTCCCGGAAAGCTCTTTCTGCGGAATCTCCAGTCCTTCGATCAGAGCCGTCTTGACAGCGGTATCGCCTGCTTCCTCTGACAGCTCGCAGGAAATTTCCGGACCCAGAAACCGGTTCTCCGCTGCCACGTAATGCATGCCGTCACTCGCTGATGCAGAAAGACCGCCTGATAAAAAAGCCAGGCCAGCCAGAACTGCTGTGATTTTTCCTGTATGACTCATGAATGCCTCCTGTCTCAAAGCCAAGCTTTGAAAACCGGCCGGCACTTCCGCGGAGCATTCCGCAGAACCTCCAGTCGTCCATTTTTGCTAATGCGAACCATCCCTTATTTCTATCTTACCAAACGAGCCTCATGATGACAAAGAATTTTAAAACAAATTCTATCAGAATACGAAAAAATCTAATACGGCACGTTCCGCGAACACCGCTCCGCAGCCTATATATTCTGAACACCGCTCCGCAGCCTATATATTCTTTATATAAGCAAAGTAATAAAATTCAATAGGATACTTATGTAAAGCATTGGTAATATATCATATTTTACATGTTTTCCTTGCTTTTTAGTACATTTTATTTTAAACTGATACTTAAGGTTACTTATCGGCAGCCTCAGTTTGTTATGTTTCTTAAAAAAATAAAGGGATAAATTATGGATCGCAGACAAAGAAGAACAAGGACCGCTATCTTCAAATCTTTCAGCGCACTCCTTTCCGAAAAACCGTATGCAAAGATCACTATTCAGGACATCATTGACCTGGCCAACATTGGAAGAAGCACATTCTACGCTCATTTTCAGACCAAAGAATGCCTGCTTGAAGAAATGTGCGGCGAACTCTTCGATCACATCATTGAAGGCGTCATGAACGACGACCTCCCGAGCGACAGTGACGCACATGAAACGATAAACGGTCATGATCCCGTTTTCTGTCACCTGCTCCAGCACATCGCGGCCAACACAAATCATACACGCGACCTGCTGACCTCCGACAGCTCGGATATCTTCCTCCGCTTTTTCAAGCAGAGCCTTGATAAACTGATCGAATCCTACCTGCTGAAAAACAACAAGCTTCGCGGACAGGTTCCGGAAAGCTTCCTTGTCAACCACATTTCCGGCAGCTTTGTCGAAATGGTTCAGTGGTGGGTCAGAAACGGCATGAAAGAAACACCGGAAGAACTCGACCGTTACTTCCACGCCGTCATCTCCAACATTATCTAAGACAAGTTCATAGAATGACTAAAGAAAAGTCCGCAGAAATTTGCGGGCTTTTTTTATCGTGGAGGAGGATCTGAGGGAAATCAACCCATCTTCTTAGAAAATGCACCCCCCTTTCGTCCCGTACAAAACAATTGAGCCAGTACTGATATTAATATAGAGTCAATCAGTATACGGTTCACTTTCCCCTGACAGGGACAGCTTCGCAAGGAATAAATGAAAGAGCTCGGCTCTTATTTGTTTGAAACCTCTCGTAAATCCCCCCTCCCCCCCTTTCACCCGGCATCAGGATTTCCTCCTGCTATATATAAAGGTAAGGAGAAAACCTTCCTCATTCTCTTGTATGCTCTTTGGATTTCGTGTTTTCAGAAACTTTTTGAAGACTAATGATTTTCCCCTTTCTACAATTCCTTTTTTACGCTATAATAGTACAAATATATCTGCGGAAGGGAAATTTTCTCTCCGCTTTGTAGAAGAAGCGCATCTGCACTTGACCGCATCCGCGGAAAAGAGTATAGTTGTGCTTAATTATCTTTTACACTTATTTTTTTACGGATTTATCTGTTATCGAAGGAGGAAATAATGGCAATCTATATTAATGAACCGGCACATACCTTTAACGAGTACCTTCTGATCCCGGGCTACTCCGGCACGGACTGCATTCCGGCCAACGTATCTATCAGAACCCCGCTCGTAAAATTCAAAAAAGGTGAAGAACCGGCCATTACATTAAATATTCCAATGGTATCTGCTATCATGCAGTCAGTATCTGGTGAAAAAATGTCCATTGAACTCGCAAGAAACGGCGGCGTTTCTTTCATCTATGGATCCCAGTCCCCTGAAGATGAAGCAGCCATGGTTGCCAGAGTTAAAGCTAAGAAAGCAGGATTTGTTCCGAGCGACTCCAACCTTTCGCCGGAAAACACTCTTGCTGACGTCCTCGCCCTCAAGGCAAAGACAGGTCATTCCACCATCGCCATCACCGAAGACGGCACCTCTTCCGGCAAGATGGTCGGCATCGTATCCAGCCGTGACTACAGAGTCAGCCGCATGGACAGATCTGAAAAGGTCAAGAACTTCATGACCCCGGTTGACAAGCTCGTCAAAGCTAAATACGGCATCACCCTTTCCGAAGCAAACGACATCATTTGGGACAAAAAGATCAACTCCCTGCCGGTACTCTACGAGGACGGCCGTCTGTATGGCTTCGTATTCCGCAAGGACTATGATTCCCATCAGGAAAACCCGAATGAAATGCTCGATTCCCAGAAACGTTTCGTAGTAGGCGCTGGTATCAACTCCAGAGACTATGAAGAACGCGTACCGCTGCTCCTCGAAGCAGGCGCTGACGTACTCTGCATCGACTCCTCCGAAGGCTTCTCCGAATGGCAGAAGATCACCCTCGAATGGATCCACAACACCTACGGCGAAAAAGTAAAAGTAGGCGCAGGCAACGTTGTCGACAGAGACGGCTTCCTCTTCCTCGCTAAAGCTGGCGCAGACTTCGTCAAAGTCGGCATCGGCGGCGGCTCCATCTGCATCACCCGTGAGACAAAGGGCATTGGCCGCGGCCAGGCTACCGCTCTCATTGAAGTATGCCAGGCAAGAGATGAATACTACAAAGAAACCGGCATCTATGTACCGGTATGCTCCGACGGCGGCATCGTATATGACCACCACATCACCCTCGCACTCGCTATGGGCGCTGACTTCGTCATGCTCGGCAGATACTTCGCACGCTTCGACGAATCCCCAACCCCGACCAGAACCGTTGGCGGCACAGTCGTCAAAGAATACTGGGGCGAAGGTTCCAACAGAGCCAGAAACTGGGCACGCTATGACCTCGGCGGAGAAAAGAAACTCCAGTTCGAAGAAGGCGTTGACTCCTACGTTCCTTACGCTGGTCCGCTCAAAGACAACGTCGAAAAGACCTGCGCTAAGATCAAAGCTACCATGTGCAACTGCGGCGCTATCACCATTCCGGAACTGCAGCAGAAAGCTAAGCTGACACTCGTATCCGCAACCTCCATCGTAGAAGGCGGCGCACACGACGTCATCCGTAAAGAAAAAGACGGCTCCGACCGTTAATTGAAATAAAAAGAGACCGCTCCGAAAAGAGCGGTCTTTTTTGTGTGCTTTGGGGAAGGGAGAATGGAAACCATACGACCTTGCGGGAAAAAGAAAGATTTAAGACCTAAAACCATACAACCAGCCTGCGGCTGTTTGTAATCAACCCTATCCACCGAAAGCGGTTCCCCTTCCCCGTCTGGGAAGGCGAGTTTAAAACCTCGCTGACGCACAAGAAAAAGGTTCTTCACGCTTTTTTGTGGGATAAAAATAATAACATATAAAATTGGCATTGAAAAAGAGCATTATCTA
>ERZ860710.80-NODE-80-length-68112-cov-8.310431_pt1 | contig 68112 bp, 59 predicted proteins | sample MGYA00509974_ERZ860710 | MGnify/ENA primary metagenome ERZ860710 (study PRJEB30046, sample SAMN00715261) | human gut metagenome | study: EMG produced TPA metagenomics assembly of the A metagenome-wide association study of gut microbiota in type 2...
ACACCTTAAAATCCTGTTTCTTCATTCACATATCTACCTTTCTTTCGCTCTGCTTCTATGATTTTTCTGCAATTCTTCCAACACTTCGGGCGGTATTTTTGACAGCAGCCGCCCCATCTGCTCGTTGGTTCTCTGCAATTCAAATATCTTCTGATTCGCTTTCTGCACCTTTAGTTCCTGCTCGTACTTTTCATCACGCATACGCCCCGCATAGTCTGATTCCTGCCCAATTCTCTCTTTCAAACTGTCGATATACGCCTGCTGTTTCCCGATTTCCTTAGAGAATTTCTCCACGTCTGGCAGCCATGCAGAGAGTAAATCTAACGCTTTATCCCTTTTCTTCCCTGCGTTAAAGGCGTTGATGTCGGATAGGGCAGACACGATTTCTTCATACTGTTTATCAAGCCTGCCGCCTAATTTATAGAGCCATGTGGGGACGTGTTTCCGCTTGGTTTCCATTGAGGACTGCCCCCGTTCAAGCTGATTCCACCGTGAGGACATCCGCTCATGGTAGGCGGTCTGCCACTCGGATAATGATTTCTGGTTGCCTAAGATAGCTTTCGCTGACAGCTTATTGTCTGGCGTAATCGGCACAAAGCAGAGGTGCATATGGGGCGTTCTCTCGTCCATATGGACGACAGCGGAGAGGATATTCTGCTTTCCAACACGCTCCGAAATGAAGTCAAGAGCCGTCTGGAAATACGCTTTTTGTTCTTCGGGCGGTAACTGGTTCATAAATTCTGGTGAAGCTGTGATGAGCGTTTCCACCATCATCACGCTGTCTTTCCTTGTCCTGCACCCCGCTTCGGCTACCATGCGGTTAATCTCTTTCTTGTAGGTGTACTTTGGTGGTGCTATGAGATGGTAATTGTTTTTAGAGCGTTCCATATCTATATCTGGGTTGCTTTTGTAGGCTTCTTTCTTCCGCTCGTTGTGGCGTTCACAAGCCGCAACGCCGCCCGCTTTTCGTTTCTGGAAACGCAGGATTGCATAAGGCATAGGCGGATTCCTCCTTTCTTTCGGCGGGTGACCGTCCTTTGGGGTGACAGCGGTGACGGTGGTGACAGCAGTTTTGGGATACCCCCTGCCGACTGCCGCAACTGTCACCCTCACCCCCTGCATGACGGTCATGTCGATGATGACGGTGTTTTTGGGATACCCCCCTCGCAAGAGCCGTCACCGTCATGCCGCCATTCTTTTATCCGAAGCCGTAAGGCGTAGGATAGCAGGGCACAGCCCTGCCTTAAGGGAGTCCAGAGGGAACGTCTGGCACACGACTTTGCAGGGCAAAGTGTAGTGTGTTACACCCTGTAAACGCAGTCGGAAAAATCGGAATGATTTTTCTGACCGCAGGGGTGGTTTTACACGACCGAAAAGGGCGAGTAAATCTCACGCCTGCATTTTGCGTTTACGGGGTGTTCTCCCGTAGGGATGACAGCGGCAGGGTATCCTAAAATCACTGTCACCACCGTCACTGCTGTCACCCGCAGGGCAGAGCCGCCAGCTTTACATGGCTTTAAGCGTCAATGACAGTAACAGGGGGGTATCCTAATATCGCTGTCACCACCATCACCGCTGTCACCCGCCCTCCTTGCAAGGGCAATCCGCCTGCCGTCTTTCCTGCGGCTGTACTGGTAGCAGATACGGTTCTCGCTTAAAAATGTGGTGCGGTATTCATTCAGCCATTTCGTAATCACCGTGGGTATGGTTTCCGTTTCCCCCATAGCGGCTAACAGTTCCGTTGCCGTGCCTATCCATTCTTCCTTATCCCTCATAAAATCCACCAACCGAAAAAGGACATCTGGTATCGTTTCTTTCGCAAGCTGCTCCTGCGTTTTCCGCTCCACAAGCTCCCAACGGCAATCACGGAAACGCAGCGTGTATTCCTGATAAGGCGTGTCCCTGCCCGTCACATACAGCTTGGCGGTGTCAGACGCACGTTTCTCCTTTTCCAGAACAAAGGTAGCGTCCGCACTCCCCGTTAATCCTGTCGTCCCAGACACCTTGTTGAACACGTCGCTGTCATTCTGCTTTCGGATGTGGTGTACGACAATGACCGCCAGAGAGTGCCTGTCGGCAAAGTCTTTGATGAGGGAGATGTCCCCATAGTCGCTTGCATAGGCATTGTCTTTTGAAGCTGTACGGACTTTCTGCAAGGTATCAATGACAATGAGCCTGCTGTCTGGGTAATCTTTCAGATAATCTTCAAGCTGCACGATAAGACCGTCTGACAGCTTGCAGCTTGCCACGGCAAAGTGGAGCCGCCCGCTTGCTTCGTCCGTCAAACGAAATAACCTGTCCTGTATGCGGCAGAACGTGTCCTCAAGGCAGAGGTAAAGCACATCGCCCTCCATTGTCGGCATATCCCATAAAGGGATTCCCTGCGACACGCATAAGCATAGCTTCAGCATGAGCCAGCTTTTGCCTATCTTCTGTGAGCCGCAGAACAGCGATAAGCCTGTCGGGATAAGGCTGTCCACCACAAAGGATGGTTTCTCAAGCGGTTCATAAAGGAGCGTTTCGGCGTTGACTGTCTGTAACTTCTGCATGGCTTTCCTCCTTTCGGGCGGTGTCTTTGTTTTCGTTGCACATAGGCGTTGACCTCCTTAAAAATAGATTTACTCCCACGGAAAAAAGTGAGAGTATGTAATGCCGCCAATCCCACACAAATAAAAAACAGATTTCTTTTTCGGGCGGTGTCGGTCACGGTTGGAGATATTTCTTCAATTTCCGCCTTTACTTTCTCCTTTGCAATCGCAACAGATTTCTGTATTGCCGAAGCGGTGCAATGCTCCATAGCGGCGATTTGGTAAAAATTGAACTCATACTCGTAGTAGAGCAGGAAACGCCGCCTTTGTATCTCTGGAAGGCTCCCAACCGCCTTATAGAGCGTTTCATTCCGTTCTTCCTCAACCATGCGTTCATCAAGGCTCTTAGGCACACGCAACGCCCGTCTGTAAAGGGTTTCGTCCCATACCTCGTTAAACTCCCTGTGCCGCTCGTCCCATTAGAAAAGATTCCTGTTCCTGCGCTCCATCTGCCGAAACTCCATAAAGAACTGTTCCGACACTTCCAACTCGTGGGATTTGCCCTGCCCGTCCTTAAAGCTGATAAAATACCTTGTGCCGCTTTCCGTGGATTCCTCCCGAAGCGTGTATGCCTTAACCCTGTATGCCATCCTGTTGTCCTCCTGCAAAAAATGAGTGAGGGGATTTCCATCCCTCACCCAGTAGCCCGCAGGATGGCAGGCTGTTTTAGAAGCTATAAAATTTTCCGCAGCTTCTTCCGCAGATGGTCTAACCTCGCATAGATGGCACCAGTCGTCAAATGCACAAGCGGGGCAATCTCCTTTGTGGAATACCCCTGCATTTTCAGCAGGACGATTTTCAAGGTACGCCCGTCCACCGTGACTAATACTTGATAGAGATTTTCGCTCTCAATCTCTTCCAGTAACTCCGCAACCGTACCCACTTCCGCCTGCCGCTCCCTGCCTGCCATGTCCTCAAGATATTCCGCAACGTCATTCGTCCATCGGTAAAACCGCCTGTTGGAATTGAAGTCTGCCCTGTCCGCCATGCGTATCTGCTCAATGGTCGCTTCATCAACGCCGCACTCACGCAGCAGCTTTTCCTCCGCTTCTTTCCAGATACGCCATTTCCTGTCCTCCCGTCCGTGGTTGTATGCCATTCTTACTTCCTCCAATCAGAATTGATTGAGAGGGCAGAGAAAAGCCCCCTCATCTTCCCAAAGGAAAAAACAAGGGGGCTGAACGCCTTAAATTTTAATTTTCTATTATCTTTCTTAGTTTTATTAGGATTCTGGCTTTGCGTTTGTTTACAACGCTCTGGGTTATGCCCAACCTCGCCCCGACTTCACGCTCGGAAAGTCCGTCAAAAAAGATTGCCTGTATCAGCTCCTGTTCACTATCCGACAGCAAAGGCAGGGCGGCTTTCAGCCTGTCCACCATGACCGCATTGACAACGGTTTCTGCAATGTCCACCGCTTCATCAGTGATAAAGTCCAGAGGATTCCCCTCGCTGTCCGTAAATCCGTCGAGAGATAGCAGTCTATTCTTTGTATCTAATTTTTGCAGATAACGCCACCGTTCCTTGTCACGGTAGAAGTCTGTGTATTGCTCCCTCACGACTTCAAGCAGACAGCCTTGAATGGGGATAAACAGCTTGTCCATATAGGTCTGGTCGGATTCCCTGCAACGGCAGAACTCCGTGTAGGATAATTCCACATAGCCGCCACTTTCTCTGATATATACCTTTCTTGGTGCATATTTCACCATAAATACCTCCCATCTGAATTTTTGAAATGTAAAAAATCCAGATGGAGAGGCGGAGAACGACACCGCATATCAGAAACAGCCCTACGGCACTTTCCAACAAAAATCGACAAAAGAAAAACCGCAAAGGCTCTGTGACCTTTACGGTTATAGGAAATAGTAATTCTATTGTATGGAGATTGTACTTCTACTTTCAAGGTGAGAAGTACCGTTGCACTGGCAGAAATTTTTTTAACTGGTTTCCTGCCGTTCTCTGATATGCTATGTATTGATAAATTTTGCTTCGTATGAGCAGATAGATAACTGCCCGAAAAAAGGACATAAAAAAATCCCTCCAAATTTAAAAACAAATTCAGAGGGTAATTTAGGGTATAACAAAATAACCCACCCGAATATCGTTTTTTTTATTTGGTGAGTTTGTTCTTTCAAATACGAAACAAATGCTCATGTACGGTAAAGTATCACAAGAAAATTATGTCGAATTGACAGCCGCCTCCGCTATACCGAATAAGGAAATAAAGAGTCCTCAAATTTTGCGCTACTAAATGAAGACGAGCGGAAGTAATCTCCCGCTCGTCAGTAAACTTAACTATGCCATATCAATCCCGCTTCTTTCCCGCCACCGGCACTAAGAACAGCGCGGGCAACAGCAGGAAAGCGGTACAGACCAGCCCCCAGGGTATGGACACCTGCTGGGCTACCAGCCCCACAATAGGCCCGCCGATGATCTGCCCGAAAGAGTCCAGCTGTCCGCTGGTGGAAAAGACTGTGGCGCGCATTTTCTCATCCACATGGTCGTTCATCCAGGCGGCCAGCACAGGCTCCTTGATGGTGCGCATAAGCCCCGCCAGCAGGAACACCAACAACATGAACCAAAAGCTCCGCCCCACCGCGAAGAGAACCAGGAACAGGATATACCCGGCGCTGGTGGACATGACCACACTGGTTCGGCTGACAGTCCCTTTTTTCTCCATGCGGGCGATGAGCAACTGAGAAGCCAGAATACCTAAGCCGTTGCCGATAAGACTGATAACACCGAACCAAGTGACGCTGTTCAGCGGCCCGATAACGGGTATTACCGTGTCATCCAGAAAATGAGCGGTGGAGAGCCGGTCAAAGCCTTCACTGGCAAGTCCCCCGCATAGTGTGATTGCTAAGAGCGCCAGCAACACAGGTGCGCCTTTCACAAAGCCCAGGTTGAGCTTGAACAGGCAGACAAAGTCTTTAAGCAAGCCCTGCCGTTCCTCAATAGCAGGGGAGAAGTTGGTTTCTGGCATGATGCGAACCATCACCAGCCCCAACAACAAGCACAAACTGCCCCCCAAGATGAGAGGCATTTGCAGGTTTATGTTTCCCAGCAGTGTGCCCAGCACCACGCCCAGAACGCCGCCGATTTGCCCCATTTGACTGCCCCGCAGGAACACCTTGTCTATGGGTTTGTCCTCTTCCTCCGAGGCAATCCACGCCTCCAGAGCGCCGGTGATGAAGGTATCACCGCAACCCCAGACAACCTGGGCCAGCAGAACCGGCGCGAACCACGGTAGCGCACCCTCCATCAGAAAGCCCAGGCCGTAGAGGAACATTCCAATCAGCACCGAGCGCCGACGGCTATACAAATCCGCCACCACACCGGTGGGCATCTCGAACAGAAAGCAGGAGGTCTCCTGAACCGTCCCTACCAGGACAAGCTGGAAAGCATCCAGCTGCACCACCTCCAGGTGGTACACGATGGAAAGCACTGTGGACATAGAAACCGCCAGGGAACAGACAAATCGGAACAGCAGGTAGACAGAATATGCCTTTGAATTTTTAGCAAACATGAAGTTACATTCTCCTTTCAAATCTCATTTTATATGACTTTTGCAAGCTGTTAAGCTAACTTGTGGAACATATGCCGAACCTTATCTATACGGCTATTCGGGCGGCGGGGTTGGCAAATAAATTTACCAATAGCTGGCTGGTATCCTTTTAACTCTGTCAAGCAGACTCCCTGCCCATTTGTGAAATAAGTTAAATCGTTCCTGTATTCTTGAATACATCTAGCAGGGATTTCTCCTTTCAGAATGACCTCGTCATTCTTTATCTGAGTACTTACAATATCTGCACAATACCTTGGAGCATCATGATACGCCCGTGAGAGATATTCCTGCGGTGCATAAATTTCAAAGTGGAGATATGGCTCTAATAGTTCTGTCCCTGCTTTTTTTAAAGCCTGCTCCAATACGATAGGGGAAAGCAGCCGAAAGTCTGCGGGGGTACTTACAGGACTATAATACAATCCATATTCAAAACAGATTTTACAGTCTGTCACTTTCCATCCATACAGCCCCTGCTCGCAGCCATAAAGAACCCCCTCCATAACCGCATTTTGGAACGATTGATTTAAATATCCAAGTGAAACTCTGCTTTCATACTGCACTCCGCTTCCAATAGGGAGCGGCTCTATGGACAACCCGACAGAAGCCCAGAAAGGATTTGGCGGGACTTCTATGTGGATGGTATATTCTGCTTTTCTAAGCGGTCTTTCCATATATATAACAGTAGGCTCTTTTATTTCTGCCTCCACATGATATTTTTCCTCAAGGATGGCACAAATGACTTCCATCTGCACATTCCCCAAAAAAGAAAGTATAATCTCATGCGTTGTAGTATCCACATAATATTTTAAAAGAGGGTCGCCATCTGAAATTTCTGTAAGTGCCCCAAGCAATATTTCCCGCTGTTCAGATTTCTTTACTGCAATCGTTGTTTGGAGCATAGGGAGAGGATTTTCAATAAATTTTCTCTGCGGCAACAGCATTTCGTTCCCCAAAATACTGTTTAGCTGCAAAACATCATTTGGTAAAATTACAATATCACCAGAGCAGGCTGTATCGGATGAATATAATTCACCGTTTGTCGGAACACACATCTCTGTGATTTTTATTTTCTCTTTTTCAGATATTCTAATAACATCCCTCAAATGCAATGTTCCGCTATATATACGCACATAAACAAAACGCCGCCTTTTCTCTGAATATTCAATCTTAAAAACCTGCCCGCATAGTTCAGATTGACCTTCAGGCGTTGATGAATAAAATTTACTGGCAATCACTTCTATAAGCTGCCGAATCCCCAGATTGTTTTTAGCGCTTCCGTGATAAACGGGAAATAACGTTCCGTTTTGGAATCTCCTGTTTTCTTCCTGTTCCAGTTCTGACATTTTAAACGGTTTCCCTGACATATATTTCTCTAATAGTTCATCGTTTCCCATAATTACCGCATCCCACTGTTCCATATCGTCATTGTCCGTTACATTTATATGGGGATGCTGCCCAACCTTTTGCTTCACTATAATTTCCGAAGAAAGCTTTGCTTTCATTTCCCGATATACCATTGGCAAATCAATCCCCTCTTGGTCAATTTTATTGATGAAAAAAATTGTCGGAATCTTCATTGTCTGTAGTGCATGAAACAGTATACGGGTCTGTGCCTGTATGCCATCCTTTGCAGAAACTAATAATACTGCTCCGTCTAATACGGATAAAGAACGGTATACTTCCGCCAAAAAATCCATATGGCCTGGCGTATCTATAATGTTGACTTTTACATCCTCCCACTGAAAAGATGTCACTGCTGTCTGGATAGTGATTCCCCTTTGACGCTCCAAATTCATTGTATCTGTCCTTGTTGTGCCTTCATCTACGCTCCCTAGTTCTGCAATTGCACCACTGGTATACAATAAACTTTCCGTTAATGTTGTCTTTCCTGCGTCAACGTGAGCCAGAATGCCTAAGTTAATTATTTTCATGTGATTTTCCTCCTATCAACACCCAAAAAAGGGCATAAAAATACCCAGTGATAAATACTCCTATCACTGGGTAAATAACTCCAATAGCCCCAAAACACTTATATGTTTTCGGGCATATAAAATTACATGATAAAAGTATTCTTAAACTGGGTACAAAAAACTAAGCCCCATATTAAAAGTGAAACGGGACTGCTACTTTTTGTTCCCACTATCAAATTGACAGTTTATTTAAGAATACCTTGCCGCATATTTATTAACTCCTTGTATAATACTGAATCTAATTATATTCCTTAACCCTTTATTTGTCAAGCTGACAAACTAAAGCAGAAAAAGCGGCAGGATTTCCCCCTGCCACTAATCATCTGTTTATGCAAAAATAATTTCCTTTTCCACAATCTCCCTCGCACAAGCCCTTATGTTATTGAGGCATCCTGTCCATTCTAAGGCGTTTTCTGCCTTTAGCTGTTCCGTTATGCCCTGTGCCTGTTTCATACCCTCTATGAGCCTTTCAAAGCGTTCCTGTGCCTGTCTGTTGATGTCGGCAAGGTAGGCGTTTAGCCTGCCGCTTGTAAGAAGATTGGTGTATGTAACTTTACGGTACTGTTTTAGATAATCTAAATGCCGTTGCCCCCAGATGCCTATTGCCTGTTCTTCTTCGGCGGGTACAGTTAAGCACGGTATCAAATAATCCCCTTGCCTTTCGTATTTGCCGCCCAGTTCCTCAAATAATGATTTTGCCATTGTCTGTTACCTCCACATTCTTTTTTATTTTGAATGTCCGCAAAATCCGTCCTACATCTGACGGACGCCACGGAACATCCAAATGATGCAGTGCAACCAGACGGTCCTGCACATTGGTTCCGGCTCCCATCTTCTGCGTGGAACCAATCAAAAAACGAACCTGCCCGCTTCTTACCTTGCCAAACAGCTCCGTCTTTCTTAACTCCGTATTTGCTTCATGAATAAAGGCAATCTCTTCTTCCGGTACACCCCGGTTCACGAGTTTCCGCTTAATGTCGTGGTAGACATCATCAAACACTTCTGCTTCTAACATATCATTTCCAACACCTGCGGTCGTTTTTCCAACGATCTTCGGTGTCGACAGATCACAAAAGATAAGCTGTGCGGATTTGTCTGCCTTTGTCCTGTCCCATATCTCATACGCCTTTTGCACAAGGGCGTTTACTTTGGAATGTTCTTCATCCGACAGTAATGGGTTAATCAATCTCTGATCCAGCGCCAGCTTCCTTCCATCATTTGTTATCTTTAACATGTTATCTTCATGCGGTTCCACTCTCCGGTCACGGACTGCCTCCGCCCGCTCCGCTAACGATGCGACCATCTCCTTTTGATGTCCGCTCGGCTGTAATACCACATTTTCATACTCTGCTTTCGGAATAGGTAGATTTAACATATCCGGTGTTTGAACATCCGCACACTCCTTAAACAGGGCGATTAACTCCGGCAGATTGTAAAACTTGGCAAATCTCGTCTTTGCACGGTATCCGGTTCCCTCCGGTGCAAGTTCGATCGCTGTCTGCGTCTCTCCAAAAGAAGATGCCCAGGAATCAAAATGCCCCAGTCCCATCCGCTGCAGCGTATCATACTGCAGGTAACGCATGTTGGTGTATAATTCCGTCATACTGTTGGAAATCGGGGTTCCCGTTGCAAAGGTAATGCCCTTTCCGCCGGTCAGTTCATCCAGATACTGACACTTTGCAAACATATCGGAAGATTTCTGTGCTTCCGACTGGGCAATACCGGCTACATTACGCATTTTTGTATGTAAAAAAAGATTTTTGTAATAATGACTTTCATCCACAAAAAGCCTGTCCACTCCTAACTGTTCAAAGGTCACAACATCATCTTTTCTGGAAGTATCATTAAGTTTGTCCAATCGTGTCTGAAGGGTTTTCCTCATTTTCTCCATCTGCTTAATGGTATAGCGTTCTCCCTGCTCCGCTTTGATTTCTTCAATCGACTGCGTGATCTCCGCAATCTGCCGCTCAATAATGGCAGTCTGCCGTTCGGCAGATAACGGTATCTTTTCAAACTGACTATGCCCGATGATCACCGCATCATAATCGCCGGTAGCAATCCGTGAGCAGAACTTTTTACGATTTGCCGGCTGAAAATCTTTCTTGGTAGCCGCTAAAATATTGGCTCCCGGATACAATCGTAAAAAGTCACTGGCCCACTGCTCCGTCAGATGGTTTGGTACGACAAACAAACTTTTCTGACATAACCCCAGACGCTTGCTTTCCATTGCAGCCGCAACCATTTCAAATGTTTTTCCGGCACCGACACAGTGTGCAAGCAGTGTATTATTTCCATACAAAACATGAGCCACGGCATTTTTTTGATAATCCTTTAACTCAATATCCGGTGTCATGCCCGGAAACTTCAAATGAGAACCGTCATACTCTCGTGGTCTGGTGGAATTAAACAATACATTGTATTTACTTACAAGTTCATTACGCCTGTCCATGTCACGAAATACCCAGTCCCGGAAGGCTTCCCTCATGGCATCCTGCTTCTGTGCAGCAATCGTTGTCTCCTTTTTATTGAGAACCCGTTTCTCTTTGCCATCCTCGATCACTGTGTCATACACACGGCTATCCTTCAGATTCAGGGAGTCTTCCAAAATCTGATACGCATTTCTCCGGCTGGTTCCATATGTCATGTTTACAAGTGCGTTTCCAAAGTCCGCATTTTTCCCTTTCACATTCCACTGCCCGGTCACATCGGAATACTGAATCTTTATCACATCACGATTTAATAAATGCTCTGGTGTCTCAAACACTTCCCGCATAAAGTCCTCGATAAATCTCGGTTCAATCCATGTTGCTCCAATCCGGACTTCAATCTCACTGGCATCCAGTTCTCTCGGCTGTACCCGTTTCAATGCTTCCACATTGACTGCATACATGGGTTCATTCTTCGCAAAAGTTTCGGCTGCTTCCAGTTTGTTACGCACATTTCCGCTTAAATAAGCATCCGCCGTTTCCCATTCCTCACTAAGTGGATTTTTGAAAATAATGCCGGTCAACTCATCGATCAGCGTATCTTCGTCTTTTCCACTCAGTTCGGACATGTATTTAAAATCAATCGCTGCTTTTTCTGCCAATGAAACCGCTAACGCTTCACTTGCCGTATCCACACTGGTCACAACCTCTGCTTTCTTTATGGTGCGCTTCGTAAACATATCCGCTTTTCCAAGAAAGTTACCTTCCTCGTCCTGTTTCTCCAGTGAACAGAGCAGACAATAGCAGCTGTCCTGATGAAACGCCCGCTTATTGGTTTTTGAAAAAATCCTTCCATAATCTTTTGCAAAGGAATCATACAGGTCATTTAACTGTTTCTGCCGGGAATGGATCTGCTCATCCGGATAATCTTCTAACTGTAACCGGATCAACTCCCGTGTGCAGTCCCTTATGGCAACCATGCCCTGGATCCTCTCAAGCATTCCCTCAGAGGCTTCCACCGGACGCATCAAAGAGTTTTCCCGATAATACAACCGATCATCAATCAGCGCATAGCTAAAGTTCTTTACTTCCGGCACGGCAGGGATAACCTCTGCTATCAACTCCTCATTCAGTTCTTCCAGTTCAATTTCTTCATAAGAACCCTCGATAAAAGACAGACTCTTTTGTAACTGCTCCTCGAAAGGAAGTGAATCATCCGGCACACAGGTACTCTCCATTCCATACGGTCCGCTGACCATTTCCATCGAGCCAACAACCATCTCCGGATGTTCCACAAAATAGCTGTTCATGGCAATGCCGTTCTCATCCTGTGAAAGATGCACCCAGTCCGGTTCTATGTCTACAATGCGGTCACGCTTCTGTAAGAAAAGGATATCCGATGTGACTTCTGTTCCGGCATTGGCTTTGAATGCGGTATTGGGAAGTCTGACTGCCCCCAATAGTTCTGCTCTCTGTGCAATGTACTTTCGCACCTTTGGATTTTCCTTATCCATCGTTCCCTTACTGGTGATAAAAGCAATCACACCACCCGGTCGCACCTGATCTAAAGTTTTTCCAAAGAAGTAATCGTGGATTAGGAAGTTGTATTTATCGTATTTCTTATCTGCCACCTTGTACTGACCAAATGGAACATTGCCAACAGCAGCATCAAAGAAATCATTCGGAAATGCGGTTTTCTCATATCCATCCACGGTAATGTTGGCTTTCGGATATAGTAGTCTGGCTATTCGTCCTGTCAGACTATCCAGCTCAACACCATACAGATGACTCTCCCGCATCGTCTCCGGCAGCATACCAAAGAAGTTGCCGATTCCCATCGAAGGCTCTAAAAGATTTCCTTTTGTAAATCCCATTCTTTGCAATGTCCGGTAAATCCCCTGAATAATCACAGGACTGGTGTAATGAGCGTTTAAGGTACTTTCCCTTGCAGATATATACTCTTCCTCTGACAACAGGTTTTTCAGCTCTGCATACTCCTTCGCCCAGGCACTCTTGGTTTCATCAAACGCATCCGCAAGACCTCCCCAGCCGACATACTTTGATAAGACCTCCTGCTCCTCATTCGTTGCCGGTCTTTTCTCCGATTCAATCGTTTCCAATGTACGAATGGCTTCCACATTTCGCTGAAACTTTTCTTTCGCTGTGCCGACACCTAATTCCATGTCGGAGATTACATAGTTTTCTGCTGAAATATCTTCTAACGCATTATTTTCTAAAAGGACCTCTGGTTCACCAATTACTCCATCCAGTTCTTCCTTCGCCTGCTGCAGTGCCTTCTCTTTCTGTTCCTGTTTATACTGGGCATACTTTTCTTTCGCTGCTGGTGTAAGATAACGATCTTCCTTTATCAGTTTTCCAATTCGTTTTGCTACTACCTGCCATGATAAAAGAACTTCTGCATCCGGCGTGAAAATAGATCCCTTACTTAATTTGATTCCTTTGGCATCATGATCTTTATAACTATGGTCGGAACCAGCCAGCGCATGACTAGACCCTCCAGTTCCATACTCATTTTTCAGAAAATCAGCAGTTTCTTTTAAGGTATGATCCTGATGATAAAAGTCATAAATACGAAAACTGCCATGAACAAAGCCGGAACCTTTTGACAAAGTATGATCAATTTCATCTGCGGTGATAAAATCTTCCGTGACAACATTTATATCTTCTGGTAACGGGAACTCAACTCTTTCATTCAAAAGATCTGCAAGGTCATCCCGCAGCTCCTGTGGATCTTTTGCTAACCGGAATCGGTACTCCAGTTCGCCTTTTTCTGCTATTTGAATGGTTCTGTCCATTTGTGCAATCACCTTTCGGACTTCATCCTCTTGAGTTAACATATCGACAATATATTCATGTTCCCCCGGATAATTATATCCACTGATTCCCAGTTCTTCCGGAAATGTTCCAACCGAATCCCGGAAATAAAAGAAAAGCATATCGGCTAACTCGTTTCTTACAAACTGGTCAGCCAGATATGCTTCCTTGCTGTCAATATAATTGCCTGCTTCGATCTGTCCACGAATCACAGACTCCACTGCACTCCATGAAAGATGTGCCTCGGTATGCTCAAAAGCAGAAGTGCCATGTGCCGCATACATCCCATCCTTATTAAACCAGACCGAGATCTGTTCCCCTCCAAGTTGAAATCCTTTGCCGGTTTCTCCGTATTCTTTCTGAAGAAAAGCCGCCATTTCTTCCGGTGTTTTTCCGGTTTGATACTTATGATAAATTCGTTTCCGGCTATTCTTCTTTCCACCGCCGGTGCGAAGAATCTCCTCGATCTGCTCTGCAGTTATCGCACCAAAAAGGAATCTGTCCGATGGCATTTCTGCCTGTGCCATCGCAGTATTTCCCACCTGCTCCGACATAAGAGAAAATAAATCCATCTGTCGATAGGGACTGTCTGCAGGCGGTTCATACTGCTCTAACTCTGCTACTGATAAACCAGTTCCTTCAGAACGATCTCCTCCGCCTGCTGATAGATCCGGTTCATCTCTTTCGTCCACTGCAGCGGATCGTTCTGTTTCAGTTCCTCCGTCATGGTCTGGTTCTTCGACAACTTCTGTGTCAGCACCTCGAACCTCTCCTCTGCCTGTTCCTGTATCTCCATGCAGTGTGTCATCAGTTCTCCGCTCAGAAGAAGTCCCGTGTAAATCCCCCTCCTGTGGTTTTTCAGATAATTCTTCCGCAACACTCCGTATTTCGTCAGTATCGTTCCTTCCTGCTCCGAAGGTATCAGATTCGGAATCCGATAGTCTCCGTTCCTTTCGTATGTCAGATTCATACCCTGCCACCGCCCTTTCTATATGATTATTATTTGCTGTATGTCTTCTATTTTGCAATAACGCCCTGTCATACCTTGCAATCGTTCTTCCAATCCGGATCAGCACCGGTTCACATAACTCCGAAGTGGTACTGCCAAGCACCGATAAGGTTCTGAGTGTATTAAACTCATGGATGTAATCAAAGGTAAAATCATCGGCAAACTCCGTCATATCACATCCACATCGCTTCAAAATGGTATAACTTACACTTTGTACCAGCATTTCCCGGAACCGGACAGCAACTGCATCCCCATCCAAATCTTCCAGAAAACTGTTTGCCGCTTCTTCGATCACCTCATCGACCGCTTCCTCATAAAAATCTTCCGCTATTCTTTCGGCAATCTCATAAATACGGTTTTCAAAAGGAAGGGCATCATTGGTACTGCCATAAATGTGCTCCAGTTCGGCAAGAACCACTTCTTTATGTTCTTCCCTCAAATGCCAGATAAACGGATCTTTACCAATCCGTCTTGCCTTATGAACATCGGACACATCAAAGACATATCGAAGTTTTGGTCTTTCACTTTCCCCATCAATAAGGGCAATTCCTTTTGCTCCCCGGTTTACCCAACAAAACATCCTCTCATTCCACATTTCAAGCGAGGCACAGGCAGTTGCGTCCGGTCGCTGTGCATAGATGAGTAGCTGGTCCTCAAAGGGATACTTATATAACCTTGACGCAACATCAAGGTATCGAATCCACTGCTCTCTGCCACGACAGACTTTCTTTGCGGTCTCTCGTGCTAATACAGAGATTTTTACATATTTCGTCATTCCTTTTTCCTCCTGCACCTGCTTCTGTTTGGACATAATGTCCAAACGCTGCTGTTACTGATCCCGGCTTTCCGCAATAGCGGTTATGTACCCCATCAGCCTTTTTTCACTGTCTGTATTCCTTTCAATATCCATCCTCATTTTCTCATCATTTCTTTCTTCGTTTTTTTCTGCTTCCATTTGCCTGTACCTCCAATTCCTTTCACTGATTTCTTGTTTCATAGACATAGGGCTTTTGAAACATGAGCTTTATACTCCTTCTCACAAGCTGAACCAATGTCAGTCCGTTTTTTTGGTAAAATCCACAAAGCCCAATGATACCGATCACCGGCATACACAGTGTAATGGCTGTATTAATCCCTACGCTAAAGTAAAAATGCAAAAGCAGGATTCCTCCCACTCCTGTAAGTAATGCACTTCCTCCGAATACGCACTCCCTGAAAGACAATCCCTTGAAGAAATCATCCTTAAAGGCAGCCACATCCGGATTGATTGTTTTTGTCATTGATCTCCCCCATTTCTATAAATTAAATGCTTTCTGCATGACGCTGTCCGACATCTTTACCGAAGATGAAATGACACCCATTTTCAAGCAATACTCCAACAGCCGGATGATTGCATTATCCGTATCGATTGCAACGGTATTGATAAAACTTGCACTGATGACAATCACAACTGCAATAAGCAGCGCAGAAAACACATATCCAAAAAAGGTGCGTATATAGGAATAACCCACATTTGCCGTCTGACCTCCTGCTGCAAGAGTAGACAATGCCACACCTGCAAACGGAGCAATCATATAAATCTTTAGAATACGATTTAACACTGTCAGCACCACGATAAATCCGCACACGACGGTAAATAAGAAAAACAGGATGCTTGTCAAAAAAGCGGTCATCGTTCCAAAGTCTGCACTGGATATATTTTCATACACCTTTACGCCATCAAAGTCATAAATCATTGACAGTTTGTTTTCTCCCAAAATTGCAGAGGTCAGGTTCTTGCCCCATGCAAAAAACTTCGGCATATAACTTAGCGCCATGCTCATTACATTTGAGGTTATAATCAACCGAATGAACATTTTTATCGTTCGTTCAAATGTCAGATCTGCATGTAAGTCGCAGCTGTCCCTGCAAAATCCATACAAGAAAAAAATGCAGAGCAATGAAACTGCAACTACATTTAAGGTGGTATAGATCGTTGATATATTTTCCCAGACATCTTTGTAGGTGCCGGAAGATGGATTTTTCGTCAAAACATCAGCTGCCAGTTTCATCATGTCATTCCATGCGTACCCGGCAGCTTCAAAAAAGTCTTTACCACTAAAGAAGTCTCCTAAATCGGAAAAAAATCCTGTTACAGAATCCCACAATCCCACCGTCATCACCTCCTTTCAGGATTCCAAGTCTTCATTACGATACGCCCAGTAGTTTTAGAATTGCCGGAACTGCAATCATAACCAGACCACCGATAACCTTTTTGATTGCCTGACTTTGCTGTGTCGTATCATGTGCCGAATACCCGGTACCAAAGTCTAACAGTCCCCAGGCAAGAAAAATCACGCCAACTCCACCAACACAGCCAAGAACCAAGTCCTTGATTACATTGATGCCGTCCGTAACTTCCGTCACTCCGGTATCTGTTGCATCACTTTTTCCTTTTTCACTTTTCGCCAGTGCTACAACCGGCACATTTGTCAGTATCCAAAAATAGATCAATGCTGCTGTTCCTGTGCACCTTTTCCATAATCCATTGCAGCGTGGTTTCATAACCTCTAATTCCTTATGCATTGTTGTCCTCCTTACTTCCTGTTATCGTTTCCTGCAGCCGATTACCATAAGCCGCTTGTCTTTCCCATCCATCGTCCGGCAAGTGGAAAGCGTTACAAACTTATATTTCCGAAAGAATGTCTCTGCATCACTTTCATCCATTTCCTTTTTCATCTTCTTTGCCGCTTCACTCTGAAACTTGCTGTGACTTAGGATTTTCTCTACCATCCCGTAATAATCCTTCTCATTTCCGTAATCCGTAAAAGAATAGTAATCTGCATATTTGTCCGTCTCCAATACAGAAACGATGTGATAGTCCTGCTCCTTTCCCTCTACCGGAGTAAACGAAAACACGGGATGTTCCTTAAAAAATGTTTCCTCTCGGAAATTTTGCAGATAGCCAAAGTACCGTCTCCCGTTGATGTTGTGACCATAAATGATAAGATTGTCACTGTCTGTCTTACAGCGGACATCTAAAAACGGTGTCCCATAAAAGCTGTAATCACCATGCACATCCCGGTGAAGATAATACTGCCAGTCACCTTCATGATGACCTTTTATGCCCGTCTGCATAACCGGATAAGAAAAGCCGGTGTCTTTGATTTCTAGCCACCCGATCATATCTTTATACTTTTTGTGGAGGTTCCGTACGCCATCCTTTTCTTTCTCCGTGGTAATCTCTTTTTCTATGTTGTCCTGCTTGATCTCCTGATCCATGGTTCTTTTTAACCAAAGTCCCAGAGCCAAAGCAATGACTGCTAAAATAAAAAAAGAGAAGAAAAGTATTCTTCTTGAAAATACCTTTCTTCCCTTTGGGGTCGAAATGTTATTTAGTTGTTTCATAATTGACCTTTTTACTATGTATTTGCATCTACAAACTGGAAGTTATGTGTGACTAAAATCTTATCTTACATACCCCTTTCTTCGAGCATAATCTCCAATTATAAATGCAACTGCTATAATCAACAAAATAAATATAGATAATATATCCCAAATATTAATTACCGGCTCGCCAATCATTTTTGATAATGTACTATTTATCAAAAGTGTAAATGGAATAGCAAACAAGAATGTGATGCCTGTTGCCAAAAACTTTCGTTCCTTAAGTCGATAATATAAAACATAAATTATCCAAAGAAATGCAAGTGAGATAATCGACATAATCACACCTATGCTGAACACCTCATTCACTTTTATCAAAATACTTAATATGTACATAAATGGTACTATAATTATACTAATAGCAATCATCGCCACCAGTACTCCCCTTTTTCCTAACAATATAACCGGAAACAATGTGATCCATGTAACCAATATAGAACTAAGCACAATTAATGACCATGTCAATGTTCCCGAAATGGCAATATCACATATGCAACATACCATAATGCCAATTATCATAGCGATTGTGTATATTGTTGATATTATTGCATTCTTGTTCATATTGTTCTCATCTTTTCTTTTTAATTCAATGAGATTTTCATTGACCTTCTCTTCGTAATTATTCATTTCTATCCTCTCCCCACTCAACAATTCGTTAACCGTAACACCTAAAATATTGCAAAGTTCCAACATGATAGATGAATCAGGCATACATTTTCCTGTCTCCCATTTGGAAACAGCTCTGTCAGTAATATTTAACTTTTCTGCTAATTGCGCTTGTGTCAAACCTTTTTCTTTTCTACAACCAGCAATAAACTTTCCTGTATCAATTTGATTCATGAAAATATGCCTCCTTCCATGATTTACTCTATAATTTCTATCAATTTTTGTACACGAACCGTAAGTAGAATTATCAAACTCAACCTTCAGTTGGGAGAAGCATTGTGTTTGACAACTCCCGATTTTCTCAATTCTCCAAACTTGAATTTATCTTTATGTTATTGGATGACAGTTATTATTAACAATCTGCAAATAAATGGTTGTCAATAATAACGATCATCAGACAAATTCTCTACACTTGCTATTGCCATATGTTTTTCTAATTCTTCTTCAAACTTTTTCATTCCCCTTGGGGTATATTCATACTGAATATACCGCAAATGTTTTATATCAAATGGAATATCATCGCTATTTTGAGTAATACATATTGTTTTTTTGCCGATTGTATGTGCAATCCCTAACTCATAGAATACATTTGGATTTTTCTCAGTGCAATCGCAAATAATTATCTGAGCACTATGAATTAAACTCCATATGTCGTTTACTATACTTTCAGTATTTAGAATCAGGTCTGCACGCTTGCTATCTAATCCTATTCTATCACATATCTTTTTAATATGGTCCTCATAAACCGGTGTCAGTTTTTCACTAAATGGCATTATGACGAAAACATCGCATGTAGTTCTTGGATCAGGCTCGCTAAAAATAGGATGTCTCCATGTCGCTGCTTGCAAATTCGCTTTTTCATATAAATCTGTCACGCTAAAGCCTATCACATCTTGAATTCTAAAAAAATAATCTGTAATTTCAATAGATATGTCATTCAAAGTATTTTTTGTCTGCCTGTTTTTTAAATAATAGGCTAGATCGTACCCATCTGAATATGAGTTTGTTCTTCCTTTATATCTTTTCAGATATTCATTTGTTTCTTTATCTGAAATCTTGATAAAACGAGCTTTAAATAAATCAATTATTATTTCAAAAAAAATGGCATCACCAGAATTATCCTGAAATGTGTTTTTTCCAGTAGATACCTCCATTAAATCAGCCAGCCTCATAATTTTGTTCTTTCTCAAATTATAAAGAATAGTGCTTTTTGTTTGATTATCACGCATTTTTATCCTCCACAAATTTCGATTTGAGCGAGTAAAGCAAGGGACTAATGCCCCTTATGCTTTTCTCTTTTCTTTTGCTGTTTCATTTCAAACTTTCGCAGTTCTTCCGCTTCTTTTTTCTCTTTGCTTCTAATCTTGCATTCCTGTTTGTTTTGTTCCTGTTGCAATTTCAATGCCTGCTGCGATTTTGTTCCAATGCCGGTTTTCTGCATTTGCTTTCTCGCTTCACGCTGCATCCTTTTTGGATTTCTTTCTATATCCTTTACAACAGTATCAACAGCCGGACTGAATTTCAAACCGGCATAGTGTTTTTGAACATATTCCAGCACCTCATAATCTTTTGGTTCTGCACCAAAAGTTACCTTTGATACAGACAACTTACCATCCTCGATACGCTCAAATACGCCTACCCAGAATGGTTCTTCAAAATACACCGTCAGTTTTCCATTTACTTTGTCCATAAGAATCCCTCCTGAAATAATTGTTGAACAAAGAATGGACAACCCAGAGGGGCAGGTTACTTACCCTATTTGCATAGGACGGCTGGGCTACCTACCAGCTCTAGTACATTTTTAATGTACATTGCGTTTTTATCTTTGTATTTATAATCAAGCCATATGGCACGATTAACTTATTTGGTCAATACCGATTTTACGCTTTCTTAATCGGATGTCTAATTACAGTTTTCCATTTCTCTGGAGCAACTTTTCTTGCATCAGACATATAAATCTCGTGGTGCAATCTATCTTTGTTAAGATCATTGACATACCCATTTTGTTCTATATAAGTATCCATAAGAGCAACGGTTGCTGGCTCATTATCAAAAGAACCTATGTGCATAATTTGAACGCATAATCCTTCATCAATCGTAAGATACTCTGCTGACGAACAATCAATTTTCTTCTTTTTCGTTGCTGTTTCTATCGCCCAGTCAAAATCAGCTTTAGATATGAAATCAGGCAAACGAATAACAGAAATCCAGTTAAAAGCAGATTTATTTGTATAATCTACACCCACGACATCATCCTGCCACCAAAAACCTTCCAATGGCGGAACAACATATTGAAAAAATCCTTTAATTTTATAATCGGTCTTGTAACTCATTTTTAATGTGTATGCAACAGCATATAGAATACTGATTGCTTGTTGATATGCCCCGCCTTCTTCATTTGGATTGCCTTTTCCTCTAACTGCAATATAATTTGCCTTAGGTACATTTACAATCTCTGGTTTATTCTTAGGCATATAAAATTCTTTAAATTCTTTCTTAAAATCAAAAGCCATAATAACCTCCAAAATACCGATTTGCAGGGAACAATTCCTTGTCCCCTGCACCATAATTATACCAAATGAACTACCATACTTCTACAAAAATCTTATTTCTTTACCACTGTTCTTCTCTTCCAAATCATCACCGCTGCCCCAACTGCCATAAGCAATCCTGCTGCAATCGGAATAACCGGCATGTTTCCACCAGTCTGCGGTGTATCCGGCGCTTCCGGAATCAGTGCATCCTTAACCGTCACTGTCTGTACTTTTCCGGTATCTTTGATCGTCAACTGTACTGGCTTTGCCAGCTGATAACCGGATGGAGCGAAAACCTCTGTAAAGGTGTAGGTTTCTCCAACGACCAGTTTGCCGGTGATGTCATAAGCATCATCTTTTGTGACGAATTTCATCACTGTGTTTCCTTTAGAATCGGTTACAACAAACTTTGCACCGCCAAGAGCCTGTCCTGTTTCCTTGTCCAGTTTTATAAGCTGGATATGTGTCTGCTCATCCACCATAATGATCTTGTCATCGGTATAATCGACAAATGTTCCATTTTTCTGTTTTACGACAACTACAGATGTATAAGAAACTCCAGTCTCGCCGGATACTGCACTTCCGCTGACCGGATTTACCGTAACTGCACTTCCGCTTGCTACTGTATCTGTTGGATTTTCTGCCACAGAAGATGCCATCACAGACTTTATCTGATAGATGATTGCATCTGCGGTAACATATCCATCTGCAGGTCTGGTTTCTGTCAATGTATACTCTTTATCGTGGAACAATCCCCCCACAAGAAGATTTCCCTTCTCATCGAACGAATACTTAAAATTCTGATAGCCGTCCTTCTCTGTTACATATACTTTGACCGAATCCTTATCCCCGGATGTCCAACTGATAACTTTCTTGCCGGATGCATCCGTGATCTCCAGTTTACAGCCACCAACCTCTTTCGAGCCTGTTACATCAACCTTGCTGACCACATTGGTTGTCTGTGTGTTTTCCTTGACTGCCTTTGCTGTGATCGTCTTTGTCTCTGCATCCTGATACTCCAGATGAATGTTGATCGGCGTTGTATCCATATAGTAACTGTCGGACACGGACAGCTCCTGCAGATAATAGTCTCCGGAATTTAACTTCAGACCAGCAGCATCGTTTGTTGGCATCGGAGAAGCTGTCGCACTCAGATCTAACCCCGGTGTCACTTCCGGCTGTGATGGTACAAATGGCAGTCCTGTTGCCGCCGGAGTACTTGTTGTCGCAGCTTCACTTCCTGCTGTTTCTGCAGAAGCAGTCTTTGTATAAAGCTCACTCATAAGCGGCAGTTTCTTATCTGATACAACACTTCCATCCGCACCTGTAGTTAAAGTTGCAAGCTGCGTTCCCGCATCTACGATCTTTTCTCCGGCGTAATTGTAAATATCATGCTTGGAATACAAGCCAAACTGTGCCCCTTCAATGGATTCCTTCGTCTTTGCATCCTGCTTGAGCAATTCCAGCTTCGTGCCGGCGAAGTCGTTTTTGATATGGAGCAGCCCCTTATCATCGGTTGCATCGGTACTGTTAAGGACATATTCGTCCTTCCCATCCTGCCACTTAAATTCCAGAGACCACTCTTTGGTATCCGGATACACATATCCGTATGGTGTCTTTGTCTCTTTCAGCTTATATTTTCCTAATGGTAGCGACACATGAATGGTTCCGTCTTCATCCATTGTATAACCGGTAATGCCACCGCATTCCGATGTAAATTCCACACCTTTTCCGGTTGTAAGGACAGCCACTTTATCACCATCTTTGAACCATATGTCACGGGCATTATCGGTACTCTGTCCGTCCTGTGTCACAATATCTCCATCCGCATAAAGGGTAAATTCTGCACCATCCAGTTTTACATCCTCAAAAATAAACTCCTGTTTCTCCTTATCCCAGCCTTTTAATACCTCGCCGGTTTTTAAGAGATTCAATCGTCCTTTTGTTTCCTCGTTCAGATACTCCAGCGTGATCGTTACATGATGATATCCATCTTCATCAATGTAACTTTCATAATTGTCCGCCTTGCTGTTTACCACAACCTCCACATACTGATGGTTGATGTGCATACCATCTGCAGCAGCCACTTCATAAATATGATAAGTTCCGGAACGAAGAGAATCTACAGTTACTACTTCACCAGATTCATCACAGATAAAGGTGTCTGCTGTCTTTTTCTCGCCATCTTCCATGTATTCCTGTGTTACCAGTTCTTCTTTTCCATCTGCTACCTGATAGATCTGATAACTGGTTCCCGGCTTCAGTACCGTTTTCTCCGTGTTCTTGTCCTTCTTGATGATCTTGAAATACGCCTTGAATAACTCATTGACCTTTTCGAACTCATATACCTTGCCATTTTCTGTCACGTTTGCCTCAAAGTCATCGACATAATAGGCATCCACATCACCGGAATCCACCTGATGCACTACATAAGTTCCATAGACCAGATCGCCGGTTACAGCATAGCCGTCTGCATTTGTTTTGATCGTTGCTCTCTCATCATCGGCGCAATTATCATAACTGCCCTTCGACTTCAAATACACCTGAAAAGTTGTGTTATTCTCCAGGTAATACTCTTTCTTCGTCGGATCATAAGACTTCTTTTTCACAGCAATCTTTCCTTTGATCGGTATATCTGCGAAATTAGTCTGAAACAAAATCGGTGTAAATTCATCTGTTTTAGCGAAAGCATCAATCTTTAATTCTTTGACTTCATCACTAAGTAAAAAACCTGTCGGGGCTTGTATCTCTTTCAGGTAATAGGTATTACCGCTTCTGAGATAATCGGTTGTTAATTTTCCTCCACTAATTCGATAGACATCTGCGGTTTTTGCATTGCCTGCAGCATCAAATACCTTTGCTTTCTGTGTGCATGCCTTATCGGAATACAACTGGAATACCGCACCATCCAGTGTTGCATCTCCATGAGCCGAACCATCTGCAGAACCGCCAGACTTCTTCGCCACTACGATCGTTGCCTTTTTATACTTATTGGTGATCGTTGTCATATACGCCTTGCTGTACTGCGTTGGATGTTCCACCAACTTGTCCGGCCAGTCTCCATTACTGTTTTTCTGCCAGCTGTTTGCTTCTTTCAGGGTAATCTTTACCCCTTTGACCATTGCCGGATCTAAGAAAATGTTCTTATTGTTTCCAACACTGTCCTCTGTCAAGGTATAAGAGTTGGAAATATCTTTTATCTGCGAATTCAGATCTTTTCTGATCAGATCCTCAGCCTCTGCTTTTGTCATGTTCTTTCCGAAGTGAACCCCCTGCTTGTATCCGTCATCTTCCAGAGCTTTCTTGGCAGCTTTTTTTTGGTCTGCATTCATCGACGCTAAAGTATTATCCGTATAATAAGCCATCTCATCTGCTTCCAGACGATAAGTCATTCTCCAGGCAACGGTCCCACCATCTGTTGTGAGTCCGCTTACTTCAAACTCCGTATTATCATCTTCATCCGCAGAATTAGCACTCTCTCCACTGCGATCATACTTTCCAAAGGAATATAAGTCATCCAGATTGTCTGCTGATAAAGTAAACTTAATGCCGCCTAGTCCTTTCCCATCTTCGTCCTGCTTATGCAATGTAATTCTCTGACGGTAATAGGTATGATCTGTTATCGTTTTGTAATTTGGATTCTGTAAAATATCTGCATCAACTGTGATCAATTTCTGATAGCCTTTTGTTGCTCCAGTCTTTTCCCACATGGTTGCCTGTGCTTCCCATGCTCCTGTTGGCTGAAAGATCTGTTTATAAAGATCTGCTACAGTCTTATTCGGAAAATACCCGGTATTTGCTTTTACCTGTTTGATCACATTTTTCAGATTTGCTTCAGAAGTATTTCCCTCTGATACCGCCCAAATAAGTGCCTGACCAAGAACAAAGCCCTTCTTTGCCCGATTACAGTCATTAACATAAAAACGGATAATCTTTGCATAGTAACCATGTTTTTCTCCACCGGTATTTTGATTCCAGGTATGAGTATCCGTCACCTGATAAGTATTTCCGGTATGACAAGTTTTGCCAAGACTGAGACAAAATGCAGTCTTACTGCCAACATTGATTTTCCACCATGTTCCCGTTTTCGTCTTTGAACCGACGTCGACATTTCCTAATCTTCCATAAGAAGATACCTTTGTTTTTGCCGTCGTTGCTGCACTGACGCTTACCGTATTTTGTGGCAGTAATCCGCACAGCATAGATAATGCCAACAAGCCTGTCAGCATCTGCTTACATCTCTTCTTTACTTTTGATTTCATGATAAACCTCATTTCTACGCATATTTCTTTTTTCCGCATCCACTGCGTCAGGATGCAGACTGATCTGTTGTCCGGACTTTTTCTGCCCTGTCCGGTGGTGGGCGGATGAGAAATGGCATCTTTTTTCCTCCAATCAAAAAAAGCAGGAAATGTATTAACTTTCTTACATACATTTCCTGCTTCGTTATCAGTTACTCTATGAAATTTTAATTGCCTGAAAGAATGATCTCCCTTGGCATATCTTTTGTTACTGTTATGATTACCTTTTCCGCTTTATCATATCCATCCGGTGTTGTCTTTTCATAAAACACATAGGTTTTACCAAGTTCCAAGACAATCTGTCTTCCAGACTCTCCTACCATAATTCGTTTGCTTGTGTTCCATCGGTCGTTTTCCTCATAATAACCGATGGTAGCACCATCAATATACTGTCCGCTTGCTTTATCCTGACGCTTAATGGTAACAACTATGTCTGAGCTGTCCTGTTTTCGTTTGGAAATGTTTTCTGGAAATCCATCGTAAAAGACCGCACACCAGGTATCCTTGTAGCGGGCAATCGCACCACATTGATAGTCTTTATTCAACAGATTCCGGTAATGCCCCGGACTATGCTTCCACGAAAGCATTACTTCTTTAACACTTGTCTGTCCACTTGCCATATTTTCTCCCAAAGATATGTTATTGCTTACCAGCATATCTCCAAAATAGTCCTGCATATCCTGTTGAAGATTTTTGTGTCCATCATATCCACTGTGTTTTAAGCGGTACAGGGCAAAGCGATATAACTTATCCGACCACGTCAGTGCCTTTACACCTTTCTCTGCCCGGTACTTGTTCTGGATTACAAATGTTTCCTTTGCCTGTGCCTTATAACCATCCTGTCCTTTTCCAATCACCTTGATGCTGTAATGGTACACCCGCATCTTTTTATGACCTTTATATAATCGGATTGTCATGGTGGTTCTTCCTCCGGCTTTACCTTTCAGGTAGATATACTTTCTGCCTTTTGCCTTCGCCTTCAGCACCTTTTTGTTTTTCACACGGACTTTTACTTTGGAATACTTCTTCAGCTTAGTCGGCGCAAAGCGGATTCCTGCCGAATCCTTGTTTAAGTCGATGGTCATCTTTTTGTTCAGCACTTTTGTTTTTGCATCTGCCGTAACATGCTGCGTCATAAGCACCATCATCGCCATAAAAAATACCATGCCTGTTTTTATCATTTTTCTCATATCGTTCACGCTCCTTGCTGTACGCTGGTCATTCCCTGCAATGTAAATTATACTGTATTTTTCAGTCGATTAAAATATATTTTTCAGTTTGTCATAGGCAATCAAATCTTTACTTCCGATCCTCTTGTCGAGTTCGGTTAAAAGCTGTTGATTGCATTCCTGTACCACCAACCGGATGTGATCCATAACATCATCTTCTTCCGGAGATATGCCTTTATGCCTGTGATAATAGATCACCGCTTCCCGGATATAAGCACTTTTGTTGTCTGTACTTTCAAGAATGTTATAAACGAACTGATGCTTCGGATTATTAATCCGAAGTAACACCGGAATTCTGACATGCTCACTCTTTTTATCCATCCGCTCCACCTCCTGTGCCATTAACTTTTCTGCCTGCTCCATAAAAATCATACATAACACGGTTACTGATATCCAGTTCCCCCTGCGATTTTGCCTGATAAAGCACAGTCAGCATATACGCCTTATGGTTATGTACCTTCGTCACCTGTTTTTGATATTGGTCGATCGCATAATCAATATCACATCGGTTCAGTTTCAAAAGCCTTGATTTCACAACCGCAGCCGGTTTGTCCTCTCCCATTACCCGCAGCACCGGTTTATGGGTATTCAAAATATCATAAAGCACATCCTTGACCGTGTTGATCGAATTTTCCTGCACAGCAGAAACATACTTTGGTTCCAGTTCATAATGCTGCTCTATAAACTCCATCGAATAGTCCTCACGCATCACCTCCTGATCCTGATATTGATTATGATTAGTATTAAATATATTAGTCTTTATATCAGGATTTATATTATAGTCTTTATTATTGTTACCCCCATTTGCGTTGCTACCGTGACCGTTATTACCGTTACCGTTGCTACCGTTAGCGTTACTACCGTAAGGGGGGTAACGGTCATCTTTACCGTTAGTACCAAAAGGGGGGTAACGGTGATTTTCTTCTTTTTCTGCAACCGGATCGCTGATATTTTCAGACGAAACCTGTTCATTCTCTTCTTCAGATAAGTCCGCCTGCCGCTTCTTTTCTGCTCTTGTCAGATTGTTACTGGAAACCGTTCCATCGCAGCTATGATATAGTGTATGTGGTCCGAGATCCGGTTCATCTAACAACTCATACTCAGCCCGCCATACACCATTATCCGGCATAAAGTGAACCTTCAAGTATCCAAAATCTTTTAATTCTTTCCACGCACTATCAAATGCCTTTTTCCCTTCTTTGGTCAGATTTCGGAAATCTTCTTTTGTCCATTTCTTATCCGGCATGGAGATATATGCCTGTATGACAAGATATAGTCCCTTTGCTTTCAAAGAAATATTCACATCTCTGGTTATCTCATTTTGAACGACTGTAAATCCTTTTTTGCTTCGGAAGAAACCTTCTGCCATGTTATCACCTACCTGCCATTGACCGGTTGCTCCTCATCCGAAACGGATGAAAAATCACTGTCTTTATTTGCCGGTTTCTCCGCACTTTTCTTCTGTGCAAATTCAACCTCTTCTGTAATGATACTGAAACCATATACCTTGCTTCCCTCTTTGGTCGTATAGTTGTTATTCTGCACTCGTCCAATGACTAATACACGGGAGCCGCTGTGAAAGTATCTCTCGACAAATTCCGCCTGCCTTCCAAAGGAAGTGCAGTGAAAGAAATCGGCATCGGCTTCTCCGTCACGCTTTGCCCGCCGGTTTACCGCAAGGTCAAATTTGGTAATGACAACTTCACTTCCATCCTCTGCTGTCTTTCTCGTAGTTTTTGGATTTCTTGTCATATTTCCAAGTAAAATAATCTTATTCATTCTGTGCACTTCCTTTCTTTCGTTTCCATGTTTCCAACAGTTCAAAAATGATATTCATCATTTCCTCTTCTGTGGTTTCTTCCTCAAAATACTCTGACAGTCGTTCATTTTTCAGGGTAATTTCCTTTTTTCTCTTCTGCTTCTGTGCAGAAGTAAGATAGCGTTCCAGGATCTGCTCATTAAGCTTTCCATCTACGCTCAACTGCTTTATAGTATTCGCCTGTACTGTCGACAATTTCATTTTGTGCCTGCAGATGACAGCATACACCAGTTCCTGCTCTTTCTCCGGAAGAACCGATAAGCTGACCCCCTGAACCAGTCCAAGCTGTTTATTATCTACCAACGCCAGCAGATTATCATTCAGTCTTGCAAGCCATATATATCTCTGAATCAGTTTATAATTCTCGCCACTTTCCTCAGACATCATCTTCAGACTGTTCCCAGCCTTTCCCTGATTCTTCATGGCATCATATTTGATCTTATATGCCTTTGCCTTTTCACTCGGACGAATGTTTTCCCGCTGAATGTTAGAATCCACCATAACCAGACTGGCTTCATCATCATCCATTTCTTTTACAAATACCGGCATTGTCTCAAATCCAAGTATCTCGCATACATGCTTTCTTGTATGTCCGGCAATGATCTCATAACCGCCTTCTTTGCGTTTTCGGACAATTCCCGGTACCAGTACACCATGCTCTCTGACACTTTCAATCATCTCTGCCAGTTCCTCATCGGAACGAATCTGAAATGGATGGTTATGAAATTCATGAAGTTCGGAAAGTGCTATCTCTTTCACATCTCCTGCTTCGGCAGCTTTTTCGGTTTCCCTCCCACCAAAGAGGTCATCAAAACTCGTTAATTTCACTTTTTCCAAAGCCTTTGTCCTACTCATGAGCGATTACCTCCTTTGTCAGTTTCTCGTAAGCACGTGCCACCGGATGTTTCTTATCCAGTGTAAAGATACTCACTCCAGCTGCTGATGTTTCAGCGGCTTTTACCGAAAATGGTATTTTACTTTCAAAGATAGGAATGGATTCCCCATAATATTTCTTGATTAGTTCCATAATGTCCTTAGCATAATTGGTTCTCGCATTCAGCATGGAAATCAAAATTCCTTCAAACTGAATCTGCGGATTCAAATGCTTTTTCACACGGTAAATGGTTGTGATTAACTGCTCCAATCCTTTTACCGGAAGATAAGCTGCCTGCACCGGAACCAATACACGATCCGATGCCGTAAGCGAATTGACCGTTATCATTCCCAAACTTGGCATACAATCGATGAGAATGTAATCATAAAAATCTCTCATGCTTTCCACATATGTTTTTAGAACAAACTCTCTGCTCATAGCATTTACAAGAGAAACATCCACTCCTGACAAGTCAATGTTGCATGGCATAAGGTCAACTCCTTCTTCATGGTGAATAATTCCTTTTGTCACATCCACATCCTTATCCATGATAATCTGCTCCATAATACTTGGAAGTGCAATCTCCAGTTCATCCGGATTTTCAATTCCAAGACTCTGTGACAGGTTCCCCTGTGGATCTGCGTCAATGACAAGCACTTTCTTTCCTTCTCTTACTAAACCAACTCCAAGATTTACTGTTGTGGTAGTCTTGGATACACCACCTTTTTGATTGCATATGGCAATTACTTTGCACATAATTCTGACCCTCCGTATTCTATAACTTGTTATTTCTTAGTTTCTTGATGTTTTTCTTTTTGACATAAATACATTGTCAAATATAAGCGATAAAATTTGTTATTATCACACTGCATAAAATTCGAAGTGTAGTTAATCTGGCATCGCGGATTTTTTCTTAACAGTTTCATCATTCTTCTCAGCTCTTTTTTGTTACCTTGTAACCTGATTTTTAACATCAAACTTACCTCCATTTCTAAAAAGTGGAACAAAAAAACACATCGTTTATTGATGTGTTTTTAAAAAATTATTTAAATCATACTAGAGCTTAGCTTCAAACTAATCAAAAGGTGTAAAAAAGGTGTAATTTTAGTTAGATGGTGTTTCATTGTGCCCTAAATGTTGACATTGCCATATTATTTTGAAATATTGCCGTGGCAGATGAAAAGTACTTTTATCATAGTTTTGTTTCTCCTTGATTTGCCCCGGAATGCCCTGTTTTGCAAGGGTTTCTGGGGTTATTGTAAAATGCTCTGAAATTACAGATTGTGGCAAATCAGAGCAGAATTAAGCAAGTTGTTACTACCTGTTAGTAGTAAAATTAGTAGTAAAACGAAAATTCCTACTACTAAGGATTTTTAATTTCAATTTGTGGCTTACGCTCTTTATCTTGAATTTTTTGATGTGTTCCATCAATTATAATCTCAAATTCTTCCGACTGATTATAATGTGCTCTTTTTTCAACATCCCAATAATCCAATAACACATTAAAAGGAACCGATTTTTCATTACCCAGACTAATGAGCATATAAAGGTTAACTGTTTCATCTTTTGCAATTGTGATTTTTTCAGAAAAACCATTTACATTAACCTGCATATTTACAGCACTACCAGCGCCAATATTTCTGATTATATATTTAAGATATACAAAACTAGGTACTGTTTGTCTCATTTTTATATACTTCTCATCCATTGATGTCAAACCATATCGAACCTTATCCACTATACCATCCTTAATATCAAACACCCTATCATTAAGTCCAAATTCTGCATCTTCATTAAAGAAAATATAACGAGTATCAAGATATGGTTTTACTGCAGCTTTCTTTTCCTCTGCTATGCGTTCTTGCTCATATAATTTTTGTTCTTCTATTTTCTTATTGTTATCTGAAATAGTAATAAAAACTGCTACTAATGTTGCTATTCCACCAAGATAACTTCCCAAAAATCCTGCCCATGCTTGATTATCAATATTACTAGGAAACGCATTGCCAAATATAAACAAATCAATTAGCAATGGTACAACTATTATCAACGCTATAAATCCAATTATTTTCAAAACTTTTCTCAATTTATATCATCCTTCCTAATCATTTTGAAATACGTGAAATATATGTTTTCATTATTATTTTGTTTATATTAAATGCAATAATTACTCTCCGTAATAAATTGCAATCGGATGAATTACACAGAGGTTCTTTTCTTTTGTAGGAAGCAATCCTCTTAATGCTTCGTGTGCTGAAAATTGAATTTTTTCAAAAACATTATCGTTATCTGTAGGGTTAAAATCTTCACCAATCAAATTAGTCACCATTCCAATGCATGTGATTGAACCTCCATACTTAAATCCCATACACTTTGAATCAATTCTAAAATATTTATCATCAACAGGTATAATATATCCATCTTTAGACAACAACAACCTTTTGTATGGAATCAGTCTCTTCAGCAAACGTATCATTGAATTGAGCATATCAATTTGCCCAGCACTCTTTTCAATTGTTTCATCCAACAATTGATTAAATTTATCTTTATTATTTCTTCGCTGTTTCCTGTTTGTTGATTCAGAAGCTTTCTTTTCTATTTGTTCTTTTGACAACTCCTTCATTAGTGTAGAATCTTCTCCAATCTGAAAAATATTCTCTAAGTAATCTAAGTCAACAAATGTAAACTCCCTCCATAATTTCAGATAATTGCCTTCTTCATCAAAATCCTGTATTCCTTCTTTAACATCATGAATTTTTATGTATTTGCATGCCTCATCAAATGCTGCGTCATGCAAAACTTTTTCTACTACATCTTTAGATGCATGTCCATTTGAAATAACACCTTCAAATTCTCCCGACATTTCTAATTGAGCTTTTGCTTCTACAAATTTCCAGAAACCTCCAGAAGAAGATGCATTTACTTTAGGAGAAAACAATTTTCTTCGATTCTTATTTTTGGTTTCAGACGCCTCGATAGTTCTTTGAGTTATTATCCCCTTTTCCGCTTGAGCAATAATAGAATTTACTATATCTGTGTCTAAATACAAAAACTGTTTCATTTGGTTTACCTCCAATACAACATTTCTCCAAAATATATTATATCAGTGGCTTAGTATTTTTTCCACAAAAATAATGGTCCTATGTCAAGATTTAGTACAAGTTAAAATGAGTTTTTCTCATTCTAACCTGCCAGCAATTCCGAAGTTGCCTGTTGATACAATCTTTCAAAATCATCGGATGACATATAATCGCAATGACTATGAATTCGTTTGATATTATAAAACGTTTCCAAGTATTCAAATACCAGGCGGTATGCATGTTTGTAATTGCTGATCTTAAAGCGGTTCAGCCATTCCCGTTTTATCAGCGAATGAAAGGATTCAATACAGGCATTATCCCAAGGAAAAGCTTTCTTGGAATAGCTTCGATTCATTTTTGCTGTTGCCTTTTTATATTCTTTCGATACATACTGGCTGCCTCTGTCACTGTGGATGATTAAAGGTAATTCGGTGCTGCGTTTTGCTTTTGCTTTGTTTATAGTTTCAATCACACAGGATGTTTCCAATGTTTTGGAAAGCGTCCATGCAATGATCTTTCTTGAATACAGATCCATAATGCTGGTCAGATATACAAAACCTTCCATCGTCCAGATATATGTGATATCTGAACACCAGACTGCATTTGGACGTTCAGGATTAAACTGCTCATCAAGGATATTTTGTAATTCATTACTGAAATCGGAATCCTTGGTTGTTACTGTCCATGGACGGATCCATTGGGCCTTGATGCCCATTTGTTTCATGTATTTGCCGACAGTTCTTTCAGAAATGTTTTCCCCTGTTTTACGCAATTCCTTTGTGATCTTAGGGGCACCATAATCCTGATGAGAATCGTCATAAATCTTTTTGATCTTGTCCTTGAGCAGTTTTCTGCGTTTGGCAGTATCGGATGGTATATGCCGTTTCCACGCGGCATACCCTGACCGTGAAACGCCTAAATATTTTAACATTCCGGAAACAGAAACCCGGCGTCCTGCTTTTTTAGCGTTTTCTGCTTTAACGGTAACTTCGAGACAAACAGCTTCCGTTATTCACCCAGAATGTTTATGGCTTTTTTTAGCACATCAAGTGCGTCCTTGGCATCACGTAATTCTCTCTTCAGACGGGCAATCTCTTTTGCCTCATCCGAAGAATAATTGCCGGATCCACGGCATTCCAGATCACCGGATTCCCGCAGCTCCTTCTGCCATCTGGACAGAGACTGCTGGCTGATGCCTAGATTTGATGCACAGCCGACCAATCCCAGTTCACGGTGATCATGATAGTACTGGACGGCATCCAGTTTAAACTGTTTGTCAAAATGTTTTGCCATGATAAATTCCTCCTTCAGTACGATACTTTTATTGTATCACTAATCGACGGAATGAAAAGCTCTCACTTTGACTTGTACTATTTATATTCTAACACCATCTAACAGTGTTAATTGCTTGAGCACCATACATTTCTACATCATTCTCAAACTAACAGAGAGGTAAAGCAATGACAGTAACAGCTTGAGCACCATACATTTCTACATCATTCTCAAACAGTTACGCCCGTAACCGGTGCAAGGAATAAGCTTGAGCACCATACATTTCTACATCATTCTCAAACTGCGTGGAAGTCCAAACCCGGGTACAGAAGGCTTGAGCACCATACATTTCTACATCATTCTCAAACGGAAAAGGCAAGGGAACGTATGCAAATTTCGCTTGAGCACCATACATTTCTACATCATTCTCAAACCTGACATAATTAAACTTTGCAACGTCCGCAGCTTGAGCACCATACATTTCTACATCATTCTCAAACGAAATATCGGCAAACAGTATCGGAGAGGGCGCTTGAGCACCATACATTTCTACATCATTCTCAAACGCCGTAAGTTAGATAAACATTACATTGTATGCTTGAGCACCATACATTTCTACATCATTCTCAAACATATGGTGAGTGCCGACTGACAGTATTCCCGCTTGAGCACCATACATTTCTACATCATTCTCAAACACGGTGACCAGTATTACACACAACATGTATGCTTGAGCACCATACATTTCTACATCATTCTCAAACATATTGTGACAACATAACTGGTCAAGATTTGCTTGAGCACCATACATTTCTACATCATTCTCAAACTTGCTGTCTGATACAATTTTGATACTGCCAGCTTGAGCACCATACATTTCTACATCATTCTCAAACGCAAAGGAGATCTCGCATGTACGATAACCAGCTTGAGCACCATACATTTCTACATCATTCTCAAACTTTTTTTCCCTCATATTTGTCCCGTGCCAGCTTGAGCACCATACATTTCTACATCATTCTCAAACAGATGCATGTCAATTTTGCAAATGTCATAGGCTTGAGCACCATACATTTCTACATCATTCTCAAACTCTATTGTGACTTTAAGTGGAAAGGATTTAGCTTGAGCACCATACATTTCTACATCATTCTCAAACAATACCGGAAGTTATAACAGAATGGCTAAGGCTTGAGCACCATACATTTCTACATCATTCTCAAACATTGCTTATGTGTGCGATCCACGCCGACAAGCTTGAGCACCATACATTTCTACATCATTCTCAAACTCGGTAGACAAACCAGAACCATCTAATATAGCTTGAGCACCATACATTTCTACATCATTCTCAAACGTTAGTTTCATAATTCTGTATGCTTGCCACGCTTGAGCACCATACATTTCTACATCATTCTCAAACAACGACAATGTTTATTATGGCAGATATTTAGCTTGAGCACCATACATTTCTACATCATTCTCAAACTATCCGCTGACAAATAAGCATCTGACGCAGGCTTGAGCACCATACATTTCTACATCATTCTCAAACGACGTAAGTCAGAGTGGCGTTATAGCTTAGCTTGAGCACCATACATTTCTACATCATTCTCAAACGCAAGCATAAAGTAAGCATCCTTGCGATTTGCTTGAGCACCATACATTTCTACATCATTCTCAAACGGAATGACATTGACTGGGAAAAAATCGCAAGCTTGAGCACCATACATTTCTACATCATTCTCAAACCTTTATAATGGAGTGCTTGAGACGGCTCAAGCTTGAGCACCATACATTTCTACATCATTCTCAAACAAAGGAAGAAGCAAAGAACGCACCACAGACGCTTGAGCACCATACATTTCTACATCATTCTCAAACCTTGTAGATAGGATGGCGTGCTGTCCTCTTGCTTGAGCACCATACATTTCTACATCATTCTCAAACTGAACTCATACGGTCAGCGTGGAAAGATGGGCTTGAGCACCATACATTTCTACATCATTCTCAAACAATGCGGCAGGCAGAGAGGGATCTAGCAAAGCTTGAGCACCATACATTTCTACATCATTCTCAAACGTTCGAGTTATACTGATTCGTGTCTTTCCGGCTTGAGCACCATACATTTCTACATCATTCTCAAACTTGGCATTTCGGGCAAGTGTTTGCATTGAAGCTTGAGCACCATACATTTCTACATCATTCTCAAACCAGTGACAGCTTTTGAAACTGGGGAGCGTGGCTTGAGCACCATACATTTCTACATCATTCTCAAACTGTGGCGTGCGTGGGAATGCAAGAAATGTAGCTTGAGCACCATACATTTCTACATCATTCTCAAACGATCGTATGCGCTTTTCTCGAACGGTATTTGCTTGAGCACCATACATTTCTACATCATTCTCAAACTATATGTTTTTAAGAAATCACGAATGCCATGCTTGAGCACCATACATTTCTACATCATTCTCAAACTTTCCGAATTGCCTAAATTTTTGAAACGAAGCTTGAGCACCATACATTTCTACATCATTCTCAAACTTTGAAAAGTGTCTGTCTTACATACGTAACGCTTGAGCACCATACATTTCTACATCATTCTCAAACAAACGTTACGCCTATCAGTACGACGATAAAGCTTGAGCACCATACATTTCTACATCATTCTCAAACCTCAAATTAGAAAATAAAATGCCATCACTAACATAAAATGTATCTCTGCTGTGCTCAAACACACTTATTTAAATAATAGTATAACGAAATCTTTCTCTTTTTTCAATAGATTTCACAGTTATCCTTATCAATAATATACCACTTCTCACCATCTATTCTACTGTCAATATAATGTTCCATTAATAAAACATTCCATTCTCGACAGCACACTTCTGAATACAATAATTTCATTTCTTCAGCAGAAAAGTATTGTCTTAAATTCCAGAATATTAATAATTTTGGCTTTATCAATTCCTGGAGCAATATACAATATTGCAATAACCGCTCCAAGTCCGTTTCATATTCAGTAACTAATTGAATACCCATAGCTTTCGCCAAACTCGAATAATCAAGTTCCTCATTGATACTGAACTCAAACGAATACTCCACCTCTAGATTACCAAAGAATGTTTGGATATGTGTGTTTAGCTCCTGCCCCTCTCTCCAATGCATTTCGTTCACTGCTTTTTCTGCAAAAGATTTCAAAAAGGCAGTAACCAGCTTTCTTTGATTAACATCTAGCTGCAATGGGTTAAAAATCATTTCCATGACTTTGCCGATTTTTAATTCTTTATCATCTTCCGACAAAACCCAGTTGCCGCTATCACCACTTTGCTGAGATATTAATTCCTTTTGAATCTCCCGCCATCTTACCGGTGATTCTACAACACACACTGGTATCAGAGAATCATCCTTTCCAAATTCTATATCGAAATGAACATCCGGATGTGTTAATTTCAAACATCCCCCTCCCCTCTTTTACTGTGATTACAGTATAATTAATCGTTCATCACTCTGAATCACTTCACTTGTAACTTCCCCGACCAAAAGTTCCATTCGACCATACTGTTTTTCGGTAATCGTCAACATTTGCACCAAACCCTCAGGAGGTTTGTTTTTGCGAACATTATCTTCAATTCTTTGGGCTATGCTGGTATTTAATGCTAACTTACTATAGATCGACTCCTGTTGCATAACAAACCCACTTTTCAGCAAATATTTCCGAAATTTCGTGTATTCTCGCCGCTGCGCACTTGATAGTACAGGAAGATCGAACATTACTATCACTCTCATGTACCTATAACTCATAAGAATAAAAGGAAAGCTGCGCAATGTCCGACTCATTCAAAGCATCGAATACGCTCTTAACATATTGCTTGATCGCATTTAGGATGACAAAATGTTTGCCTTCCATTATTATTTCTTCATTTAGCAAAGCAACTAATTTCATTTTTTGTTCATGCTCAAATTCTATTGGTCTCATTTCACATACCTTTCGATCGACAAGTACACGATACGGTTCCATTAAATCTGAACCCAAATTAAATTGGTTAAACATATTATCATGGAATAACCCCAGCTGTGTAATGTATCCATTCATTACAATTTCACGATTAATTGCAGAAAGCATCAGTGAATATCCATAATTCAATGCTGCGTTAATCGGGCAATCTTGACTCCGTGAGAAATCCATGCCAAACAATGCGTTAAAATATACTTTTGCAGCATGACCTTCACGATTAGTGGCATCATTCCATTGTATCTGTTGAACATAGTCTCTCAGCAAAGCAGCTTCCGTATTCTTCCCCCTTTCCAGCAAGAATTCCGCCTGCTTATTTATTTTCTCACGAACAATTTCCGTCCATACAGCTTCCTTCACAGACTGTGGCCATGTAATTTGTGTACGGATTTTATTGCTTGTATCATGTGAGCCATAATACGAAATCAACTCCGAGGATGGATTTCGCTTATGGTCACAAAATATCACTTTCACCTTCTGTCTCGTTAATTCCGCCAACAATCCAACTGTCAGTGATACAGAAGTAGATTCCACAAGCAGAAGTGCTATTTCTGAAATATGTATCTTCTGCGTTTTCATCTCACTCCGTACCACTAAATATTGCAATTGCAAGTCCAATTTTGCCGTGTTGTGCACGACGACAATTCGCCAACTCATATCGTTTTTAGATCAATCACCTGTTCGTAGAAACCTGTAATTGATTGGTTAATCAATAAAACACTTTGTTGTTTTGTGATATCACTCAATATTTTAAGTGAACCAGCACTTTTCCCACCTCCGATGTTAGTAAGATTCGCCAACTGCGGACTACACTGAAATAAATGTAAAATTTCCATAAGCAGCAAACATTTTTGCTCATCATCTAATGCCAAAAATTCTTCTTTTACTTCCTTCAAATCTTTAGCTTGCTTTGATAACTTTACTGCATATACTGTTTGTTCCAATTTGAATACGAAAATATCATATAATTTCTCAAATAGATCCATTGTTAATTCATATTTTTCTGGCAAAACAGCCTCTTTATTCTCTCTATGATCCAAGCAATATTTTCCAATTTTTTTTATTAATTGCTGATCATCTTCAGATAACACCAACTGAGTTGCCCCGATTAATAGCAATCTATTTTCAGTTCTTCCCACTAAATGCATTTTAAATCCATCAACATCGATCAATGCATTTTTCTTTATCTTGGATAATCGCACGTCTGGATTCACAAGACCGAGTTCCTCCTCGCAGTATCGTCTACGAAGCTCTACAGATTCCTCTAAGCTTTTCGCCAAATATACCGGCACGAACTCAATCGTTCTCTTTCTCTCTCCCTTCTTACCATCGGATTCCACCAGCATAAAATAAGCACCACTCGCCTTATTATACGCTCCATATTTCTCGATCGACTGGAGCCTCTCGTCGACACCTCCCTTGATTGGTATCTGTCCTTTTCCTTTCTTCAAAATATTTTGATCGAAAAGCCCTCCTTTTACTTCGTATGCTCTTCTTGTGAATAAAACATTATTCTTTCGCATCCATTTCTTCACAGTACATATTGTCCCGTTATCTCCAGGAATCCATGCTGTTTCATTTCCACGTTTTACCGTTTCATTCTCAAACATTTTCTTTAAGTTGTATGTACGTCCCGGATTGTTGCGCACAAACCAAGCCGCATCCTTTGTAAATTTTACATAGTATGTGTTGCCGACAACAATATTCAAATAGGCATCTTTGGCATGATGGAAATCATTCACCTCACGCACTTTGATCATGTCAAATTTATGCCGGAATTCACTAACTGCACGAGCTTTTGCATAAACGATTTCGGCATCAGGATATGCCTCTTCCAATAAATGCGCAACTGCTTTGGTACTCTGACGTGTCTCCACTAATTGTCTGGCAATAAAACCAGCCAACTCATCTTCACCAAATGGCTCTGTTCTTGTCAATCTCTTATATTTTTCTTTAGAGATCAGTCCCTTTTTCAACAGCGTGCTCCATAATGCTTTTCCGGCTTTTCGATATTCCTCAGGGACCGGGAATGTATCTGTCTTTTTGCTATTTAAATCTCTTTTGACCAATACGCGGTTGTCTATACTATCGTCCATAACCTTCGATTGTGGATATATATGATCAATATCATATCGGTTTGTGAATAACTCATCCAAATCAATGGCATCTCCGGAATACATACATCTTCCCATCTGCGAATAATATAAGAAAAGTTTGTCACTGCGCAATGCATTGTCAGACTCCTTATTTGCCAGACGGTCGTATAATTCCGGTGCTTCCTTTTTGCAGGCTTTGTAAAGATCCAACAACTGGTTTCTTCTAGAAACTTTTCTCACGCCTTTTTCACCGGGCTCTCTTGCAACCTCGACAAAAATGCGTTTTGGTGCACCACCCATTATATTTGTAATTTCCCTTACAATTTTTATAGTTTGCCAAATTGGGCGCTTTACTGCAGGAGACACATAAAGCTCTTCAATGTCTTGATATTCTATCTCCCCTTTTTTCATCTGTCCGGCATTCCATTGCTCAATCTGCTTTGTATAATCGTATTTTCCACTTAAAAGTTTCATTAAGTTCTCATTCGTTTCCCAAAGCGCAGTGATGATATTCATCACTTCACCAGTCTCTTTATTGACTGATTCAATATTTTCCAAAAAGGTGCGCGACAATCTGCCCCACCCTGCATATTTTTTGTTGGCAAGCTGAGCAACCTGTTTGTCAGACAACATCGGATATTTTCTATGAATACGCTGTTTCAACATCTTTTGAGAATCTGCAAATAGCGTAATATCTCTAACGATATCCTCCTGCTCACTTTCCGAAAGGACCCCCGTTCCAACGATCTGCTTAAAATCATGATACGCTTTCAACGAACTCTTAAAATTCTGATCAAATCCGGATAGTTCTTGTTCTTTAGAAATTACGCCGTTGATTCTAAGGTAATCCTTGACCTTTTTCCCTGTTACACGTTGGTATTTCTTGAAAACATTATTATAAATATCCTGCTTAAGTTCCGGAGCTATCAGTTCCCCATCAATGCGCAGATTATTTAGCTCGTTCAATACATTGAATTTCGCATACAACAATGATTCCTTCGGCAAAACATCCTCTCCGATGAGATACGTGCATTTATTCGTCATGCGTTCAATAAATTTCGTTGCACTTTCTTCCTCGTCAATCATTTCCGAAAAATTCCATGGATAAATTTTGCCTTCCTTTTTACGTACAGACCAGCTATGACCACCTTTGTCTTGATGCGCCGTATTCAAAGGTCCTACGTAGTACGGAATGCGGAAGCAGAATATCTTTTGTATTTTTTCCACTGGCGTATAACCATCTTGATCTTTCTCCAACAAAAACGGATAGAATTTCTGTGCGTTGTCCAATATTGCATTCAATTCATTCTCATGCAATTGATAAGGAATAACTCCATTATCGCGAATCATTTGTTTTGGAAATAATGTTCCAAGATCCATCTCTGCTTTTAACTCATCGATTATCTCTTGCCCCATTTCATCCACAGACAGACGATCCAGCTGCTTTTTTAAGAATTTATAAAAATCTTCCTGTGAACATTTTTTCTCAATCGGCTGTTTTTTTCCATTTTTCTTTGCCATGCCAATATAAGCACTATAATTTGCCTCATTTTTCTCAGACACACCAAAAACAGCCTCGTAAACTTCTTTATCCATCCGAAGAAGCTACTTCACTTTCCGCAGATCATCACGGTGTTTCTCATAGGTTTTAACTTTTGCTTCCGACAAAAAGCGCGCATCCCCCAGTATATCATGCAATACCGTCCAATCATACACACCCTTTGCTGCTGCTATAAGCAAAAATCGATCCGCCAATACAGACTCTATTTCTACCTCTTTTTCTTCATAACCATTATCAGAAAAGCATATTTTCGAGATTTCTTCTTTATCCAACTCCGGATCAGCAAAAATATCACTTAGCTTTACGGTGCAACCCGTAATTAAAGCTGCTATCGCTTTCTCCTGTTTTTGCTTCTGCTTATCTGTTCCTACTATGAGCTTGCTGACCTGCGTCTTTTTATCTGATTTTGTGCATTGAGCATCACTCATAATGTGTTCCAATTGAGTCGACACTTCTTCTTGCGTCAAAGATTTCAGATCAATCTCTTGTTCTTCAGCCTGCTGCACTAATGCCTCAATCGCTGTTGAAAATTCTTTTACTTCTGATAATTTCTTGCCCTCAAACAGAAAATGTCCTCTATGCTTAATAATGTGATGCAATGCCAAATAAAGCAATCGAATATCGGGCTTATCTGTTGTATTCGTTGCCAACGCATAGCGCAAGTGAAAAATTGTCGGATATTTCTTATAATAGTCTTTATCTGTAAATCCATCATCTGCAAACAGTGCATACGGCAGCTCCGGCATGTTTCCATTGATGTCTTTCTTATCCTCATGCCAATACTTACTCTCTTTCATCCGCTGATAGAATCCCATGTCTTTCTTGCTAATCTCTTCCGCAAAGATTTCCTGCAATAAATGCAATCGATTTTTACGGCGCTCTGTTCTTCTTCGAGATGTTCGAAAGATTCTTCTTTCTTCGGCTGTCTTAGCAGACTCAAACAGGCGAATTCCCCATAATGCCTTACCATGACGTTTGATAATATTGTACGTCGGATCCGTCACTGCCCATCCTACAGAACCGGTTCCCATATCCAATCCAATATAGTACTCTTCAAATTTTTTCATAAAATCCTCCTTTTTCTCTTGACATGTCGTAGTTTATGCTTTATTATTGATGTCAGTTAAGTACCATACGTATTAACTACATCATAAGTTCAAATAAAAATTTATTCAAATCGCCTTCGGGCATCACAGTGTGTGATTTAATTGAACTTTAGGAACTCGCCTCGGCGAGTTTTTTTGTTGCTTGTTCATACCAGATCATCTCCTCCCCATCACTTCAATCTAAGAATCAGCACTTGTTATCCTTCATAGCCAATTCCATTTCCAGATCATCCGCAAAATATTGTCTCCTCATTCTTTGAATTTCCTTTTGTAGTTCACTGACAACTTCCTGCGGTGCAGCAATCTTAACCCCTTCTCCTAATCCTAACACCCATCCAAAAAAATTATTACTGACAACCACTTCAACTTTTGCTTGAAAGTGGTCCTCATCCACCGGACGAATTTTAACGTCTCTTCCAAATCTATCTATGATCACACCTATAAACCCATTTTGACAAAGCAGCGTGACCGATTCCTCTTTTCCCGAAAACATTCCAAAATGTTTCTCTGCGTAGTTTGCTATATTTCCCTGTGGAAATAGCTTTTGACCTTTTCTTTTGCATTTCATCGGTTGAATACGTAACATCTTGTCGACTCGAAAATGCTTGACAAGCTCAGCCTTTGCGTCATATCCTACCATATAATAATTCTCATTATCCCAAATCAGCCCCCACGGAGATATTACGTATCTCTCTCCTTCGTGTCTTGGCTCCATCTCCTTTTTCAAATTCCACTGAAAATATTGAAATGAAATCATTACGTCTGCTGTAATTGCATTATGTATTTCATCTACATTATAGTAGATACTTTCGTTCATGGTTTTTATCCGACCGTGAACATATACCTGTTGATTTAACTGTTTCGCTTCGTATTGACTAACGTAGCGTTCCAGTTTCTCTATAAGCTGACTGGATTTCTTCTCTGTGATAAATTTAGAAGACTGTACCGCGTCTACCAAAAGTTTCAATTCCGCCAATTCCAAATTTCGATTTCCTACACAATAATATACATATCGTCCTATGTGCTTTTTTTCAATATCAATTCCAAACAATTGCAGAGCTTCTAAATCAGAATATATACTCTTTCTCTCTGCCGCAATGTCATACTTGGCCAACTCATTGATAATCTGTTCTACCTGTAAACCGTGTTCATCATCCGTCAGTCGAAGCATAATCTTTGCTAAATACAACAATTTTAGCCTTTGATTCGGTCGTTTTGCCATTTACCCTCCCATCTCTTATACGCATACCTATCGTAGATTTCTTGGTACAAAATTTAACATTACTTGTCTTAGTGTGGATTCTCTACACATTCTTTTATGACATGCCACTATTATAACACATTTATTGTCCCATAAAACGTACTTAATCGTATTTTTCAATAATTTTGGTTTTTTGGGGATCGGTGATTTTTGATTTTGTATCCACAATTCGGACATTTTCTTACGGTATCTGAAATTTCCCGGTTGCATTCCGGGCAACTAATTAGTGCCATTTGCTTTTCATCCTTTCTCTTTTATCGTAATAGATAACATAACATTTTCTATTTTACGAAATCCTCTCATATGCAGTGCACCACCCCGCCCACCTTTTGACTTTCTCCCTCAAACTTTGTATAGTATATATGTTGTGCCATCGGGCACACGTTACATTTTACGACTGCAAGGCATCAGCTTTTGATATACGCCCGGTTTCTTTAGAACAGGGGGATGGTCGCTGGTTTTTTGCAGCAAAGCAAACATTGGAGGGTACCTATGAAATCTTTTGGTAGTGAGGGGATTTTATTCCCTGTATATTTTATTATGCTGGCTTTGGCCGTATATCTGAACGTGTTTACGGGTTCGGGTCTTGATATCGCCAACATTATCATTAATATTGGAATGTTTTTAATTGTCGGCGGGATTATTTTGTATTCTACGACACATTGTTTCATGCCTGCTAATCGGATGATGGCTAGCCTGCATCTTGCGGCACGCAACTTTCAGACTGACTTCAAACGTAAAGGCGATTATTTGTGGGATGATTATAAAGATAATCCAAAGCTCTTTGGTAACAAATTAGCAGATACACGTTTTCGTGAATATTGCGAGGAGCGCAGAAGATTAACAATGTTAGAGCGAAGTGCCCAATGCGATATTGATGATTATCTGAATGAATATTACATTGACAGCGTAATGAAATGTGGATTGATCAGCATTGTTCCCGGCGTAATGACCGGTCTTGGTATTTTAGGTACTTTTATCGGTCTGTCGTTTGGTCTTCAGAATTTTAATACCGGCAGTGCGTCCGCAATTACGGACAGCATTCCGCAATTGATGAATGGTATCAAGATCGCGTTCCACACATCTATTTATGGTATGGTATTTTCTTTGATATTTAACTTTGTTTACAAGAAAAACTTAGAAGATGCTTATAATGCCATGGACGATTTTTTGGACAGTTACCATAAATATGTCGCACCCCGTGCACAAAATAATGCGGCAAATATTTTCCTGGATTATCAAGCTTTGCAAATGATGCAGACGGAGAAGATGATGGAGAAATTTAGTGATGAAGTAGCTGATAAGATTGCTCGGGCACTCAGACAGTAACACCACCCGGTTCCGCATACAGAAAAGAGGTTTATTATGCGCAGAAAAAAGAAAAGACATTTGGAGGAAACCAGTTATTGGCTTTCCTATTCCGATATGATGGCTGCTCTTTTGTTGATCTTTGTGTTGATCATTTCGTTTACAATGCTGCAATCGCAAAGACGTTATGAGCAAAAACAAGAGGAATTAAAGCAGCAGCAGGCTTTGGTTCAAAGCCAACAGGAACAACTGCAGGAGCAGCAGGAACAGTTAGACAAATTGATCGGTATTCGAACGGAACTGATCGAGGCTCTCAAGAAAGAGTTTGACGGTACGGATCTCAGTGTGAAAGTCGATGAAAAGACCGGATCCATCGCGCTTGACTCAAGCATTTTGTTTGATTCCGGACAATTTGCGTTGAAAGCGTCGGGTGAAGAATTGCTGCAAAAGTTTTTACCAAAGTATATCGGCGTATTAACAGACAAGCAATTTAATGATTATATCTCAGAGATTATTATTGAAGGACATACAGATACACAGGGAGACTATTTATATAATCTGGAGCTGTCCCAAAAAAGGGCCTTGTCTGTCGCAACTTTCTGCTTGGATGAAAACAAGAAAGTGCTGTCGACTGCCAAGATCACGAAACTACGCAAAATTGTGACGGCAAACGGCAAGTCCTTTAGCAATCCTATATTGGATAAGGATGGCAAAGAAGATCAAAATGCATCTCGTCGCGTGGAATTTCTTTTCCGCCTGAAAGATGATGAAATGATAAATGATATCAGTGACATTTTGAATAATTGATATCAACGACATTTTGAATAAATGATATCAGTGACATTTTGAACAAAAGATATCAGCGACATATTGAATAATTGATATCAGTGACAGGAGGAAAACATGGAAATTCATCCGATTGCCCGGATACACTCTGATTTTCCGGGAAAGTTTGGCATTCCACGACAGAGCGGTCTGGTTCCGGAGTTACACAGCCGTATCATATTTGAACCGGAATACCGCAATCGCGATGCGGTCCGCGGCTTGGAAGATTTTTCTCATTTATGGCTGATCTGGGAATTTTCAGAAACAATACGTGGGGAATGGTCACCTACCGTTCGTCCGCCCAAACTTGGCGGCAATAAGCGCATGGGAGTATTTGCAACGAGATCTCCATTTCGACCAAATTCACTGGCGCTTTCTTGTGTAGAATTACAGGACATTATTTTTTCAAAAGAAGATGGACCAATCCTGGAAATAACGGGTGCCGATCTCATGGACCGCACCCCGATCTATGATATAAAACCATATCTTCCGTATGCCGACTGTAAACCGCTGGCTACGGGTGGTTTTACAGACAGCGTAGAAGCTCATTTGCTGCGCGTAATACTTCCGGACAATGCGGGCCAAGTATTGCCTGCCGAAAAGCTTCTTTCTCTGGAAAAAGTGCTGGCTCAAGATCCTCGCCCTTCTTACCAAAACGATCCGGAACGCATCTATGCGTTTGAGTTCGCCGGCGTTACTGTCCGCTTTTTCGTACAGGATGACATTCTCACCGTAGTATCTATGAGTTAGCTGCCTATATACGCCAACTTCGGGCATGGGAAGTTGGCGTTATTTATTTGCCCAAAGATAACAGTATGCTTGTGTTCTCGCCGCAAATCGTTCTGTCTTTAACAGATTCCGTACTTCTTCTTTGGTGTACCATCCTGCTTCAATTTCTTCCACATTAGATGTGCTTTGGCGGAATTCACCACGTGCTTTTCCGATGACACATACATTCATCTCATTGCTGAACCCAACCGCACTATAGCTGAGTCCTAACTCATCATTGATCTCATATAGTTCTAACCCCGTTTCTTCCCACAACTCGCGCTTCGCACTCTGCTCCGGCACCTCGCCGGGATCGATCAATCCCGCCGGGAAATTATAAACCCACGTACCTGCCGCCATACGGAATTCTTTGTTCAAAACGATTTTCTCCCCACTCTCATCAGTGACCATCAGCACAACTGCATCCGGCTTATTGCCACGAAGCTCTTCTCTTGTTTGAACATTACGGTTGCGGCTGATCATTTCATATATCTTTGTCGTATCATCTACCGTCTTATAAGTAATATCATAACGGGTAATAAATTTACCTTCTTCCTTTTTATCAATCTTCTCAAACTTCATTCTCTAAGTTCCTCCTGTTTTCATTTATATTCTCAAGCTTCTCATACCGGAAGTTTGCTTTATATTGGCGTTAGCGGAGTACAAATAGATACACTCCACAAATGCCGCCCCCAAAAAGCATAGATAACAAAAATGCAGCAATAGACTGTTTGCGTTTATACAGCGAATACAATATTGGGCAAAAGGCAAGAACATACAAAGCACATCCTATGAAACCATATATCCGCATAGCTTCGCCTTCCGCAACGTAATCAATAGACCCGGGTTCTTCCATAAGATTACCTGCTGTTAAGATACTGTATCCAAGCCAGATAAAACTAATGCATCCCCAAATTATCCCTAGCATTATAATTATGCTTCTTTTTGCAAAAATAGATATCTTTTTCATACGTTACATATACCCGCAGCCGTTTTTCGTCGGATGTTCCTTCCCCGAAATATAATGTGCACGAAACGCCATATTACATTCTCGTAATTCCATTTCCCCTTCAATATACGGTTCGTACATTTTTAGGATTCCTGCCGAACATCCATCACAACCACCTGCATCACCGCCCACAGATTCTTCAATGATCGCCATTCTTTCTTCCTTTGTGGTATCTTTTATCAATAAACTTCTCATCGTCATACCTCCTGTTATTCCAGTAAATAGCGCATGATTTCTGCGCATAATAGTCACACCTATTGTAGCACTCTTTCGCCCTATAGTAAAAAGGAAAGTTGAGTAATTTTCAAAATGCTAGTATACTATACTATCGGGATGCACAGCAGACACCCATCCCCCTATACCAATAAACAACCCAAACTTCACGCATCCAAAGGGAATGCATCGTCACATATTGCTTATTACGTCTGTAATATACATGCTATTTTGCAGCCGATAAACTAACTTATTCTGCCATCAAAGAACTAAGATAATTGCCGCAGAACGCAAAGTTTTTACGTGATTTCTTATTTTGTTAGGCCTCTGATGTATACATGCCTGAAAGAGTGTCTGAGATGTCCCGGTTTAGCAAGGTATCATCTATTTTTGGACGGGACGCTTTCGCTACGATGCGCTACGTCACGTTACTTAATGTCTCTGAAATACGAGACATAAGTAACGACGAGCGCAAAGTCCCTTTCAAAAATGATGAATACCTTGCTTCCGGGACTTCGAGTTCTCTGTAAGGCATGTAAATCATTCATCAGAGGCAACAAAATTTAGAAATCACTCTAAAAACTAATTGCGGCAAGGCAATTACTGTAGTTCTCTGATGGCAGAAACCACTATGTTGTGGCTGCAAAATACTTCGTACTTTTTGACGTAATAAGCAATATGTGACGATATACTGATTTTGGTTGTGTGAAGTTGAAGTAAGAAATAGAAAGAAGCGTAGGACGAACATGAATACTAAGACAAGCAAATATGAAATAGATATGTGTAATGGCTCAATATTGGATAAACTGGTTTCCTTTTCAATTCCGTTGATGCTGTCAGGAATTTTACAGTTATTATTTAATGCGGTAGATATTATCGTGGTTGGACAGTTTACAGGCAATGAAGCACTGGCGGCTGTTGGATCAACGACTGCGCTGATCAATGTATTTGTCAATCTTTTTATCGGGATTTCCTTGGGCGCAAGTGTATTAGCTGCAAGATTTTATGCGACCGGACAAGAGAAGGAAATGTCAGAAACCGTACATACATCCATTACGTTGGCTCTGATCAGTGGAATCGCAATGGGAATTATCGGAGTGATTGCTGCCAAAGGTGCGTTAGAGCTGATGGATACTCCGGATAATGTATTAAACCTGTCCACACTTTATATGCGCATATATTTTATGGGAATGCCATTTTTTATGTTATACAATTACGGAGCGGCCATTTTAAGAGCGGTGGGTGATACCAAACGCCCTCTATTATTTTTGATTATTTCAGGTGCGACAAATGTGGTGTTAAATCTTCTTTTGGTGATTCAGTTTCATTTGGGTGTTGCCGGTGTTGCTATCGCAACGGTAATTTCTCAATGTATATCGTGCATTTTGGTATTACGCTGTCTATACCTTTCCGATGGAAGTTATCAGCTCCGCTTCAATAAATTAGGTATGAAAACGCGCTATGTAAAGCAAATATTCCAAATCGGTATTCCAGCCGGAATCCAAAGCACGATCATTAATTTTTCGAATGTTCTGCTTCAGTCCTCTGTCAACTCTTTTGGTTCTGTTGCAATGGCAGGCTACACTGCCGCCAATAATATTTTGGGATTTTTGTATGTATCTGTGAATTCCATTACACAGGCCTGCATGAGTTTTACAAGCCAAAATTATGGTGTACGTAAATTTAAGAGAATGGATAAAGTGTTATTAGAATGCTTAGGACTGACGGTAATTGTTGCTCTCGTTTTGGGTGGTGGATCCTATCTTTTCGGTGCGGAACTAATGCACATTTACACTAAGAGCACCAATGTCATAGAGTGCGGTATAGATATTATGTTATATACAACCGTCACATATTTCTTATGCGGTATCATGGATCTGCTGCCGGGGGCATTGCGAGGCATGGGGCATTCCACCGTGCCAATGATCCTTTCGGTGATTGGCACGGTAGGCACCAGAATTGTATGGATCTATGTCATTTTCCCATGCCATAGATCATTAGACTTTTTATTTATTTCCTACCCGGTGTCGTGGCTCCTAACCATTGTCATGCAGGTGATCTGTTTTTATTTCGTACGCAAAAAGGTGCACAATAGCTAGCTGCTCCACCCAGCTCCTGTTCAATCCTGAGAAGCCGGTTGTACTTTGCAACTCGCTCACTTCGGCTCGGTGCACCGGTTTTAATCTGTCCGCAATTCAAGGCAACTGCCAGATCTGCTATCGTCGTATCCTCTGTCTCTCCGGAGCGGTGGGACATAATACTCGTATAACCAAACTGTTTGGCAAGCTTGATCGCTTCCATCGTTTCCGATAAGGTTCCGATCTGATTGAGCTTAATTAGGATTGAATTACCACAGCCTTCTGCAATTCCCTTTGCAAGCCGTTTCGTATTCGTGACAAACAGATCGTCCCCCACCAACTGTACTCGATCGCCGAGTTCCTGTGTCAATTTCTCCCAGCCAAGCCAATCCTCTTCATCCAGTGGATCTTCAATAGAAATGATAGGATATCGTTCCACTAATGACTTCCAATGCGCAATCAACTCCTCGGAGGAATATCTCACCCCGGATTTTGGAAGCAGATACATCCCCTTTTGATCACTTTTCCATTCACTTGCCGCTACATCAATAGCAATCCGGAAGTCGTTTTCCGGTTCGTACCCTGCCTCTTTGATCGCATCGAGAATACATTCTATTGCCTCTTCATCACTCTGCAAATTTGGCGCAAATCCACCCTCGTCACCAACAGAGGTTGCCAAACCTTTTCGTTTTAATAAGGCAGCCAATGCATGAAACACTTCTGCGCTCCAACGCAGCGCCTCGCGGAATGAGTCCGCTCCCACCGGCATGATCATAAACTCCTGTACATCTACTGTATTGGCCGCATGCGCACCACCGTTCAAAATGTTCATCATCGGCACAGGCAGTTTTGTACCGGATACGCCACCCACGAAACGGTAAAGTGGCGTCTTTAACGATTGTGCGGCTGCTTTTGCCGTTGCAATAGAAACCGCCAAGATCGCATTCGCTCCAAGCATGGATTTGTCTGCTGTGCCATCTTTACGCAGCATTACTTGATCGACCGCATACGTATCAGACGCGTCCATTCCGCGCAAAATACCATTGATAACGTGATTAATATTATCAACCGCCTGCAGCACACCTTTCCCACCATACCGTGTATGATCTCCATCCCGAAGTTCCAATGCCTCAAATTCTCCGGTAGATGCACCACTCGGCGCAGCCGCCCGTCCTATCGTTCCATCCTGCAGAGTCACTTCTGCCTCTACGGTTGGATTCCCTCTAGAATCCAAAATTTCTCTGCCTGTAACACGTTCAATCTGCAATTGTTTAAGCACACTGATCACCATACCTTTCTTACATTCTATTTTTGATCAGTGTTTCCATTATTTATCATTCTATACAGATTCTCATCAAAAAGCCGCTTTATAGATCTCCAGCAACTGCTCCTCGCTTAATGGAATATAATTGTTTTTCAAAAGTCGCAGCTGCGTATTTGCAACATCTTTCGCAAATACCGGAAGATCTTCTTCTTTTACACCAAAGTTCTTTAATGGCTCGCTCTGCAGCACATCATCCATCAGCGCATATAACTTGTCTAGTGCTTCCGTCTGATCTACGCCCAAAGTCTCTGCGATAACCGCCTCGAGATCATTAATTCGCCCTGTCGGTTTGATCTCTTTATATTTTTTCATAACAGAGGCAAACATAAGCTGGTTCGACTGACCATGCGGAATATGATAGACCGAACCAAGTGGATATGCACACGCATGCACTGCAGCACATCCGGCGTATCCAAACCCAAGGCCTGCCCAGTTGGATGCTTTCAAGAATTCTGCTGCGTATTCTTTCCACGCATCTCCACCTCCTGCTGCAACTGCTTTCGACCAACAGAAAAGAATTGTCTTTAATGCTTCTGTCGAAAAAACTCTGGAAATGCTGCATCCGTTTGGACTAAGGAACGACTCTACGCTATGTACCATTGCATCGATCGAAGATGTTGCAAAAATCTTGTACGGAAGGGACGTAAGCAGATTTGTGATCAATACTGCTTTGTCCGGCAGCATCGCATTCGAGGCAAGTCCCATTTTTACGCCTTTGCTAACACGATTGATGACAGATATATTCGTAACTTCACTTCCGGTTCCGCAGGTTGTTGGAATGATAATAAGTGGATGTATTTGTTTCAAGGTGTCCACATTATCGTACAGATCATCTACGGTATCGTCCGGGCCGGCAACTGCGATCACTTTCGCAATATCAATTACTGTGCCACCGCCGACTGCAATGATCCGATCATATTTTTTGTCTCGAAGGGCATTGAGAATTGCGTCGACATCTCCGTCGGTCGGTTCCCCCTTGCTGTATTTTTCACGAAATAATGTCTGTACCCCGGTGTTTAACTCTGCAATATAATCCTGATATGTATGCTCACCGCACAACACCAGATCATCCGATCCCAAATCGGCATCAGCCGCAAACTCAGCAAATGTATCAAATTCCTCAATTTCTGTTTTTATCGAAAATCCTTTCATCGTAATCCTCCATTTCTATCTGCGCCTACATACAAAAGGTATTTTAGCACTGTCTGCGCCTCATACTGCAGCATCTACAGTATCTTCCGCCGCTACATATTTCTGCTCGACAATATCAATGATCAGCTCCGCCGTCTTTTCCCAGCCAAGAAGACTGCTGTCGATCAATATATTTCTTGTATGACGATCGCCACGTTTCTTGCCGGTAATGTAAGCATGACGAGCATGCTGTGCCTTCTCAACCTCTTCCCACTTCGCAGTTGCTTTTCGTTCATTCATCCCCTCTTTCGCCATAACAGCAGCAACTTCTGCTTTTTCCGGCGCATAGATAAAGACATTTAAGACGTCATCTCTATCCCGCAAAATATAATCACTGCTTCGACCAACGATAACGCAGGAAGATTTCTCCGCAAAATCATGAATTGCCTGAAACTGTGCATCAATGACTCGATTTGATAAGTTCGCATAGCGAACACCATAAGAAGTATCAAAGCCATAACGAACGCCGATCTTGGCATCTGCCTCCTCGACCAATCCTTTGGCAACACCAATCCTCTCAACGACCTTATCCACCAAGTCTCTATCATAGTACTCTATTCCAAAATGATCGGCAACCATTTTGGCGATTTCCGGACCGCCGCTTCCGTATTCACAGCCAACTGTTACAACAAAATGTTTGCCCGTATATTTCTTGGTCTGCTGTTCTGCTGTCTTATCTGCAGCATCTGCGGTACTCGTTTCACTTACAATAAAAATGTCACGGCCAAATTCGGCACCATACTTGCTCTTAGAATAAAAGTAAAAGAACACACCAAGTGCAAGCCAAGCTCCTACAACGATCCATTCCTGCCATACAAGTGCGGCTGAAAAAGATGCCGGAATGATGTATAACAACGTCATAAAGGCTGCCATGGCAACTGCCATTACGCCAACAAATTTGCCCGCTTTTGCCTTGTACGGTCTATCCATGTCCGGCTTCGTCTTTCGTAAAATACAAAACGAAATGGATACGAACATATACGCAATAACACAGCCAAACGATGCAGCATCGACAAGCCATACAAGAACACCTCTACCAAAGAATGGGGCAATACAGCAGGCAATTCCGCAAAGAATAATTGCTGCTTCCGGTGTTTTATTTTTGCCAAGTTTACCAAACATTTTTGGGATCATCAGCGACTCACCCATGGAATACAGCGCACGGCTTCCACCCATCAAGAATGAATTCCAAGAAGTAATGATACCGCACAGACCACCAATAATGAGAACCTTGCCCATGAGTGGTGTATGAAATGCGATCTCGATCGCTTTGGCAGAAACAAGCCCATTCTGTGAAGCCATCTCCTTTGCAATGGCACTGCCCGGCATGATATAGCACACAGCAAAAATGATAAGCAGATACCAGGCAACTGCCAAAAAGATGGACAATAACATGATCTTTCCAATCTTTTTGTATGGAACATTAATTTCTTCTGCCGCCTGCGGAATAACATCAAAACCAATAAACAGGAACGGTGTCATACATGCAACCTTGAATACACTTCCCAGTGTGTTACCGGTAGATGCCTGCCACATCTGACCGGTCACGTTTCCACTATCGCCATTGATTGCAGAGCCAACAACCAAGAGGATTCCGGCAATTGCAATGATCGCCGTAAGAATCGTCTGCAAAACAGCTGCTGTCTTGGCACCTTTAATATTGATCAATGTGATCAATATTGCAACACCTACACCTAACAAAATCGTTGTAAGATAAATGTCTTTGCCAGCGATGGTGTATAAATATACCTGATTAAATTTTGGAAATAAGTATGTAATTACGGTTGGGAGCGCTGTTGCCTCAAAGGCTGCTGTCGCAACATAGCCCAATATGATCATCCACGTACATACGAACGATCCTGTCGGTCCCATCGCACGATAACTAAATACATGCTCGCCACCACACTGCGGCATTGCTGATGTCAATTCTGCATAAGTAAGTCCGACAAAAAATACCATCAGACCACCAATCAACATTGCGATGATCGATCCCATAAATCCCGATGTTGTGATCCAATCGCCTGAGTTAATGACCCAGCCCCAGCCTATCATGGCGCCGAAGGCGATAACGAGGATGTCCCACGATCCCATTACCTTATCAAATTTTGAATTCTGCTCCATAACATTTCCTCCAATTTTTTCTTAAGACGAGTAAGTCATCATTTTTCGCGATAACCTGTTCATCTGTAATGTGATTTCCCTGTTCAAAAAAAGATGTCAGGGCGCAGTTGTTGTGCGTCCCCTGACATCTTCGTCAAGTTTAGGTTATGTAACCGGCTTTATGCAATTGCTTCTTTAATAGCTTCCTCAAAGATCTCAAGACCTTTTTCCATCTGCTCATCTGTCATTGTAAGCGGTGCTAAGAAGCGGATTGTATTACTTGCAAATCCACAGCTTTCCAGCAGCAGACCTTTCTGCATTGCATTTCTGACAATGTCTGCAACCAGCTTTGTTGCCGGCTCTTTTGTCTCTCTATCGGTAACGAACTCGATGCCGATCATTGCGCCAAGACCTCTGACATCACCAATTACATCGTATTTATCTTTCAATGCATTGTATCTGTTCATAACTACATCACCAATATGTCTTGCCTTAGCTGCATAATCGTCTCTCTGCATAATATCCATGACTGCCAATGCAGAAGCACACGCAAGTGGGTTACCACAAAAAGTACCACCAATCGTGCCTGCCGGTGCTGCATCCATTACCTCCGCTCTCGCTGTGATCGCAGAAATCGGAAGTCCGCCGCCTAATGATTTGGCAGTAGCGATAATATCCGGTGCTGCACCAGCCTCCTTCCAATATTCAGAAGCATAATACTTACCGGTTCTGCAGTTACCGCACTGCACTTCATCTGCGATCAGTAAAATGCCATTCTCATCACAGATTTTACGAATTGCTTTGACCCAAGCGATCGGAGCCGGAATAAATCCGCCCTCACCCTGTAACGGCTCAACAAGCATACATGCAATTTCATTGGCAGGTGCACCCTCATCAAAAATCTTATTCAGCTCATCAATATAATACTGAATTGCCTCTTCCTCAGTGTATCCTTTCGGTGCACGGTATAAATAAGGATATGGTGCACGGTAAATGCTTGATGGGAAAGGTCCCATGCCAACTGCATAGGTTTTCTTGGCAGTCAGTGCCATTGTAAGATTGGTTCTTCCGTGGAATGCACCGGTAAAGCAGATCACGCCGTTTCTCTTTGTATATGCCTTGGCGATCTTGATCGCATTCTCGTCACACTCTGCACCAGAGTTAGCAAAATAGGTTTTCATCGTATCACCTTTACAAGGCATGATCTTATTTAATCTCTCGGCAAGTGCTACATATCCGTCATGCACATACACATTAAAAATTGTATGGAAATATTTATCTGCCTGTGCTTTGACTGCATCGATTACTTCCTGATTTGAATAACCAATATTTAACACACCAACACCGCCGACCCAATCGAGAATCTTGTTGCCATCCAAATCTTCAAACATAGCGCCTGCGCCCTGCTTGATGCAGATTGGATAAGTGTTTCCACAAAGCGCCTGTGGAATTGCTGCATTTCTACGATCAAGGAGTTCCTTGGACTTTGGTCCCGGTACCTGCTCTGTTACAATTTCTGGTAATGCCTTTGATAAATCTTTTGTTGTCATATGTTTGTCCTCCAATGCCATAAATTTGAAACACAGGCTTCCTCGCATCATCACTTGGATGCCTGTTCCGCAAACAAAAAGACGCCAAAAAAGTAAAATACTTTTTTGACGCCTTTGTCATTGCTTTATTTTTTATTCTGCAAACATTATAACAACTTTGGCATGCAATACAATGTACTTGCTGTACCAAATATTTTGTGCATGGTACACAATTGCCGCTCACTACCTCTGCATATTACGATAATTTCTTATCATAAAGGCGAGCTTAAGTAATAGACACGTGTCAATATCGTTGATCTGGCGGCCGAGGATCTCCTGAATCTTCCTCAGACGATAGTTCAAAGTGTTACGGTGGATATACATTGCTTCTGCCGTATCCTTCGCATTACAGTTATGGTTGATATACTTTTCAAGTGTCTCGCATAGATTACCCTGATTAACTTCATCTGCACGAAGCAGCTTTCCAATATTTTTTTCAACAAACTCATCCAAAAATCGACTGTCCGTAATCTTAGATATCATCGTGTAAATACCCTGATCTTTATAAAAAAAGACCGATTCTTCCCGTCCGGACATATTCGCAAGTTTAATCGCGGTAGCCGCTTCATTTCGGCTCACCCTAACATCTTCCAAATATCCTGTACTGTTTCCTACGCCGACAACCAGCCTGGTCGCACAGTCTTTCTCGGTAAGCTGCGTAATCTTTGCGAGAATTTTCTTTAACAGCTTATCACTCACATCATACGCCGGCACAAGTGCCAAGACCGTACCGGCCTGCAACTGCGTCAATATATTTTGAGGCAGATAATGTGAAAACTCTGTACGAATGATCCCACGTATCGCTTGTCCGATCGTAAACGAATCGTCTTTATCCCGTTCCTTAAAAAAAGCAAATTCGATCACTCGAAATTCTCCGGACAGATCCACATTCAAATATCTTGCCTGCGCAAAAACATCTTCTTTGTTCAGATGCTCTGCGTCCAAAATAGAGGTGAATAATTGTTCCTCTGCATTTTTGTTATTTTCTTCCAGCACTAACCTCTTGCATATGATCTGACTCAGATCCACCAAAGGGAAACGCATTGGCAGCTCAAACAATGGTAATCGATGTTCGTCGCAATATTGTACCAACTCTTCCGAAATCTGTCCTTCGTTAATTCCCACTGCTGCAATATCATATTCCTGCATTTTTGCAATGAGTTCTTTCAATTTAAGGCTATCATCCGTAAGATCCCGATTGGTTAGCACGACAAATTCACTGCCATGAATATAGCTCTCCATACGATACTCACTCTTTACACATTGCAAACAATCCGCAAAGTATATCCAACGGATCGGATGCATCAGGCCTTCTTCACCCGCCCGTAAGTTTAATGTTTCCCTTAACTCCGGAATCTCCATCATGTCTATACAGTTCATTATGCTGTCCCCTTTTTTGACCAAGTCAGCAAATAGCTGCTCGCTGTCCCTTGGCATCCAAGGCAGTAAACAGCTGCTTTTCTCTTATTTCACCTTACTCAGTGAACATCTGCACCCAGTAATAAGAATACATATCGTTTGGAACGATCACCAGACCAACACCGATCTTCTTAAACCTGTTATTCATGATGTTTTCTTTGTGCCCCGGTGAATTCATCCAAGAATCCATAACAGCTGCCGCACTTCTCTGACCGGCTGCAATATTTTCCCCGCTGGCCGTTGGTGTTATCTTGTACTTTTCAAAAATCGTAAAACAAGATGTGCCATTCGGACGAGTATGCGAAAATGACTTTGTAAGTTCCTTTGCTCTGTCCTGTGCCGCTTTCATAAGTTTCTCATCCATTGTCAATGCTTCAAGCCCTTTTTTCTTGCGGTTTTTATTGACAATAGAAATCACCTTCTTTTGAAGAGAAATATCTGAAGTTGTGTTCTTTTTGCCCGCTGTCTTCGCGTTTTTCTTCGCTGCCTGCTTTTTCGTGACGGTCACTTTACATTTTAGCGTTTTCCCTTTTACTTTAGCAGTCACCACTGCTTTCCCAGCCTTTTTGCCGGTTACTTTACCTTTCGCATTGACCGTTGCAACAGATTTTTTTGAAGATTTCCATTTTACCTTCTTCTTCGTTCCGCGCACTTTTAACGTGACAGACTTTCCTACTGCGATCTTCGCTGTCTTCTTATTTAGCTTGATCGCGGATGCTGCGTCTGCCACCCCATTATACAACGCGCTGCCTGCTAATACTGCTGCCATCAATAATGCCATGGCTTTCTTATTCTTATACTGTTTCATAATAATCCTCCATTCTGCGATTCTTTCCCTGCTTACTGTCAACTCACCTCGCTGACAGGATATCTATGTATTGATACAATTATGACATAGATATAACGTAAATTTTAATGGCGTCCGTACATAAAGTCAACCATAATCCCCTGTTGGGAATCATTTTCCTGAAAGGATCGACCGGTTGCAAGAAATTCATCGGACATTTATAATGACTATATGTACGAGATTCTTATATACTATACTGTATAGTATAATATCGCAGGAGTTACTCATTGTAATTACGATGTCAAACACCAGATTCAAACCTTTTGACACTGTAATCTCATTGTACAAATAAGCTGAAACACCGGCTTTTCTGTGCAAAACAAATAAGAAAGTGTAGAGGAAATTATGCATTACCACAATCCATTTCATCAAAAAAGACATACCACGAAAGCATCTCATGGTATAAAGTTTGTTACTTCAATCACTACGACCATTGCGCTGATCTTGGTCTGTGCGCTGGCAGTTTCGCAGATCATTCCGACAGACCGAACGGATCGATCCGCCAAAGTCGCACAGGGTAAAACAACCAGATCAAAAAAGCCTGTGAAAACGACATTTACCCCGGCTTCCGGTGAATTTCGCGGTGTATGGATCTCTTTTCAGGATATTGGAGAAAAGCGCTACACCAAAAAGCAGTTTGAGAATTTCATCAACAAGACGTTTGATAACTGCAAAAAAAATGGATTTAACGCTGTGATCGTTCATGTTCGTCCATTTGCCGATGCCTTGTATCCGTCCAGCTATTTTCCATGGTCTCGCTATGTATCCGGAAAAGCCGGGAAACATCCGGGATTCGATCCGCTCTCCTATGCGGTCAGCGCGGCACATAAGCGTGGCTTAGCTTTCCATGCATGGATCAACCCTTATCGCATTGCCAGCAATACGACCAACGTATATAAACTCCCGAAAAAATCCATTGCCCGAAAATGGGCTGTTTCCAAGAAAGCCTCCAAACGCCGCAATGTATTAAAATGGGATGGGAAACTGTACTTTAACCCGGCTTCCAAAGATGTTCAAAATCTTGTTTGCAATGGTGTCCGTGAGATCGTGCGCGATTATGCTGTAGACGGCATTCATTTTGACGATTATTTTTATCCGAATCTGGGTGCGAAATACAAAAAGGTATTTGACTACAAAGAATACAAAGCATACGCAAAACGCTGCAAAAAGAAACACAAGAAAAAAGTTTCGATCGTAACTTGGCGCAGAAACAACGTATCCAACATGTTAAAACGCATTCGAACCATCGTACATAAATTGGATAATAATTGCGTATTTGGCATCAGCCCGGCAGGCAATATCCGTAATTTATATGCGAAAAATAATTATTACGCAGATGTCAAAAAATGGATGCGTTCTTCCAAATATATTGATTATATCTGCCCACAGATTTACTGGACATTCAGTCAAAAGACTTGTCCTTTCCGCGAAACCACAAACAAATGGCTCGCGATACCACGCGCAAAATCCGTAAAAGTATATGTCGGTCTGGGCGGTTACCGCGCCGGCATCTCTAAACGGGAGGCAAAATTAGGAGCGGACGCAGAGTGGGGCACAAGCCGCACTAATCTCAAACGCCAGCTCCTATACTTACGCTCACAAAACAGTTGTGGCGGTTTTATGTTGTTCTCTTATTCCGATTTGATCCGCAAATCGGCACGCTCAGAAATGAAGCGGTTTACAAAATTGCTGAAAACTGTACCTTCAAATGCTGTAGGACCAACTGCGACGCCAACGGCAGCTCCAACCACTGTACCGACGGCAGTACCAACAGGAACTCCAACAGATGCTCCAACGGACAGCTCAATGGCAGCTCCAACAGAAACTCCAGCGGCAGCTCCAACAAACTAACCGACCGTTACTTAACAGCTAACTCCGCAGGCGGCTTTGCCAGTATGTTGTGCACCGGAATAACGCTTACAATTGCATTTACCAGCATGATTGCCGCTATCAACGTTATCGCGCCCCACCATGGAAAGCTTAGATTCATTCCAAGGGATGGCACGGATGCGGCGAACTTCATAACACCTGTCGTGACCACAACCCCGGGAAGTGTCGTATAGCAATTGATCAGCAGCATTTCAAGTATAAAAGAACGGATAATACTTGCCTTGGAAATTCCAAGCAGGCGATACACCGTCAACTCCTCCATTCGTGATGATGCATTGGAGCGGATCGTATAATAAATGATCAACACAGACAAGATGACAGCAATCATTGCAAACAATGCCTTGCTTCTCGTCTTGTCTTTCATTTTGTTCCGATAGGCTTTCACTTGTTGCTCTGCCGGAATCGTCACTTTGACCCGAAACATTTTTTGATACGGTTTCAGTTCACTTTGCAATTGCTTTACCAGCTCTTCCCGCTGCTCCAAATCATCAACATAATATTTTATCTTCTGCATTCCCACTGCCAACTGGTCTGCTAACTGTTTACCGGCGGCATCTGTCAAAACATAATCAACATCACAGGAATTATCAAATCCACCCACTACAATGTAATTTTCTCCTGCATTACTAACCGGTTCCTCTTCGTAAAACACGGAACTGTTACCAAGCTGTTGCACCGGATATTCTTTCTGGTTTCCCTGAAATTCCTGATAACTTTTGATCTGATCATATTTTGACTGCGGAACCAGCATCTGATCATCCTGCAAGGTTACATTATCGTACTTACCCGGATACATCTTCCGCAGCTCTGATAATGACATGACCGAATAGGAACTCGCAACCATTCCTAGCAGCTTTGATTGACTGCAGTAAATGGACGCCTCGTTGTTGCCACTAATGCCAACTACCGTCAGATCTTTGCTGAATGAGTTAATAGAAAGTGTCTCTCCTAACAACTCCTTTGCGGACGCATATTGACCGGAAATAGCCGTGTCACTTTTCAAGAAACGATCCGCAACCAGCTTATCGATAACAATCTCATCCGATTTCTTTGGAAGCCGTCCATATAACAGATCTTTCTTCGTAACTTTCGATATGTCCACATAGGAAAAGTCGCGGATCACCTGGCTGCTCCCCCGCATCTGATATAACGTATCTGCCTGTATCACCAGGTCACGCGCTGCATCGTAAAACATCATATCCTTACGTTTCCCTTTCGAAAGCACCTTATTATAGCACTCCTGCATGGTATCACCAACGGCATATTCTTCTGCCGGAGAAGCCAGTTTCATCTCCACCTGTACATAATGTGAATCATCCTTCACAATCTCTTCCCGATGCACCGTAACTGCTGTGATCAAGTCCGATATCGTCAGCGAAAGCATGATTGCTGTTATTAAAAGGATGACAACGATAAATGCCTGCTTTTTCCCCAACAACTTCAAATTTTCTAGTGTCATTCGCCAGGTTGCTTTCCAGGACAACCCGGATTTTTTACTCATTTCCAATGGAGATAATTCATATGAGAAGTTCTCAACATCTTCCATCTCCAGTTTTGGTCTTGGCTCATCAAAAATTTCACATCCGGCTTCTTCCCCCGCAAAGATCACATCACTTGCCATGTCGCTCCGAATATAAAGTTTCCCACTTTTCCATGCCATTTTTAATCGAATAGGTTCCTCTTTGCTGTCCGCATTTTTGTACACTTCAATTTCATTTTCATCGCTTTGCATGGCCTGACATGTGAGCTCCGGCAAATAAATATTACCATCGTCCGATCGTTCATAACTGCTGCCGGAATGATTATCGTAATCTTTTATAATCTCTCCATCCTTGATCTCTAGAATACGATCCGCAAAAAACTCAGCAATACGGCGCTCGTGCGATACTAAAATAACCAGACATTCCTTGGAAATCGCACGCAATATACTCATTGTACGTATTGTATTTTCCTCGTCCAGATTGCCGGTGGGCTCATCTGCCAATATGATCTGCGGTGATTTCACAAGTGCCCGGGCAATAGATACCCTCTGCTGCTGTCCACCCGACAATTTGGATACCAGCTTCTTTTTGTAACGGCCTATGCCAAGCTGCTCCAATACATACGATACTCTCTCATCTTTTTCCTCATCCGTCAGATCATAATGACTAAGTGCAAGCTTTACATTATAAGCAACCGTGTAATCCTGCAGCAAATAATAATTTTGGAAAATATAGCCAAATTTTTCACAACGCAAATGCTCAATTTTCTTTGGCTCGTACTTCTTTAATATCGTTTCGTCTACGGTAAGTGTTCCTCCCTGAAACACATCCAATCCACCAACGGTATTTAATAACGTGGTTTTTCCGGAACCGCTTTCCCCCAAAATACATACCAAACCTGTCTGTGGCAGCTCCAATGTAATATCATTCAATACATGAAGCTCACTTCGTTTACCGCGGTTAAAATATTTCTGTAAATGTTCTATCTTGATCATTCGCTCACCTTCCCTTTTAACAAATGATTAAACGCTGCTACCATCACCATCGCAGCCACATAATTGTACATAAAGTACGCTAGGTACCCGGGCCATTCATAATAGTAGAGCATAGCACGCAGCGCCGGCACAAAGATTCCAACTACATTCATCACTACCGCAACCACGATAATAGCAGTAATACTGTATCGACGCATCTCCATATAATTGATCTTGCCGATCAATTTTGTGGACATACCCATGAATTTTAAGATTTTCTGGTCTTTGATCTGAATCTTAAATATAGAACGTAAGATCAATATCTCAGCAGTCATCATCACTAATAGTATTGCCACTGCAATGCCGATCGTCCTTAAACGTTCCTGTACCAGATCTGAATCGTATTTATCTGCACCAAAACGCAGTGTACTCACAGCCTCATACCCGGCTTTATCCAATGCCTTTAACACATGATCCATTTTGGCATAACTTGTAATATATACCGATGCCTGCCTGCTGTCGGTGCGATAATACTTCGCATAAATATTCTGAGAAACCTCTGCAAAATTTGCCCCACAGCCATTTATCTTCTCACCGGTTTCTACATTCTCGATCTGTTTGACATCCTTGGTTTTCATATCCTTGTCATACTGATCAATATGCAATAAACCGGACTGGCCTAAAAGAGTCAAGTCATTATCTTCTGCCCGATACACCGCTGCTTCATATTCACCTGATACACAAAGTTCGTTATCCTTCTTCACGATATCGCCAACAATCGGCCACAATGTTGCCTGTCCCTGATATTTGCCAAGTTTTTGATTATAGGCATATTCATAGAATACTTTGCCACCGGTTACGGTACTTTGCAGCATTGTACATATCTCCGGCGAAAAGTACACCTGTTTATCCTTATTTTTTAACAGTCCGCTTACTTTCATCTTCCGCTGTATATAATTCTCCGTTGATGACCAAAGCACATCGCTTGTATAGAAAAATGTAATCGTATCACCAACCTTATATTTTCCCCGATCGTACAGTACAACTTCATCGATCTTCTTTGGCAGACTGCCCTTTGCGAGATCCGATTTCTTTAAGCAGGAAGACGATCGCATGTATTGATCTTTCTTGACGTATTCAACGTTCTGCGAGTCATACATCCACCCTTCATCGCTCGTACTCATCCTATTATAGCCGTACTCCTGTCTATAATCTTTTCCTTCCTCAAAATAATAATTGATATCATTCACAATATCGTACTGATCCACCGAAACGACGTGCTTCATTTTGGTGAGTCGGTCAATATCCTTTTTCGTCATAAACTTTTGATCTTTGCGTCTAAGTGAAATGCGCTTATCGTCTTTGCGCGCAAAGGATGTTGCCGAATACTCTTTGGTGTAAATATCATCTGCATTCATTAGCAACTGCCCGATAAATAAAAACGATACGATAGCAGCAGCTAAGAAAAATCCCATAAACAATGCGATTTTTTCCGGCTGTCTCACTGCATTCATTCGCACGAAGATCCGCCCTATGGTATGATCGCGAAGTCGTTCCTCATTGCTTTCAGACTTTTTACCGGCTGACGTTTTCTCATTGTTGTCCACATTCTCGGACATCTCCGGTTTCTGCTCTGTGTCCATATTTTCGGATACTTCCAAGATCAATGATCCATCATGCAATCGCACTTTTCTGGTAACATATTTTTCTACCTGTTCATAATTGTGAGTTACCATTATAACCAAATGGTCTTGCGAAAGATCTCGAAGCAATTTCACGATCTGCGCTCCGGTTTCACTGTCCAAGTTACCGGTTGGCTCATCCGCCACAATAATATCCGTATCCTTTGCCAACGCACGAGCAATCGACAATCTCTGCTTTTGACCACTGGACAACTTAGACGCACGCTGGTCTCTCTGTGCACTCAGGCCTACCCGTTCCAAATAATGAATTGCCTTGTCTCCAGCTTCTTTCTCAGGCACTCCCATGATCAAAAGCGCACTGACGATATTTTCTTTGGCGGTATAATGACCGATCAAACTATAATCTTGAAAAACAAAGCCGATCTTAGTACGACGATATTCTTCCCAGTCATCTTCATCATACTGAAATGTCGGCTGTCCATCCACATAAAGCTCCCCATCATCAAACGTATCCATGCCGCTAATGATCCTAAGCAATGTTGACTTTCCGCTGCCGCTTTCCCCTGTGATCGCAACAAATTCTCCCATGCGAAACTCCAGATTGATACCCTGCAATGCCTGTGTCACTGCTGTTTCGGAATAATAATACTTCGAAATATTTTGCAACTTAATTCTTACTTGCTGCATATTTCCCTCCTTTTTCACGTTGTACATACTTTGACTCCCAACATACTTTGACTCCCAAAAAAGCATATCATAAAAAAAGAGGCGAATCTTCCTGGAAAATTCTACCTCTACTAATATATTTTTTTCCGATTGTTGGAAATTTTACTGCAACATTCTATAATTATTGCTGTAATTTTACGTCCTGTCTTTGTTGATGAAACGCATCTGTCCTGCCTCTTCTCCATAACGCTTTGCAACAACTTCCAATCCCTGCAAATGACGACATTCAGAACATAGATTCCCAAAATCCAACGGCTTACCGCAGATCTGACAATACACCTGCGACACTGTTTTTCCATCTGTATTTTTGTACTGAATACGACCGTCACGGATCCATGCGCGTACCTTCGCATTGGAAATGCCAAAATGATCAGCCACTTGAGATTCATTCACATCATTTTTACGAATATAATCTTTCACTTCATTAAACAGATTCATTTCCATGCACGCCGGACATATATCTTTATTATATTTAGGATGTAATCTGCGTCCACACTGTTTACAGCTCTTTATCTCCGAATCCCCAAAACGATTTCTATCTACGATCATACTTTCCCTCCTCTTCTCATATTTCTGCAGCTGCCTTTATTCATAAAGCCGGCTGCCACGAACTTTCTGCTCTTATAAGAATAGCACTCTACGAAAATACCGTCAAGAAAAGATACGATCGAACCAGACTTCGTAAATTTGGAACATTGCTTGTCCAAGACCATCACGGATCCAAATAATCCCCCAAATTGCTATTTATTGTTGGAACAGGCTGTGGCGTTGTTGTGTTCTTACGTTTCGAGCTGCTGTCTGTTCCCTTATTTGAGGAAGAAGAATCGCTGTCTGTCCCGGCATTCCCGTTTGACGAATTCTTGGTCTGCGTATCATCATTCGACTGGTTATACTGCAGATTGGAAATCTGTTCACTATCCATATCATAAACATAACTTCCACTCACATCTACGCCATCTTCTGCTTCTGCCGCAAAATCAATCGTTAGCCTGCTCCCATTTTGTTCCGCGAGCTTGTACACCGCAATTGCTCCACTTTTAAACTGAATCTGTGTATCATTATATTTGGCAAAGATACTGCTGAGAATATCATTACCGTCTTCCTGCCGGTACAGTTCCGTAGCTTTATCAACATCATACAGCACAAATGTCTGTGCTTTGGTGCCATTATAGATCAATACTGCATATCGTCCGGTCGAAGCATCAGATTGCGGCACCCACTTCAACTCGCAAAAATATCCCTTGACCTCGTTCATCTTTTTCTTGTTTTGGGACATCATGATCTGACCGATTTCCGGACTTCCGGTCGTGTCAGTGGTCGTCTGCACGCGCATACACTCGTTGCCATCGGCATCTTCCAAAGTCTCTGTCTTGCTGACGCCCGCTTCCTCTGTTCCCTGTGACGCCCTTCTATGCTGATTCAATTCATCAGACGATAATTTCTTTGCCAGGAACTTTGTTGCATCGCTGTCCCAAATATAGTACAGCTTTCCATCGGAGAGCTGCATATAAAACAAGTCCTTCACGTCCGATTCCTGACTCGGCTTCACAGACTGCATCGATGCCGCCTGTTCCCCATATACCGCCTCTGAGACGATCTGCAAACCGGTCTCCTGCATCTGAAACATTACGTACACATACGTCCGCAAGTTCTTAACCTGTTTTGCCGGCGCCGGCGTGACGTTCTCGGCAACCTTGCTTGACGCTGTTTTTGACTTGCTGTCCGTTTTGTTGGACAGCAATCTCCCGATCTGCTTTTGCTCTGCTGCATCCCACGCTCTCTGCTGTCCCAAAAGCAGTTCTTGAATCCCATCATTATTATAGTCACCGGTCTGCAGCTTCAATCCCTCCGGGAAATAAAGCGTATCCTTCGCAATCCCCTGCTCTCGAAACACTTTCTGCAGGTCAACAACTGCCAATTCACTGCCTGCTGCATCCGCAAGCTGCAGCTCGTAACTGTTTGCAAGGATCCTGCCGTTGGCTTCATTACGCTTATGCCGCAAGGAAACTGTCTGTTTCAGTCCACTTGGCGACAATACATCTGTCTGCGAAAGGATGAGATTCGTTTTTCTCGTGTCCTTATTTGCGGACAGTTTCTCACTCCCGGCATTCCACGTTCCTCCCGCCCATACATTTTGAACCGGACGTAACAAAAAAAGCCAGAAAAACATCAAAAGCAAAAGGATCACACTGGTCATTTTATAACACATTCGGTCGGATCCCTGATGCAGCAAACGCTGCGACCGTCTCTCTAAGTCTGTTTCAAAGCTTGCACACACAGTAAATGGCACACGGCTTTCCTGCGGTACAATGTTCAAAATCCCTTGTATATACGCATTCTTGTCTGCCGCACTGCATCTGTCCACGGCACATTCATCGCACGCCATCTGCTCATCCCGTCTAACCAAAAATACGGCAGCCCATACGCAAGGATCGTACCAATGCAAAAGCAGCGCCGTTACATAAAACGCATTCCAAAGATTGCTTCTGCGAGCACGTCGACACTCCATATGTGCTAATGTATATTTCGCCTCCTGCACATTCATCGTTTCCGGCAAAAACACGCGATTCACGAACAGACCTGTCATGACCGGCAATTCGACCGCTGACTGGTACAAAGTACCCTCCAGTCGTTTTTCCCGCATACGGATCGCGGAACGCACCTTTCCCGCCCGAATCACCAAAAGAACTACCAATAACAGCATTCCTGCAAAGTATCCTATCGCCATGATCCGATAGAGAGACGTTACTTGTATGTTCGCTTGCCATACATCGTGCAGACTGCGAAGCAGTCCGCCATGCTGCGCATCGATATCAAGTCCTACATCTGCTAAAAATCGATGGTAACTGCGATTCCACGCCGGAACAATACTAAACATACTGGAAATCTGGATTGGACACACGATCCGCAAAAAATACAACCGCCACAGCCATACCATATATTTCTTTGGCAGACCACTTATAACCACACGCAAAAACAGCAGCGGCAGGAACAAACTCACAGCCGCCGCTTCCATTGCGATCACAATATAAAAAAAGCGATATAAAAAAGCAAAGCCAGCGCTTTGCTTTGCAAGAATTGCTAAAGCAATTCTTGG
>ERZ860710.138-NODE-138-length-53393-cov-71.011530_pt1 | contig 53393 bp, 45 predicted proteins | sample MGYA00509974_ERZ860710 | MGnify/ENA primary metagenome ERZ860710 (study PRJEB30046, sample SAMN00715261) | human gut metagenome | study: EMG produced TPA metagenomics assembly of the A metagenome-wide association study of gut microbiota in type 2...
CAAGTTCTTTCTTTACAGATGGTTTCTTTGCTCCTTTAGATACCCCTTCTTGCATTTTGGAAGTCGTTGAGGAAGGCTCTGACAGAGGGTCTTTTTCCGTCTTTGCCATATTGAAATTTGCTTTTGAGGTTTCTTCTGTTTGCATAGGCTTTTTAGCAAGTAAATCTTCTAGCTGTTGTTCCTTTGATTTTTCTGGAATACCCTTTTCTCTTTTTTCTGCCTCTCTATCTTCAATAGATTTTGTAATAACAGTATCCATTCTTGCAGTATCTGTTGTTGTTAGTTTAAATCTTTCAACAATTCTATTTATTCTTGAAGCATCTTCATCTTTAACCATAACATCTACCATTCCATCAATGTCTTTGTTATTTCTATTGATTAAAGCACAATATGAAATACCATAATTTTTTGCCTCTCTTGCAAATGTTTTTAAATCTTCTCTGCTTACTGTAAATATTTTTAAAGGCTTTCCTGTTTTTAACATATTATTAAGTCTAATCTTTCCTTTTGTTTGTTTTTTATCTTTCATAATAGTATAAATCATTGCAGCAACATTCTTTGCTCCACTACCAGTTAGTCTTGCTAAAATTTCAAATCCCTCTAAACTTAATCTTACTACTTGTTCTGATACATCTCCATTAACACTCATATATCATTTACTCCTTTCCTTTTTTTCTTTTCTCTTTTTTTCTCTCTTTTGTTTCTCTTTCCATTTCTTCTTGTGTATCTAATTCAGATAAATTATTATCTATCTTCGGTACTCTTGTTTTAATATCTTCACATAATTCCACCCTCTTTCTTAATTTAACTAATTTATCATTTAAAGATGAAATCTGCTCTGCATATTCGTGCATTTCATTTCCATCTTTTGATAACTTTCTTTTTGCCCAAAGTCTTTCTCTTTGGTCTAGTATTTCTTTTATTTTAAAATTCACATCATCTTGATAATTACTTAATTCTTCAAATGTTTTTATTTTATGTGTTGCTAAAAATCTTGCTTCTTCAGATAATTGTTCCATTCTTGAAACATCTGCTCTAATACTTGGTGGTAATCTTTGTTGTGGTACATTATCTGGAAAAACTTTTAGCAAATAACAATAATGATAATATAAAGCAATAAATCCTTTCGCTTTGGCTCTTTTGTGCCTTTTTGCAAAAGGATAATTAACTTTTCTATAATTATAAACATTTTCTATAAACGGAACTCGAACTGCTTGTTCTTCTATTATTCTTCTTTTTATATTTTCTATTGAATAATTTTCTCCATATCTTCTTTCTATTCTAATGTTTCTTTTATATGGTTCTTTTCTAATACTTATTTTATTAGCTCTAAAAATAATTTCATAATCTAATTTTTTCATTAAGTATAAAAAGTCATCATAAGAATATGCTTGTCTAATTGCTAAATCTAAATCTCGTTTTGCATTATTAGAATAGTTGTCAGTATATAAAGATTTCTTATAAAAATTATCATAGTTCATTTTTTTCTTTGTTGCTTTTTCTTCTATTACACTTAATCCATATTCCTTACAAAGTTCATCTGATATATGCCTCATTTTTGCATAATTAGTATGATTATCATAATATTTCAAACCATCTTCAAAAGAAACAGAATTAAGCACTATGTGATTATGTATATGATTAGTATTAAGATGAGTTGTAACTACTACTTGAAATCTATCTCCCCACATTTCATTTGCAAGTTGCACACCAATCTGATGTGCTAATTCTGGAGTAACCTCTCCCTCTGCAAAAGATTGATATGCGTGAAATGCTAAAATTTTATCTTTTTTATTATAATATCTTTTTGTATCTTGCATTTCTTCATAAGCTGAATCTGAATCACAATTTATTCCTGTAACAAAATATTCTTTTTCTGTTTTATCTGAATTTCTTGCATAATCAATTACATTTTGCAAGTCATCTACCAACATTTCATATTTCTGATTAAATTCAATTTTCGTTTTATTTTCATCTTTAGCATAACTTATAACATGATCCATTCTTTTAACAACTTTCCATATTTTTGTTACTGCCAAATTACCACCTCCTACAAAAATTTATTTTTTACTTCTTCTGCAAATTTGTGCCAATTATTTGCTTCACTCTTATAATAATCTTTATCTATTTTATCTGTTTGATTTGCTTTCTTTGCTATTTGATTAAGATTAACTCCTATTTTAGAAAGTTGTTTCATTATCACATAAAATTCTTTGCCAGGCTTTTCTTTTATATTTTCATTCATTAACAATCTTCTAAAATATTCTCCATAAGAAAGATTACATCTTTGACAATCTGCAATTAACTTTTCATTCTCTAATTCATTAAGCATTATATCTTTTCTTATATATCTTTTTCTCAAATCTCTCCCTCCTGTTTTACTCATTTAAAAATGGGGATTGGGGTTTCCCCATAGAATAGAATTTTGAAACACGATATTTTCGTGTGAACAAATTCAGTGCTTGCTAGGACAAGAAATCCTCTTTTTACATTTTTAAATGTACCTATATTGGTACTCTATTTTGTTCTTTTTTCATTTTATATCTGTCAATTTCTTGCCTATTTTTTAACCCTATGCTGTAACATAAGTAATCATTTATGTCTTTACCATAAGGAGCAGGAATATCATAAACATTGTACTTATCAAGTGCATATAGCATTGCTTTTGTTGCATTTCTTCCTGCTATATCATTATCAAAATGTAATACAATATCTTTTATATTTGCGTTTTTATTTAAAAAGTTTTGTACTGCTATTGGTACTTTACTTTGTTCTATATTAGAACTTGGTTGATACACTCCTGCAAGTGATAAAAGATTTTGATTTGTATAATCATATCCCTTATTTTTTAATAATGTTGCATAAGATAATAAATCTATACTGCTTTCAAATATATGTAATGAATTACATTCTTCTGCTCCTAACATTCTAAAAGAATACTCTTTTGAACTCCCCTTTGCATCTCTCATTATTCTTTTTTCATTTGTACTTCTGCACCCTGCATATTTAATATTGTTATCATTATCGTACCCTAAAAATACTGCATTATTGGTTTTATTTTCTTGATAAATAATCTTTTTATTTATGCAATCATTTATTATTTCTTCGTCAATTCCTCTGTTTTTTAGATACTCTATAACTTGTTTATTGGTACTCGCTTTTTCTGGAATTACTATTGTTTTAGGTGCGTTTTCATTACTATATTGAGGTCTAATATATGTATCTATATTTCTATTTAATACACTTGAAACTGCCTCTTGCAATGACATATTTTCTACTTTAATAAGATAATCAACTGCTGACTTTCCTGCTTGATGTGTTGAAAATCTATGCCATAATCCATTACTTATAATGACACTATCATGACTTTTTAAGGAGTATGTATTAGTACCTTTTCTTACAAGTTCTGATGGATTATTGTTCATAAAATAAGTTAGTAAATCAATTTCTTTTGCTTGTTTTACTACCTCTTTTGGTACAAATTTAGGCATATTTTTGCACCTCCCCACTTTTATCTTGCGTCTTTATTTCGCTCTTTTTTAACCTCATTATCTCTAATAAGGTCTATCGTATCATCTATTGAAAACTCTAATGCCTCTCTTAAACTACCATCATTAGATAGCCAATCATCATAGCATTCTTCTAATAAATGTTCCCTTTTAAGTAATGTTTTAAGTTCAAACTTTGAATAATCTTTATCGTTTGCTAAATAATCTTGTATCGTTTGCATACATGTTATTTTATAACTATTGTCTATTATTTGTTCTGCAGGTAGTTCTTTTAAACTATCTTTAAAATCTGTTAATTCTCTCTCTAATTTTTGAATTAACTTACTTTTTAGTTCTTCATTTTCCATAATTTATCACACTCTCTTTCTTTTTTTACATAATAAAAAGGACAGATTTTTTAAATTATCCATCCCTTTAAACTAATTTAATTTTAACATTCCCATATTATTTAAGTAGATTAATGCTTCTTTAAAACCTAATTTAAAACTTTCTTTTAACTCAATAACATCAAGTTCAATTTCATAATCAAGTACATTAAGCATTGCATATTGTTCATCATCTCTTAATTCTATTGGTTCTTTTTCTTCTAAAAATGTTCTTACATTTGGGTATTTATATTTTAGTTCTGATATCTTTTTATTTAATGTTTGATAGTCTTCTCTATCTTTTAATGCTTGTGCTTTATGAACTTCTAAATACTCTAAAAAACCTTCTTCATAATTATCAAAAAAGTTACCTGCAATTTCTTCCATACCTTTATTCTCCTATTTCCATCAATATTTTTTTACTATCAACTATCCCTAATTTATAATAATGTTTACAAAGTAGGTCAGTTTCATTACCAATGGCAAGTTCAAATTTATTTAATTTAGCAATTATTGGGTCTAACTTTTTTTCATCTTTAACTACTTTTTTAATCAAATTAATCAATTCTTCTTCCACTTTTAATGACTCTGTAAATTTACCATCAAGATTCTTTTTCTTTAATAGCATTGTTTCAAAATCATCACTTATTGAATCATATAGTTGATCTAAAATAGGTCTATTAAATAATTCTTCCATTTCCTTATCCCTCCTCAAACTTATTCTAATATAATCTTTTGAATTTGAGAAATGTGCAAATTATTTAATTATAAATTTGACAGAAAAAAAGAGCAATATTTTAAATATCACTCTTAAAACTACTCTATAACTTGTAATTTCTCGCACACTTATTTTTCTATTGTTATAATCTTTGTCGCTACTTTCTCTACAAAAGTTGTATCGTGTTCAACAAAGATTAGTGTTGGATTATATTTTAAGATTGAGTCCTCTATTTGTTCTCTTGTTAGTATATCTATATAATTCAATGGCTCGTCCCATATATAAATATTAGCTTGTTCTGATATACTTTTTGCAATTAAAATTTTCTTTTTCTGTCCTTCGCTCATTTCTTCAATTTTAGTATCAAAATCTAATTTTGAAAATCCCATTTTAGATAACATTGCTTTAAAAATACTTTCATCTATTTTATTATCTTGTGAAAAGTTTTTTAAGTTTCCTTTTAAATAGTCTGTATTCTGTGATACATAAGATATTTTTAAGTCATTTGCTATTTTTAATTCTCCGTTATATTGTATCTCTTGACCTAAAATCAATTTTAATATACTTGATTTTCCTATTCCATTTTTTCCAACTATTGCAATTCTATCTCCATTTTCTACTTCAAATGAAACTGGAGAGAATATTATTTTTTCATTGTATTTTATTTGTAAGTTATTTGCTAAAATCAATGGACTTTTTCTACTTCCTATTGGAATTATTTTTAAACTATCATTTCTATCTATATTTTTTAATAAATTAGTTTTTTCATCTATTGCCTTTTCAATTCGCCCTTCCATAACTTTTGACTTTTTCATCATTTTAGCAGACTTATGTCCTAGGTAACCTCTGTCTATCTTTGATTCTGAATTGCTTGTTTTATATTTTGACTTTTCAACCTCATTAGACCATTTTGCAGTATTTTTTGAAGCAATTTCAAGTTTATTTATATCTTTTTGTAATTTTTCATTTTGCATTATTTCAAAATTATCTTGTCTGTCTTTATTTTCTTTCCAAGATGAAAAATTACCCTGCTGTATTTCAATATTAGTGTTATTTATAGAAATAATATGATTTACAACTTTATCTAAAAAAATTCTATCGTGAGATACTAATATAAAACCTTTTTTCTTTTCCAAATAATCAACTAAATTATTTCTTGTTTCTATGTCCAAATGGTTTGTAGGCTCATCTATAAGCAAGAAATTATTTCCTTTTAAAAATAAGCTAATTAAAAGTATTTTTATTTGTTCTCCACCACTTAATAAATTAAAATTTCTATAAAGAATTTCTATATCACTATTTAATAAATTCAATTCTTTTATAATTTCCCAATCCTCAACATTTGGAGCAATTTCATTTACTATCTCTATTGACATTCTATTTTTATTAGTTACTTCAAAAGGAAAATAATCAACATCTACACTTTTTGATATTGTTCCTCTATATTCATATTTTCCCTGTAATAGCTTTAAAAATGTAGTTTTTCCTTTACCATTTCTACCTATTAGTCCTAATTTCCAATCTGTATCTATATTAAATGAAACATTTTCAAATATATTATTAAAACTTCCATCATATCCAAAAGTCAAATTATTTACACTTATTAAAGACATTGTTCCTCCCTACAAATTACTATTTATCTAACAAATCACTAAATTGTAATTTTTCTCTATCTTTCATCATCTAAAATTTGTATTTTAACAACTTCTGTTAATGGAGTAGGACTAATAGATGTAAGCATTTCGTCAGTAAAAGTAATTGCAATATTGTTTCCCACTTTGAAATCTGAAACTTTAATCTTTTCGCCTCTCCAAGTCATATCCATACTATTATCTACTTTAAAAGTGAAATTTCCTCTATAATTTATGTCGTTTATTTCTAGTCCTTTTACATTAATGTGGAAGCTACCATCATTGTATTGCTTTATACTTTCAATATTTGCATAAAATGTTTGCCCAACTACTTTCCTAATTGCTAAATCATTCTTTGGAGCATTTTGTTGCCCTATAAATAAACCAACTACAAAACTTACTCCTATAATTACTATCATTCCAATTACAATAAAGACTTTTTGTTTACTACTCATAAATATTCCTCTCTTTCTAATTTATAAATACAAATTACTATTTGATGAAATCATTATAGCATAAATTTAATTTTTTTAACATCTTTCTGGAGAATTTTTATCAGGAGATTTATCTTGTTTTTCTTCCTTTTCATCTCCTAACATTTCATGTTCATTTTCATTTATTTTTAATTCTGCATTTATTTCTTCTAGTTTTCGTAACTTTTCTTGTAATTCTTGTTCTTTATGAAATTCCTTTTGAGATTCTTGCTTTGCATTTTCCATTTGAAAATATGTATTATCTAATAAATCTCTTTCGTGAGGAATATCTTTTGCAATATTCTCTAAACAATTATTTATTCTTGTTATATTTCCTATACTATCTACTCCTAAATCAATAGAATAACTGAATTTATTTTTTAATTTTAATCTAACATTTCTAGTTATTGAATCAAAACTAATTTCCATTGTAAAGCCTCTATATTCTCCTATTTCTCTTGTTTCCATACTTTTTAAATCATTTATACTTTGTAATAATCTCTTTCCTGCCTCTTGTTTTTCTGTATATATCATTCCATTTATTTTCATAGGAGAAAAACCATCTGCATTAGGTTTAGTATATTCTTGTAATTTAATTGTATCTTCTTCCATTGCTCCAATTTTATTATTAAGTCTTGCTATTTCTTCTGGAAAGTATTTTATAATCTTATCTTGCAATGAATATTTTTGATTCATAAATTCTTGTTTTAATAATTTCAATTTTGCAACATCAGTATCTAACGATGTCTTTTCTAATATTTTAGGATTTCCTGTTGCTAATGCTTTTATTTCTCCATAAGTTAATGCTTTGTCATCAATATCTTCCATTGTTCTTGCAGGAGTCTTTGATGTCATTATTTGAGAAATGAATTTTTGCTTTTGCTCTACTAATTGGTACATATAACTATCAAAGGTCTTTTCTGTAACATAAGAATATACAAATACTTTTTTATTTTCATTTCCCTGTCTAATCATTCTACCATTTCGTTGAGTTAAATCAGAAGGTTTCCATGCACAATCTAAATGATGAGTTGCAATTAACTTATCTTGAACATTAGTACCTGCACCCATTTTTTGAGTTGAACCCATTAACACTCTAACTTGTCCTTTTCTTACTTTGCTAAATAGTTCTTTCTTTTTAACCTCATTGTCTGCCTCGTGAATAAAAGCTATTTCATCAGGTGGAATACCTTTTTGAATTAGCTTTTTCTTTAACTCATTATATACATCTGTAAATTCTTCTTTTTCATAGCCTTTTAAGTCTTTTGGTGTTGATAAATCGCAAAATACAAGTTGAGTTGATTTTTTATCACTATTTTCATCCCATATTCTATAAATATTTTCAGAACAAGAATTTACTTTGCTACTTTCCGAATCTGGTAATAAAGGATTCATAAGTCTTTGGTCTAATGCTAGTTTTCTACCCTCATTTGTAATTTTAAGCATATTATCTTCTGTTGCATCAACTGTTCCTGACCTTATTTTTTCTGCTCTTTCTCCTAAAGCCTTAACCATTTTTTCCTGTATTTCACTTGGTTTTACAACAACATTTATATTTTCAAATTCTGGTGTTGGTAAATTTAAGGTTTCAGCAGTTTGAATATCTGCTACTTCTTTAAACATAGACATTAACTCTGGTAAATTATGAAATTTTGCAAATCTTGTTTTTGCTCTATATCCTGTACCCTCTGGTGCAAGTTCTATTGCAGTAACAGTTTCTCCAAAGGTACTTGCCCAATTATCAAAATGCTCTAAACTATTTTCTTTTAGTCCTGCATATTGTAAATATCTCTGCATTGTATAAAGTTCTGCCATTGAATTACTTACTGGTGTTCCAGTAGCAAATACAGAACCTTTGCCTCCTGTAATTTCATCTAAATATCTACATTTCATAAAAAGGTCGGAAGATTTTTGTGCTTCAGTTTGTGCTATTCCACCAACATTACGCATTTTCGTATATAAAAACAAATTCTTATAATTATGAGCTTCATCAACAAATAATTTATCTACACCTAATTCTTCAAATGTTACAACATCATCTTTTCTTTCTTCCTTATGTAATTTCTCTAATCTAGTTTCTAATGATTTTCTTGTTTTCTCCATTTGTTTAATAGTATAGTTTTCTCCTCTGTTTGATTTTTCAGAGGCAATTCCTTTTGTAATATCACTTATTTGTTCTTCTAATAATGCAATTTGTCTTTCTATTGACATTGGTATTCTTTCAAATTGTGAATGTCCAATAATTACTGCATCAAATTCTCCTGTTGCTATCCTACTACAAAATTTCTTTCTATTTTTGGTTTCAAAGTCTTTTTTAGTAGCAACTAAAATATTGGCACTTGGATAAAGTTGCAAAAACTCACTTGCAAACTGCTCTATAATATGATTTGGAACTACAAATAAAGACTTATTACATAAGCCTAAACGCTTACTTTCCATTGCAGCTGCAACCATCTCAAATGTCTTTCCTGCACCTACTTCATGTGCTAATAATGTGTTATTACCATATAAAACATGTGCTACTGCATTAAGTTGATGTGTTCTTAATTTTATCTCTGGATTCATTCCTACAAACCCTATATGAGAGCCATCATATTCTCTTGGTCTTATGCAATTAAATTTATCATTATAAAGTCTTACTAAATGATTTCTTCTTTCTGGATCTTCCCATACCCAATTTAAGAATGCTTCTTTTATTGCGTCTTGTTTACTACAAGCTATTGCAGTTTCTTTTCTGTTTAATACTCTTTGTTTTCTGCCCTCATCATCTATAAATGTATCAAATATTTTTACATCTTTTAGATTAAGTGTCTGTTCTATTATTTTATATGCATTTATTCTTGATGTACCATAAGTTGTATATGCTTTTACATTGTTTCTATCATTACTTTTTCCATCAATATACCATTCAGCAGTTATATTAGAATATTTAACATGAATATCCCATCTGTTATAACTTGGTGTATCTAATAATTCAAAAATAAACTTTCTAATAATCTCTGGTGGTATCCATGTTGAGCCTAACTTAATTCCAATTTCACTTGCAGTAAGGTCTTTTGGAATAACCTCTTTTAATTTTTCAACATTTATATTAAAACTAGAATCTTCTTTTGCAAATTGTTCTGCAACTTTTAGTTTTTCTCTAACATTACCAGATAAATATTCATCAGCAGTTACCCAATTATTTGTATTTTCATAATCAGGTACTTTAAATATAACACCCTCTAAACTATTTATTATTTCTTCTTTGTCTATCTTGCATAATTGTTGCATATAATCTAAATCAACTTTTGCCTTATCTTGTATAGATAAAATCAAAGCCTCATCTGGAGTATCTACTTTTAATACTTTCTTTTTAGCTTTTATAGTTCTTTTGCTAAATATATCAGCTTTTCCTACAAATTTACCCTCTCCATCTATCTTTTCAAGTGAGCATAATAAGAAATAACTACTATCATTAGAAAATGCTGTTTCATTTGCTCTTGAATTTATTAAGCCATATTCTTTTGTAAATCTATCATATAATTCATTTAATTTTGCTTGTGCAATATGAATTTCCTCATCTGAATAATCTTCCATTTGAAAATCAATTAATTCTCTTACCTGTTCTCTTAACAAAATTAAACCTTTTATTCTATTTTGTGCCGTTAAAGGTAACTCATCTTGTAATATCATTTTTGAATTTTCTCTAAAATACAATTTATCATCTACTATTGCATAAGAATAATTCTTAACAGTTGGAATTGCAGGTATTGATGTGTCTTCTTGTTCAATTTCATTTTCAATACTATTATTCTGTAATTCTCCATGTATATTAGTTATCGCATAATTTAATTGTTCTTCTAAATTTGTGTCTTCTTCTGCTTTACAAGTTGAATCATAGCCATAAGCAGTAGATACCATTTCCATTTTTCCTAATATCATATCTGGATTATCTACAAAATATTTATTCATTGTAATATTGTTTTCATCTCTATCAAGATATACCCAATCTGGCATTATATCGGTCAAATTTTCTCTTTTTTGTAAGAAGATAATATCTGATGTTACTTTTGTTCCTGCATTCTTTGTAAAAGTATTATCTGGTAATCTAATAGCACCTAAAAGGTCTGCTCTTTGTGCTAAATACTTTCTAACCTCTGGACTTGCTTTATCCATTGTTCCTTTTGAAGTAATAAATGCAATTACTCCTCCTGGTCTAACTTTATCTAAAGTTTTAGCAAAGAAATAATCGTGTATTAGAAAATTATTTTTATTATATCTTTTATCATTAACTTTGAAATCTCCAAATGGCACATTTCCTATTGCTATATCAAAAAACGAATCTGGTAAATCTGCTTTTTCATAACCTTGAACTTTAATATTTGCTTTTTGATATAATTGTTTTGCTATCTTACCACTTATGGAATCAAGTTCTACTCCATATAGTTTTGAGCTTTGCATTTCTTGTGGCAACATTCCTAAAAAATTTCCTGTACCACAACTTGGTTCAAGAATATTTGCTTGTTCAACACCCATGCTTTTTAGAGTGTCATATATTGCATTTATAACTACTGGTGGTGTATAAAAAGCAGTTAATGTTGAAGCTCTTGCTGACTTATATTCTTCATCTGTAAGAATTTCTTTTAATTCGTTATATTCTTCACTCCAATTATCTTTACTTTCATCAAACACATCTGGAAGTCCACCCCAACCGACATATTTCGACAAAATATTCTGTTCTTCTGAATTTGCTAATCTATTTTCATCTTCTAACTTATGTAAAAGTTTTATTGCTTCAATATTTCTTCTTACTTTTTCTTTTGGTGTACCTTCTCCTAATAATTTATCATCAATGTGATAATTAACATTTTCTTGTTTAGGTTTTAGTTCTACTATTTCCTGTTTATTAGTAGTAATTTCTTTTTCAAAGTTTCTTTCATTACTATGATAAAGTGAAACTGCTCGTAAATAACTTTCATTTCTCATAATTGGATAATGTGCAGTTTCTAACATTGTTTGGTCTAACAAAACAATTTCATCTAATTCTTTGTTAATAGCCTCAACTCTATATTTTCTATCACTTTCTAAATAAATAATTTGTCCTATTTTAAATTGTGTGATTGAATTTTTCTCTATCGTTTTATCTTTTATTTCAACATCTAGAAATTGCTCTTTAAACAATTCTTCCAATTTACTTATTATTTCATCTTCACTTTGATTTTTTTCAAACCATAATGCTTCTTCGATTATACTTTCCCATGAGTTATCATCTTGTTTAGTTCCATATTCTATTGTTGCATTACCATTAGTATAATGTAATTCTACTGCATTTTTATTATTTATAACTCTTGCAACGGTATACGATTTACTTTCGTCCATATTCTTAATATCGTCTGTTATAAAATATGCGTCATAATCATCAGGCTCAAGAGAATCTGAATATTCAATAAATTTACTTTCTAAATTATCAATAAATTCTTGGCTAACTTCTTCTAGGTTTGTATTTGCTAATTCTGTAATATCAGTAAACTCTGCTAAATCTTTCCTTATATCATCTAAAGTCTTTTTATCTGCATTTTCTGAATATTCTAAAAGTCCACCATCAATTTCTGTTCCTCTGTTGTCATATATTGCATAATAATATCCCTCATCGTTTGTGTGAAAATGAAAATAATTTCCATTATTCAACTTATAATTTTTTTCAATATTTATACTAGATATATCTATAAAATCATTTGTATTTTCTTTTAATCCTCTATCTAGCATCCATTTTTCTTTTTCATAGTCATTTTCTAACCATTCCTGGTATTTTATTTTTTCTTCATCATTAAAGTATCTATCTAATCTAATAATTTCTTTAAGTCTTTGCTCAACTTTACTCCAATTTATTAGTAGTTCTGCTCTATCATCTTTATAACCCTTATATAGTTTTATTCCTTTACTATCGTGTTCTTGTCCAAATTCAGCACCATAATATGCAGAACTTGAACCTCCTATTCCATATTCGTGTTTTAGAAATATTATATTTTCCTTTGATGATAAGCTCCTTTTAAATTGTTCATAAATTCTATATTTACTATGTGAAAAATTACTGCCCTCAATAAGTGTTTTATCTATCATTTCTTGAGTAAAAGAAAAAGCAGGAGTATTTTCTACTTCTGCTTGTGCTTGAATATTATTTATTTGTGTATCTACACTTGGTAACTCTTTAATTGGTGGTACATAAGTATCTTCAAAAAGATTTAATTGTAAATTAGCTCTGACATTATCATTTCTTCGGCTTGGTTCTTTATTGAGTTCATTGCTTGTACCCAACTCATTTGATTCTCTCTTTTCATTTCCTCTGTTATTTGATTCTTCTCTGCTAGACTTGTTATTATCTGTTTCATTCTCTTTTGGGCTGTTTGCTCTATTTCTCCTAAATGTTCTTCCATCTTGCCATCTAACATTAATTCCTCGTATAACCCTCTTTTGTGTTCTTTTAGGAATTTCTCCCTCATTCTTGAGAATCTCCCCTGTGCCATTTTCTTCGTTTTTGGTAATGCTACTTGTGGTATTTGGTAATCTCCCATTTGATTGTATGTTAATTCTATCATAATCATTTCTCCCTTCATTATTTTTTTCTTCATTATTATGATAATTTATTTTTTCATTATTAACAAATGTACGATTTGTTAATTTATAATTTTTTTCATAATTTATAACACTAGAATAGATTTCTCTTAATTCTTGTTCTGCAATATCACTTATTGCTGCACCTAATCTTGAAACAACTCTTTTATTATTAAAACTACTAATCATTTCAAAATCTGATACATTAAAATGTTCTGCTGGATCAATACCACATCTTTTCATTGCCATATATGATATTGATTTTGCAAGTAATACAATAAAGTTTCCCTCTAAATCTATATCTTGCATTCCCTCTAATAAGCTACCATCTAAAACTTCTTTTAAATCAACTAAATAATCTTGATAATTATCTTCAACTAAATTTATAGATGCTGAATATATTGCTTCTGCTAAATTAGATTTAACTTCTAAATTTCCAAAACTATTTTCTAGTGTTTCTATAATTCCATTTTCATAAGAAGGTTTTATTTCCCATAACTTAAAATCTTTATTTATACCACTATGTGTATCTGAAATATCAAAAACATGTCTTAATACATTTCTGCCATTTTCCATTGATAATAAGGCAATACCTTTTGCACCCTTATTAACCCATCTTCGTAATTTTTTATTCCAAGTTTCTATATCTGCACAAGCAGTAGCATTTGGTTTTTGAGCATATATTAACACTTGCTCATTAAAAGAATATTTGTAATTGTTACTCGCCGTATTTAAAAACTTAATCCAACTTTCTCCATTTTGAGTAATTTCTTTCAATGTTTCACTTGCCATTTCATTTATTAGTTGATATTTATTCGCCATCGGTTTCCTCCTTTCTCGTTTCTTGATAATTGAAATACCCTATTGTATTATGGTCTTTAATAAACTCTCGTAAAGCAATAATATTCAAAACATCAGGATCTTTCGTTATTTCTTTTAAATCTTCTATTTTTAAATTTAAAATATCTTTTTCTGTTGATTTTCCAATACTTATTAACTTGTTATATGTTTCCATTCTTAAGTTTCTTCTTCTAGGCATTTCACACCTCCCATTTTTAACAAATTAAAGAGAGCTAATAATCTAGCTCTCCGTCATTTATTATTTATCTTTATTTTGTTTACGCTTAATTATATAAGTTATTCCTAGTAAAGATAGAATTATTGCACTAGCAAATAATTTTATTTTGCTTTCAACTCCAGTTTTAGGAACTTCTATCTTTTTATTTTCAAAAGTAAATTCTATTGTATTTTCAGTTTCTTCTACTTGTGTATCATCTACAAATATACCTTTGTCATTGATTTCAACTTTAACAATTTTGTTTGATAATTCATAATCTTTTGGTGCTTTTATTTCTTTAATGTAATATGTTCCATATCTTAATTCTTCAAATAAAGCTGTTCCATCTTCTGAATTAGATTTAACCTCTTTAATAAGTTTTGTACATTCTGGATCTTCGTATATTGCAAATATGAATTTATCTTTAATAACTTCTTTTGTTTCAGTATCAATCTTAATTACCTTTACATTTTTTAGTATTGGCATATCTTTCATTTCTATTTTTTGAGTTTCTTTATCAGTTGTTACTGTGAATTTTATTTCTTCAGTAATTTCATACCCATAAGGAGCAGTTGTTTCTTTTAAGATATATGTTTTACCTTCCTCTAAACCTTTTACTTTATGAGGTTCTTTAGTTGATGTCCATTTATCTATTGTATTACCATCTTCGTCTGTTACTTCTAATTCTGCACCCTCTAGTTCATTTCCATTTGTTATATCTGTTTTAGTTATTTCTACTAATTTATCAATCATAACTAATTTTTGTGTTTCTTTATCTGTTGTTACAATAAATTCAACATCAGTTGCTTTTACATAAGAATCTGCAACTATTTCTTCATGTAATGTGTATGTTTCGCCTTCAACTAGATTTTTGATTTTATGTGGCTCTTTACCAGATACCCATTCATCAACTACTTTATTGTCTTTATCTAATACTTGAATTGTTGCACCTGCAATTTCTTCTCCTGCAATATCAACTTTGCTCATTTCTACTATTTTGTCTATCATAACTACTTTTTGAGTTTCTTTATCTGTTATTACTTTAAATTCAATATCAGTTGCTTTTACATAAGAATCTGCAACTATTTCTTCGTGTAATGTATAAGTTTCTCCTTCAACTAAATTTTTGATTTTATGTGGTTCTTTACCAGATACCCATTCATCAACTACTTTGTTGTCTTTATCTAATACTTGAATTGTTGCACCCTCGATTTCATCTCCTGCTATATCAACTTTGCTCATTTCAACAATTTTATCAATCATATTTACTTTTTGAATTTCATTTGTATCTTTTATAGTAAATTTAATACTTGTTGCAACTACATAACCCTCTGGAGCGATTTCTTCTTTTAGTGTGTATTCTTTTCCTATTGTTAAGCCTTCAATTTTATGTGTTTTTTCTGTTGATGTCCATGTATCTATAATATTATTTTCATTATCTAATACTGTAAGTTTTGCTCCTATTAGTTCTTTATCTCCAGTAATATCAGTTTTAGAAAATTCAACTAATGTTGTATCATTTGAAATATCTAATTTTGTTTCATATATCTTTGTAGTTAAATCTTTTTGCTCAAACTTAACTTCATATTTTGTTGTATTTAAAACAAGTCCATCTAATGTTTTAGTTTCAACTATTTCATAAGTTCCCATTGGAAGATTTGTTATTGTTAATTTTCCATCTTTAGTCAGATTATATTTTTTAATCTCTTGTCCTTTTTTGTAAATTACACTACCATCTGCCATATCTATAATATTTTCTTTTGCTGAAAGTTTAAATTCTATACCAGATAAGTCTGATGTATCAATTAAAGATGTATCTGCATCTTCTCTTAATGCAATAGTTTTATCCAATTTAATAGTTCCTGTTGGTTGCTCATTTTTAACAACGACTTCTTTTATAAAATCTCCATCTTTGTCTGTGTCATAATCTTTTACATTTTTAATTTCAAATGTAACTGCTTTATCTAATTGTAAAAAGCCTGTTGGAACTTTTATTTCTGTTATTTCGTAACTTCCTACTGGTAATTTTAAAGGTGTTGTAATTGTTGCTTTATCATCATTTTTACTATTAAATGAGCTATCTGGAACAACTATATTATTTGCATTTGTTGTAAATGATGTGTATGTTGTATTTCCAATTTTTTGAGAAATAGATTCTCCTTTTTTGAATAATATCTTTTTAGTAGCTCTATCATATATATCTTTTGTTGCTTTAATTTCAAATGTTGTAGAATTTAATGTAACAAGTTTTCCTGTTTTTAAGTCTTTTTTGATTAACTTAATATATGTTTCTAATTGTTCATTATTTACTACTAAATGTTTTGTTTTTTTTGCTATTTCTTTGATTTCTGACTCATCATCTGTAATAGAAAATGTAAAATCAACTGCTGTTTCATAATCTGTTGGTGTTTTAGATTCTTTAACTATATATTTTCCATAAGGTAAGTTCTTTTGAGTATATGCGTTTCCATCTTTATCTGTTTTTATTGTTTCATAACTAGGAGCTATTACTTGTGCTTCTGCTACTCTTTTGCTATCAACTTTTACTTGGTTTCCGTTTTCATCAATTCCATTCCAAACTTCTGCATAAGTGTAGCCTTGTGCATAAGCTCTTTCTACTGCTGAATTTAATTTTATAGTAAATTCTGCACCCTCTAATCCTGGTGTTTCTCCAGAATTTTCTTTTATACCAGATTTGAATATATGAACTCCCATTTTCTTAACATTCTCTAAACTTGTTTTAGTATCTGTTATTACTTTTGTATATTGGTCTTTGTATTTTAGTTCTACATTATAAGTATTTTTATCTAACATGTATCCTATTGGAGCAGTTTCCTCTTTAACAACATACTTTCCTAAAGGAAGATTTGTTATATCTTCTGTTTCTCCTTTTTCATTCATAGTTCTTGTTGCAACTAAATCTCCATTTGAATAGAATTTTTTAGTTTTTGCTTTGTTGTATATATCTTCATTTGCATAAACCTTATAAACTGCACCATTAAATGTTGCATCTCCTTGTGGTACTGATCCAGTTTCTGAATCTTTCTTTATTATTGTAATTGTTCCTGTTGGTTCTTCATCTTTTATTCCATTAACATCAATATAAATAACTTTTGTATTAGCATCCTTATATTTTAATTCTGCATCAAATTCTTTTGTATTTAATAAATACCCCTCTGGAGCATTTGTTTCTTTTACATAGTATTTTCCTAAATGTAAATCAAAGAATTTTACCATTCCATCATCATTTGTAATTGCTTTTGTAACTAAATCTCCTTTTTTATACCAAGTTTTAGTACCTGCAACATTTTTTATATCTTCTCTTGCATATAAAGAAATTTCTGCACCTTTTAGTCTGTTATTATAACTATCAGTTTTATATACAGTTATTTCTCCTGTTGGTGTAGTATCAATTTTTTCAAAACTTTCTAATACGATTTTTTCTGTTTGTCCTTTATAAGATAAAGTAACATTGTGTTTAGTATTATCTATTAAATATCCTGTTGTTGCTTGTGTTTCTTCTACAATATATTTACCTAGTGGAAGATTTGTAATTTCTGCTAATCCATTACTATCTGTTTTTATATTAGCAACTACCTGTCCATTTGTATAATAAGTTTTAGTTTTTGCAACATTCTTTATATCTTCATTTGCAGTAACTTTAAACACAGTATCTTTAATTAAATCTCCCTGTTCACTTTTCTTAATTACTTGTATAGTACCTGTTGGTTCTTCATTAACAATAGCTTTACTTGCTGTTTGATTTATTTGTACTTCGACATTATAGGCTTGTGTATTTAATAAATATCCATTAGGAGCTGATTTTTCAGTAATTGTATATGTTCCTTTTCTTAATTTTTCTATTGTTATTTTCCCATTAGTAACTGTTACATCTTGATTAAAGCCATTTGGTCCTGTCACATGGAATATAGCACCATCTATTAAATCTCCATTTGTATTTAATTTTTTTATTTCTAACTTACCAAATGTTTCAATATTTAATCCAACTGCTAATGTTATTGGATCATTATATGCCATTGAATATAATTGATTTTGAACTCCACTTGCAAATTCAAAAAATACCATTGAATCGTGGTCTTGTGTTCCATCTTTAATCATACCCCAAGACTTAAATTCTGCGTCAGTAATAACATAGTTTTCTAAATTAGTATTTTCATCTACTGATATTGTCATTGAATTGCTACCACTAGAATGTTGTACCCTTATTCCATTTGTCGTTCTATCTAAACTTGGATAAGCTGATAAAACACCATTAGAATCATTTAAAGTTTTACTTTCTCCTGCTTGAATAGTTATTGTTGTTCCATCAAAACTTGGTCTTCTATCCATTTGTGCTATTTGGTTTTCAATATTGTTTTTAAAACTTACATATTCTGCTTGAATACCACTATCAATAAAAGTTGCATTACTTTGTCCTAATGTTTCCCATATTAATTGTTGTGTTAAAACATATTGTTTCTTTAATGCAGATGATGTTCCTCCATCTATAACATAATTTCCCTGTTGTTTATACCATCCTAAATAAGCTACTTTACAAGCTTTTCTTAATTTTGAATCAACTGGTGTATAATATTTTCCATTGTAAACTGTTCCTGTATCAAAATCTACACCATGTTCTGCACAGAAAACTGTTCTTTGTTCATTAGTTGAGTAATTTATTAATCTTCTTAATAAAACTCCATATTGAGTATTTGCATTATCAGTTGTTTTAATGAATGAAGCAAATTGTCCTCCTACCCATTTACCTGTTCCTGATGCTGCAAATATTGGTTGTGTTGTACTTAATAATGTTATCATCAGTAAGAAAAAAGCTATAATTCTTTTACTTTTTAACTTTTTCAACATTTAAAATTCCTCCTTTTCCATAAAAAAAGAACAAGTTTTAATTAACCTGCTCTTATAAAAATATTTAATTATCTCATATAATAATTTAAAGTCCATTTACCACAATATTGGCAACTCCATATCTCATATCCACAAGGACATTGTTTGTTATATTCTTCAAATATTATTTCTCCATTATGTACTTTATTGCTATAACTTAATATTAGATTATCATAATATGAAACTGCCTCATTATAACTATTAAACCATTTATTTGAATTTCCTACTCCTACACCATGATTTGTATCAGTACATTTTGGTGTTTCTGATTGTTTTTCTTCTACTTTAGTTTCAAATTTAGTCTGTTCTTGTATTTGAGTTTCTGTTTTAATATCTTGTTTAAGTTGTTCATTTATCTCTGTTTTTTGTTTTGTTATTACTTGTGTTACCTTTGACTGTTCTGCTTGTTTTGGACTTTCTACTTTTTTATCTTGTGTAGCTATTGTTATTTGCTTTTGTAATTCTTGTTGACTTTCCTTTTCTTTTTCTGGAATATCCGCTTCTTCTTGTGTTTTTTGTTCTTCTATTTTGCTTTCAACTACAATGTTTTCTTCTGTAATTTCTTCTTCAGTATTGTTTATCTCATTTACAATCTCTTTTTCACTTACCATATCAATTTTATTTGTTTGTTTTAATTTTATAATCAATATACTCGCAAATAATACCACTATTAAGGCTATAATTATTAAAACTAATATCTTTTTATTTCTCATTACTACCATCTCCTTATAGCTTAATTATATGCTTTTTAGAGATAAAAACAAATGTGTAAATTATTATAATATTATTAAATATATTTTATATAATAATTCTCTTTTAGTTTGTAATATAGTATGTATTTAAAAGGGATTGTAAGGGAAAACTTTGTAAAGCGTTCACACAAACAAATATAACTAAATATATCTAATTTTGTTCACGCACTATCTGGAATTTCTTTCTTGTTTTATTCGTTCTCGCCTAATATAATCTTGCACACATTGAATAATAAAATCTTCAACATTTCCAGATTCTTTTACTCTACTTGGAATATATTTTTCTATCTTTTCATTGTGTATCTTTATATATTCTTTTTGATTTGGCTTTTCCTGTTGCAGTATTTCTTCTATTTTTTCTTCTGTTAGGTTTCCTTCTTGTTCTAATTTCTTTAATCTTATTGCTTGACTTAAAGAAGGTGTTACCTCATCAAATTCAAATATATTTTCTACAACATATTGATTTTCTTCACTTAAATATGATAATTCTACTGCTGGTCTAAAAGCTATTCTTTTGTTATCAACTTGTTCTAATAACTCTGGTATTAAATAAGTAAGTCGAATATATCTCTGTATAGTTCTTGCACTTTCTCCAACTTCTTCTCCCATTCTTTCTGCACTTTTTAACTTGTCGCCCAATGGTCGCGAAGTTATATCTTCTTCTAAATCAACTCTTTTCCCCTGATGTTTCATAGCTTCAAGTTTCATTTTATATGCAAATGCTTTTTCACTAGGCAATATTTCTTCTCTTTGAATATTACTATCTACCATAAGAATTGTTGCCTCATCATCAGTTAATTCTTTAACAATACATTTTATTTTATCTATTCCTGCAAGTTCACACGCTCTTTTTCTTCTATGTCCAGAAATCATTTGATAATTTCCTTCTCCTCGTTTTCTTACTATAACAGGTAATAAAACTCCATGTTCTTTTACACTTTTAACCATTTCTTCCATTTTATCATCATCTATAACTCTAAAAGGGTGGTCTGGAAATTCTCCTATTTTATATAGTTCTATTTCCTTTACCTCATCAACAACTGGATTATCTCTTTGTTCTTGACTTGTGAATAAATCATCTAACTTTGGAAGTACCATCTTTTTGTCTTGTTCTTTCATTTTCTAATACCTCCTTTGCTAAATTATTGTATGCGTTTGCAACAGGACTATTTTTATCAAACTCAAATATACTCTTTCCTGTTGATGTTGATTTTGCTGTATTTATTGCTTTGGGTATTTCAGCACCATATATTTTCACATATTGTCCATAATTGTCGATCAAAGTATCTCTTACATCTTTTGATAAATTTGTTCTTTTATCTACTAATGTAAGTAATACTCCTCCTATTTTTAAATTAGGATTTATTTGTTTCTGCACTCTCGTAACTGTCTTTAATAAATGTCCCATTCCTTTTGCAGCCAGATATTCTCCCTGTACTGGAATTATTATCTTATCACTACAAGCCAGAGCATTTATTGTTATCATTCCAAGAGATGGCATACAATCTATCAATACATAATCATAGTTATCTTTAATACCTCTTATAGAATTTTTAAGCGTGAACTCTCTGCTCATTGCATTAACTAATGAAAACTCTATTGCTGATAAATCTAAATTTGCAGGAATTAAATCTACTCCTTCTTTATGATGAAGAATAGCATTTTCTGCATTTATTTCATTATCACATATAGTATCAGACATTAATGTTCCAATAGTATTCTGCAATTCATCTTGATTATAGTAACCCATACAAGTAGTTAAATCTCCGTTGTGGATCTGCATCAATTAGTAATACTCTTTTTCCTTGTTTACTAAGTGCAACTCCTAAACTAAATGTAGTTGTTGTTTTTCCAACTCCACCTTTTTGATTTGCTATTGCAATTATCTGACACTTTCCCATTCTTGCTCCTTTCCTCAAAAAAAGAGCTAACTCCTAAAAGCTAACTCTTGTCTTGAATATTTATTCCTCTGTTATTTCTTTATCATCTTGTAAATGAGTAGAAACATATATAAACTCCTCATCATCTGCTAATTTACCAAATAAATTGTTAAGTCCTACAATAAAAGGTTTTATATCTTCTTGAACATTATAACTATATGAATAATTCAAATAGTATTCATTTAAATTATCATATAAAGGTACAATATTTACTAATCCTGGTCTTATCTTTTTTCTTAATATTACCCAATTAGGTATATCGTCTTTTATAATATTAACAATTTTATCTTCAGAAATTAACATTCTCATAATTCCATTCATTATATCTGAAAAGTCTTTTTCTTCATCACAAAATATTTTATTCATCATAGCACTCATTGACCTTACAAAATCTGATAAGTAATCATCTTTTATACAAGCAAAGCAATCAGTTTCTATTTCATCTAAATACCCTATTGCTGTTAAACACTCATAATAATTTGATGCCATAATATAATAAAATTGTTCAAATTCTTTCTTTAAGTTTCTTGAGTTCATCTTCTTTATATAAATACCTGTCTCCTTTCTTATAATCTCTTTAATCTTTTCTGTTTCTTTTTTAATTTTTTCATTATTTTTTGGTTTGTTGTTTTCATTTTTTTTCATTTTCTTTTTACTCCTTCCTTTTTGAAGGCAAAATAAAAAATCTAATATTTCTATTAGATTTCTTATATATGTTAGATATTATTTCAATAACTATAATATTTTATTTTTTCTTTAAATCTTTTGAATAATATATTAAATCAGTACAAGTTAGTTCTCCATCTTTTATTTCTTCTTTATAATTATCTATAAAGAAGTTCTTAATTGTTTTTTCGTATTTATCAAATCCCTGCTTAACATAGAAAGGAATATTATTCTCTGTTGTTCCTACCAACATTCTGTCATATTTCTGTTTATAATTACCACATAATGATTTTAAAAGTGTTTTTGCATAACCTTTATTTCTGTAATTTTCTTTTGTAACTATGTTCTTTAACTCTAATGTTTTTCTATCAATGTGCAAAATAACTGCAATAGAAATTAGCTCATCTTCTTTTTTTAATGCATATACATCAGAATCGTTCAAATACTTATGTATCATGTCTTTTGAAGGATCTGCCTCTAAAAGTAAGTCTATATAATCTTCTTTATTTTCTATTTTTTTAACCTGCATTCTAGGTTCTTTTGGTATCTCGTAACCATTGGTATTACTGGTTTGTATAGGATTGCGGTTATAATATCTCATCTCCTCTGAAAATATACATCCACAATATTTTTGCATATATAATCCTTGTTCTATTGCCTTATCATGACCTTTCCAAAAGCCTTTTCTGAAATCTATGTATAAAAAATCTATATCAAATTCTTTACTTAAATCCTCCATCAATTTTTTTATAAAGTCATGTTTTTGATATATGCTATATAATAGTGTTGTTGTTACTGTATCATATCCATTTGCTTTTGCATATTCAAATGTTTTTCTCAGTCTTACTGGATAACAATAATTTACACATCTAGCATTTAAATTGTTTGCTACATTTTTGCAAAATTCATCTAGTCCATATTCATCATTAAATATAACATCTACACCCACTCTTTTAGCATATTCCTTTACACAATCTCTTCTTGCAACATATTCTGTATATGGATGTATATTGGGATTATACCAATACAAAGTTGGCTCTATTCCCATTAATCTTAGTTCATCTATGCAATATACACTACAAGGTGCACAGCATGTATGCATTAATAATTTCATTTTTTTTCCTTTCTTATAATTTTTTATTATTGTGCTTTTTCATATATATCATAAATTCCTACAGTTCCGTTTTGCGTAAAATTTTCTTTTACATATTGAATTACCTTTGTTGGTGTTTGCCAATTTATACTATAATTTGAATTTAAAATTAAATATATAGTATCCTCTTGCTGACTTATAATTTCTATTTGTTTTTCTTCACTTCCACCACCTAAATTTCCTTTGCAAAACATATCATAATTTTTGTTATATCTATTTATAGGTATCATATATACAGCTGCACTTGCATCTAATATATATACTCTTTTATCAGATTTGTTTATATATTCATCGGTTATTTTTATTGTATTCAATAAAGATGAATCTATTTTTATTCCGTAAAAATGATTTAACGATTTGTATTTACTTAAATTACTAAGGTCATCCCTATTTTTTAGCTCTATATATCCGGTAAACAAAATTATAAATATAAAAGATATAGTTTCTATAAATTCCAAAACATATTTAAAATTTATTTTTTCTATAAACTTAATCTTACTTATTATTATTTTAATAGAATATAAAACTAATATATATATTGGTACTATTGATATAAGAAAATGAATATTATCTGCAATAGGATACACCATTATAAAAGTAGGTATACAATATACTGTTAATATAAAAAATATTTTATTTTCCATTTTTTTAAATTTGTATACTATATTTAATAATACCGCAATAATTAGAATTATAGGAGCTGCTATACTTAAAATTTTTATTAATACTTCGTTTGATTTTACTAGTTCAGTATAAGAAATATTATTTGAAAATGTTTTTACTCCCAAAATACAATAATCAATAAAATCATCAAATGCCCCAAATGCTATCAAATATATGAAAAAGATTATTATAGGAATTATAATTCCTATTGCTCTATTTCTAATATTTTTTAGTACAAACTTAAAATCACTTTTCTCTTTAATAAAAAATAATTGATTTAATATGCACACTCCACATATTAACAACCCAATAGTTTGTTTTGTAATTATTGATAATCCAGATAATATACCAATTAATATATGAATCTTTTTATTTTTTTGATTTTGTTTATTGTTTTTTACTTCTAATAATATTATGCTAAGAGCTAATGTTAAAATAAAGAAATTATAATCCAAGCAAAAATAAGCCGTCATTATGTACATTATAACTAGTACTAAAACTTTTGATATTGGTGATTTTATTCCAATATTAGTACAAATTTTATAAATTATTCCTAAATTCACTATTGCAAGTATGGCAGCTAATACTCTAGTTACAAATAATTCACTACCAAATATCTTTAAAAATATTGCAGACAAAAAAGATACCAATGGAGTAATTACCATACTAATATCTTTGTATGGTACTAAACCATTTGATATACATCTTGCAAAATTAAAATTCCAAATTTCATCTAAATTTCCTAATGGTTTAATAATTATATTTGTTAATATTACTAAAAAAATTCCACTCCAAAATAATATTTTTCTTAAACTTTTCATAAAATTATTAACCCCTTTTTATTTCATTTCATATCCCATATGCGCATATGCTGCAGGTAACGGTATTCTCCCCCTTATAGTTCTTGAAATAAATCCTATTTGAATTAAATATGGTTCATATACATCTTCTATTGTTTCAACTTCTTCTCCAACAGTTGTTGCTAATGTATCTATTCCTACTGGGCGGCCACCATATTTTTCTATCATTGTTTCTAGTATTTTTCTATCTATTTCATCTAAGCCCAACTCATCTATTTCTAATCTGTTTAATGCAACTTTTGTAAGTTTTAAATCTATTTCATTATCTGATAAAACTATTGCATAATCCCTAACTCTTTTTAAAAGTCTATTTGCTATTCTTGGTGTTCCTCTTGACCTTCTTGCAATTTCTTCTGCTGATGTATCATCTATATTTACATTTAGTATTTGAGCAGTTCTTTTTACTATCCTTTTTAAATCAGATATGTTATATAGCTCTAATCTGTTTACAATTCCAAATCTATCTCTTAATGGTGTAGATAGAGAGCCAGCTTTTGTTGTTGCACCTATTAATGTAAATTTAGGCAAATCAATTCTTATAGACTTAGATGTTGGACCTTTTCCAATTACAATATCTAAAGTAAAATCCTCTAAAGCTGGATATAAAATTTCTTCCACATTTTTATTCAATCTATGTATTTCATCTATAAACAAAACATCAAATTCATTTAAATTTGTTAATAATGCTGCTAAATCTCCAGCCTTCTCTATTGCAGGTCCAGATGTAACTTTTATATTTGAGTTCATTTCGTTTGCAATAATATTAGCTAATGTAGTCTTTCCAAGACCTGGGGGGCCGTATAATAAAACATGGTCTAGTGGCTCTCCTCTTTTTTTTGCAGCCTCAATATAAATTTTCATATTTTCTTTTACTTTTGACTGACCTATATACTCTTCTAACAATTTAGGTCTAATTGATGTTTCTAAATTTTCTTCTAAATCATCTTCTAGCTCTGGTCTTATAAGTTGATTATTATCCATAATAATATTTCCTTCCTTTGTGGTTTTAATCATCTATTTTAATAAATTGTTTAATATTACTGAATTCGATATCGTTATTTCTTGCTCCATACTACTTTTGTAATACTCAAATTGTCTTTTTTGCTCTTCTTCTATATTAACTAAGTCTATTTTTTCTCCACTTTTTATATTGTACCAATTTCCATTGTAATAATAATCATTTGTTACTATTACCCCATTATTTAAACAAGCAAAATCTTTGTTTCCAAATATGTTGTTACCTAAAGAAAAATCATCTTCAATTCCAGAAACGTAACTCAATGTTGGTTTTATATCTAACTTGCTTACTACTTTATTTATTTCTTGACTTTGTACCCCCGGAATTCTCATTCCACATACTACATTTACGTAATTTATTTCTGTTTCTGGAATATTTAGTTCGTGGTCAACATCTTTAATAAATTTTAGCATTTCCTCATTATGCATTTGCATTCCATAATGATCACCGAAAATGAAGATTACTGTATCATCATATAAATTTTCTTGTTTTAGTCTTTCGATAAATTTTCCAAATGCATAATCAGCATAATTTACAGCTTCTAAATAATTTCCAAAATATGTATCTTTGTATTCACCAACATCTATGGATACTTTATCGTATTTTTTTTCCAATCCTGGTAAATCGAAACCTGTATGAGATGAAGAAGCAACAATGCTAGAAAAAAATGGTCCATCAACACTTTTTAATTTTTCTACAGCTTGTCTATATAATGATTCATCTGAAATCCAGTTATTTATTAATTCACTATCTGGCTCAAAACTGTCTATAAAATCTAAATCATCTACCTGTAACACATTATATACATTTTGTCTATTCCAAAATGTTCCTTCATTTCCATGCATATATACTGTGTGATAATCTTTTTTCTTATATATTTCAAATATATCATTATATTTATTTCCACTATATTGCGCAAAAGCCATTCCATTTTCAAGTGGATATAATGATGTCATTGCTGAATGTTCAGAATCAGCTGTTGTTGAATAACTTTGTATTATCATATTATCTATTTTAATATTTTCAGATAGAAATTTATTAATATTTGGTGTTATTTCTTTACCATTAATGCTTTTTCCTACAACAAAGTTTTGCATTGATTCTAATTGTAATAAAATTACATTTTTACCTTCTGCTATTCCTTTTAAATTATGTAAATTTTCATTATATGTTTCATTATAATTTTGCCTTAAATTATTATATGCATCAACGACATCCGACTTTGTTTTATATTTAGCAGTCTTTTTTAAATTCATATTACTTTGTACATCTAAATAATGGAATGTATATAATGTTCCTTTTTCTAATTGCATTTTTTTGTTATATCTACATTCTTTGGCTTCTGAAACATAGTTTTGAATTGTTGAACCAAAAATTACTGTCATAATAACAGTATATAAAATTGCTGGTTTCCATGTTTTTCTTTTAATTTTTTCAACTTTAATAAATTTTTTCAGTACTAAAAATAATACAATAATTAAATCTACAAAATAAAAAATTTGTTTTATATTTACTAAATCTCCAATTGTAGTAGAAATTTGCTCTGAATATTGCAAATTACTAATTTGTGCTACAGATATTAAACTTGATGAATAATTATAATATACCTCATCTGCAAACATTATTGTACTAAAAATTAAATTTAGTACATTTGAAAAAATAAACCTTGCTCTATTTTTTAGAATAAATAATATTGTTACCAAATACATAGAATAAATAAATGTTTTAGCAACAATATCCTTTTGCATTATTTCTGAAAAATATATTGTTTGCTCATAAAAAAAACACATTTTTATAAACAATATAATTCCAGTATAAATTATAATTAGCTCTGAATTTGCTATTTTATTAATACATTTTTTTAGTACATTTATTATTTTATTTTTCATAAACTCCCTCTTCTTTTTTATTTATATCAAGCTAATTATTATCTATATAATTTTCAATAATTGAAATAACATTACTTTCACTTTTTTTGTATTGTTTTGGTTGAAAGTCTTTTATACTTTCAATTATTTTTCCTAAGTTTTTCATATTTATTACACACTTAACATAGCCTTGTTGCTCAAATTTTCTTGCAATTTGAATTTGATGATTATTTACATGCTCATTATATTTTTTTAATCTTGGTGCTACAATTACTTTTTTACCTTTTTCTAATGATGAAATTATTGAACCAACACCACCATGAGTAATTATTAAATCTGCTTCATCTTGCAATTTTGAAAATTTATTTTTATCAATCATTTTAAAAATTTTCATATCCTTTGATTCAAATTTTGTAAAACCTGCTTGAACAACAACATTATCCTTTATAACTTTATTATCTATATTTTTTTGAATAGCTTTTAATAATCGTATAAAACTATTATTTTGAGTTCCTAATAATACTAAAATCATTGCTTTTATATGATATATAAAATATCATATCTCCTTTATAATATTTAGGCTTTTAGTGGATACCTATAAACCATCCCTTGGCTAATATATTGAGCCTCCATAAATCGCTTTTGGATAAAGCTTTAACATTTCTTTCCATTGTACAACAAATAAATTTGCAATTGGATATATCATTCTGCCTGACAAAGTTTTAGTATTTGAATTTGCAAATGTTTCAATAAATATAATTTTACTGCCAAATAATTTTCCTAAATAACATATAGGTACAGCAGTATGAGTGCCTGTTGTTACAATATATTTTGGGCGTATTTTAAAATATAGATATATCGTTTTTAAACATAAAAACAAGTATTTAAAAATATATGTAAACATTTTACTCCTTGTACCATATGGTAAGAAAAATAACTTGTCTCCATATTCTTTTTTTAAATTTTCGTTTGTCTTGTCCTTTTCAGTTATTATATATGAGTCATATTTTTTAAATAATGGTTTTAATTGTAACAATTCACTAAAATGACCACCAGTACTTGAAATAAATAATACTTTTTTCATATTTTCACATTCTTTCCTTTAATTATCCTGTAATAATTTCTATATTTTTATATCCAATAAATAATCCAGTTTCTATTACACCTGTTATCTGTTTTATTTTTTGCTCTAAGTCTATATCAATTTTATCAAATTTAGTATCTAATATAAAATTATTATTTTCTGTAATAATTGGGCCATCTTTACCTTTTGCAGCTCTTAATTCACATTTAATTGCACCTATTTTGTGCAATTCTTTTTTAACTAAATTTACAGCCTCTGGATAACATTCTACAGGGATGCTAAATTTTTCTCCTAAATTTTCAACAAATTTGCTTTTATCAGCTAATATATATGCTTTTTCTGAACTTATAATATTTAATTTTTCCTTAAACATTGCTGCTCCTCTACCTTTAATTAGCCAATTATTTTTGTCAAATTCATCTGTTCCATCAAAGCTCCAATCTGGCTTCTTTTCAAGTATTGAGGCTGTTGGAATTTCTAATGATGCACATAATAATTTAATTTCATACGATGTAGGAATTGCAGTTATTTTTATATTAGATTCTTTTATTTTTTTTGCAATTTGCTTAACCGCTAAAAACGATGTAGAGCCAGAGCCAAAACCTATAACGTCTCCATCTTTTACTTTTTCTGCAATTATATTTGCAATTTTCAATTTTTCTTCTTCATTATTTATTTGTTCATTCCAATTTGAATAATTACTTTGTATATTCCAATCCATGAAAACTCCTCCTTATTACCAATTAATTACTGTACTTCATTATTATTTTCTGCAATACTATTTTGCTCTTTATTTAATATGATGGCTTTTTTGTCTTGATAAATACTTAAAATATTTTTTGATAAAATATTATATAAATTTTTTAATTGTTCTTTGCTTAAGTCATTTAATACTAGTTTTTTAGAATTATCATAATCATTACTTTCTTCAATATTTTCGGTGACTTGTAAATTTGAATTGTATGTAAGTGTAATATTATTTTTACATAATACGTCAATATTAGTAATTATATTATTTTCATTTTTTGTTTCATTTGATATTTCAATTTCTTCTATTTGACTTAAAATTTTATTTAATACATCAGATATTGATAGTATAAACTTATCTTTTAAGTTTTCTTTTAATATTTCCTGTTTTATATTAATTTTGTTATTTTCCTTGTCATTAACAATTTTTATTAGTTTTTCTTGTTTAATTTTTATGCTTGTTTGCACAAGTTCATTTTTTTCAGCGTAAACTATAATTTCTAATAATTCATCATCACTTATATCTAAAGAATTAATATTGTTTGCTATATTTGAAAATTTACTTGAAATGTAATTTATTTGGCTATATTCATCTGACAAATTAAGCATTTTCATTTTAGTTGAAATTATATTTAAGGCTCTACTATCTTTAGATAATTCATTAAATACATCTACTAATATTTTTTTAGCCTCATTTTCACTAAGCTCTATTTTATACGAAGTTGTTGTATGTATTTTGTCATTAATTTTTATTCCTGCCGCTCCGACTTTTGCTATAGTTTTTTTTATTTGTATCAGAAATTATTAGTTTTGTATATTTATCTGTTATATAATTTACATCATCTGGTGAAAGCTCTAAAACATCTGAATAGGTTTCAAAATTTATACTATCTGGAAAATTTGTTGTATTATCTATCCCCATGTTTTGTAGTAAACTTTTTAAATTGCCATTTTTTACTGTTATATATCCGTTTGCTAATTCATCCATTTTAAATCCAACAATATTATTTTTCTTTATAAAATTACAATCGATAATATCAGTATTATCTTTTTTTAAACCAATTTTTGTAAATATGTCACTTGAATTTTTAGCATTTGTATTTGCAGATACCATATATACATTATTTTTAGTATGAATATTTAAACTACTATCAATTTTATATGAATTATTTACTTTTTTATTTTTAATATTTATTATTTCATCATTATTAAATAATTGTGCAATTTCACTATTTTTCACTGCATATTTCCAAAATAATTGCTCATCACTTTTAAGAAAATCTGTTGCATAATACATATAGCCTAAAACACCTAATAATATTAATAAAATTAGTACTATTATTAGTATAATTTTCTTTTTTTCCATTTTTGCCTCCTTGGTTTATTTTATCCTTTGTTCTACTACTTCATACATAACAATTCCAGCAGAAACTGCTGCATTAAGAGAAGTTATCTTTCCTTTCATAGGAATTTTTACTAAAAAGTCACAATTTTCTTTTACAAGTCTACTCATACCAAAGCCTTCACTACCTATTACAATTGCAATTGGCATTTTAAAATCTTGATCATAATAATAAGTATTTGTATTCATATCTGTTCCACAAACCCATAATCCTTCGTCTTTCAAATACTTAATAGCTTCATTTATATTATTAACTCTTGCTATTTTCATATGTTCCACAGCACCAGCAGATACTTTATTTACTGTACTATTTACCTGTGCAGCTCTTCTTTTTGGTATTATAATTCCATGAACACCTGCTGTCTCTGCAGTTCTTATAATAGAACCTAAATTATGTGGATCTTCTATTCCATCTAATATAACAACAAATGGATCTTCGTTTTTATTTTTAGCATCTTGTAAAATATCTTCAACATCACAATAATCAAATGGTGGAACAATTGCAATAACACCTTGGTTATTATCAGTTTGAGACATTTGATTTATTTTATTTCTATCTACTTGTGATATTACTACTTTACGTTTTTTAGCAAGTTCAATAATTTTATTTATAGAGCCATGTTTTTCACCATTTGAAATATAAATTTTATTTATATCTCTTCCAGATTCTAGTAGCTCTATAACTGAGTTACGTCCTTCTACTTGGTCATCAAATTTTTCATTTTCTTTATTATTTTTTTTCACAATTATCTCCTTAAATTTTATTATTTATTCTCATCATCAAGTTTTAGTACAGATAAAAATGCCTCTTGAGGAATTTCTACATTTCCAATTTCACGCATTTTTTTCTTACCACGCTTTTGTTTTTCTAATAATTTTTTCTTTCTTGTAATATCTCCACCATAACATTTTGCAAGTACATCTTTTCTCATAGCGGATATTGTTTCTCTTGCAATTATTTTACCACCAATTACAGCTTGAATTGGAATTGTAAATAAATGTCTTGGAATTACTGTTTTTAACTTTTCTACCATTTTCTTTCCTTTGTCATATGCCATATCTTTATGAACTATAAATGATAATGCATCAACACTTTCACCATTTACCCAAATGTCTAATTTAACAAGCTCTGACCTTCTATACTCCTTAAATTCGTAATCAAAAGAAGCATATCCTTTTGTTTTAGATTTTAAATTATCAAAGAAATCATATATAATTTCATTTAATGGCAATTCATAAATTAAAGTAACTCTGTTTTGGTCAAGGTACTTCATATCAACATATATACCTCTTCTGTTTTGACATATTTCCATTATTCCTCCAACATAATCTTTTGGAGTTAAAATTTCTGCTGTAACAAAAGGCTCTTCAATATATGAAATTTCATTTGGCATAGGTAATTCTGATGGATTATATAAATCAATTACTTCTCCATTTGTTTTATGTACTTTATAAATAACTGATGGGGATGTTGTAATTAAACTTAAATCAAATTCTCTATCTAATCTTTCTTCAATTATTTCCAAATGTAATAATCCTAAAAATCCACATCTAAATCCAAATCCTAATGCAGCAGATGTTTCCTGTTCGTATTCTAATGCTGCATCATTAAGTTTTAATTTTTCTAATGCGATTTTTAAATTTTCATAATCACTTCCATCCATTGGATATAAACCACAATATACCATAGGATTAACTTTTTTATATCCTGGTAATGGTTCTGGTGCTGGCTTATCTGCCAATGTTATTGTATCACCAACTCTTATGTCTGATAGATTTTTAATACTTGCAGCTATATAACCAACTTCACCCGCCTGTAATTTGTTTGAAGGAATGTATTCACCTGGTTCAAAATATCCAACCTCAGTTACAACAAATTTTTTCTTAGCTGCCATAAGTAAAATTTCATCACCAACTTTTACAGTTCCATCTTTAACTCTTACATATGCAATTGCTCCTTTATAATTATCATATAAAGAATCAAATATTAAACATTTTAAAGCTGCATTTTCATCACCTGTTGGAGCAGGAATATCTGTAACAATTCGCTCTAAAACTTCTTCAACATTTAATCCAGATTTAGCTGAAATACAAGGTGCATCTTGCGCTGGTATACCTATTATTTCTTCAATTTCATCTTTAACTTCTTGTGGTCTTGCATTAGGCAAATCTATTTTATTTATAACTGGTAAAATTTCCAAATTATTATCAATTGCCAAATATACATTTGCTAAAGTTTGAGCTTCAACACCTTGGCTACTATCAACAACTAAAATAGCTCCATCACATGCAGCTAAACTACGAGAAACTTCATAATTAAAATCAACATGTCCTGGTGTATCTATTAAATTAAATTCATATTCTTGTCCATCTTTCGCTTTATATAACATTCTAACAGCCTGAGACTTTATTGTTATACCTCTTTCACGCTCTATATCCATATTATCTAAAACTTGACTTTCCATTTCACGTTTTGATAATACACCTGTCATTTCAATTAATCTATCTGCAAGTGTAGATTTTCCATGATCTATATGTGCAATTATGCTAAAATTTCTAATGTGCCTTTTTCTATCTTTCACTAAGGTTCCTCCTATATGTTTTATATTTATTTCATAACTTACAATTATTCTATTATATTTTTACATAATAATAATACCATATTTATAGCATTTTTATCAATAGAAGTATAATATTATTTTTTATTTGACAAATCATTGTTTTGCTATATAATATGTGCATATGAAAAATTTAATTGTAACAGATAAATATAATAATAAAAAATTGATAAATTTTCTTTTAGATAATTTTGACGGTTTAACAACTTCGATGTTTTATAAAACTTTAAGAAAAAAAGATATAAAAATTAATGATAAAAGAATATCTGAAAATTGTTTGCTAAGAACAGGAGATGATGTGAAAATATATGTAGCTGATGATTTTCTTTATAAAAAATTAGATATTCCTATTGTTTATCAAGATAATAACATTGTTATTTTTAATAAGCCTCAAAGTATTGAAGTTACTGGAGAAAAATCTTTAACTGATTATGCAAAAAAACTTTTTTCAAATGATGCTAATACATTTGTAGAGCCTTGTCATAGATTAGATAGAAATACATCTGGATTAGTTTTATTTGCTCGTAATAAATCAAGTCTTGATGAATTGCTTTTAGCTTTTAAAAATCATCTCGTTGAAAAGCATTACATTTGTGCAGTTTATGGAATTCCTAAGATAAAGACACAAAGACTTGAAGCATTTTTGTTTAAAGATTCAAAAAAATCACAAGTATATATTTCTGATTTTCCGAAAAAGGGTTATCAAAAAATCATAACATCATATACTTTATTAAAAATAAATAATGAAAAAAATGTAAGCTTATTAGACGTACAAATAGAAACTGGCAAAACCCACCAAATAAGAGCACACCTTGCACATATTGGATTACCAATATTAGGTGATGGCAAGTATGGTATAAATAAAATAAATAAAAGTTATAACTTGTCACAACAACAATTATCAAGTTATAGTATAAAATTTAAAATTCAGCCTCAAAGTGCTTTGTATTATTTAAATACACAGACATTTAAACAATCACAATTGCCTTTTGCCAATTTATTTTAATATTTAATATTAAAATTTTTAACTACAATATTTTGTTTTTACAAAATTAATAAATATATCATTATAATTTTGAAAACATTAATTTTAAAATTTTACAAAATAATTTAATATAATGAAACAAGTTACAAAAAGCTTTTTTTTGAATAAAATATGTATATCAATATATTTTTTGTGAATACTATATTTGTTCAAGAAAGGAGCTTTTTTTGTATGATTTCAATATGTTTAAAAACTAATAACTTACATTCGTTAAACTACATAGAGCAACAATTAAACCAAACTACCCTTTCTCAAATATTCTATTCACAAAAAAAATTCAAAATATACAATAACATTATAATTCATTATTCGGGAGATATGCCAAATGAATTTTATAACGTTTTTTCAGATATACTATCTAATTTGATAATAGCTAATTATGAAAAAACATTTATAAAACAACAATTGCAATTTGACTTTTTTTATTTTTCTTTAGAAGAAAAAAAACAAATACAACAGTCAACACTTGATAATTTAAATACCCAAATAAACCAAAAACAAAAACAAACAATTTTACACAATTGTATACAAGATTATTTTTTAGAAAATTCAACTTGCATATTAGATGGTTTTATAAATTTTAGACTTTATAATTATAAGAATTTTATAGACCTAATTTTAGAAAATACAATAAATGATTATGTTATAAAAAAGGAATATGCAGAATACGTAAATTTATTATCTGAATATATAAGTATTCAAGAGCCACAAACAGATTGTATTCATCTAATATATGGAACAAACTTAAAATTACTTTTAGATAATAATAAAAATGTTATAACAGATACAACAAAATCAACTGTATATTTATCTGATATTTCTTTTTCTACAAATGATTTTATATTAAATTCTATATTATCACTATTGCCTCATAAACTCTACATTCATTTATCTGATAATATTGAAGATAATTTTATACAATTTTTGAAACTCATTTTTAAAGGTAAATTTGTTATTTGTAATAACTGCAATATTTGCAATTTACATTTTTCTCAAAAAAATATAATAAACAATAATAAACAATAATCTATAACTTTAATCAATTACTAAATATAATTTAGAAAAATTGATTACTTTATAAATTATTGTTTATTACTTTTATATGTTCATTTTATATTACATATAATTTTTAATAAAATTCACTTATTAAATTATATACATTTGTATATCCCATTGAAATTAATATATTTTGCGCCTTTTTGCTTCTAATTCCACTTGTACAATATAAAACTATATACTCATTTTTATTTTTTACCTTTTTTGGGAAGTCTGATTTAACTTTATATAGTGGTATATTTATTGCACCATTTATGTGACCCTCTTTAAATTCCTGTTCACTTCGTACATCTACAATAATTGTTGGATATTTGTTTATTATTTCTTCCATTCCTTTGTAATCTATATTTTTTTCAAAACCTCTTGTATAACAACAACACCTTTTTCTTATGTTACTCACCCTCTTTCAAATTAATAATTATATATAAATTTATTTTTATTGTAATAACTAGCTATTTCGCATAAACAAAAAAATAGCGAATATAATATATTATATTCGCTATTTTTTATTTTGATATTTTATTTTTTAGCTACTGCCTTCGCTTTAGCTGTTTGTTTTAAAAAGTTGTTATTTAAGAATATCATTATTAACATATATATTGCAACTGCACCGATAATAGCAATTTTGTCTATTGGATATCTTGTAATTGCTATTATTGCCATATATAAGGCTTCTGCTAATACTGTTACTATAATACTTCCTACTACAGTTTTTGCTATTCCTAGTTTGTTAAATCTTATTGCAAAATAAACTAATATTAATACTGCTGAAATTCCAGTATATACTACATATTGTTTTGCCATATCAACTAATCTTACTCTTGGAATATCTGTTACAGACATAACTTGAGATACCTTTATTGATGATACTTCATTTGTTAATTGATATTTTTCATTTATTTTGCTATTTAAATTTTCTAATTCATCTTTTGTTATTAAAGATGATTCAATTTCAACATATTTTGCGTCATCTGAAGATTTTTCAACCTTTGTATCTTCTTTTGCAAATACTTCATTTGCAATTGCTTTTATATCATCTACATTGTAATCTTCTTTTCCTATTGAAATTGTTATTTTTTGGTTTATGTTGTATTTTTCATTTACTTTATTTTTTAAATTTATTAATTGTTCATTTGATACATCATCTACACTTATTACAACTTCATCATTATATATTCCAGCTTTTTCAAAATTTGCTTTATTTTTTCCAAACACTTCATCTGCTATAGCATGTATATCATTCATATTAAAATCCGTACTAATTGGAACAGTAATTGCTTTATGTGCTCTGTATTTAAAGTTTACATTAAACCCTTTTAGTGCAACAACTATTATTCCAATAATTGTGATAATTATTGTTATCAAAAATAACTTTTTCTTCATTCTCTTTTACACCTCTCCCACAATTATTTATCTATTAAAACTTTTGTAATAATTATATTATATATAAACATTACTATTATTCCCCAGAACATTGTCATTCCTAAAGTTGCTAATTGTAAATATGGAGCACAACAAAATACTATTGCTATTATAATAACTGGTATTAAAATATTAAGTAAGTCAACAAAGTTTTCCTTAAATGTTTTATCATTTTGTAATGTTCTTAAAATTAGCACATAATTAGATACTACTATTGTTGCTAATCCTAGAATTCCAAATAATGTTATTTCAACATTTGTATATCTTAATACTAGTAATATTGAAGCTACAAGTCCTACTAATGATAGTACTGGCAATATTGCTTTATTTTTTAATTTAATTATTGCATATATTAGCATTAAAGCACCTATAATAATTGCTACAATAACAATTGTTTTAATATTAATATTTGATGATACTATTGTAATTGAATCAGATTGATATTCTACTGGAATAGACCCTGTTTTTATTATAGAAACTAGTACTTGTGCACTTTCATAATTTTTTTGTAATTCTTCTCCTTCAGTACCTTGTCCTAAAACTAGGTCTAATGCACCATTTTTAGCGCTTGATACAAAATTTGCTGCTGTATCACTATATAAAGTTTCATCATCTAATGTGAAAGCAAATGTTGCTTCTTTTTCATTTCCTTCACTATCTGTATAATTTGTGTTTGCATTTTTAAATATATTTTTTGCATCTTTTGTGAATTCTATATTTAATAATATCATTGGTGTTGAATAATTTGTTGAATCTATTTTGGCTGATGCATCTTTAAAACCATTTGAATCTACTAATACTTCGTTTGTACTTTGATTTTTTATTTGAGCTTTTCCTTTTGAAACTAATTCTGTTATATAACTAGAATCCATTGAAGTTGGTACTTCTATAACTACACTTCCATTTTCTTCGTTTAATCTTATATCATACTCATCAGATTTTAATGATGCTAATCTTCTTTCTATTATATTTTTTGAATTTTTATAATCTTTCTTTTTATCTTCTTCTGATTTTTCTTCTGTTTTATTTTCTTCTGTTTTATTTTCTTCTGTATTTGTTTTTTCTGTATTTGTTTCTTCTGTCTTGTTCTCTTCAGTACCATTTTCTTCTTTAGTACTTTCATCATTATTTTCTGTTTCAGATTTTGTGTTTTTGTCTGTTGTATTTTCTGAATTTGTTTGCTCTTTTACAGAAAAAACTGCTACTTTTCTTTCTTTAAAATCTTTGCCTAATGAATAATCCTTTACTAAATTTTTTCCTTTGTATACACCTACAAATGATACTAAGGATACCAATACTACAAATAACATTGCTAATGTAATTTTTAATGTGTAATTTTTTTTCACTTTGCTTCCTCCTTTTTATCCTTCATATTTATAATAAATTTATATCATTAATTGCTTTATAAAGCTAATGTATAAAATTACTAAGTATGGTATTTGGCATAACTTTATTAATGTCCTTACATTTTTAAATTTTATATTAAAACATAAAAAATATCAACTATATTTTACAAAATTTTGATATTTTATAAATTCAAATTTAATTACTTTTTATCTTTGATGTTTTATGTTTACACCAATTATTCCTCCTAATATTCCAAGTACACTTCCCGTAATTAGCATATATATTGTTTTTGAATTTATTGAAAAGTCATTATTTACAAAACTAGATGCCAAATATAAAATTATCATATATATTACAGAAATTACTATTCCATTAATTATTCCGTATTTTTTTAATTTTATACTTGATATTGATGTTCCTATTAATAAACTAACTCCAGAAATTATAATTATTATAGTATTTATACTTTCTTCTTTAATATTGGTTTTAACTAATAACCAAGAAAAAATAAGTATCGAAACTATACTTATTGCTATTGCTATAATTGTTCCCTTACACATAGATTTTAATGTATCCATAAATACCTCCATAAAAAAATATTTTATCTATATAAAAATATTATTTATACATATTTTTTAGAACACTATAACTATATAAATATATAATAATTCTGTTTAATTAATAAAAAAGCACAAAAATATTATACAAATATGTTTAATATTTTTGTGCTTACTTTATTAATCTTGAAAATCATATACATCCTTAAATTTTTCTTTAAAAATTGCATATACAGTTTGTAATGTTTTTTCGTCTACACTTAAATATTCGTCTTGGTCGCCTTCTGTTTCTTGAACTCTTAAAATTACAACTTCTTCATTATCATTATCAACTGGATATAGTACTACATAATTTTCATTTTCTAGCTCTATTAAATCTAAAAATTCGAATTTTATTTCATTTCCATCTTCATCTGTTAAAGTAAATAATTCATCATCATCAGTTATTAAATCTTCTTCCTCTCCAAAAAAATCCTTACTCATTATATATTCTCCTTTCAATTTATTTTCTTTAGATATGTTTCTAATATATATACTGCAGATATAGTATCTACAATACTTCTTTTTTTATGTTTATTTACATTTAAGTAATTCATTGTTTTATGCGCTTCTACAGTGGTTAATCTTTCATCTATTGTTTCAATTGGTATTTTTCCAAATTTACACTTCATTTTATGTATAAATTTTTCTGTTACTTCTGCTCTTTCAGTTTTTGTCCCATTCATATTTATAGGCATACCTATAACAATTGTTGTAACATTGTATTGTTCAATTAGCTCTTCTAGTCGTTTTAAAACTATTTTATCACTACCATTACGGTTAATTGTTTCTAATCCCTGTGCAGTTATTCCTAAAGGGTCTGTTATAGCTATTCCAACTCTTGCATCACCATAATCAATTCCTAATATTCTCATTTTATTCTTCAAGTCCTATATAAAATTTTACCATTTTTTCAAGTAGTTCATCACGTTCTACTTCTCTAATTAAATTTCTTGCATTGTTATGACTTGTAATATATGTTGGGTCTCCTGATAATATATATCCAACAATTTGATTTATTGGATTATACCCTTTTTCTTTAAGAGCCTCATATACACTTTTTAAAATTTCTTTTGTCTTTTGATTTTTTTCTCTTTCAACATAAAAACTTACTGTTTCATCAGTCGCCATAATATACCTCCTTTATAAACAACTTATATCACTTTCACCATTAGCGGCAGAATCTAAATAATTTGATAAACTGTTTAGTACCTCTTCTAATGAAGTTTCTTTGTAATATGTTGTCATTGCAATATTTAATTTTGGAGCAATAGCTAATCCATTCATTTTTTCGTTTAAACTGGCAATTGTTTTTACTCTTAGCTTTTCTACAGTATTTTTTACATCTCCCATGAATTTTTCTACACCTTCTAAGTCACTTCCTGAGAAAACTATTGATAATTCATCTTCAGAATATTTTACACAAAAATACTCTGGTGACAAACTCGTTTTAAAAAATTCCGCTACCTTTCTTAATACTGAATCAGCTGTTCTTTTGCTAATTTTATCTTGAATTTGTTGTATGTTTATAATTTTTATTAATGATACTATAGATGTTGGATATTTGTCAATTGTTTTTCTTGCTTGTCCGTATAAATATTCATAAGTTTCTAATCCTGTTATTTTATCTTTTTTTGCTAAATTTTCTAGTACTCTTTGATTTTTTATACACTTTATCGCAGAAAACAAGTTATTTTTTATAACATCAAGTATTGTTGTATCTATTTTGTCAAATTCATGTGGCTGGCTTCCTTCAATTAGCCAATATCCCATATAAACATTATTTACATACATTGGAAAAAATATTGCAGATTTTGCTCTTTCAAATTCCATTTCTAAATATGGTAATTTTTCACCTTTATTTACAGTAATATATTTAGGAATAGCATTTTTAATGCTTTCCTTAAATATATCAATTTCTTGTAAATTTTCAAATGTATGCCAATGTTTTTCATTAACATTAGATGCTTCTATTCTGTATCTTAATCCATCGAATATTACAATTGTCGAATATTTGATTTCATATTTTTCTATTAATATTTCATTAATTTTATTAATTTTTTCAGATGAAGAAGTTAAATTTTCACCAAGTACTTTCATAAAATCTTGTATTACACTTAAAGAATTTACTTTTTGATTAGTATTTTTTAATTTTTTTAACTTTTCATTTAATGTATATGTTTTAGTAAACACTATCGCAATTACACCTAATAGCAACAATATTATAATTAATAATATTATCATTCCAACATTCAAAAATATCACCTACCATTTTTAAGATTACTTATTTTCTTTTTTTATTATTCATTGGATATACTATTTTTGCTAGTTTATTAAAGCTATTTATTAAGCTCTTTGAATATCCCCTTATTGTTAACTTACATTCAACTAATTCATCTAAATACTTAGAATAATTACGTTCCTCAAAAGGAATTGTTAAATATCCTATTTTATCCCTATTAAACAAATCTAACTGATATGTTGTATCTGGTGAATTATATACAGACATTGCTGATATAAGTATTTTTTCATTCAATTTATTTACCTTTATATCTTTATTTATTAAAACTCTTAATTTTCCCTCATTTAATTTATTGTTCATTTTTAATTTTTTCATAAATGATGTTAAAGGTTGTATTGTTAAAACATCTAAAGTTTGTACTAAATAGATTTCTTGTGCAATTTCGAAACATTCTAAATCTGTTTCTAAATCACAATCTAATAATATTAATGAAAATTCATTTAATAAAGTTTTTATTGCACTCTCTTTATTTTCTAATTCAGAATCTGAATTTGGTAATGATGTATAAACAGTTAAATTTTTATTTACTTTTATACCATCTGAAATTCCGCTTTTTAATTTTTCAAAGCATGAATATGCAATACCTCTCAATCGCTCTTCGTTTTCAGTGTAAATATAATATGCATTTTTATTTTTTGTTAAATCTAATATTGCAACTTTTATTCCTTGCTCTGATAATAATTGTGCTAAATTATTTACTATAAATGATGTACCATTTCCATGAGCTCCAACAAATGCAGCTATATTTTTGCCTTCAGGAATACTTACTGATACACTATTTCCATCTTTTTCTTCGTTATTATTAAGTGTTTTATTATTTGATACACTATTAATTTCATTTATTTGTTTTGATATATCATAATTAGGTATATAATTTTTATTTCTAATTCCACTAAATTGATTACTTGTATTACCTATATTTTTGTTATCATCAATTTTTAACTCATCATCATCTAAATTTAATACATCGTCATCATCTAAGCTTAATTCATCATCTGAGTTATTATTTGTATTAGTATTTTGAAAATCTAGGTCATCATCTTCATCTACTGTAAATTCGTTGTTATCATTTTCATCATCATACTTATCTAAATTCAAGTCGTCATCTTCATCGTCAATATTTAAATCTTCATTTTCATTATTATTGTTGTTGTATGAATTTAAACTGTTGTCTTCTTCATCGTCCAAATCTAGATAATCGTCATCATCATCTAAATTTAAATCGTCTTCTTCCTCTTCATTTTTAACTGTATTTACGTTATTGTCTTGTTGATTATCTAAATTTAGATTGTTATCATCTTCATCATCGTTTTCGTCCCAACTTAAATCATCATCTTCATCATCTAAATCTAAGTAATCATCATCATCTTCTTCGTTTTCTTGTTTTTCATCATTTTGGTCTAAATTTAAGTTATTAGTATTGTCATCATTTAAGTCTAAATCATCATCCTCTAAATCTAGGTCGTCATAGTCATCTGGGTCGAATTCATCATCTTCTTCATTGTTGTTTTCATTTAAATCTAAGTTTTCTTTTTTGTTATCTTTGTCTAAATCTAAGTCATCGTCGTTGTCTTCATCTAAATCATCATAATAATCATCATCGTCATCTTCATCTAAATCTAGGTCATCATAATCGTCTTCTTCTTCATCTGAATCTAGGTCATCATAATCGTCTTCTTCTTCATCTGAATCTATGTCGTCATGTTCGTCATCATCTTCATCTAAATCTAGGTCGTCATAATCGTCTTCTTCTTCATCTGAATCTATGTCGCTGTGTTCGTCATCATCTTCATCTAAATCTAGGTCGTCGTGTTCGTCATCATCTTCATCTAAATCTAAGTCGTCGTGTTCGTCATCATCTTCATCTAAATCTAGGTCGTCATAATCGTCTTCTTCTTCATCTGAATCTATGTCGCTGTGTTCGTCATCATCTTCATCTAAATCTAGGTCGTCGTGTTCGTCATCATCTTCATCTAAATCTATGTCATCATAATCGTCTTCTTCTTCATCTAAATCTAAGTCATCATGATTGTCATCATCTTCTTCATTTGAATCTAGGTCGTCATAATCGTTTTCATCTTCGTCTAAATCTAGATTATCATAATCATCATCGTCCTCATCTAAATCTAAATCATCATAATCGTCATCGTCTTCATTCTCATTTTTATCGTTATCGCCATCATCTTCTTCGTCTAAATCTAGGTCATCATCGTCTTCTCTATTGTCTTTATCGTCATTATTTTCTTCTTCATCATCAAAGAAATCATCGTCTAGGTCATCGTCTTCTAGAGCATCTAAATTATCATTTTTTAACTCATTATTTGTTGCATCTGTAGATTCTAAATCTTCTTCTAGTTCAAAATCATCATCTTCCAAGTCATCCAATTTATCATATTTTTCTTCTTTCTTTGATACTTTATTTTGTTTTTTATTAGGTACTGCCACTTTTTCTGCTTTATTGGTTACTTTCTCTGGCTTATAATCTACTTCTTCTGTTTTATTAACAGCCTTTTCTAATTTAGTACTTACTTTTTGTGTTTTATTTATAGTTTTTTTAGTTTTTTCTGGCTTTTTGTTTACATTTTTTGATTGCTCTTCTTTTTGATTTTCTTTCTTTATAGTTTGCTCTTCTTCTAAACTAACTTTACGAGGTCTTCCTCTTTTTCTTTTTACTACTGGCTCTTCCTCTAATTCATCTTCTTTTGGTTGTTTACGAGGTCTTCCTCTTCCTCTTTTTGTAGTTGTTTCTTCTGTTGTTTCTGTAACCTCATTGTTTACTGTCTTTTTACTATTTAATGCTTTGTTGGCCTTCTTTGTATCTACTATTTTATTGTATCTAGTGCTATTATTTGATAATATTTTTTTGGTTCTAGCAGATAATGATTTTATAAGAATATCTAAATCGGATTTACTTAAAGTTGAATATGCTCTTTCAAATTTTTTTACATATTTTTCGTCTGATAAACCTGTTTGATTTAAATAATTTATTACCTTTTCAACTTCACTTTTTTCATTAGATTGCTTATCTACGCTTTTGCTTACTGTTTTTTGTACCCCTTGTGCTTTTGGTGTTTCTTGTATATTGTAATATTCCTTTGCTTTTTTACTATTTCTAGGTTTCTGCATTAATTCATATAATTTTCTTTTAATTTTATCTTCACTTAATATTCCATTATATATATTTAAATCAAATAATTGTTTTTTTATTTTATCGTTATTTGATATAAATATTATAGGAATTGATTTATTATTTTTATTAATAGCAGCTTTTCTTATTGAGTTTAAACGGCTTAAAATTAATTTATTTTTGTTTTCACTTTTATTAATTTTCTCATCAATATTATCACTAATTACTATTCTATCATAACTATTATTCTGTTGTAATTCTCTTAAAATTGCAGTAAAGTTTTTTACTTCTTTATATAACAATTTTTTGTTATAATCTCGTTGATATTTACGTGCTATACTATCAACAATATTATTATCATCCCTTATTGCAAATAAAACTTTCATTTGTACTACCTCCGTTTTCTATTTTTATGTTAATTTATTTTTGCCCATTTAATTTTCTAAATATACCTCTTCTATTAACTTGATTTGGTATTATTACATCCGAACTATCAACTCCAGAATCTTTATCTAAGTCTCTACTTACAAAATTATTTTCTGCTTGTTGAACTTGTCTTTTTACACTTACTTTTGAATATTTCTGATATTCTTTTGAATTATCTTCAAGTATTATTCTTACATCAAGTGGTAACTTTTTTATAATTAGTTGAATTTGCTCATCTGTGTATTCTCTTGATATTTTTGCAAATCCTCTTACACACTTTTCAACCTTATCCTTATTTATATTAAAGAATTTTAATATACTTAATAATTCTTTATCACTTATTATGTTTTCATTATTTGAACTAGTATATTTAACAGCTGTTGGGTCTATATTATATAAAACTTTTGCCATTCTTTTATTTCTTGGTTTTTCAATTAAAGCACATACATTTTGTATTGTTCTTTCTCTTCCAAATAACATATTATATACACCTAATACAAATAACTTTGAAACAATAGAATCTCTTTTGCTTCTTCTATCACTACATAATAGAATAATTGGTATCCCTGTTCCATCATCTTTATATGCTTCATCTGTAATCTCATCTATACGTTTATATAAATTAAAATCTTCATTTTCATATGTGTCATTTAAAACCTTTTCAAAATCTTCACTAATAATAATTCTATCATATTTATTATCTCTGCTTTGTCTAATTTCGTTTATTATTGCATCATAATAAAAAACTCTTTTATATGATATTATTTTTTTGTATTCCTTTTGGTATTCATTACATATTACATCTACAATATCACCTTTAGAATCTTCACTATTACTAACTGCAAATAGCACTCTCATAATCTTTTCTCCTTATCTTTATGTTAATCTGTTGATTTAACAACCACAGCAAATATTAATGGTAAAATTTGACATATAATTATTATTGTAACAGCTGCAATCATTGAATTAAATCCTTTATCCCTTATATCTAAACGTTTCATACCTATTACATATTCAAATATTGCACAAAAGGCAATTCCAACTAGTCCTATTGGTATACTATATACTTGTACTAAATGTAATATGTAAGCAACCATACCATATGTATCTGAACCATACTTAGCCTTATAGTCATCTATTGTTTTTAATTGGCCATCTTTTATATCTACTAATGTAGATGCTGCACTTTCTTCTTTAGGTAATTGATTATTAGTTATTGTGTTATTACTTATTGTATTATTTGCATTTTTACTAGTATTTACTTCTGTTGCATTTACAGTTACAGTAGTAATTAATAATATAACTATTGCAAGTATTATTGTTACTTTTTTCTTTAATTTATACATTTTTTCTCCTTTCATAACTACATTTTGCATATTTTTCAACTTATTATATAATACACTACAATACATAAAATATCAAGAAAATATTTCCATTTTATTAATTTTAATATATTTTTTATTAAGAAAAGAAAAAAGTCATAATATACCTATTTAGTATACTATGACTAAATTTTTTTATACAATTTTTATATTTTTTACGCTGTTTTTAGCTCTAATCTTAATTTATCTGCAATCATTGCAATAAATTCACTATTTGTAGGTTTACCTTTAGCTGCATTTACTGTGTAACCGAATATACTTTCCACAGTATTTTGCTCTCCTCTTCCCCAAGCAACTTCTATTGCGTGGCGAATTGCTCTTTCAACTCTTGATGGTGTTGTATGATATTTTTGTGCAATTTCAGGATATAATTGTTTTGTTATTTGGTTTATTATGTCAATATCGTTTACAACCATCATTATAGCTTCTCTTAAATATTGATATCCTTTTATGTGAGCTGGAACACCTATTTCATGTATCATATTTGTAACTAATGCTTCCAAATTTTCTTCATTTTTCTTTTCATTTGGAGCAATTTCTATGTATGAAGTTTTTATTTCACGACTTGTATATGGTATTTTTGATTGAACCGGTTGAAAAAACTTTAGCTCTTTTATTCTTTTTATTAATACACTTATTTCAAATGGTTTTACTATATAATATTGTGCACCTAAATTAATAGCTTTTTGTGTTATTTTATCTTGACCAACAGCAGAAAGCATTATGCACATTGGCATCTTTTCAATATTGTTTTCTTCTAATCTTTCTAATACTCCTAATCCATCTAATCTTGGCATTATTACATCTAACAGTACAATATCTGGTTCTAAATTTTTTATCATATCAAATGCATCTACTCCATCTCTTGCCATACCTACCAATTCTAAATCTTCCTCAGCATTTATATAACCTGCCAAAGTTGCAGAAAATTCACTATTATCATCTGCAATTAATACTGTTATTTTCTTATTCACCCTAAACCCTCCTAATCATCTTTTTACATTCAAATTATACTTTCTTTTTTGGCAGTTTGCAATACAAAATGGCGGATTTTATGGGTTTTCGTGCCCTTTTAATCGAGTTTATTCGACATTTTGGAGATGTTTTTTTGTCGAATTATGTCGAATGTCATAATTTTAAAATTATTTTGCTCTCTAAACTCAATTTCTAATCTATTTTTTTCAGCATCATTCACTTCTATTTTACAAATAATGAAATCTGAATATTCAGAATTTATTATATTTATATTATTTTTATTACAATAATACTTAAATTTTTCAAAATCAGCATATGGCAATTTTATTTCAGCTTCATATCCAGGCTCTTGTTCGACTAATGTAGATTTTTTTATTGCCTCTTTTAATGAATCCGAATATGCTCTTACTAATCCTCCTGTACCCAATAAGATTCCACCAAAATATCTTGTTACTATTACAACTACATTGTATATTGATTGTTTTTCTAATATTTCTAACATTGGAGCTCCTGCCGTTCCACTTGGCTCTCCATCATCACTACATTTCTTTTGTATTTCATTTCCATTTAATGTTATATATGCAAAGCAATTGTGTTTCGCATCATAGTATTTCTTTTTTACTTGCTTTATTTTATCTTCTGCTTCTTGTGGTGTTTCTACATAAAATAAGTTTGCTATGAATCTTGATTTTTTTTCGATTATTTCAGCTGTTGTATTTTTTTCTAATATTGTCTTAAATTTTTCCATAGTGTTCTCCTTTTAATTTAATCCTGCAGTTACTCCTGTCGAATATGCTATTTGTAAGTTGAATCCTCCTGTGTATGCATCAACATCTATTATCTCTCCAGCAAAATATAGGTTATTTATTAATTTTGATTCCATTGTTTTAGGATTTATTTCTTTTATATTTATTCCTCCAGCTGTTATTATTGCTTCTTCAACTGGTCTAAACCCACTTATTGTTATGCAAAATTCTTTAAGTATTTTTAATAATTGCATTCTTTCTTTTTTAGATATTTCATTTACTTTTTTATTTGGATTTATCCCTGATAAATGTATTACTGGATCTATTAATTTTTGTGGTAATAGTTCATCTAAACTATTTCTGAATAGTTTATTTTTTTCTTTTTCAAAATCTCTTAAAATTCTTAAATCTAATTTTTCATTACTTAATGCTGGTTTTAAATCGATTTTTAGTATTATTTTTCCCTGTTTTAGTAATTCGTTTATATTTTTGTATCTTATAATATGTGCAGAGCTACTTAGTATTGTTGGTCCAGATATTCCAAAATGTGTAAATAACATTTCTCCAAAGTCATCATATATTACTTTATTTTTTTCAATATCTTCAAATTGTATTTTTACATTTTTTAAACTCAATCCCTGTAAACTTTTACATAACTCCTTAGAATTTTTGTAGCCTTCTAAATTTATTTTTTCAATCGCAGAATTTTCGTTGGCTACAATCGGTATTAATGATGGTTTTATTTCAGTAATTGTGTGCCCTAATTTTTTTGCCATTTCATATCCATCACCAGTTGAACCTGTTGTAGGGTAGCTTTTTCCTCCTGTTGCTAAAATCACTTTGTCTGCATTTATTGTATATTTATTGTTATTAAAAGTATATTCTACTCCTGTTACAGAGCCATCTTTTACTATAATTTGGTTTACTGTCGAGTTTGTATATATTTTAACATTTAAATTTTTTAGCTCTTCATAAAAAGCATCCAATACATCTTTTGATTTATCGCTAACAGGAAATATTCTATTACCTCTTTCTTCTTTTACTTTTACATTATGCTTTTTTAGTAAATTAATAATATCTTCATTTGTAAAATTTTGAAATGCACTATATAAAAATCTGCCATTTCCAGGAATATTTTGTATAAATTCATTTATGTTTAAACTACTTGTTATATTACATCTACCTTTTCCTGTTATTAGTAATTTTTTTCCTAAACTATTCATTTTTTCAATTAAAATTACATCATTTCCGCTATTTTTTGCAGAAATTGCACTCATTATCCCAGCTGGTCCTCCACCAATAACAACAACCTTCATTTTTTTCAATCCTTTCAAAATTCAATAAATGCTCACTTTATAATTAAAAATGAGCATTTTGTTATTTTATATAATTATAATATTTGTGAAATTGCTCTCATTACACCTAATTTTCCATATTCATAAGTTAATCCACCTTGCATAAAAGCAATATATGGTGGTCTAATAGGTGCATCACAAGAAAGCTCTATTGAAGAGCCTTGTGTAAAAGCTCCAGCTGCCATAATTACTTGATCAGTATATCCTGGCATATCCCAAGGCTCTGGTATTGAATTTGAATCAATTGGTGAGCCCATTTGTATTCCTTGACAATATTTTATTAATTTTTCTTTATCACCAAATTCAATAGTTTGAACTATATCTGATCTTTTTTCATTAAATCTAGGAACTGGTTTATATCCCATTTCTTCAAGCATTTTACTTGCAAATATAGCTGTTTTTAAACTACTAGCTACAACACTTGGTGCCATAAACAATCCTTGTAATATATATTTATTTATTCCCATTGTAGGACCAACTTCTTTTCCTAGTCCTGGAGCAGTTAATCTTTCAGCTGCAAGTTTTACAAGCTCTTTTTTACCTGCAATATATGCGCCATTTGGTGCAATACCTCCGCCCAAATTTTTTATTAAAGAGCCAACCATAACATCTGCTCCTAATGCCAAAGGTTCAACTTTATCAACAAATTCTCCATAGCAATTATCTATCATTATAATTACATTTTTATTAACAGATCTAATTGCTTTTATTACTTTTTCTATTTTATCTAGTGTTATACTTCTTCTTAATGCATAACCTCTTGATCTTTGAATTTCAATTAATTTTATATCATTTTTAGAAACTCTGTCAATTATTTTATCATAATCAAAATCATCATTTATTAAATCAATTTGTTCATATTTAACTCCATATGATTTTAAAGAACTATCATTATCAACAATACCAATAACTTCATCTAATGTATCATATGGTTTTCCACATATACTAAGCATAGTATCATTTGGTCTTAAAAAAGCAAATAATGCTACTGTAAGAGCATGTGTTCCAGATATAAACTGTCCTCTTACTAAACTATCTTCAGCACCTAGCACTTCTGAAAAAATATTTTCTATTGTATCTCTACCAACATCACCATATCCATATCCTGTTGTACTATTAAAATGCATATCTGATACATTATATTTGTTAAATGCTTTTAATACTTTTAATGAATTTAATTCACAATTTTTATCAATTTCATCAAATATTGGTAGTAAATCTTTATTAATTTTTTCTGCTAGTGATATTACTTCTTCTTTAATTCCAAATTCTTTATACATAACTATATCCTTCCTTATTTTTTATTATCATTATTTTTTAAGTCTTCATCTTTTATTACATTTTCAGTACTTTTCATTATTGCTTCATTAGTATAATAAGGCTCTCCATAACCCAAATCTACTTGATAATATTCCTTAATAAAACTTGGAATTATATTAGATTCTACCTCATATGTTGGCTCTTTAATTATATCTCCATTTTCATTAATAGAGCCCCATTTATTCTTAGATTTTATTCCTGCATATCCATATTCATTAAATTCTGTTACCATATCATAAATAGGTTTTACAACAATATTTCCATCTTTATCTTTAAAACCCCATTTATTTTTTTCTTTATATGCAAATAATTTATTGTTTGGAAATACATCTTTACTTTCTAATTTTTTTCCACTTTTATCAAAATATTGAACACTATCATCTAAATACACTTTAAAATAATTATCATATGTATAAATATTAGCATCTTTGATTTTTATTATAGATTTTAAATTTTCATCTAATAATTCTATATTACTTTTGTCATCAATAACTTGAATAACATTAGAATTTCCTAATAATCGAACAATATTATATTTAAAATCTAATATTGTATTTCCATCTGAATCAATGATTCCATATTTGTTATCTTTCGTTACTGAAAAATAATTTTTAAATAAATATTGTACGTATTGATAATTATCATCAATAACCTTATTATTTTCATTATTTATTATTTTATATTTATCATCAGATGTAGAAACAATTTCGTATTTTTTATCTGCAACACTTTTTCTACTAATATACTCTGAATTTTCTTTTGTTCCATCAAAATTATAAATATCTATTTTATCGCCTTTTTGTGCATTTATGTATTCACCAGCAAAAAAAATGTTATCATATTCTATTGGAATTATTGTTGTTCCATCAAATTTAGATACCCCCTGTTTTGATGTTTTTTGTAATGTTAATAAATCATTGTTTGCATTATATAAAATATCTTCATATTCATTATTTATAATTTTTTTCTTGTTTTGATATACCCCAGCTTTTCCATCTTTAAAAGCTACTAAATATATATTGTTATCATCTATTTTATCAGTAATTCTGTATATATCGTTATATTCGTTTTTTAATATTTGCTTTCTTTTTATTCCATCAATATAACCATATCTCATTCCTTTATCTGTTTTAGTTCCAACTATATATCCAGATTTATCATATTTTGAATCTGTTGTATAATATTCATCACACAATATTTCATCATATTTTGGTTTAATAATTGAAGCTCCTTTTATATTAATAATTCCATATTTATCTGATTTTTTTACTAATAGTATACCTTCTCTATAATTAAAACCTTCTATTGAGTCATATATTGCATCTGTTATTTTATTTCCACTAAAATCTATTAAACCATATTTGTTGTCAGATTTATATTTTAAAACACTTTTTTCATAATTACCATTGCTTTCTACATTATTTAGTTTTATTGCCTCCACAGCGTAGTATTGATATAAAATTGGCTCTTTTTTATCATTAAATACTTGTATGTTGTATTCTCCAGAATTTTGGTCATAGTTTCCTTTACATATGAAAACTGGTTTTGATGCATTTGGAATTTCTACTACATCATAAATTGGGTCTACAACTATGTCACCATTTTTATTTACAACACCATATTTATTATTTTGCATCAATAAAAAATAATTAACTTCACTAATTTGCTCTATTGTGTAGTTAAATTTTGATTTATTTTTATTATATTTGATTATTGAAATAATGCCTATAATTAGTATTATTATACTTAAAACAACAATAACTTTTTTCTTCATATGTTTTATTCCTTCTTTTGATTTGTTACAATTTATGGCTTTGTTTTACAATTGCTATAAATTGTAGCTTGGATTTTTATAGATTTTAAGACTCTGTATATACTAAGCAATAAAATTTGTTTATCTATTGCTTATGTTACTTTTTATACAAATGTATTTTACACTATTTTTACAAATTTGTCCATAAAATTTTATTCGCAATAAAAAAATTCACAACCCATATTTTAAATTTGAGTTGTGAATTTTCTTACATAGAAATTTGACTTTATCTATGGTTTATAACTTTTCAATTTCTTCTTTAGTTAAGCCTGTTATCTCCATTATTAGAGCAATATCAATTTGCTTTTCAAGCATTTTTTTTGCAATTTTAATTGTATTTTGACTTTCGCCTTCGTTTTTTCCTAAGCTAAATCCCTCGCTTTTTCCTTCATCTCTTGCTTGGGCAATTGCAGCTAATTCATCTCTTATTGCTTTTTCTCTTAATTCTGCTAATCTTC